>ERZ650306.24-NODE-24-length-63870-cov-13.083648_pt1 | contig 63870 bp, 66 predicted proteins | sample MGYA00376242_ERZ650306 | MGnify/ENA primary metagenome ERZ650306 (study PRJEB26733, sample SAMN07839244) | wastewater metagenome | biome: urban; feature: wastewater treatment plant; material: waste water | place: USA: North Carolina | collected 2016-03-31 ... | reverse complement strand
CGCAGTCTTCGGAACAGCCGCCGGTCTTGATCGAGAGCAGGGTGGAGCGCTGCACTGCATTTGGGTCGAAGTGCTCGCGATGCACCTGCTGGGCACGGAACAGCAGGTCATTGAAGGGCAGTGCGAACAGAGCCTCGACTTCGGCAACGCTCCAACGCTTGCGGGCAGGCGTAGCAGCGGCGATCGGAGCGCTCTCTGCGCAGGCGACGGTAGCAGTCATTGTCATGCACCCTTATAGTGACTGTAATTATAAATTACGAAGCCTTTTAGTTTCCCCGAAGGGGTCCGGATTTGTCAAATCAAGCGCTGCTTTGGCGCCGTTGCCTGACTGGCGCGTTGAACGTTTTGCTCCCGCAGGAATGTTTTGCCTGCGGTGCGGCAAGCGGCGGCGATGTGCTGTGTGCCGCGTGTTCGGTCGATCTGCCGGGGCGCGATGTGCTCCGTTGCCCGGTGTGTGCGATCGCCCAGCCGCGTGGCGAAGTTTGCGGCGCCTGTCTGAGCCATCGACCGCCTTTCGACGCAACGCTCACGGTGCTCGACTATGCCTTTCCGCTCGACAAGCTGGTGCAGGCTCTGAAGTATGGACACCGACTGGCGGCATCGAGGCTCTTCGTCGAACTGATGGCCAGTTTGCCGACGCCGCAGGCGGACTTGGTGGTGCCGATGCCGCTCCATCCAATGCGACTGCGCTCGCGCGGCTTCAATCAGGCGGCGGAACTGGCTCGGCCGCTGGCGAAACGTTGGGGGTTGCCGGTGCTGCTCGACGGTGTGGTGCGCGATGTGGACACATCTCCGCAGGTCGATCTGCCTTGGAAAGCCCGGGCCGCCAACGTGCGCGGCGCGTTTCGGGTGGCGAGGAAGGTGGAGGGTTTGCGCATTGTGGTGGTCGACGACGTGATGACGACCGGCGCGACCCTCGCCGAGTTGGCGCGGACTTTGAAGGACGTCGGGGCCGCCTGCGTCGAGAACCGGGTCGTTGCCCGCACACCCGCGCCGTCCTGAGCGGTTCGGCTTGCTCGGGTAGAAGGCAGCGGGCACAATCCGCGCCCATGTTCCATGTCGTCCTTCATCAGCCGGAGATTCCTCCGAACACCGGCAACATCATGCGCATGTGTGCCAATTCCGGCGCGCGTCTGCATCTCGTCAAACCCCTTGGTTTCACTCTTGAAGAAAAGCAGCTCGTCCGTGCCGGTCTGGATTATCGGGACATGGCGGTGGTCACGGTGCACGAAGACTGGCCGAGTTGTCGCGATGGCTTCGCTGGGCAGCGCATGTTTGCGCTGACGTCCCACGGCGGGCGCAGTTACGGGGAAGTGGCCTTCGAGCCGGGCGATGTGTTCGTTTTCGGATCGGAGTCCCGCGGGCTGCCGCCGGAACTCCACGCGGAGTTCGGCGACGATCGTCGCCTGCGTATTCCGATGCGGCCGGGCAACCGCAGCCTCAATCTGTCGAATGCGGCTGCAGTGGTGGTCTACGAAGCCTGGCGGCAGGCCGGCTTTGCGGGCGGCAGTTAATCGATCGAAGAAAAGCTTTCGGCGCGGGAGGCCGCTTGCCGGTATTTCCGCACCGTTACATACCTCTAAGTTCTGAAAACAGTAATTTTCAGAACTACGCAACTGGGGGTCAAATGCTGCCCTGATCTGGCTGCTCCGACGGACTCTTGAGAATTGGAAGTCGTTGCAAAGCAATCAGCGACACTGGCGACCGAGGACGATCTCTAAATGAGACAAGGGGAAATCGTCGAGAGTCGAGCAGAATGCTCAAGTGAGTAGCCGGTCTAACAGCGATTTTGGTGAGGTCACGGTTTTTTCGAGGTGCTCTGTTGTAATTTCCGTCACTGTCACAATAAAAAGCCCGGAACTTCCGGGCTTTTTTGCGGGATGTCGGCCAGCAAGTCCAGATGGACGACACCAGACCGGCGCAGCGGAGGCAAAACCGGCCGGGTTCGGAGATCTTCGCAGCCGCTCTCAGGCTCGGCGTGAGGGTCAGGCCTGCACTGCGCGTCGCCAAGCGTGAGGTTTGTTACGGGAAGAGACAAAGTTTTGTTGCGGCGCACAATTCAATTCATATATTGTGAACCCGTCTCCTCCACCCTCCTCCTTTGGTGTGGATTTAAACCCGAGTGGCTTACGCCGCTCGGGTTTTTTTTCGCATGCATTCGAATCCGCACGCCAGTTCCCGGATCGGATCGACGTCGCTATGGGCGCCGACCCGTCAACGCCACGGCGCGCTGGCCTCGAGGATTTCGGCTATCCGCCGGTCGAGCTCCGCAAACTGCGAGTCCAGCTCCGGCTCTTCCCGCTCGATGGCCATTTCCAGTTCTCCAGCCAGCTCCATCACATCCAATGCGCAGAGGAAGCCGGCGTTGCTGCGCAGGGTGTGCATCCGCCGGGCGGCCGACTCCCGCTCACCCTTGGCCAGATCGGCGCGGGCCCGAGCGACGGCGTCGGCGTTGTCGGCGACGAACATCTCCAGCAGGCCAAGGAACATGGCCCGATCCTGCCTCAGCCGCTTTGCGGCCCGTTCCCGGTCGATGCCGCGGATTTCCGGAAATCCCTCGGCAAGGTCGCTTGCCGACACTTTGGGCCTGGCAGCAAGGTTCCGCGGTTTGACCCATTTCGACAGCAGTTCGGCCATCTCGTCCAGATCCATCGGCTTGGCCAGCACATCGTTGGCGCCGGCCGCCCGGGCAATCGCCTGCTGTTCGTCGCGCACCCCGGCGGTGAACGCGATGATCGGCAGATCGAGGATGCCCAGTTCGCCGCGGATCAGGCGCATCGCGGTCAGGCCGTCCATGACCGGCATCTGAACGTCCATCAACACCGCGTCGAAACCCTCGGGTCGGGTTTTCAGGAGTTGCAGGGCTTGTTGACCGTCGGCCGCCTGAGTGGAAATCGCCCCCTCCAGCGCCAGCGCCCGTTCCACCAGATCGCGATTCATGGCGCTGTCGTCCACCACCAGCAGGTGGGCACCGACCAGACGCGGCCCGCTCGGCACCGCGGCCTTCCGCCCGACCGGCACAGCTGCTTCGCCTTCGACCCCGCGTGCGAAGGGCAACTCGAACCAAAATACGCTGCCTTCGCCCGGTTTGCTCTCCGCACCGATTTCCCCACCCATCAGCCCCACCAGACGCTTGCAGATGGACAAGCCCAATCCCGTGCCGCCGAATCGACGGCCGATGCCGGCATCCGCCTGGGTGAAGGGCGCAAACAGGTGGGACAGCGCTTCGGGATCGATACCGATGCCGCTGTCGCGGACTTCGAAGCGCAGCCGCAACGCGCTTGCACTGGCCTCGAGCGTCTCGACCAGGAGTTTCACTTCGCCGCGCTCGGTAAACTTGATCGCGTTGCCCGTCAGATTGAACAACACCTGTTCCAGGCGAAGCCGGTCGCCGACCAACAGCCCCGGCTGGGTAGCCGGCATTTCGATCTTGAGCGCCAGCCCTTTGGCTCTCGCTGCCTGCCCCATCAGGCTGTCGAGATTGGCCAACAAGGGTTCCAATTCGAAGGGGCGGGGCTCGATGCGCAATTGGCCGGCCTCGATCTTGGACAGGTCGAGCACATCGTTGAGGATGGCCAGCAGGGATTGTCCGGCGGTGCGGATGCGCTCGACCATATCGCGCTGATTCGCGGCCAAGGGCTCGCGCTCCAGAACCTGGGCCAGACCGAGCACGGCGTTCATCGGGGTGCGTATCTCGTGGCTCATGTGGGCCAGAAACTCGCTCTTGGCCGCGTTGGCTGCCTCGGCGGCGTCGTAGACCTGCCTTAGATCGTGTTCGTAGCGTTTGCGCTCGCTGATGTCGCGGGCCACGCCGAGAATTTCCACAAAACTGCCGTCGGTGTTGAGCAGCGGACTGGCCGTGACATCGGTCCAGACGGTCGAGCCGTCCTTGCGGCGCTGCTCAAGTTCGGCCCGGAATGGCGACAACGGACGCCCGGCGAGCAGATCGGCGCGCAGCTCTTTGAAATACGCTTCGGCGATGGGCAGAGAGCCCGGCGCAAGCACGTCCTCCATGCTGTGCCCCACGATCTCGTCGGGACCAAAACCCAACAATTTTTCGACGGACGGGCTCACATAGGAATACCGCCCCGCGAGATCCGTGGTCAGGATGACATCGATGGCGTTGTCGGCCAGCAGGCGGTGACGCTGCTCGCTGACCTGCAAGCGCTCTTCCATCTGTCTGCGCGCCGTGATGTCTTCGACGATGAAGAGATAGCGCGGAGCCGTCTCGGGATCGACCCGCACCGGCGCACAGGTCACGCTGGCCCACACCACCGAGCCATCGGCGTGGATATAACGCTTGTTCAAGCGGTAGCCGCTGATCTTACCGGCGGTCAGCCGGGCGATATGGTCAACGCTATCCGGAACGTCGTCGGGATGGGTGACTTCCAGGGCGTCGAGTCCCACCAGTTCGGCCTGAGTACGCCCGACGATTTCGGCAAAGCGCAGGTTGGCTTCCATGATCCGGCCGCTACGCGGGTCCATCAGCGCCACGCCCAGCGGCGCCTGTTCGAAAACGACACGAAAACGCGCCTCGGCGGCCCGCTGGGCCTGCAGCGCCGCCAGTTCCTGCCGCTGACGGCCCCGGCGCCACAACAGATAGCCGGCGGAGTAAGCCAGCAGAAGGCCCAGTCCAACCACCAGCGACGTTGCCCAGGTCATGGTGCGCAGGCCCGCATAGGCCTCCACCTCGTCGATCTCGGCGATCATCAGCCAGGGCGTGCCGGCGACGGCCGAGGCGTAGGCCAGCACCGGAACGCGTCGATAATCCAGGCCGCCTTCGATGATTCCGCGCTCGCCCCGCGCGGCCCGCGCGGCAGGCATCTCCGGTGTGCTCAAAGGCAGGGTCAGCGACAGCGTGGCGTCCGGCCGGAAGCGCAGCGGGGTCAGGAAACGCACCCCGTCGCCGTCGCGGCGGACCAGATAGGTTTCGGCCGTGCGAGTGGGCACCGGCCAGGATTCGACCAGCGGATTCAGCGCCTGATCGGGGCGCCAGGTCACATAGGCCACCCCCAGCGGCACCATGTCCGGCGAGCCGATCGGCGCCAGCACGCCGTATTGCACCTTGCCCTGGGCGTTGCGGTGAAGATCGACGAGTTCGACCCGCGGCCGACGCAGGATGTCCCGGATCAGTTCTGCATGCTGCTGGATATCCGCCTCGCCAACGACGATGGCCGGGCGCATTTCGGCGTCGACCACGGCCAGCCCGGCCCAGCCGCGTGCCTTTGCCATTTCCTCCATCAGACCCTGCATGCGCTTCAGGGTCGCCGGATCTTTTCTTTCGCCCTTGGACCACTCACTGAAAAGGAGCTCGAGCTGGGAATGGCCGTAAAAGGCCAGGTCGGCATCGACTCGGGCTTCGCCGAGCCAGGCCTCGATCTGCTGGCGCTTCTGTTCGGCGATGACCGCCAGGGTCCGGTGGGTTTCGCGACGGATCTCGTCGCTCAGATAGCGATAGCCGACCACGCCGATCGCACCGATCAGCAGCGAAATGACGATGAGCGGCAACGCAAAGCGCAGCCACTGGGAGCGGGCGCCGCCCGATGGTTTTTCCGGAGTCGGGAAAGGGTTGGCGGTAGTCATGGTCGCAGGATGCTGCTCGATACTCGGACCGGGCCAAGGATGTGAAGAATTCTAACTACGGGAGGATTGCTGACCCGAGAAGCAGTACCGATTTGAAACGAACGGGCAAGCCCGGCCGCTGGACTCACACTCAAGTAAGCCCTCGCTTCCGTCGGGAAGTACCCCCGGCCTCCCGCTCGTCGGCGCGGAAGGTTTGGGTGTGTGCAATTTGGGGGGACAGTGCTGATAAAGTGGCCGCTCGGCGCCGAGCATCGTTCATGTGGGGTGTCCACGGTAATGCCGCCTTGTCCGGCGGGGCCGAATTTTGTTGCAGAAGCGTGAGAATGTCTAATTTACTGGTTTTATCGATACAGTCCGGACAGCGCGACTTTCATCGCAATTCCGGTCGCTACGCCGCCAAAAGACGCTGGCCCACCCCGTGAATCCGGCTCCATTCCGGTCTATTCCATGATTTCCGCCCCCAAGCCCGCAGCGCAAAAAATCATCAAGATCCGGCGCGACTACAACATCTGGGTCGCCAACGAAACGATGGAAGATTACGCCCTGCGCTTCACGCCGCGGAGCTTTCGCAAGTGGTCCGAGATGCGCGTCGCCAACACGGCTTTTGGCGCGGCCTCGTTTCTGGTGCTGGAAGCCGTGGGCGCCACCATGCTGGTAGACGCCGGATTCATCAACGCCTTCTGGGCGATTCTCGCCACCGGGGTGCTCATTTTCCTGCTTGGCCTGCCGGTCAGCTACACCGCCGCCAAACATGGGCTGGATATGGATCTGCTGACGCGGGGCGCGGGTTTTGGCTACATCGGCTCGACCATCACTTCGCTGATCTACGCCTCCTTTACTTTCATATTTTTCGCGCTGGAGGCCGCGATCATGGCCTACGCGCTGGAGCTGGCCTTCTCGATTCCGCCGGCCTGGGGCTACCTGATCTGTGCGCTGGTGGTCATTCCGCTGGTCAGCCACGGCGTGACGGCGATCAGCAAGCTCCAGGCCTGGACGCAGCCTCTTTGGATTCTGCTGCTGGTGCTGCCTTACGCCTTCGTGCTGCTCGAAGAACCCGAGGCGCTGGCCGGTCTGTGGCGCTATGCCGGCGTGCGGGGCGACGGCGCCAGCTTCGACCCGCATCTTTTCGGCGCCGCGCTGACCGTGGGCATCGCGATGATCACCCAGATCGGCGAGCAGGTTGACTACCTGCGTTTCATGCCTGAAAAAACCCGCGCCAACGCCCGCCGCTGGTGGCTTGGCGTCATCGTCGGCGGGCCGGGCTGGGTGCTGCCGGGCATCCTCAAGATGCTCGGCGGCGCCCTGCTGGCCTACCTCGCACTGCGCAACCAGGTGCCGGCCGCCAAGGCCATCGATCCGAACCAGATGTATCTGATCGGCTTCTCCCATGTCTTCGATACCACCACGCTGGCGATTGCCGCCACCGCCCTCTTCGTGGTCGTGTCCCAACTCAAGATCAACGTCACCAACGCCTACGCCGGCTCCCTCGCCTGGTCCAACTTCTTCGCCCGGCTCACCCACAGCCACCCCGGCCGCGTCGTATGGGTGGTGTTCAACACCCTGATCGCGCTGCTGCTGATGGAACTGGACGTCTTCCGGGCGCTCGGGCAGGTGCTCGGGCTGTATTCCAACATCGCCATTTCGTGGATGGCGGCGGTGGTGGCCGATCTGGTCATCAACAAGCCGCTCGGCCTCTCGCCTCGCGGCATCGAGTTCAAACGCAGCCATCTCTACGACATCAACCCGGTAGGCGTCGGTGCGATGCTCGTCGCTTCGCTACTCTCCATTGCGTGCTTTGTCGGCGTGTTTGGCGCGGGCGTTCAGCCTTACGCCTCGTTTGTCGCGCTGGGCACGGCCTTTGCGGTTTCGCCGCTGATCGCCTGGCGCACCGGCGGCCGCTATTACCGGGTGCGCCCTCCGGAGGCTGCCGTCGACAGGAAATGTGCGGTGTGCGAGCGGGACTACGAAGCCGAAGACATGGCCTATTGCCCGGCCTATCAAGGCCCGATCTGCTCCTTGTGCTGTTCCCTCGATGCGCGCTGCCACGACCTCTGCAAACCCGACGCCAACCTCACGGCCCAGTGGAACGCCCTCCTCCGCCGGCTGTTGCCGGCCTCTGCCCTGCCGTATCTGGAAACCGGGCTCGGCCACTATCTGCTGCTGATGGCCAGCATCGTTCCCGTGCTGGCCCTCGTTCTCGGGGTGCTCTATACCCACGAAAGCCTGGCTCTCGGCGGCGCGCATCCCGACGTGCTGGCCGCATTGCAGGACAGCTTCATCAAGAGCTTCGCCGCCCTGCTGATGCTTTCGGGCGTGGGGGCATGGTGGATGGTGCTGACTCAGGAGAGCCGGCGTGTGGCGCAGGAAGAGTCGAACCGTCAGACGCAGCTATTGATGCAGGAAATCGAATCCCACCAGCGTACCGACGAGGCGTTGCAAAAGGCCCGCCGTGTCGCCGAGCAGGCCAATCAGGCCAAAAGCCGCTACATCACCGCCATCAGCCACGAACTGCGCACACCGCTGAACAGCATTCTTGGCTACGCCCAGATCCTCGATGCCGACGAAAACATTCCACCCAGCCGCAAACAGGCCGTCAGCGTGATCCGCAGGTCGGGCGACCACCTGTTGTCGGTCATCGAGGGCACTCTCGACATCGCCCGCATCGAAGGCGGCAAGCTGACCCTCGACGTGCGCGCCCTCGACTTCCCGGACTTCATGCAGCAGATCGTCGGCATGTTCGAACTACAGGCCCGCAACAAGGGCTTGTCCTTCGATTACCGCTCTGTCGGCGAGCTGCCGGGCGTGGTGCGCGTCGACGAAAAGCGCCTGCGTCAGATCCTCATCAATGTGCTTGGCAACGCCCTCAAGTTTACCGTTCGCGGCGGAGTCGGCTTTCAGGTGGAATACCGTCGCGAAATGGCCGTATTCGAAATCCGCGATAGCGGCCCCGGCATTCCGGATTCCGATCTTGAGCGCATCTTCGAACCCTTCGAGCGCGGCAGCACCGCCCAGGCCGGCGGCAGTGGCGTCGGCCTGACCATCGCCCGCATGCTCACCGACCTGATGGGCGGCGAAATGCAGGTTTCCAGCACGCCCGGCGAAGGCACGCTGTTCCGCATCCGGCTCTTTTTGCCACAGGTTCATTCCGCCCAGGCCGCGCGCGAACTGCCGCGCATCAACCGCATCGGCTATATGGGCGTGCGGCGGCGGATACTGGTGGTGGACAACGAAAAGGTGGATCGCGACCTGCTTCAAAACGTCCTCGAACCCCTCGGTTTCGTGGTCGAACAAGCCGCCAGCGGCGAAGAGGCGCTGCAAGCGATCCCGCTCTTCGCGCCCCATCTCGTCTTCATGGATCTGGGCATGCCGGGCATCGACGGCTGGGAAACCCTGCGCCGCATCCGCCGGCACACACTCACCGACGCCCATTTGGCGGTGCTCTCCGCCAACGCCTTCGACAAAGGGCTGGACAACGACGCGGGCATCGCGCCGGACGACTTCATCATCAAGCCCCTGCGCGTGAATGAACTGCTCGACTGGCTCGGGCGCAAACTGCAACTCGAATGGGTGACCGCCGACCGTCCTCCCCCGCCCGCCGCACCGCGCGAACCGCCGCCGCTCATCCCGCCCGCCGAAGAGCACCTTGCCGCCCTCGACGAGTTGATCGGCCTGGGCTACCTGCGCGGCATTCTCAACAAGCTCGGCGAAATCGAACGTCTCGACCCGGTGCACGCCGAGTTCGTGCGCGTTCTGCGCGATCTGGCACGCCAGTTCCAATTCGACCCCATGAAGGAAATCCTCCGGAAAGTGCGCAATGACGCCCCCGATACTGACCACTGAACGCCAGATCTCCGACATCGTCCTGATCGTCGACGACGTACCGGAAAACCTTGCCCTGCTCCACGATGCGCTCGACGAAGCCGGCCACACCGTACTCGTCGCCACCAACGGCGAATCGGCGCTGCAGCGCGCCCGCCAAAGCCTGCCCGACGTCATCCTGCTCGACGCCCTGATGCCCGGCATGGACGGCTTCGAAGTGGCCCGCCGGCTCAAGGCCGACTTCGCCACCCAGCACATCCCCATCGTCTTCATGACCGGGCTCACCGAAACCGAGCACGTCGTCGCCGCCTTTGCCGCCGGCGGCGCCGACTATGTCACCAAGCCGATCCGCCCTCCCGAAGTGCTGGCCCGGATTGCCGCCCACGTGCAGAACGCCCGCCAGATGAAACAGGCCCGCAGCGCCCTCGACGCCTTCGGCCAGGCCACGGTAGCCGTGCGTGCCGCCGACGGAAAACTGGTCTGGCAAACCCCCCTCGCCCGCCGACTGCTCAACGACTACTTCGCCAACCCGGAACACGTCGCCCCGGAAGAACTCACCGCCTGGATCGCCGCGGCCCTGGCGGCCCGCCACGACGGCCGCGAGCCCCAAGCCCTGCTCATCGCCGACGGCGCCCGCCGCCTGCTGGCCTCTTTTCACGATCAAACCGGCGACGACGAATGGCTGGTCGTGCTGCGCGAAGAAAACGACGCATCCGCGGTCGAATCCCTCATCGCCGCCTTCCGCCTCACCCAGCGCGAAGCCGAAGTCCTCTACTGGGTCGTCCAAGGCAAGACCAGCAAGGACATCGGCGACATCCTCGGCAGCAGCCCTCGCACCGTGAACAAGCACCTGGAACACGTTTTCGAGAAACTCGGCGTCGAAACCCGGACTGCCGCGGCGAATCTGGCAATGGGAAAGATGCGCGGCGGGTGACGCGATCCCGGTAAGGGCAGCTCGGAGACCCGAAGCGCCTCAACGAGCCGATGCAAAATCCAACGCAGCCCCACCCGCCAAAGTCCCGACACTATCGGTACAAGTTTGATGTAGCGGCGTAAGTCAATGGAAACAGGCACATTGCACAGACATCAAACCAAGCGTCGATGTCTGTGACGGACGGATGGCCGAAGTCGATCGAAGTGCCGGCACCTGCAGCGATCGGGAGTTTTTTAATGTTGCCCGCTCCCCTGAGCAGGGGGCCGACAACGTTGCCGCGTATTTGGTCTGGGCTGCGACGCCCTGACGCAATCGGCGCGTCAGCGCAATCGGCAGGAGCATCTGCGACTGGAGCTAAAACAGTCTTTCGAGCTTGAAGGCTGTCGGAGCGGGCTGTCGGCGCGGGCTATTGGGCGCCTCGAGAATATCCCTGCTCAGGCGGAAAAAATCTCACCCGACCCCGCTCAATCTGCCCCCAAGCTCCCTACAACGTATTCCACAGGATGCAATATCCGTTCGGCGAGATCTCGTCATCCCCAGGAATCACTTTGCATCGCCCCACATCCTGTTCGGTTTTTCCGGGAACGAACTCCAGGCAACTGACGCAGCTCTTTCCATCCAGCGGCACATCCTGATACTTCAACTCGGCGCGCTTCGCCGGATTCGGGCCGGCGTGGGCTTCCCGCGTCGCAGCGACCAGGGGCATCAATGCCACAACCATACCAGCCGACTTGATCAGCCGGCGGCGACTCAGATTCGTGCTCATAGTGGGGTCAAACCTCCGAAATAGGGATCGTTCTTATAGCGGCAGCGTTCGATCGCTCAAGTTCAGGTGGAATATTACATGGCGCGGCCAAGTGCTTAACTTGACGACTTAGCCGTCTTCGACGCTCCTGAACTTTTTCAGCTTATACCAAAGGGTGCGTTCGCTGATTCCAAGCATTGCCGCAGCCCGGGTCTTGTTGCCCTCGCTGCGCGACAGCGCGTCTTCGATCAGGCGCCGCTCGAGGGCTTCAACCACTTCGTTCATCGGGCCGGAAGGTAAGGCATCGTCGGTCTGGACTTGGCTGGCTGCGATTGACGGCACCGCGTCGAAGGAAAAATGCGCAGGACGCAAAACGCCGTCACCCGCCAACACAAGCGCCCGCTCGACCATGTTCTCCAATTCACGCACATTGCCCGGCCAAGCGTAGCTGGCGAGGTGTTCGTGCAAGCCGGGCCCCGCCAACGGCGCACCGCCGGCGCGTCCGTGCTTGGCGGCGAAATGGGCAACCAGCCCGGGGATGTCTTCCTTGCGCTCGCGCAGGGGCGGCAGCGCGAGACTGAAAACATTGAGCCGGTAGAACAGATCCTCCCGCAGGCGGCCGTCTCGAATCGCCTCCCGCGGGTCGCGATTGCTGGCCGCGATGATACGCAGATCGAGCGTAATGCTTCGGTTGGACCCCAGCCGCTCCAGGGTTCCCTCCTGCAGCACCCGCAGCAGCTTGGCCTGCAACGCCATCGGCATTTCGGTGATCTCGTCCAGGAACAGCGTGCCGCCGTTGGCCAGCTCGAATTTGCCGATGCGCTCCTTCACCGCGCCGGTAAACGCGCCTTTTTCATGGCCGAAGAGTTCGCTCTCGAGCATTTCGGCGGGAATCGCCGCACAGTTGATCGGCACGAAAAGCTTGTCGTGGCGGGGCGAAGCCGCGTGGATGGCTCGCGCCGCGAGTTCCTTGCCCGTCCCGGTTTCGCCGGTGATCATCACCGTCGCGCGGCTCGGCGCCACCTGGCGGATCTGGGTGTAGACGGCCTGCATCGGCCCGCTGGCGCCGACGAAGCCTTCCCAGCCCCGGTTCAGTTCCTCACGCAGGAAGGCATTCTGGCGCGTGATCTCGGCGCTGCCGAGAACCCGTTCGATGGCCAGCTCGAGGGCGTCGAGGTCGAAGGGCCGCAAGAGATAATCGCTGGCGCCGCGCTTCATGGCGTCCACCGCCGACTCCACCGTGCCGTGGGCGGTGATGACGATCACCGGCACGTCCAACCCTTCCTCACGCAGGCGCGAGAGCAGCGTGATTCCGTCCATGCGTGGCATGCGCATGTCGGTGATGACCAGATCGACGGGGTTTTTGAGGGCCAGTTCCAGCGCCTCCTGGCCGTCGCACGCGGCAAAGACCGTGTGCCCCATTTTGTGCAGCATGATCTCGAGAAGCCGGCGCATGTGCGGCTCGTCGTCGGCGATGAGAATGTATCGGGCGTTCATGATTTTTCCGGTTCGACATGACGCGGCAGGCGGATACGGAATACTGCGCCACCCAGCCTGCTCTCGGCGGCCACGATGCTGCCCCGATGAGCCTGCACGATCTGCTGCACGATGGCCAGCCCCAAGCCGACGCCGCCTTCCCGGCGGAAGAAAAAGGCCTCGAAGATGCGGTCGCGCTCCTCAGGCGCCACGCCGGGACCGTCGTCGGCGATCTCGATCTCCAGCTCGTCGCCGCGGTCGGCCGTGGAGGCCTGCACTTGACCGCCTTCATGGAGGATCTGCAGCGCATTCATGATGAGGTTGAGCAGCACCTGATTCATTTGTTCGGCATCCATCTCGACCACCGGATCGGCGGCTTCCAAGGCTTCGCTGAACTGCACCTGCTTCCGGGCCGCCTGCCCGGCCAGCAGGCCCAGGCACTGGTGGATCAGCACATGCACATCGGTCGGGACGAACACCGGCGCCCGCGGCCGCGCGCTGTCGAGCATGGTGGACACCAAACGATTGAGGCGCTCCGTCTCGCTTTCGATGAAGCCCGTCATCTCGCGACCTTCGGGCGACAGTCCCGGCTCCCGCTGCAGCATCTGGGCCGACGAGCGGATGATCCCCAGCGGCGTGCGCACCTCGTGGGCCATCACCGACGACATCTCGCCCACCACCGCAAGTTTGGAGGCCCGCACCAGATTGCGCTGCGAGGCGTCGATGTGCGCCACCATATCCACGAACGCCGTGGCCAACTCCTCCACCTCGCCGCTGCCGCCAGGCGGCGCGGCAGTCAGCTTGCCGTCACGCCGGTAGCGCCGGGTGAATTCCGTCAAGGCCACAATCGGCCGGGCGATCGCCGCGCTCACCCAGCTTGCCATGACCAGCGTGGCGATCACCAACGCCCCCAACAGCATCAGCGACACCGCCACCATCCGGTGAATCGGGGCCAGCGCCAAATCCAAGGGCTCGACCACCAGGATGCGCCAGCCCAACCCATCGAACCCCGCAAACCGCGCCGCCCGGCCGACCCCAACCGCCACCGTTGACGCGTCCAGCGGCGTTCCGTCGAGGACATAGGCGCCGTTTTTTTGGGGAAGCGCCTTCAGCCCGTCGCGCCGATCCGTCTCGGTCAGACCGCGCTTGCGCAGGCTCTGGGACGCGGCCACCAGCCGTCCGCCGGCATCCACCACCGCCACCATCCGATCGTCGCCGGCGGCGCGGTCGAGGATGTCATTCACCTGCCCCCAATCGAAACGCAGACGCAGCTCACCCAACAATGCGTCGTCGAAACGCGACGCAATCGGCGTGCGGATCAGCAGCGTGCCCGCCTCGTCCGGACCCGCAGCCCGAGGCAGGCTCAGGTCGAGCGTCGTTCCGCCGAGATGAACCTGTTGCCACACCGGGAACAGCCCGACCGACTTGCCGAGGGCTGCCGGTTCGCTGCTGGCAACGATCCGGCCATTCGGATCGGCGGCCGACAGTTCTCGGTAGACGCCGCCATAACCCTCCCGCAGACGCGCCAGAAAGCTCGACAGGCGCCGGTCCACGTCCTGCACCTGAAGATCCTGCATGACTTCCAGCTGACTCCAGATCGCCGCATTCTGGAGCCGCTCGAAAAGCAACTTGTCCAGATCGGCCGCCACGGCCCCGGCCTGGGTCACCAGACTCTGCTCGATCTCCGCCTGCAAAGCCGCGCGCGCCTTGACAAAAGCCAGCCCGGCCAGAAGGATGGCAGGCACCAGCGCGACCAGAACAAAGGCCCGCATCAGGGTTCGGCGAATCGTTACCGGCTTGGGCACGCTGTCAACGGAGGGAATCGCGGCGGGAATGGGGATTCAAGTATACGAAAAAGCGCTGGCTTGCCTGCGCCTGTTATGTCCGGCCTTTTTCCTGCTGGCAGCACAGTGGGTCAACGCCGACGATGGCAGCGGCGACGCCATCCTGATCGGCAACTACGAACTCGGTCGCGGCCTGCCCATCGGGGATTCCGGCTTCACGGTAGGCGGCTACGCCACGGCCCGCTACGACGACATGCGCGGCAGCAATCCGCGCCTCACCGCCGACCACCTCAGTCTGATGGTGTGGTGGGAAGGCTCCGGGCGCTGGAAGTTCTTCTCCGAGGCCGACCTGGAAGAGAGCCTCGCCACCCGCCACAGCGGCGCCGACGAAGAACGTTTTCTGGCACTCGAGCGTTTCTACCTCGATTACGCCCTGACCGACAGCGTCAATGTCCGGCTCGGCAAATACCTCACCCCCATCGGCCGCTGGAACCAGATCCACGCCGATCCGCTGGTGTGGACCACCTCCCGCCCGATGGTGACCCACGCGGTCTTTCCGGGCACCGCCACCGGCGGCATGGTGCAGGGCACCGTTTCCATCGGCAGCCGGGAAATGGACTACGCGATCTTCCTCTCCGCCGGCACCGAACTGCGCCGCAAACCCGCCGAAGATCCCTTCAGCGAAGCCCGCGGGCTGCATCTCAACCTGCCCGTCGGCGGCGCCTTGCAGCTTGGCCTGTCCCTTGCCGATTTCGAGCAGGAAGCCACACCGGGGCAACGCAAACGCCTTGCCGGAATGGACTTTCTATGGAGCCGCCAGCGCTGGGAAATCACCGGCGAAGGCGTTTACCGAAGCTCCAACGAAGGCGCGGCGCTCGTCGAAAAGGGCGGTTTCATCCAGGCGGTTGCGCCGCTCACAGGCCGCCTCTACGCAGTCGGACGGATCGAAGCCCTGCGCTTTGCCGGTGCAGACAAAACCTCCCGCAATTGGGTCGCCGGCCTCAACTACCGCTACAACCGGGCGCTCTCGCTGAAGGCCGAAGTCGTGCGCGGCAGTCATCTGCAAGATGGAATGCCCGAGGGTTTTCTGGCGTCGTTCAACGTGCTGTTCTGAGGCAGCCCGTGCGCCGCTCCATCCTGCCCCGCTTCCTTGTCAGCGCGCTCGCCGGGCTGCTGCTCACCGCGCCAGCCGTGTACGCCGCCGAGCCCTCCGGCGTCGCCATCATCGTTGCACGCGGTACCCCCGTTGCCGATCTGGATCGCCACGAACTGGCCCTTATCTACAAGCGCAAGAAGCGCTTCTGGCCAGACGGCAGACGCATCGCTCCGGTCAACCTGCCAGCCAGTCAGGCCGTGCGGCGGGCCTTTTCGGTCGCGATCCTCGGCCACACGCCGGAAGAGCTCGACGAATATTGGCGCGACCAATACTTCCACGGCGAACTGCCCCCCTTCGTGGCGAGCTCCGAAGAGGCGGTCATCCGTTTTGTCGCCAGCACGCCCGGCGCCGTCGGCTACATCTCCGCCTGCCTCGCCGACAAGCGCATCGCGGTGCTGATGGTGATCGACGAAGGCCTTCCCTGCTCCCGCTGAGCCCACGTCGCCCACACCGCCACGCCGTTAAAGCCCGCAGTTCCTGTCTACCGTTTTTGCAGTACTGCAAACTCTTGCAGTACTGCAAAAACGCGTCAGGCGTGCCCGGAAAAATAATTTATCTATTTACTTCAGCAGTTTGAGTGCGATTTTCGGGCTTTTCGGGGCGCTGGCATCCCTCTTGCGATATGAGCAGAAACCCCGGCAACGGTCCGTCGGGACGCAAGCTCATCTCAAGAACAGGAAGGAACGCGCGTGTCGGCCTTACAGACTCCGTTCAGAACACCCCATTCCACCGCTGCAAACCCGTCGTGCAACGACTATCCCTTTCCACCCTTCGCCCTGGCAATCGTCCTGCCCCGCGCCGCGCCCTCGCCCGGCGCGGCACTGACGGAAAGCCTCGGAACCGACCGCGACGCGGTTGAGGCCCTGATCCGGACACGCTTCGCCACCGCCTACGAAGCCCGCATCGCCCGCTTCATGCCGCGTCTGTTCAGTCTCCGCCAGCCCGGCGGGCACCACCTGGGAGCCTTCGGGCTGAGGGAAGCCGGCCTGGAATCCCTGTTCCTCGAGCGCTACCTGGACCAACCGATCGAGCAGGCCATCGCCGCGCAGCTCGGCCGGGACATTCCCCGCGACACCATCGTCGAGGTCGGCCAGTTTGCCGGCAGCGGCGCTGGCGCCTTCCGCAGCCTGATCCTGCATCTCACCGAAAGGCTCCACCGGAACGGTCACCACTGGGTGGTTTTCACCGGCACCCACGCCCTGCGCAACGCCTTCGGCCGGCTCGGGCTGCAACCCCGCGAACTCGGCGTCGCCGATCCCCTGCGCCTCGATGCCGATGAACGGCGCAGCTGGGGCAGCTACTACGAGCACGCGCCCCGCGTGATGTTCGGCGACATCCGGGAAGGCTTCGCGGCCATCTCGGCCAGCCTTGCCGCCGGAGACGCCGCATGAGCCGCATCCTCACCGCCATTGCCCGGCATGCGGCCGCCAATCCCCACGCAATCGCGCTCGAAGGCGCAAGCGAAAGCCTCGACTACGCCACACTCTCGACGCGGGTCGCGGCCCTTGCCGAGCGGCTGCGGGCGATCAAACCGCGAGTTGTCGGCCTGCTGGCCGAAAATGGCCCCGACTGGGCGCTCGCCGATCTGGCCTGTCTTGCCGCCGACATTCCCCTGGTGCCGCTCCCCACCTTCTTTACCCCCGCCCAACTCACCCACACGATCCACCAAGCCGGCATCGACCTGATCCTCACCGACCGCCTCGACGCCAGCACCCGCCTGAGCAGCGACGGCACCGTTCTTCCCCGCTTCGGCAAGCTCGATGCCCTCCGGCTGCCCACGCCGCCCGTTGCCTTACCGCAGGGCACCGCCAAGATCACCTTCACCTCCGGCACCACCGGCGCCCCGAAAGGCGTGTGCCTGAGCCGCAACGGCATGGAAACGGTGGCCGAATCCCTGCGCAAGGCAAGCGGCGCCCACACCGGCGACCGTCACCTGAACGTGCTGCCCCTCTCCACCCTGCTGGAAAACATCGCCGGACTCTACGTGCCGCTTCTCGCCGGTGCGAGCACCCGCCTGCTGCCGGGCGAAAGCATCGGCCTGGCCGGCAGTTCCGGCGTCGATCCGGCCCGGATGCTGGACGCCCTCAACGCAGCCAAGGCAAGCTCGGCGATTCTCGTACCGCAACTTCTGCTGGCCCTCGTCGCCGCCCTCCGGGCCGGCACGCCCAAGCCGGCAAACCTGCGCTATCTGGCCGTTGGCGGCGCGCCGGTGTCGCCGCGTCTGCTTACCGAAGCCGAACGCCTCGGCCTGCCGGTATTCGAAGGTTATGGCCTGTCGGAATGCGGCTCGGTGGTCGCGGTCAATCGCCCCGGCGACAACTATCCGGGCTGCGTCGGCCGCCCGCTCGACCACGTCGCGCTGGCCTTCGGTCCGGACGGCGCCATCCGCGTCAGCGGCGCCGGCTTCCTGGGCTACCTGGGTGACGCGCCCCGCAACGCAACCTGGGTCGACACCGGGGATCTCGGCCATCTGGACGCAGACGGCCGCCTGCATCTCACCGGCCGGCGCAAGAACATGTTCATCACCGGATTCGGCCGCAACGTCGCGCCCGAATGGATCGAGCGCGAACTGCTGCTCCACCCGGCCATCGCCCAGACCGCGGTTTTCGGCGAAGGCCGGCCCTTCAACGTGGCAGTGATCGTCGCCCGCGACAAGGCCACCGACGCCCAGATCGCCAGCGCCGTCGTCGCCGCCAACCTCGAACTACCCGATTACGCCCGCATCGGCGCCTGGGTTCGCGCCAGCGCGCCCTTCAGCGCCGCCAACGCCCAACTCACCCCCAACGGCCGCCCCCGCCGCGAGGCCATCGCCAGCGCCTGTGCCGACGCGATCGAAGGCTGTTACTCCCTTGAATACGCGAAAGAAGACCATGAACTGCTTTGCTGAACTCGAACAGGCCACCCAGGGCGAACGCGCCCGCCTGCTCGCCGCTCCGATCATCGCCGACGCCTTTGCCGGGCGCGTCAATCGCGACCAGTACCGGGCCTTCCTGACCCAGGCCTACCACCACGTGCGCCACACCGTGCCGCTGTTGATGGCCTGCGGCGGACGCCTGCCGGCCCGCCTCGAATGGCTGCGCGAAGCCGTTGCCCACTACATCGCCGAAGAACTCGGCCACCAGGAATGGATTCTCAACGACATCGCCGCAGCCGGCGGCGACGCCGAAGCGGTGCGCCACGGTCAGCCCGCCTTCGAAACCGAATTCATGGTGGCCTACGCCTACGACACCATCCAGCGGCGCAATCCGGTGGGCTTCTTCGGCATGGTGTATGTGCTGGAAAGCACCAGCGTGACCCTCGCCACCCAGGTCGCCGAAGTGCTCAGCCCGAATCTCGATCTGCCCAAAAAAGCCTTCAGCTACCTCACCAGCCACGGCAGCCTCGACCTGAGCCATATGGACGACTTCCGTCGGCTGGTTGACCGGCTCGACGACCCCGCCGACCGGGCCGCGGTGATCGACTCGGCCCAACGCTTTTTCCGCCTCTATGGCGACGTGATCCGCGCGCTACCGAGCGGAGGCGCAGCATGAAAGGCAAAATCATCCTGATCACCGGTGCCGGCGGCGGCATCGGCGGCGCCGTGGCCCGCGCCTTCGCCGCACAGGGCGCGCGGCTCCTGCTGCTCGGCCGCAAAGCCCAGCCGATGATGGAGTTCGTCGCACAGTTGCGCGCCGAAGGCATCGAAGCCCGGCTGCTGCTGGCCGACCTGCTGATCAGCGATCCGGCCGACGTCGCCCGTCAGGCCATCAAGGTGTATGGCAGCCTCGACGGCATCGTCAATTGCGCCGGCGTCCAGCACTTCGGCCCCGGCGCCGACGAATCGGCCACCGCCACCGCCGAAACCTTCGCCATCAACACCGTGGCACCGATCCAACTGATCCAGGCGCTGCTCCCCCATCTGCAGAACCGGCCCCAAGCGCACATCGTCAACGTCGGCTCGATCTTCGGCTCCATCGGCTTCCCCTGCTTTGCCACTTATTCGGCCAGCAAGTTTGCCCTCCGCGGCTACTCCGAAGCGCTGCGCCGGGAGCTCGCCGGCGGACCGGTGCGGGTGCATTACGTGGCCCCCCGATTCACCCGCACCCCCTTCAATGGCGAGGCCGTCACGCGCATGTCGGAAGCCCTGGGCATGAACCAGGATTCGCCGGAGGACGTGGCCCGGCAAATCGTCGCCGCGGTCGCGCGGGACGCCGCCGACACCTACCTCGGCTGGCCCGAAAAACTCTTCGTCCGCCTCAACGCCATCCTGCCCCGTCTCGTGGACCGGGCGCTCATCCGTCAGGGCCGCCAGATGCTGCCCTTCGCCCGCCGCAAACTCGTCGAATCGAACTAGGAGCCCAACCCATGAAAAAACCCCTCGCCGCCCTGCTCTTCGCCCTCATCGCCACCGTCGGCCACGCCGACGACGGCAGCATGGAACCCGCCGTGGGCGACATCGCCCACCGCTGGGCCAAAATCAACTACCACACCCCCGCCAAGGAACAGGAAAAAGCCTTCAAGGATCTCGCCGACCAAGCCGGCCGACTGGTCGCCGCCGAACCCGGCAAGCCCCAGCCAATGGTGTGGCAGGCCATCACCCTCGCTAGCTACGCCAAGGCCAACGGCGGCCTGAGCGCGCTTTCCTCCGCCAAGCAGGCGCGCGATCTCCTCCTCGCCGCCGAAAAAATCGACGCCCAAACCCTCAACGGCTCGGTCTACACCAGCCTCGGCAGCCTCTACGCCAAGGTGCCCGGCTGGCCCGTCGGCTTCGGCGACAAGGCCCAGGCAAGGAAATACCTGGAAACGGCGCTCCGGATGAATCCCAAAGGCATCGACGCCCACTACTTCTACGCCGACTATCTGGCCGACAAAGGCGACTACGCCGCCGCCGTCGAACATCTCCAGCAAGCCCTCGCCGCTCCGCCCCGCCCCGGCCGTGAAGACGCCGACACCGGTCGTCACAAGGATGTCCAGGCGCTGCTCGACGAAATCCGCAACAAGCACGCCGACAAGCTGGCCTCAAAATGAACACCGCAATCGGCCGGAGCGCCCCAACGCGTCACCCTATCGATCGGCATGACGCCGTCGACTATCTTCTCTGCGGACTCACCGCATTGTGCGGCGCGGCAGGCTACTGGATACTCTACCCCAATGTTTTCTCGCAGATTTTCTGAGGCCAATCCGCTCGCGAGCTTCAGCCACCCCATTTACCAAAGAGAATCGAGAATGAAGCTGGCTGAAAATCTGCGCTCAGGCGTGCTCATGGCGATTCTGGCGTTGGCCGCGCCCCTCGCGGCCAACGCCACCCCCATCGGACCCGGTGCGTCGCTTCCTCCGCTGACGCTCGAAGATCAGCACGGCAAGCCCGTATCGGTCGACGCGGGTACGAAGATCGTGGTGTTTTCCGCCGACAAGGCCGGAAACACCATCGTCCAGGAAACCCTGAGCCCCTTGCCGGCCGATACGCTGAGCCGCCTGAAGGCGGTCTATCTGGCCGACATCAGCGCCATGCCCACCGTGATCACCCGCCTGTTTGCGCTCCCAAAACTACGCGAGCTGCCCTTCCCGATCGGGCTGGGGCGCGAAGCGGCGCAACTGGCCGATCTGCCGCGTCAGGCCGGCATGGCGACGGTGTTGCGGCTCCAGGACAACAAACTCGCCAACGTCAAATATGCCAAGGACGCCAGCGAACTCCGCCAGGCCATCGGGCTGGAGTAGCGCAAGCGGCCGACACCCTCGCTCGCTCCTAAAAACAAACGCACCGCCGCCATCGCCCGGCCGCCCGATGAATTGCGCTCGGCCCGCGAACCGGCCATCGCCCGACCTCGCCTCGCGAAGCGCGACCCACCCAAGCCGGACTCATCCAGAAAGCGGCGGCGCGACAAAGCCCCCGAGCACGGGCTCGAGATGGGCAGCGACAGCCAGCAGGGCATTCTCTTGCCAGCGCCGGCCGACGATCTGAACGCCCACCGGCAAACCGGCCTCGATGCCCGTCGGCAAAGCCGCAACGGGATTCCCGCACAGCGAAAACGGTGTCGTCAGGCCGATGGTCGCCTCCATGTAGGGCACGCGGCGCCCGGCCACGGACAGCGCCGGCGGACGCGTGAAGGAACTCATCGGCCCGCCCGGATAGGCCACCGTGGTGGCGACCGGACACAGCAGCGCGTCGAAGCGGGACAAAAAGGCCTCAAGCCGACCGATTGCGTCGTCCCGCGCGTTGAGCGCCCAGTTGTAGGCCCGCATATCGCAACGCAAGCCACGGGCAATCGCCCTGACCAGACGCTCCGATGGCGGCAGCAGAGGGCGGATGCCGAGGAAGAAGGCCCGCTGCCAGCGCGGCATGCCCAAGCCGATCTCGGCGCCGCCAATCAGACCGAAGAGTTCCCGCAGCTGTTCCGGATCGAGCCCCGGCGGCACGCCCCGCTCCACCCGATGGCCGGCCGCCTGCAGCCGTTTGGTCATGCCCTCCAAACCTGCGCACGTGCGTTCGCACAAGGGCAGGCCGAAGTCGTCCCATAGGGCGAGGCGCAGGGCTTGTCCGGCGGGTATCGGCAAAGCCGGCGACGGGGCCAAGGGCGGCACCTCGGTATCGATGCCGTCCGGCCCGGCGATCAGGCCGTAGCCCAGATGCAGATCGGCCACCGAGCGGGCCAGCACCCCAAAGGACAGCATGTGCCTGACGCTGCGCGCACCGCCCAGATGGCGTGGCAGGTGGGGAATGTGGCCGGTGCGGGGAATCCGATTCTCGGTCGCCTTGAAGCCGGCCACGCCGCAGTACGCAGCCGGAATGCGGATCGAGCCAGCCAGATCGCTACCCGCTTCCAGCAGCGAGAAGCCCGCTGCGACGGCCACCGCGGCGCCGCCCGAACTGCCGCCGGGGGTCAGCGCGGGATTCCACGGATTGAGCGTCGGCCCGAACAGCGGACTCCAGCAATGGGGCGCAGCGGCCAACTCCGGCAGGTTGCTCTTGCCGACGATGACCGCGCCCGCCGCACGCAGCCGGGCCACCACCGTCGCGTCGGCGTCCGGCAGGTAGTCGGCAAGCGGTCGAAAACTCGCCGTGGTACGCAGCCCGCGGGTGGCGAAGGCATCCTTGATCGACACCGGCACCCCAAGCAGCGGCGGTACGAGGCCACCCGCGGCGAGCTGCCGGTCGGCGGCCTTTGCGGCCTCCCGCGCGCCTGCCGAATCGACGGTCACCAGAGCGTTGAGCGTCGGATTGAAACGGGCAATCCGTGCCAGACAGGCGTCCAGCAGGGCTTCGGCCGACAAGCTCCCGCCACGAAGCTCGCGGGCGGCCGCGCACGCAGTCAGCGTTTCGAGGCGGAGATCAGGCATCGCCCGCTCCCGCTGCCAGCCGCCGAACGATGGCTCGGGCCATTGCTGGAACGATCAGCCGATGAAGCGGCCCCACCAACGCCAGATACCCGCGCCCGAGCCCATTGTGGGGACGCACCCAGGTCGACAAAACCAGAAAGTTGCCGTCCGCTTCCGCAAGAATCAGCAGGGACGTCCGGAAGTCCAGATGACGATCGTCCGTACCGAGCACGACCTCCCGCCGCGAGCGGGCAAGCGGGCGGAACACGCCTGATGGCGTTCCGCCCATCGGTCGCAGCGCGAAGGGCCGCACAAGGCTGTCGCGCAGCGCCACGAGCGCCTTCAGCCACGGCGGCGACACCGCGAAAAACGCCTCGACGACGCGGTCGATGGAATGCTGGCCGGCAGGAAGCGGCTGCCGGAAACTATGCTGCCAAGCGCCGGCCGGCAGGGTCTGGATGAGTAGCGAGGACGACGGAATCGGTTTTTTCATCGCTGGATGACTTTCGCATGTGATCGAAAGCACCAGCTTGCACCGGCAGGCAGCGCCCAGTCTTGCACCCAGACGACATCCCTGCTGCCACCCCGCTTAGAAACCGGTGGGGCCGAAATGCCGCGCCAAGATCTTCGGATCGACGCGGTAGGGCCAGAACGCGGGATCGTCGCGGGCGATGCCGGCCTGCAGTTCGCGCGGCGCGTAGCCGGTGAAGCGGCGCACGTCCCGGCACAGGTGCGCCTGGTCGGCGTAACCCTCCCGCACGGCAAGCGCGGCCCAGCCCTCCGTCAGATCGCTGCCGGCCAGCGAGGCGAGCCGCCTGCTGCAGCGCAGCTGCCGGCGATAGCTGCGAAGCGCTTGGCCGTAGCTTTCCAGAAAACGCCGCTCGAACTGCCGCAGACCGACGCCGAAGCGCTCCGCCAGCGCATCGGCCGACAAATCCAGAAGCGTCGGCGGGACGCACAGCGCGGGCGGAGAATCGGAGCCCCGCCGGATCTCGCGCAGCAGTTCCCACACACCGCTCACCGCGCACCCCGCCGGACGCCGCGCGTCGTCAAAGCGTGCCAGCGCTCCCCGTCCGGCCCTGTCCAGCAAGCGCGCCGGATCGACAGCCTCTTCCATCAACGCCCGCCCCGGCACGCCGAAGAGTGCCCGGACCCCGCCCGGCAACAAGGACACGGTGAGAATCCGGGTGCCAGGCTCCGCCGTCGCCTCGCGCGCCCCGCGCGTCCCGCCGCAGACCGAAAGCGGCGGCAGCGGATACGCCACACCGTCCCGCCGAACCGCGATGCCTCCCTCCAGAATCACCAGCAAAAGCGGATGCAGCGCCGCCGGCAACACATAAGCCCCGCCCGGCAGACCCGTCACCAACGCGTTGCGCAGGCAATCCGCCAGATCGGGCGGCGGCAGATGGATTCCGTCCACGACCGCCCCGCCGCCGCTCAAGTGGCCATCCATTCGAAGGAATCCTCGGTCGGCCCGGACGGCACATATTCGCAGCCGATCCATCCGGCGTAGCCAATTGTGCGCAAATGCCTGAACAGGAAAGGAAAATTGATCTCGCCGGTGCCCGGCTGATGACGCCCCGGATTGTCGGCCAGCTGGATGTGACCGATACGTGCGAGCTGCGTCTGCAGGGTGCGAGCCAGATCGCCTTCCATCACCTGGGCATGATAGATGTCGTACTGCAGCGCCAGGTTGGGCCGATCCGCTTCGTCGAGCAGGGCCAGCGCGGTGGCCGTGCGATCGACAAAAAACCCCGGCGTGTCGCGGCTGTTGAGCGGCTCCATCAGCACTTGGCGTTCGGTCGGCGCGAAAACGTCGGCGGCAAAGCGCAGATTGTCGATCAGGGTGGAACGCAGCAGCGCCTCGTCGCCGCCCTCGGGACGCCGGCCTGCGATGCAATTCACCCGCGGGCAGCCCAGCGCCTCGGCATAGCGCAGGGCATCGGCAACGCCGTCACGGAACTCCGCAAGCCGCTCCGGCAAACAGGCGATGCCCCGCTCGCCGGCGGCCCAATCGCCGCCGGTGATATTGAACAGCACGACTTCCACCGCGGCCCGCCGGACCGCATCGGCCACTTCGTCGACAGGGAACGCATACGGAAAATGGAACTCGACGCCCTTGAAACCCGCCGCCGCCGCTGCGGCAAAGCGATCGAGGAAAGGCCGGTCGAGGAAGAGGAAAGAGAGGTTGGCAGAAAAGCGCAGCATCGGAAAATCCCCCGTATCGGATCGAAAATCGGTTCGAAATCGCGGCCCGACCGCATTTCGGACCGCCCTGAAGGCCCGCGCCGGACAGAACCCGGCCGTTCGATGGGTTATCATGCGCGACTTGACCAAAACACGCCAAGCCCCACCAATGATCCGCAAACTGCTGCGCCGCGTTTTCCGCCGCGCCGCACCCGCCAACACCCTTCCCGAACCCGCCGTGATCTCCGTGAGCCGTCACGGAGTCCGCCGCGAGCACATCTCCCCTGCGGCCAACAAGGTCTGCGCCGTGCTGCAGGAAGCCGGTCACAAGGCCTACGTGGTCGGCGGAGCGGTGCGCGACATCATCGTCGGCCAGACCCCCAAGGATTTCGACGTGGCCACCAGCGCCACCCCGGAAGAGGTCCGCGCGCTGTTCCGCCGTTCGCGGATCATCGGTCGGCGCTTCAAGATCGTGCACGTGATGAGCGGCCAGGAGACCATCGAAGTCTCCACCTTCCGCGCCATGCAAGACGCCGAATCCACCGAAACCGACGAGCATGGCCGCGTGCTGCGCGACAACGTTTTCGGCTCCATGGCCGAAGACGCCACCCGCCGCGACTTCACCGTCAATGCGCTGTACTACAACCCGACCGACGAAACCATCATCGACTACCACCACGGCGTGGCCGACCTGCAGCAGAAAACCCTGCGCATGATCGGCGACCCCTGTGTGCGTTATCGTGAAGACCCGGTCCGCATGCTGCGTGCCGCGCGCCTCGGCGCCAAGCTCGGGCTCACCATCGACCCGGAAGCCCGCGCACCGATCCGCCAGATGGCCGAACTCCTCGAAAACGTGCCGCCGGCCCGTCTGTTCGACGAGATGCTCAAGCTGCTGATGTCCGGCCACGCGGTCAAATGTCTGCGCCAGTTGCGCGAGGAAGGCCTGCATCACGGCCTCTTGCCGTTGCTCGACGTGATCCTCGAACAACCGATGGGCGAGCGCTTCGTCTGGCTGTCGCTGGAAAACACCGACGAGCGCGTGCGTCAGGGCAAGCCCGTTTCGCCCGGCTTCCTTTTCGCCACGCTGCTCTGGCACGAGGTACTGGCCGACTGGGACGCCCGCAAGGCCAACGGCGAGCACTCCCAGCCGGCGCTTTTCGACGCCATGGACGCGGTGCTCGAAAAACAGTCGGGCAAGCTCGCCATCACCCGCCGCATCGCCGGCGACATCAAGGACATCTGGGCGCTGCAGCCGCGCTTCGAAAAGCGCGCCGGCAAGACCCCTTACCGTCTGCTGGAACAGCCGCGCTATCGCGCCGGTTGGGATTTCCTACGCCTGCGGGCCCAGTCCGGCGAACTGCCGATGGAACTCCCCGACTGGTGGGATGCCTTCGCCGACGCCCACCCGGAAGCCCGCGAGAGCATGCTCATCCCCGACAAGAGCGGAGCCGCCAAGAAGCGTCGTCGCCGCAAGAAACCCGTAGCCGCCCCGATCGACGCCGGCGAAGCATGAAATCGGCGGTAGCGAATCGCGTCCGCGCCTACGTGGCGCTGGGCGCCAACATCGGCGAGCCGGTCAAACACCTGCGCGCCGCGGTCGACGACATGACCGCGCTGCCCGACACCCTGATCGTGGCCCGCTCCTCCCTTTACCGCAGCGCGCCGGTCGGCTTGCTCAACCAGCCGGATTTCATCAATGCGGTCGTCGCCCTCGACACCGCTCTCGCGCCGCTCGCCCTGCTCCGCCAACTCCTCGCCATCGAAGCCCGCCACGGCCGCGTGCGCAGCGTGCCCAACGCCCCGCGCACCCTCGATCTCGACCTGCTGCTCTATGGCGACCGGCAACACAACGATCCCGAACTCATCCTGCCCCACCCGCGCATGCACGAGCGCGCCTTCGTGCTGCTTCCGCTGCTCGAGATCGCGCCCGATGCGCAGATTCCGAAGCTCGGCGCAGCGCGCAACTTTTTACCCGCCGTCGCCGGCCAGTCCATCCTCCGCAGCGAGCCAATATAATGCCGATCTGGGTCCAGACCGCCCTGCTACTGGCGGCCTCCAACATCTTCATGACCTTCGCCTGGTACGGACACCTCAAGAATCTGGCCACTTCCCCTTGGTATATTGCGGCCCTGATCAGCTGGGGCATCGCCCTTTTCGAATACCTGTTGCAGGTGCCCGCCAACCGCATCGGCGCCCAGGAACTCAACCTTCCCCAACTCAAGATCATGCAGGAGGCGATCACCCTCACGGTGTTCGTGCCCTTTGCCATTTTCTACATGCAGCAGCCCCTCAAGCTTGACTATCTGTGGGCTGCCCTGTGTATCCTAGGCGCCGTCTACTTCATCTTCCGCGCCTGAAAGGCGGAGTTTCCCATGCTCGAAAAAGCCCGCTACATCGTCGTGGAAGGCCCCATCGGCGCAGGCAAAACAACGCTCGCCAAACGCCTCGCAGACCGCATCAATGCCGAAGTCCTGCTCGAAAATCCGGCCGCCAACCCTTTTCTCGGGCGCTTTTACCAGAACATGGAACGCTGGGGGCTGCCGACCCAGATCGCCTTCCTGTTCCAGCGCAGCGAACAACTCGTCGCGTTCACCCAGCACCACGATCCGTTTCGCAGGGTGGTGTCGGATTTTCTGATCGAGAAAGATCCCCTTTTCGCCGAACTCAATCTCGCCGAAGACGAACTCCATCTCTACCGCCAACTCTACGAACGCCTCAAGCCGACCGTCCGCAAACCGGATCTGGTGATCTACCTGCAAGCCCAGCCGGACATCCTGATCGATCGCGTGCGGCGTCGCGGCGTCGAATCCGAACGCAAGATCAATGAGCCCTACCTTCAGCGCGTCGCCGAAAGCTACGCCACCTTCTTCCATCACTACGACGCCGCGCCGCTGTTCATCGTCAATGCCGAATCCCTCAATCCGGTAGACAAGGACGAAGACTTCGAACTGCTCTATTCCCGGCTCATCGCCATGCGCAGCTATCGGGAATTCTTCGGTTACGCCGGCTAGGCCGCCACACTCATTCCCCGACCCGTCACTTCGGCCACGCCTCTTGTGCATTGCACAATATTGGAGTTAACTGCCGCCGCGAGGAGGAACAGTCATGAGCTATCTGCAGGAAAACACCAAACCCGTTACCCTTTTCGAGCTCGGCAAGATGCGCGCCGAAGGTCGCAAGATCGTCATGCTCACCGGCTACGACGCCAGCTTTGCGGCACTCCTTGAACGCTGCGGCGTGGATGTCATCCTCGTCGGCGACTCCCTCGGCAACGTGCTGCAAGGCCAGAAGACCACCCTGCCGGTCACGGTCGAGCAGATGGTCTATCACACCGAATGCGTGGCCCGCGGCTGTACGCGCCCGCTCATCGTCACCGACATGCCTTTCGGGAGCTACGCCGAAAGCCCCGCCCAAGCCATGCGGAACGCCGCCCGTCTGATGGCCGCCGGCGCCCACATGGTCAAACTCGAAGGCGGCGCCTTCATGGCTGAAACCGTGCGTTTCCTGGTCGAACGTGGCGTGCCCGTCTGTGCCCACATCGGCCTCACCCCTCAGGCGGTGCATCAGCTCGGCGGCTATCGCGTACAAGGCCGCAGCGACGAAGGCGCGGCCATCCTGAAGGCCGACGCGCTTGCCTTGGAACAGGCCGGTGCCGCGCTGATCGTCATGGAAATGGTGCCGTCCAGTGTGGCCGCCGAAGTCACCGCCAGCCTCACCACCATGGCCACCATCGGGATTGGCGGCGGCGTCGATTGCCACGGCCAAGTGCTGGTGCTTCACGACCTGATCGGGGTGTTTCCGGGCAAGCGCCCGCGTTTCGCCAAGAACTTCATGGAAGGCGCCGCCAGCATCGACGAAGCGGTCATCCGCTATGTCACCGACGTCCGCGAAGGCCGCTTCCCCGGCCCCGAACACAGCTATTGAAATCCCACATGCAGATCCATCCGACCATCGCCGGCCTGCGCGCCGCGCTCGCCGACGCCCGCCATCAGGCCCGCGTGGCTTTTGTACCCACCATGGGCAACCTCCACGACGGCCACATCGGCCTGATGCGTAAGGCCCGCGAACACGCGGACGTGGTCGTCGCCAGCATCTTCGTTAATCGCCTGCAGTTCGGCCCCAACGAAGACTTCGACAATTACCCCCGCACCTTCAAAGACGACTGCGCGCGTCTCGCCGACGCCGGCGTCGATCACCTTTTCGCGCCCGACGAGAAGGAAATGTATCCAACGCCCCAGCGCTATCACGTGGAAGCCGACCCGGCCCACACCGACATCCTCGACGGTGCCGCACGCCCCGGCCACTTCCGCGGCATGGCAACGGTCGTGCTGAAGCTCTTCAACATCGTTCAGCCCCAGGTCGCCCTGTTTGGCAAAAAGGATTACCAGCAGCTGATGATCCTGCGCAACATGGTTCGCGAACTGGCGCTTCCCATCGAAATCGTGGCGGGCGAAACCACCCGCGCCGACGACGGTCTGGCGCTTTCCTCGCGCAACGGCTACCTCAGCGCCGCCGAACGCGCCGAAGCTCCGCGCCTCAATCGCCAGCTGGTATGGATTCGCGAGCGCATCGCTGGCGGCGAGCGGGATTTCCTGCGCCTGGAAACCGAGGCCGTAGCCGAACTGGCCGCCCACGGCTGGCATCCCGACTACATCTCCATCCGTCGCCGCAGCGACCTCCAACCGGCCAAGGCCGCCCCGGGCGACGATGCACTGGTGGTGTTGGGCGCCGCCAAGCTCGGCAAGACCCGCCTCATCGACAACCTCGAAATCTAGCGAAAAAAGCCCGCCCAAGCCGGGCGGGCCTTGATCGTCCATCGCCGCGGGACCGACCCCGCCCGATGTCTCAGGTCGTAGCGTGGAAGCGGGCAATCAGCAAGGATTCCGCACCTTGCTCGCTGCGCCTGATGTGACCGAAGTTTTCGGCGATTTCTTCGCACTGGCGGATATCTTCGATCAAGAACTGACGCAGTCCGACGCACAGCGCCAACTCGCTCACCGCCGGCTCGTCCTTGCACGCCGAGCGGATCGCCCGAACCACTTCGGGATAAACCGGGTCTTTCGCCAGCAAAGCCGCCAAGCTGATGCGCACGTGGTTGGCTGCCCGCGAATCCGGCTGCTCGCGCTTGAGCTTGAGCAAGCCCTGCAACACGCCCCGCCGGACTTCCCGGTGATGTCCGAGCGCCTGGGCGTTGGCGATCCGCCCCAGCACCACAAGCCATTCGGGCGCAATCTGTGCGGCGCCCCGCGCGCTCTCGCGCCAGGTCTGCCAGGCAATGACGGCCAGCGCCACAATCCCGAAAACTGTAATCAATATGGCGTTCATGATGTGCCTCATCCAACGAGTACCGACACTCGCAGCTTAGAAGGCACGGAACCGCCGCGTGGCCGAATACGTCACGCTTTGTGGCAAACATCTCACTGGGGCGCCGCCTCTCGCATGGCGCCGCGACTTCAATCACGGCAGCGCCGCCGGAATGGCCAATGCCATCCACCAGCAGACCGGCCCCGGCACTCACAACTCCCGCAGCGCATTCACGATGCTCATCCGCGCGGCCCGCGCCGCAGGCATGAAGCCGCCAACCAGCCCCATTCCAAGCGCAAAGAGCAGCGTCCTGACGGCGATCGCCGGGGTCAGGCGGAAGCTGAAGGCCAACTCGGAGAAAGATTGCCAGTTCATTGTCGAGATGGTGACCACCTGCATCAGCGACGCCGCCGCCAACCCGGCAAGACCGCCGAGGAGCGACAGCAGCAGGCTCTCGACGAGAAAAGCCATTAGCACGCTGGACCGGCGAAAACCCAGCGCCCGCAGGGTGCCGATCTCCGCGGTACGGCTCGCCACCGCGGCGTACATGGTGATGGCGGCGCCGATCACCGCGCCCACCGAGAAAATCACCGAAAGGGTGAGACCAAGGATGTTGATGAAGTTGGCCAGCACTGCCGACTGGTCGGCGTAGAAAGTGCGTTCGGGCTTGGTCTCCAGGGTCAGGCGCGGATCGTCGTCGAGGCTGCGGCGAACGGCCGGAAACAGGGCCGGGTCCGCCAGCCGGAACACCACGGACGAATACGCATTGCGCCGGAAGGTTTGCAGCAACTGGTCCGCATCGCCCCAGATCTCGGAGTCGAAACCGCTTTTGCCGGCATCGAAGACGCCTACCACCCGCCAGTCCCGCCCGCCGAAGCGCACCGCGCCGCCCAGTTCCATGCCGCGAAACCGCGCGGCGATACTGCTGCCCACGGCGACTTCGCCGGAGCCCGGCCGGAACATCCGCCCTTCCACCAGCCGGAGCTGAGGACGCAGGGCCGCGCCGGCCGGCCCCACACCACGGATGATGACGTTGGCCGGCTTGTCGCCGTCGCGCTTGGCGAGGGTGATGAGCACCACGGTCTCCTTCGAGACCAGCGGCGCCCCGCCAACACCGCGGGCAATCTGCGGCAGGCTTTCGATCAGCGCCGCCTGACTGCGTTCGACCGCGCTCTGTACCTCGGTTTCCGACCCCTTGCGGATCACCACCGCATTGTCCGGCTGGCCGGTGTCGACCAGCGTTTCCTTCAGCCCCTGGTCGAGCATCAGTACCGTGGCGAAGACGAACACCACCAGCGCCATCCCGCCGGCCGTCAGCGCCGTGGTCAGTCGCCGCGCCCATAGATTGCGCAGGCTGTAGGCCAAAGGAATGATCTTCACCGCGCGCTCCGCCAGGCCGGGCTGCGGAACGACATCGCTTTGGCGGACGTGACCGGACATCGTTCGCGCGGGAATCGTCGTCTCATGCCACCGCCCGCAGTCCGTCGACGATAGACAGCCGCGCGACCCGACGCATCGGCAGCAACGCCGCCACGATGCCTACCGCAAGCGCACAGCCGACCTGCAGCAACACCGTGGATTGAGACACGTTGAAGACCGGAAAGAGCGTGCCCATCTTCGCCGCGAAAGCCGCCGCAACCGGAAAAGTGAGCAGGATGCCGACGAGGCCGCCGACGAGGGCCAACATCAGGCTCTCGCCGCAGATCAGCGCGGCGACGAAGCCCGGCGAAAACCCCAGCGCCTTGAGGGTGGCGTATTCGGCGGTGCGCTCCCGGGCGGTCATCGACATGGTATTGGCCATCACCGCCATGATGATGAAGATCACCAGATACGAAACAATGCGGATCGCCACCACGATGGCCTCGGTCATGGCCACAAAGCCGAGCGCGAAGGCCTTCTCCGTTTCGGTGAGGGTTTCGGCGCGGGAATTGACGAATTCCCGGTCGATGGATCGGGACACCGTCGCCACCCGGTCGGCGCTGTCCACTTCGACGATGAACACCCCCACGTTGTCGGCCCGGCCCGGCAGGCGCGCCTTGACGGTTTCGTTCAGGTAGGCCCAATGGAAGAACATCTGCGAGCGATCGGTGCTCTTGCTGGCGCCGTCGTAGATGCCACGGATGACAAAATCCCAATTGCCGGCATAGATCGTGCCTTTGAGCGTCAGCGTGTCACCGACCTTGAAACCGTGGGTATCCGCGAGCTTGCGGCCGACGATGCAGCCCTTGCGGTCGCGCAGAAAGTCGCGCATCTGACGCTCGTCCACAATGAACTCCGGGTAGATCCGGAAATAGCTCTCGCCATCGACGGCGAACTGGGGAAAGAAGTTCTTCGGCTCCTTGTAGATGCCACCGAACCAGTTCGCCCAGCTCAGGTCGCGCACGCCATCGACGGCCCGGATGCGATCTTTGTAAGTGAGCGGCAACGGGAAGACCAGCGAAATCGAACTCCGGGTAATCAAGCGATTCGCCGCCGCACCGTTGGCCCCGGCATACCAAGCGTCCACCACCGTGCCGAGCAAGCCGAAAGCGAGGATCGCCACCACCATTCCGAGCACGGTGAGGCCCGAACGCAGCCGGTGGCGCCAGGCATTGAGCGCAACGAGTCTGAAAAAGCTACCGGACATGTCCGCAGCGCGCCGAAAGGTTCGAACGGCCGCCCGAATGGCTTCGCAGTCCCTCGCACTCTTGCCATCCAGCCACGAAGCTATACACTTCGGAAAGCTGGCAGCGCGGTGCCGCGGGGCCCATCGAAACCAACAAAAAGGAGGGATGCAAACTATGGTTGCAACGGTTCAACAAATTCTTCAGAACAAGGGCAACGCGAACTATTCCGTTGCCCCGGACACTACCGTGCTGCAGGCTCTCCATCTCATGGCCGAACATAACGTAAGTGCCGTTCTCGTGATGGAAGGCGAGCGGCTCGCGGGCATCTTCACCGAGCGCGACTACGCGCGCAAAGTGGTGCTGAAAGGCCTCGCTTCCAAGGACACCAAGGTTGGCGACCTGATGACGCCCAACGTGCTCACCGTCTCCCCCACCCACACCATCGACGACTGTATGTGCATCATCACCAACAACCACGTCCGCCACCTGCCGGTGGTCGATCATGGCAAGGTGGTCGGCATCATCAGTATCGGCGACGCCGTGAAGTCGGTCATGGAGCAACAGCAAGCCACCATCGATCAGTTGGCCGGCTACATCGCCGGCGGCATGAGCACCTGATCCGCTCATCTGTCGCGCCCCGCTTCGCATGCCGACATCGTTTCCGGCAGCGGGCCTGACAGTTTTCCGCGCAATTCTCCTTTTTCCAGATGCATGATCGCGTGGGCCGCTTCGGCGGCCCGCTGGTCATGGGTGACCATCACGATGGTCTTGCCCACTTCCCGGTTCAGACGCTGGAGCAGTTTCAGTACCGCTTCGGCGGATTCCCGGTCCAGATCGCCCGTCGGCTCGTCGGCCACGATCAGAGTCGGGTCGGTGACCAGCGCGCGGGCAATCGCAACCCGCTGTTGCTGACCGCCGGAGAGTTCGGCCGGCTTGTGGTCCATGCGGTCGGCAAGGCCGACCATCGCCAGTGCAAACTCCGCCCGCTGACGGCGCTCGCGGCCCGATAGCGCCGTCAGCAGCAGCGGCAATTCCACGTTCTCCCGCGCGTCGAGCACCGGCATCAGGTTGTAGAACTGGAAAATGAAGCCGATGTTGCGCGCGCGCCAATCGGCCAGAGCGGCCTCGTCGAGGGCCATGATGTTCTCGCCGGCCACCGCCAGTTCGCCGCTGTCCGCCCGGTCGATGCCGGCGATCAGGTTGAGCAGCGTACTTTTGCCCGAGCCGGACGGACCCATCAGCGCCAGGAATTCCCCTTCCGCGATGTCGAAACCGATCCCCGCCAGCACCGGCACCAGTTGAGCACCGCGCCGGTAGGATTTATGCACGTCGCGCAGACGCACCAGCGGCTCGTTCATTTGCCGACACTCACCGCGGCTCCGTCTCGCAGCGAGGCCGGCGGACGCAGCACCAAGCGGTCGCCGGGCTGCACACCCGCAAGCTCCACGAGATCGCCGATCTTGGCGCCGGGCTTCACCGTCACCCGTTTCGCAAGGCCGTCCTCCACCCGGAAAACCGCCGTATCGCCCTCCCCCACGACGATCGCATCGCCATGCACGGCCGTGCGCGGCTGGCGTTCCGCCGCGTTCATCGCCCGCGAAAGAAAGGCGATCTTGGCACTCATCTCGGGCAAAACACGCGCGTCCGGATCGAGAAAACGGATCTTGGTCAGCACGCTGGCCTTGGCCCGGTCCACGGTGGGCACCAGACGCGACACCTCACCGCGAAAACGTTGCTCCGGAAAGGCGTCGAGCTGGATCTCGCAGGGCTGGCCGAGGGAAATCCTGGAAAGGCTGGACTCCGACACGTCGGCCTCCACTTCCAGCGTCGTCATGTCGGCCATGCTCACCACGGCGCCCTTGCTGTCCGCCGCGGCGGAGAAGTTGGTGATCAGGTCGCCGACGTTGGCGTTCTTGGTCAGCACCACACCGTCGAAAGGCGCGCGAATTTCTGTCTGCGCCACCGCCACCTGCGCTGCCCGACGGGCCGCCTCGGCGGCCTTTTCCGCCGCACGGGCCGACACGACGGCCGCCCGTGCCTTGACCGCCCGCGCCTCGGCCTGATCCACCTGAGCCTGGGCGACAAAATTGCGGGTCCGCAAATCGCGGGCGCGCCCCAGCGCCAGTTCCGCGTCGCGCAGCTCGGCCTGCGCCTGCCCAACTCCGGCCCGCGCCACGCCCACATTGGCGTCGGCCTGCTGCAATTGGGCCGCCACATCCCGCGACTCCAGCCGCGCGATCAGCTCGCCGGTCTTCACCACCGAGCCTTCCCGCACCCCCAACCATTCGAGCCGGCCGGTCGCCTTGGAAGCAATGGCCGCCTTGCGCTGAGGCACCACGTAGCCGGTGGCGTTGAAGACGGTCACCCCCTGATAGGGCCAGGCCTGTCCGACCGTCACCGTCTCGACCGACAGCGGCGCATGCAGCCGTGCGAACAGCGCGGCACCGCCGACAAGCAGCACGACCAGCCCGCCGAGCCATCTGCCCTTGCGATAGCGGCGCTGCGCCGGGCGGGCGGCCTGACGGTCGATGCGCAGTTGAGAGAGATCGGTTTCGCTCATGGCCTTGGGCTGAAGTCGCGGTGAGGTTACGGTGCCGATAGTGCGGGTCTGCAATACCGGCCCGGCATTTTAGCGTGCCAACCGCGGGCAGCGCCCGCCTCCCCCTTCAGCGCAAAGGAAAGAGCACCAGCACCGCCAGCCCGACCCCGCCATCGGGACGCGGCAGCCCGTCTTCGAAAGCCAGCGTCGCACCGGCGATGTCGGCGATCCGGGCGACGATGGAAAGCCCCAGCCCACAGCCGTCCGCCTCGATATCGGCGCCGCGGGCAAAGCGGGTCAGCATCTGATCGCGCAGCTCCGTCGCGATGCCGGGTCCGTTGTCGGCCACTCGCAGGCAACGCTCCCGCGCATCGAGGCCGACTGTCACCCGGCCGCCGGCAGGCGTGTAGCGCAGGGCGTTATCGATGAGATTGCGCAGCAGCACTTCAAGCCACCAGCGGTTGCCGCAAAGGGTGAAACCGGGTTCGGCCTCGAGTACCAGCGTCTGTTGGCCACGCAGGGCCAATGGCGTCAGCGCCGAGCAGACGCCCTGGGCGAGTTCGGCCAGATCGAAGTACTCGCCCGCCGCAGCGCCGGCATCGGGATCGAGCCGGGCCAGCGTCAGCAGCTGCTCGACCAGATGGGTCATTCGGTCGACGCCGGTCAGCACCTGGTCGAGCGCATGCCCGCGCACGGTTTCATCGCCGGCCCGGCGGGCGACCTGAGCCTGGATCTTCAGTGCCGCCAGCGGTGTGCGCAGTTCGTGGGCCGCGTCGGCGGTGAAGCGCCGCTCGTTGTCGAGAACTTCGGTGACCCGCCCCACCAAGGCGTCGAGCGAGCACACCAACGGCGCAATCTCGGCGGGCAGGGAGCCCGGCAAACGCAGCGGACCCAAATGCCGCGCATCCAGATCGCCCACCGCCGCCGCAGCCGCCGTGACCGGTCGCAACGCACGCCCCACCACCGCCCAGATGGCCAGCGCCATCAGTGGCAGTCCGACCAGCATCGGGAGCAGCAGATGCAGCGCAATTTTTCCGGCGAGGCGGTAGCGGGCGTCGTGGTGTTGACCGACGATGACCCGGTAGTTGCTGTGATCGTGATTGACGGTGAAGAAACGCCACAGTTCGCCGTGGAGTTCGTGCTCGTCAAAACCCGGGGCGTTCGTCGCCAGCTCCTGCGGCATCTCGGACGAGCGGACCAACAGGCGCCAGTTGCCGTCCTGCTCCCGCAGCCACACCTGGAAGGCCAGGGGCAAGCGATAGGCATGCTGGTGCTCGGCCATCTCGTCGGCCACGTGGGCGTCTTCGTTGGTGGCGACGATGGCCAGCAGGGTTTCGGCAACCTGAACCAGTTGAGCGTCGAAGAGTTCGTCGGCCTCGGCGTGGGCGGTGCGAAAAGCCACCAGCGCCGATACGCTCCAGAGCAGCGCAACAACGCCGATCAGCAGCACCAACAGCCGGCGGCGCAGGGAATAGACACGGCGAACGGGGCCGCTCATCGGGGCGCCTCGTCGATCATATAGCCCACCCCGCGCACCGTCCGGATCAGCTCGCTGCCGAGCTTGCGCCGCAGGTGATGGATATGCACTTCGAGGGCGTTGCTGCCGACGGCTTCGCCCCAGGCATAGAGTTGCTCGTCGAGCATGCGGCGGGTCAGCACCCGGCCAGCGGCATCCAGGAGCGTATGCAGAAGATCGAACTCGCGGCCGGTCAGGGTTATCGGCGTGCCTTTGAGACTGACGCTGCGCGCCGCCGGATCGAGAACCAGATCGCCGTGACGCAAGCTGGCGTCCGCGCGGCCTTGGGAGCGACGCACCAAGGCCCTCAACCGGGCCGCCAGTTCGTCCAAATCGAAGGGTTTGACGACATAGTCGTCGGCCCCCAGATCGAGACAGCGCACCTTGTCGGCCACTTGGTCGCGCGCCGTGAGCACCAGCACCGGCACCGGATTTCCCGCCCCGCGCAGCGTCGACAGCACCGACGGGCCGTCGCGCCGCGGCAGGCCGAGGTCGAGCACGACCGCGGCAAAGCTCTCGGCAGCCAGCGCGGCCAGCGCGGCTTCGCCGTCTCGCACCCAGTCCACCGTAAAGCCCGAGCCGCCAAGCCCGACCTGAACGCCATCGCCCAGCAGTCGATCATCCTCGACGAGCAGAATCCGCATCGCTAATTCGTACCAACGCGGCAAGCGAAACCGGCCAGTGGATCGCGACCGAAAATCCGCCCGTTGCTATGGCGATCCAGCAGTAAGCGCATCGCGACGGCCAGCGCACGCCAGCCCCGACGCGGGCACGGCAGCCGGTCATAAACCTTTCGGCGGTGCTGGGAGAAGGTGGCGATTGGGCGGACGTGCATGCGCATTACCGGTGATCTGCTCCGCCCACGATCTCAACCCGGTGTTGGCCCAGCCTCAAGAAAAACTCGCTGCCGACATTCAGAAGGCTCGCACATAGCTCACACTCGTCGGCCCGAGCAGCCAGTTGCCGGTACGCACACCGAGATAAGCCCCAGCGGCGTTCCAGCCCATGTCCTTCCAGGAAAAACGGTTGCAGTCCTGTTGGGAGTCGTAGACCTCTTTGGCGAGGCCAGGCATCAAGGCCAGACCGAAGGCCGTCCAGGTGTCGTCCGACAATCTCGAGGCGCCGGCACCGAGGGCGAAGGACACGCCGAAATGCGCCGCTTTGTCGCGGCCGGTCCAATCGTCGTTGTAATGACCACAGGCCTGCGCGCTACCGGCCAGTGCGGTGAAAATCGAAAGACTTGCCAGAGAAGTTGCCAGAATTTTCAAGAATCACCTCAATAAACACATCGCGCACAGGCTTGAACAAGGGCGTCTCAGAGCGGGCGCTTGACCGTCAGCGCACCGCGGATCTGCCCCTTCTCATAACCGAAAGCACGATCGTGGGGATAGCTCTGGGCGAGCTGGTTCTTCAAGCTGTCGGAGATACTCCCCACCTGACCGTGGCATGCGAGGCACACGTCGCCGACGGGAATGGCCCGGATGTAACGATAGACCTGCTTGCCGTTCTCGGTGACGACCTCACCGGTTTCAAGGGTTTCCACCTTCTCGCCGGCCGCCGCACGGATGTTGAAATCGGCCAGCTGACGGGCCTCCCACACGTCGGGCGTACCGCGATCGGGGTTGCGCGTGCGCAGACTGACCCGGCGCATGTCCCAACCGGTCTTGGCCGATTGCTCCTTGAGAAGCTGGGGAGCCTTTTCCTTGCATACCGGAATCGCCTCGATCGGCCCCTTTGCAGCAACCGTCTCCTGCATCATGCCGACCACTTTGGGCAGCACCGGCAAAGCGTTCTTGCGCGTGTCGACCTTGAGCGCCTCGAGATCCTGGGCTTGGGCTGCACCGCAAAAAAGAACCACGGCGATGGGAGCGGCGACGGCAAAAGCACAACGAAACATGGTGAATCCTCCTTTTATTAGATTTCACTAATATATCGTATATTGTGCCGTCCCGCCCCGGAACACGGGCTTAAACCGCCCGGCGGATGAAGTCCGCGAAAGACGCCAACTGGCTGGCGACAAACTTGCGGGTAGCCGCATCGGTGAGTTCGCCGGTCGCCGCATCCACCTTGTTCTGCACCGCACCGACCATCACCTCGGGCTTGTTGAGCACGCGACAATCCAGGCAGACCAGCACCTGACGCAGGTGGTACTGGCAACGCGCACCGCCGATGACCCCCATCGACGCCGACTGGAGCGCAACCGGCTTGCCGGCGAGCGGTTGGTCCGGCACGCGGGAGAGCCAGTCGATCGCATTCTTGAGAACCCCGGGCACCGAGTAGTTGTATTCCGGGGTGACGATCACGACGCCATCGGCCTCGCGAATCCGGTCGGCCAGCGCAATCACCGCCGACGGAAGGCCCGTCGCCTCGAGATCGGCGTCGTACAACGGAATATCGCGGATCGACGGCAGCGCGACGACTTCCATGCCTTCGGGCGCAAGGGACGGCAGGGCACGGGCGATGGCGGCGTTGTAAGACCCCTGACGCAGACTGCCGAGCAGGGTTACGATCTTGAGCGAAGCGGACATGGACGACTCCTTGACGAATGGAACGACGGTACAGGTATCGCCACCGTATCACGAGTCTTCCGCCCCGGTGAACGCGCCGCCCGGACAATCTGGCGGCTCCCTGAAACTAATCGCCCTCCGACCGCACCAATAGGCAGCAGCCTTCGCTTTCCGCTCACTTTCATCCAGGGAGAACAACGATGGAATCGCACTTGCACACCCTTGCCAACCTCTTCGCGCAACTCGGTTTGCCCAATGACAAAGCCTCCATCGAGGCTTTCATTGCTGCCCATGCGCCCTTGCCCCACGACATGCAATTGGTCAATGCCCCTTTCTGGACGCCGGTGCAGGCAGCCTTCCTGAAAGCCGATCTTGCCGACGATGCCGACTGGAGCGCAGTGGTGGACGGCCTGGACGCACTCCTGCGCCACACCGGCTGACTAGTCCGCGAGAAGGAAGCGCGCCGGATCGACGCCCCACTTGTCCGGCGCTTCTGCAGACAGGATGCGGTCGCCGCCACCGCTGCCGAGCTTGCGGCCAAGATCGAGCATTTCCGGCTTGAGATAAGCATTGGACTTGGTGCTGAAGAAGACCCGTAACCGCGGCGTGAGCAGGTTGGATTCGTTCTGCTCGGTCACCACGCCGAGTCGGCCCGACTCCAGCCGTACTAGGCTACCCACCGGATAGATGCCGACACAGCGCATGAAGCCCTGCAGCAGTTTCTGGTCGAAATGGGCGGCGCTCCATTCCCACATCTTGCGCAGCGCCTCGGCCGCCGGCAAACCCTTGTGGTAACAGCGGTCGGCGGTGATGGCATCGTAGACATCGACGATCGCCGCCATGCGCGCCATCACCGAAATGGCATCGCCGGCCAAGCGGTCCGGGTAGCCGCTGCCATCCAGACGCTCGTGGTGATGGCGGGTGATATCCAGCGGCACCGCGCCGATACCCGGCGTTTCGAGCAGCACGGCATGACCGTCGCCAGGATGCTTCTTGATCAGGTCGAATTCGGCGTCGGTCAGGCGGCCGGGCTTGTTGAGCACCTCGTCCGGCACCTTCATTTTGCCGATGTCGTGCAGCAGCCCGCCGATGCCGCCCTGCCGCAGCTCTTCGCCGACCAGCCCGAGAGAGCGTCCAAAAGCGATCATCAGCGTACACACGCTGACCGAGTGCAGAAAGGTGTAGTCGTCCTTGTTCTTGATCCCGATGAGGCCCAGCAAGGCGCTGCTATTGCGCAGCACCGAACTGGAAATCGCCTCGACGACCGGCTCCGCGTCTTCCAGCGACACGGCCCGGCCCAGGCGCACGTCGCTCATCATCGAGCGCACCACCCGGTGGGCCTGCTCGTGCACCTTGCGGGCACGGGCCATTTCGTCCCGAACGGAGACGCGTATGGAATGATCTTCCGGCGCACTCATCGCGGCCACGATTTCCTGCTCGACCGCTGCCTGCACCACATCGGCGGCCACCGCATCGCGATCGTCGAGACCGCGAGCGGTGTCGATATACACATCCCGGACGCCCGACTCGACGATGCGACGCAGATCGTCGTCGCCTTTCAGCTTGAACTTGGTGCGCCAGAACGGGTGCGACATCCAGTCGCCACACAGTTCATGAATGAACATGCCCGGCTTGAGCCGGGCAACCGGAATCTTCTTCAGCATGGGAAACGGCCCGCGGAGGCGTTGTAACGTATCTCGAGAGCATTATCGGCACTGCCGGGCGCGACTTGAACAAGTGTTCGTGACAGATTGCCGCCGCCCGACCGCCGGAGTGGAAATATACGAAGGCTATAATGTCGCCTCCTTTTGCACCGTTCACTTAATAGTTCATGGACATCATCCTGCTCCTCAAGGCGCTGATCCTCGGCGTGGTCGAAGGTCTGACCGAATTTTTGCCGATTTCCAGCACCGGCCACCTGATCCTCGCCGGCGACCTGCTGAATTTCAACGACGACCGGGGCAAGCTCTTCGAAATCGTCATCCAGTCCGGCGCCATTCTCGCCGTGGTGTGGGAATTCCGCGAACGCCTGGCCCGCACTTTTGCCGGCCTCGGGCGTCAGCGCGAAGCCAACCGCCTCGTCCTCAATCTGTTCATCGCCTTCCTGCCGCTGGCGGTGCTCGGCCTCGCCTTCGGCAAAGCCATCAAGGCCAACCTCTTCGCGCCGGTTCCGGTCGCCGCCGCCTTCATCATCGGCGCCTTCGTCATCCTGTGGGCCGAACGCAAGAATCACCGCGTCCGCATCGAAACGATCGACGAAATGCGCCCGATGGACGCCCTCAAAATGGGCATCGCCCAAGCCTTCGCGCTGATTCCCGGCACATCCCGTTCGGGCTCGACGATCATCGGCGGAATGCTGTTCGGACTGTCGCGCAAGGCGGCCACCGAATTCTCCTTTTTCCTCGCCATCCCGACCCTCGGCGTCGCCACGATCTATCAAATCTACAAGGAACGCGCCCTTCTCAACGCCGACGACCTCGGCATGTGGATCGTCGGCTTCATCTCCGCCTTCGTCTCCGCTTTCCTGTGCGTGCGCTGGCTGCTGCGCTACATCTCCAGTCACGATTTCGTGCCCTTCGCCTGGTATCGCATCGTTTTCGGCATCGTCGTCCTGCTGACCTGGCACTTCGGTCTGGTGGAATGGGCGGCTCACTGAATGCGGTAACGCCACTCGATCCAGGGGCTGCCGGCCCCTGGCCGGTCGTCACCCGCCTTACCGATCTGCACGACACCCGGCGGGCGCGCACGCTGCCGCTCAAGCTCTACCTGCCCGAGCAGCGCAGCCCTCGCGGTCTGATCCTGTTCTCCCACGGCCTGGGCGGCTCCCGCGAAGGCGGATCGGTCTGGCTGCAGCACTGGGCCAGTCACGGCTTCGCAGCACTGGCCCTGCAACACCCTGGCTCCGACCGCAGCATTTTGCGCAAACAATCGCCCCTGGCCCTGCGCAGCGCCTTCAAGGCGGCGATGAACCCCGAAGAGCTCACCCGCCGCGCCGACGATGTTCATTTCGTGCTCGGCCGCATCGGACGCGAAACCGCCCTGCCCGATGTCGTCAATGCCGCCACCGCCATCGGTCTTGCGGGCCACTCCTTCGGCGCCGTCACCGTTCAACTACTGGCCGGCGAACGTCGCCCGAACCAGCCGCCCAAAGATCTCGACCCCCGCGTGCGTGCGGTGATCGCCCTCAGTCCCTCGGCGCGCCACGCGGATTCCGCCAGCGGCCTGGCCCAGCGCTTCGGCCATGTCCTCCTGCCCTTTTTCGGGATCACCGGCAGCCGCGACGACGGCATGGGCCTCTCCGACATCACGGCCGCCAACCGCGAACTGCCCTTCCGCCACATGCCGGCCGACGGAGGCAAATACCTGCTCGTCTTCGCTGGCGGCAATCATCTCGATTTCGCCGGCGAGGCCAGCGACGCCGAAGGTGCCGTATTTACGATCCGCCGCGAACCGGCCGTCTTCCGCCCGCAGCTCCTTGCCGCCAGCACCGCCTTCTGGCGCGCTCATCTGACCGCCGACGCCGCCGCGCGGCAGTGGCTCCACTCCGACTTCCCGGCCCATCTGCGGCCCGACGACCGCTTCGAACACAAATGATCATCTACCTCCACGGCTTTCGCTCCGGCCCTCAGAGCTGGAAATCCCGCAGCCTCAAAGCGCGCATGAACGCCCTGGGGCTCGCCGACGCCTTCTGGTGCGAACAATTGCCCGTCTCCGCCCGCGAAGCCGTTGCCCTGGCGGACGCGCAAATCGCCCGCTGTCTGGCTGCCACGCCGGACACACCGCCCACTGTCGTCGGCAGTTCCCTCGGTGGCTACTACGCCACCTGGCTGGCCGAAAAGCACGACCTCAAAGCGGTGCTGGTGAACCCCGCCGTGCTCGCGCCGTTGTCGCTGTCGACCTACATCGGCACCCAAACCCACATGTACACCGGCGAGCCCTTCGACTTCACCGCTGCGCATATCGACGAAATCCGCGCCATCGAAGCCCCCGCCATCACCCGCCCGGAGCGCTACTGGCTGATGGTCGAAACCGGCGACGAGGTGCTCGATTATCGCCACGCCGTCGAACGCTACGCCGGCGCCCGCCAAACCGTGCTCGCCGGCGGCGACCACAGCTTCACCCAGTGGGACAATTACCTCGACCCGATCCTGCAATTCGCCGGACTTTTGCCATGACCACACCCGCCGGCTTCGACGCCCGCCGCTTCAAAGCCCTGGAACGCAGCGGCTTCAACCGCATCGCCGCCCGTTACGCCGACGGCGCACCGCTACGCGCCAGCCTGCAGGCCGCCCTCCTGGATGCCGCCGTGCTGCAATCCGGCGAGCGCGTCATCGACCTCGCCGCCGGCCCTGGCCTGCTGGCCCGCGACGCCGCCCGCCGGGTGCTGCCTGACGGCTGGGTACTCGCCAGCGACATCGCCGAAGCCATGCTTGCCGAAGGTTGCCGCCGCGCGGCCGCCGAAAACCTGCCCGATCTCCTCGCCGCCGCCTGCGACGCCGAACATCTGGCCTTCGCCGACGGCCGTTTCGACGTGGCCCTGATCGGCCTCGGACTGTTCATCTTCCCCCAGCCCGAAAAAGCCCTCGCCGAACTCCACCGCGTGCTCAGACCCGGCGGCCGGATCGCCCTGTCGGTGTGGGGGCCGCGCGACGAGGTGCCGCTGATCGCCCACGCCCAGGATTGCATCGCGCGCCTGTTGCCAGCCCCCAAGGTGCCGCGCCCATCGGTGTTCCGGCTCGGCGAAGCCGATCGACTTGCGACGATGCTGGAAGACGCCGGCTTTGCGGACGTCCGCATCGTCCCCCACCGCTTCACCTGCCGTTTCGACGGCGCCGACGCCTACTGGCAGGCCTTCCTCGATCTGGCCGGCGGCGCGGCCGAATCCCTGTCGCGCCTGCCGGACGCCGTGCAGGCAAAGCTGCGCGCCGAAGTCGCCAGCGAACTTGGGGCACATGCGGACGGCACCGGCTACGCCGTCGAAAGCACCGTGCTGATCGCCAGCGCCCGGCGTTAGGCCGAGTCCCCGCTCGTACCCTTAACGACGCCGAAACGCGCCAAAGTACGCACCCGCGCCTGGGCATGATCGACGACCGGCGCGGGATAATCGCTCCCGATCACGCAGCCGGCCAGCGTCTGATCGATGGGCGGCAGGGTCCACGGGGCGTGGATGAATGCGTTCGGCACCTTTGTCAGCTCGGGCAGATAGCGGCGAATGAAGGCGCCAGCGGGATCGAATTTTTCCGACTGGGCCACCGGATTGAAAATACGGAAATACGGCTGGGCGTCGCAACCGGTGGACGCCGCCCATTGCCAGCCGCCGTTGTTCGCAGCGAGGTCGAAATCGTTGAGCCGGTCGGCGAAATACTTTTCGCCCAATCGCCAGTCGATGCCCAGATCCTTGGTCAAAAAAGATGCAACGATCATCCTCAGCCGGTTGTGCATGAAACCGCTGTGATTGAGCTGACGCATCGCTGCATCGACGATGGGATAGCCGGTGCGCGCTTCGCACCACGCGGCGAAGCGCTCCGGCGCGTCGTCCCACTGCACCCGGTCGTATTCCGGCCGGAAGCACGCGCCGACCACCCGCGGGTGATGCCACAAAATCTGAAAATAGAAATCCCGCCACACCAGCTCCGACAGCCAGGTTTCCGCGCCTTCGCCGCCGATGGCGTGCGCCGAGCGCGCCAACTCGCGGATCGATACCGTTCCGAAGCGCAGATGCACCGACAGATAGGAAACCCCCTTCAGTGCCGGAAAATCCCGTTTGGCCTTGTAAGCCGCGATGCGCCGCAAAAAATCGTCGAACAGCTTGCGCCCTCCGCTCATCCCTGGAGCGATGCCCAGTTCGGCGAGATCGGTCCGCTCGAACCCGATTTCGCCGAGCGTCGGAAGAGCCTCCCGGTCCGGCGGCGGCGCCAGATGGGCGGCGTATCTTTCAACCGGATAGGCTTTCAGGTGAAAGTCCGTCAGCGTCTTCAGCCACGCCCGTTTGTAAGGCGTGAACACCGAGAACGGCGAGTTGCCCTGGGTCAGCACTTCGCTCTTTTCGAAAATCACCTGATCCTTGAAGGTCTCGAAGCCGATGCCGAGCACGCGCAGCCGTTCGGCCACCTCGTCGTCGCGGGCGATGGCCATCGGCTCGTAATCGCGGTTGGTGTATACGGCGCTCACAGCGAGGGCTGCGGCCAGTGTCGGAATCACGTCGCGGGCATCGCCGCGACGCACGATCAGCCCGCCGCCACGGGCACGCAGCGCGGCGTCCAGTTCGACCACGCTGGCATGGATGAACTCCACCCGACGATCGGCGCGATCCGGCAGCGCATCGAGAATCGCACTATCGAAGACAAAGACACAGAAAACCCGTCGGTGATTCTTCAGGGCGTGATAGAGCGCCGCGTGATCGAAATCGCGCAGATCGCGACGAAACCAGACAAGAGTGGATGACATGAACGACCGAACCGGGGCGGGAAGCCCGAAATGACTCATGGAAACGACAACGAAGGGACGCAAGCATGCCCGAAAAGTTGCCGCTACAATCAAGGAACCTCGGCTTAAAATAACGTCCGTGACTACACCAACCATCAACCTCACCGACCACTTCCTGATTGCCATGCCCGCCATGGCCGATCCGAACTTCTCGCGCACGCTCACCTACATCGCCGAGCACAACGAAAACGGTGCCATGGGCGTCATCGTGAACCGCCCGACGGAAATGCGCCTGGCCACCCTTTTCGAGCGCATCGACATTCCCTTCGAGCAACCCGATTTTGCCGACCTGCCGGTGTATTTCGGCGGCCCGGTCCAGTCCGACCGGGGCTTTGTGCTGCATCGCCCCGGCGGCGATTGGCACTCGACACTCAAAGTGAGCGACAGCGTCGGCCTCACCAGTTCCCGCGATGTGCTGCAATCCCTGGCCAGCGAAGGCAAACCCGCCGAAGTGCTGGTTGCCCTCGGTTATGCCGGCTGGTCCGCCGGTCAGCTCGAACACGAAATCGCCCAGAATGCCTGGCTCACCGTGCCAGCCGATCTGGCCATCGTCTTCGATCTGCCCCCGGAAGAACGCCTCGCCGCAGCCATGCAGCTCCTCGGCATCGACTTCACCAGGCTTTCCGACGTTGCCGGGCACGCCTGAACATGAAAAACCGCCTCTGATGCCAATTTTCCCGCCGGGACGGGCCGGCGCAAAAGCCGCGCCGATCGTCACCCCGCGCACCGCGCCGACTGAGTCCAGATGAGCACCCTTCTCTCCTTCGATTTCGGTCTTGCACGCATCGGTGTGGCAGTTGGCGAAACGGAAACGGGCAACGCCCATCCTCTTGCCGTGATTGCCGACGAAGCCAACGCGGCACGCTTTGCCGCCATCGAAAAACTCCTCGCCGAATGGAAGCCCTCCGCACTGGTGGTTGGCCTGCCGACCCACATGGACGGCACCGAACACGCGATGACGGCGCGGTGTCGCCGTTTCGCCAACCAGCTCCACGGCCGCTACGGCCTGCCGGTCGCGCTCGTGGATGAACGCCTGTCGTCTGCCGAAGCCGAAGAGCGCCTCAGCGAAGCCGGCCACCACGGCTGGCGCAAACAGAAGCCCCGACTCGACGCCGCGGCCGCCCAGATCATCCTGCTCCAGTACCTCGAAAGTGCCAAACATGCCGCTTCCTGACGCCGAACAGCTCATCGCCACCCTGGCCGCCGCGATGCGTCCCCACATCTCGGCCAACACCGCCCTGGTCGGCATTCACACCGGCGGGGTGTGGCTGGCCGAACGCCTGCACGCCCTGCTCGGCTTGTCGCAGCCCCTCGGTTCGATCGACGTGAGCTTCTACCGGGACGACTACGCCAAGGGCTTGCACCCGCAACCGCGCAAGTCTGAAATCCCCTTCGACGTCGAAGGCGCCCACATCGTCATCGTCGACGACGTGCTTTACACCGGCCGCACCACCCGCGCCGCCCTCAACGAACTCTTCGACTACGGTCGGCCGGCGCAGGTTGACCTGGCCGTCCTGATCGACCGCGGCGGACGCGAGCTGCCCATCGCCGCTCGCTTCTGCGCGCTCAACCTTCCCGAACCCCTTCCCGCCGGGCAACACCTCCAACTCGAGCGCGACGACTCCGGCGCCCTCTCCATGAGGCTGATCCATGCGTAACCCCCAACTCAACAAGCACGGCGAACTGCAGCACCTGCTCACCCTCGACGGCCTGCCCCGCGGCATCATCACGCAGATTCTCGACACCGCCGCCCCCTTCACCGAAGTGGCCGAGCGCGAAGTCAAAAAGCTGCCTATCCTGCGCGGCAAGAGCATCTTCAACCTGTTCTTCGAGAACAGCACCCGCACCCGCACCACCTTCGAGATCGCCGCCAAGCGTCTTTCGGCCGATGTGATCAACCTCAACGTGTCCACCTCGTCCACCAAAAAAGGCGAAACCCTGCTCGACACCGTAGACAACCTCTGCGCCATGCAGGCCGACATGTTCGTCGTGCGTCACGAATCCAGCGGCGCCCCGCACCTGATCGCCCAGCATCTCGAAAACACCGGACGCGACCACATTCACGTGGTGAATGCCGGCGATGGCCGTCATGCCCATCCCACCCAGGGGCTGCTGGACATGTACACCATCCGCCACTACAAAAAAGAGTTTCACAACCTCACCATCGCCATCGTCGGCGACGTGCTCCATTCCCGCGTAGCCCGCTCCCAGATTGCCGCGCTGACCACCCTCGGCGTGCCCGAAGTGCGCGTCATCGGCCCTCGCACCCTGATGCCCGCCGACGTCGAAAAGATGGGCGTGCGTTACTGCGCAACGATGGAAGAGGGCCTTCGGGACGTCGACGTGGTGATGATGCTGCGCCTGCAGAACGAGCGCATGAACGGCGCGCTGCTGCCCAGTCCCCAGGAATTCTTCAAGGTCTGGGGCCTCACCGCCGACAAGCTGGCGCTCGCCCGGCCCGACGCCATCGTGATGCACCCCGGCCCGATGAATCGCGGGGTCGAAATCGATTCCGCCGTGGCCGACGGCAATCAGGCGGTAATCCTTCCGCAGGTCACCTTTGGCATCGCTGTGCGCATGGCTGTCATGAGCATGCTGGGCAGACACTGAGAGACAGGTTTTAGACAATGAACATCCACATCCGGAACGGTCGCCTCATCGACCCGGCCAATCGACTCGACGCCCAGCTCGACCTCTTCATCGCCGACGGCAAGATCGTCGGCGTCGGCAACGCCCCCGACGGTTTCGCCGCCACCCGCACCATCAACGCCGGCGGCCTTGTCGTCGCCCCGGGCCTCATCGACCTCGCCGCCCGTCTGCGCGAACCCGGCTTCGAATATCGCGCCACTCTCGAATCCGAAATGGACGCGGCCATGGCCGGCGGCGTCACCAGCCTGGCCATCCCGCCCGACACCGACCCGGCGCTGGACGAACCCGGCCTCGTCGAGATGCTGTGCTACCGGGCCAAAAAGCTCAACCGCGCCCACGTCTACCCCATCGGCGCGCTGACCATCGGCCTCAAGGGCGAACAGCTCTCCGAAATGGCCGAACTCATCGAAGCCGGCTGCGTCGCCTTCAGCCAGGCCAACACGCCCATCGTCGACACACGGGTACTGTCCCGCGCCATGCAGTACGCCGCCACCTTCGGCTTCCGCGTCTGGCTGCAACCCCTCGACCCCTACCTCTCAAGAGGGGGCGTGGCCCACGACGGCGAAGTCGCCTCCCGCCTCGGCCTGCCCGGCATTCCGAGCAGTGCGGAAATCGTCGCCCTTTACACCTACCTGCGTCTGGCACGCCAAACCGGCGCCCGCCTGCACATCACCCGCCTGTCGTCCGGCGAAAGCCTCGATCTCATCGAACGTGCCCGCAAAGACGGGGTGGATGTCACCTGTGACGTGGCCGCCCATCATCTGCACCTGTGCGACATGGACATTGGCTACTTCAACCCCCATTGCCACGTCGTGCCGCCGCTGCGCAGCCAACGTGACCGCATCGCGCTGTCGAAAGCCCTGGCGGACGGGCGCATCAATGCCATCTGCTCCGACCACACGCCGGTGGACGACGACGCCAAGCAGGCCCCGTTCAGCGAATCCGAGCCCGGCACCACCGGCCTCGAACTTCTGCTGCCCCTCACACTCAAGTGGGCCGCCGAACACAAGCTGCCGCTAGTCGACGCCCTCGCCCGCATCACGTCCGAAGCGGCCAAAATCGCCGGCATTGCCAAAGGTGGACACCTGTCGGTCGGAGCCCGCGCCGACGTCTGCATCTTCGACCCGGACGCCCATCAGCTCATCGACCGCGGCATGCTCCGGAGCCAGGGCAAGAACACGCCCTTCCTCGGTCTCGAACTGCCCGGAAAGGTTCACTTCACCCTGGTTGAAGGCACCTTGATGTACGAGGCAGGACGCTGACGCGCAGGGCAATCCCCTCCGCCCCCAAAGGCGCCTGACGGCGCCTTTTTCATTGCGGGTCATGAAGTTTCCCGCCTCCGTGCCGATAAACGTTCGTTCGACCCAATGGCTCGCCGGTCATGCCGGCGCTGCCGGGACGTAGTACTCCCGCACCTACAGGAGAAAATGAGTGATTAGCGGTTCAGTAGAGCAGGCGGCGGAGCGACTTCGCAAGGCCGTGCCCATCATGGTGAGACACGGCATTCCGGTCACTCCGCTCAATTACGCACTTTGGTACGCTTACGTTTCCAACGAGGATCCGACCCTCAATCTGCGCATCGACGAAATCGTCGCCGCTTACGGCATGATCCCGCTGACCTCCGCGGAAGGCCTGTTCCGCGAACATGTCTCCCCTGCGGGCAACTACGAAACAGCCCTCGTCCGGGTCAAGGACAACCTGGAGCAGATGGTCCAGGGCATAGACAAGGACTTGCACGCAACCATCGCGGACACCCGCTCCTTCAGTTCGCTGCTCGATGAATGCAACCGCGACCTACGCGCCCCAAGCTCCAGCAAGACCAACGTCGACGACATTTTCGGCACCCTCGACAAACTGCTCCAGGGTTCCACCGCGATGCAAGAGAACACCTCGCGCTTCGAGCAGCGCCTGAGTTCCGCCAACGACGAAATCCGGCGCCTGCGCAACGAGCTTGAAACCTTGCGCCAGGACGCCATGCACGACGAACTGACCGGCGTCTTCAATCGACGCGCTTTCGACCTCGAACTGGGGCAGTTCCTCGGCCAGGGAGAACGAGGGCCGGCGATCCATCTCGCCATGCTCGATATCGACCACTTCAAGCAATTCAACGATCGCTTCGGCCACGTGGTCGGCGACCGGGTGTTGGCCCTGGTCGGCAAACAGCTCAACGCGATAACCCGGGTCGGCGTTTCGGTTTACCGCTACGGCGGCGAAGAATTTGCGCTGATTTTCTGCGGCGGCACGGTCGTCCAGGCCACCCAGCTCACCGAGACATTGCGCTTTTCCATCGAACGCCTGGTGCTCAAGGACAGCCGCAACGGCGAGCGCCTGGCCAACATCACCGTCTCCATCGGCGTTGCCAGCCGCGGCGCCGGCGAGACCGCCGAAGATCTGGTGGCCCGCACCGACGCGGCGCTCTACCAAGCCAAGAGCGACGGCCGCAACAGAGTCTGTCAGGTCTGAACGGCCGCCGAACAAAACACCCCGGCAACCGACTCTATTTCTTGTCGTCTGGCGCTGACTTATCGAGCGCCTTCGCCGCATCTTCCGGTGTCGGGCTATCGAACTGGATCGCCTCCTCGTCGGACGGCGCGCTGTCCGGCACAATGATTTCGACCTTGTCGGTGTCGATCTTCTCCTGGGTTTCCAGCCCCATCGTCACCAGCTGCGGGAAGGTGATGATCAGCCCCACCATGATGATCTGGATCAGCACGAAGGGCACCGCACCCCAGTAGATCTGGCTGGTCTTGACCGACGGCGGCGCCACCGAGCGCAGGTAAAACAGCGCAAAACCGAAGGGCGGGTGCATGAACGAGGTCTGCATGTTCACCCCGAGCAGCACGCCGAACCAGATCAGATCGATCCCCAGCTTTTCGGCCACCGGCGCAAGCAGCGGCACAACGATGAAAGAAAGCTCGAAATAGTCGAGAAAGAAAGCCAGAAAGAAGATCAGAAGGTTCACCGCAACCAGGAAGCCGATCCGGCCGCCGGGCAGATTGCTGAGCAGATGCTCGACCCACAGGTGACCTTCGACACCATAGAAAGTCAGTGAGAAAACCCGCGCACCGACCAGAATCATCACGACGAAGGTGGTGAGCTTGGCCGTGCTTTCCATGGCCTGCTTGAGCAGCGCCCAGCTCAGGCGCTTGCGCAGCACGGCCATCGCCAGCGCGCCGAATGCCCCCATCGCACCGCCTTCGGTTGGTGTGGCGACGCCGAGGAAGATCGTTCCGAGCACCAGGAAGATCAACATCAGCGGCGGCAACAGCGTGGTCAGCACGCGCACGAACAGCTTGACGCCACGCAGGGTACGGGCTTCCGGCGGCAGCGCGGGCACGTAGGCAGGCTTGAAGATCGCCACCAGCGCCACGTAGCCAAAATACATGCAAGTGAGCACCAGCCCGGGAATCAGCGCACCCTGATACATATCGCCCACCGAACGACCGAGCTGGTCGGCCATGATGATGAGCACGAGGGACGGCGGAATGATCTGGGCCAACGTGCCGGAAGCGGCGATGACGCCGGTGGCAACCCGCTGATCGTAGCCGTAGCGCATCATGATCGGCAGCGAAATCAGGCCCATCGAGATGACCGAGGCAGCCACCACACCGGTCGTCGCAGCCAGGATCGCGCCGACGAAGATCACCGCAAAAGCGAGGCCGCCGCGCACCGGCCCGAACAATTGGCCGATCGTGTCGAGCAAGTCCTCCGCCATTCCCGATCGCTCGAGAATCAGACCCATGAAGGTGAAAAACGGAATGGCCAGCAAGGTGTCGTTGGACATGACACCGAAAATGCGGTCGGGCAAGGCCTGAAACAGCGCCGGAGTAAGCAGACCGAGCTGAATGCCGATCAGTCCGAAGACCACGCCGTTGGCTGCCAGCGCAAATGCAACCGGATAGCCGAACAACAGAAAGATCACCAGCGACCCGAACATCAGGGGCGCCATGTTGGCTGCAATGAATTCCATTTAAACGCTCTCCCCGCGCTGTTGCTTGATGGCCTTGGCCAGCTCTTCCTCGGCCGAAGGGGCGTTCGGTTTGGCGTTCGGATCGTCGATCAGGCCTTTCAGGAAGGCGATGCGCTTGATCAGTTCTGAGACGCCCTGAACGATCAGCAGGGCAAAGCCCACCGGAACCAGCCCGCGCACCGGCCAGATGATCAGGCCGCCGGCGTTGGACGAGTATTCATTGTTCAAATAGGAATTGACGAAGATCGGCCACGACAGGTAAAGCACCGCAATCGCCATTGGCGCCAGAAAAAAGAGGGTGCCGACGATGTCGATCCAGGCCAGCACACGGGGCGAGAAATGCCCCGAAACCACGTCGATACGGACATGCTCGTTGCGCATCAGCGTATAGCCTGCGCTCAGCAGGAAGATCGCCGAGAAGAGATACCACTGGATTTCCAGCAGACCGTTGGAGCTGTAGTTGACGGCGTAACGCACAAAGGCGTTGACCGCGCTGATGAGCGTGACAATCAGGACCAGCCAGATCGTCGCCTTCCCAACGCGTTCGGTAAGCGCATCGATCATGCGCGACAACTTGAGCAGAGCTTGCATGTTCTGCACCTCCTTTTAATAGTAATAGTTATATAAAACAATCGTTTCCAGGCTGCAGACAGGCAAACGCCCGCTCGAGCGCGCTTGCGGACGGCCGATTATCGTTAACAAGCGCAGCCCCGCAATCAGGGATTACGCCTACCAACGGTCGGCCCGCTCCCAGCCCATTATCCCGCGCAAGCCGCCCTCACCCGCCCGGCGCCCGCCCGTCGGTCCGTGCGATACTTCACGTCTGCCAATCCCCTACTGTTTTGCCGCAATGTCTACCCGCATCTGCCTCGTTCGCCACGGAGAAACCGCCTGGAACGTCGAACGCCGCCTCCAGGGCCATACCGACATTCCTCTCAACGAGACGGGTCTCGCCCAGGCTCGCGCCACCGCCGCCAGTCTCGCCGCCGAACACTTCGACGCCGCTTACAGCTCCGACCTCACCCGCGCCCGCCAGACCGCCGACGCCATCGCCGCGCGTTGCGGCCTTACGCCCGGCTTCGACGCCAGCCTGCGCGAACGCAATTTCGGCGCGTTCCAGGCCCTCACCTACGACGAGGCGCGGGCGCGCTTCCCGCACGACTACCATCGCTTCGAAACCCGCGACCCAGAATTTACCTTCCCGGACGGCGGCGAAAACCTGCGCGAATTCGCCGAGCGCATCCGCTGCACACTCGAAGGCATCGCCCGCCGGCACCGGGGCGGCCGCGTGCTCATCGTCACCCATGGCGGCGTGCTCGACATTGCCCATCGCATAGCCACCGGTAAGAGCCTGCAGGCACCGCGCGACTTCACCATCCCCAACGCAGCGCTCAACTGGATCGCCTGGAACGGCGAAACCTGGTCGCTGATCGCCTGGGCCGAGCAACGTCACCTCGGCAGGGCACTCGACGAACTGCCCAACGCCTGACGAAGCCGACGCCGCATGCAAGCAAGCCCGAAACACCGTGCTAAAATCCCCGTTTGACTCAAGCCCACCCGGATCGCCATGTTTTCCAAGCAAAATACCCTCGCCAAAGTCGACCCTGAACTCTGGCAGGCCATTGAGGCCGAAAACCGCCGTCAGGAAGATCACATCGAACTGATCGCCTCCGAAAACTACGTCAGTGCAGCTGTCATGGAAGCCCAGGGCTCCCAGCTCACCAACAAGTACGCGGAAGGTTATCCGGGCAAGCGCTATTACGGCGGCTGTGAGTTTGTCGATCTGGCCGAGCAGCTCGCCATCGACCGCCTCAAGACCCTGTTCGGCGCCGAAGCGGCCAACGTCCAGCCCAACTCCGGCTCCCAGGCCAACCAAGCCGTGCTGATGGCCTTCGCCAAGCCCGGCGACACCATCATGGGCATGAGCCTGGCCGAAGGCGGCCACCTCACCCACGGCATGCCGCTCAACATGTCCGGCAAGTGGTTCAACGTCGTCGCCTACGGCCTCGACAAGAACGAAGAGATCGACTACGACAAGATGGAAGCGCTGGCCCGCGAGCACAAGCCGCGCATCATCATCGCCGGCGCCTCTGCCTACGCCCTGCGCATCGACTTCGAGCGCTTCGCCAAGATCGCCAAGGAAATCGGCGCCATCTTCTGGGTGGACATGGCCCACTACGCCGGCCTCATCGCCGCGGGCTACTACCCGAACCCAGTGCCCCACGCCGACGTGGTCACCTCCACCACCCACAAGACCCTCCGCGGCCCCCGCGGCGGCATCATCCTGATGAAGGCCGAACACGAGAAGGCGCTCAACTCCGCCATCTTCCCGGGCCTCCAGGGTGGTCCGCTGATGCACGTCATCGCCGCCAAGGCCGTGGCCTTCAAGGAAGCCGCCGAGCCCTCCTTCAAGCGCTACCAGGAGCAAGTCATCGCCAACGCCCGCGTGATGGCCCGCGTGCTGGGTGAAGAGCGTGGTCTGCGCATCGTCTCCGGCCGTACCGAAAGCCACGTGTTCCTGGTCGACCTCCAATCCAAGAACATCACCGGCAAGGAAGCCGAAGCCGCGCTGGGTCGTGCCCACATCACCGTCAATAAAAACTCGATCCCCAACGATCCGCAGAAGCCCTTCGTCACCTCCGGCATCCGCATCGGCTCGCCGGCCATGACCACCCGCGGCTTCACCGAGATCGAGGCCGAGCGCATCGCGCATCTCATCGCCGACGTGCTCGACAAGCCCAACGACGAAGCCACCACCGAAAACGTGCGCGCCAAGGTTGCAGAACTTTGCCGCAAGTTCCCGGTGTACGGCGCGTAAGCAGCCACCCGGCCAGCTAGCGCAAGCCCATGCATTGCCCCTTCTGCGGCGCCGACAACACCCAGGTCACCGACACCCGTGAAAACGAGGACGGTGACATCGTTCGGCGCCGCCGCAGGTGCCTCTCCTGCGACAAGCGCTTCACCACCTACGAGCGCATCGACCTCAAGATGCCTCAGGTCGTCAAAAAGAACGGCAGCCGCGCTGAATACAGCCGCGACAAGCTCCTCGGCAGCCTGACGCTGGCGCTGCGCAAGCGGCCGGTCACCGCCGAAAGCGTCGAAGCCGCCGTCGACCGCATCGAAGCCAAGTTGCTCGCATCGGGCGAGCGCGAAATCGCCTCCGAACGCATCGGCGAACTCGTCATGCGCGAGCTCAAGAAGCTCGACAAGGTCGCCTACATCCGCTTCGCCTCTGTCTATCGCGCCTTCGAGGACGTGGACGAATTCTCGGAAGTCATCCGTGAAGTCACCACCAAGCCCCGCGGCCGCCCCCGCAACACCCCTCAGTAGTTCCCTGCCGATGACCGCCAGCGCCGACGACTTCCGGTGGATGGCCCGCGCCCTCGTCCTGGCTGAGCGCGGCCTGTTCACCACCACGCCCAATCCCCGTGTCGGCTGCGTCATCGTGCGCGATGGCGGGATCGTCGGCGAAGGCTGGCACGTCCGGGCCGGCGAGCCCCACGCCGAAGTCCACGCCCTGGCGATGGCCGGCGAGGCCGCCCGCGGCGCCACCGCCTACGTCACCCTCGAACCCTGCTCCCACCACGGCCGCACGCCGCCCTGTGCCGATGCGCTCGTCAAGGCTGGCGTCGCCCGCGTCGTGGCCGCGATGGAAGACCCGAACCCGCTGGTCGCCGGGCGCGGCCTCGCCCGCCTGCGGGACGCCGGCATCGAAACGCTGTCTGGCGTGCAGGAAGCCCAGGCCCGCGAGCTCAACATCGGCTTCGTCTCACGCATGACCCGTGGCCGCCCGTGGCTGCGCCTCAAGGTTGCCGCCACCCTCGACGGCAAGACCGCCCTCGAGAACGGCGTCTCCCAGTGGATCACCGGCGACGACGCCCGCCGCGACGCCCACCGCTGGCGCGCCCGCTCGTGCGCCGTGCTCACCGGCATCGGCACCGTCCGCGACGACGACCCGCAGCTCACCGTCCGCGCCATCCCCACCGAACGCCAGCCCCTGCGCGTGGTGGTCGATGCCCGCCTCGAAACCCCGCTCAACGCCAAACTCCTCGATGGCGGCAAGGTGCTCATCGCGGGCGCCGTCGATCAGCCCGAGCGCATCGCCGCGTTGCAACGCCGCGGCGCCGACGTGGTGATCCTGCCCGACGACGGTGGCAAGGTCGACCTCAACGCGCTGATGCTCGAACTCGGCCGGCGCGGCATCAACGAGGTACTCGCCGAAAGTGGCTTCAAGCTCAACGGCTCGCTGCTGCGCGAAGGCTGCGTAGACGAGCTCATCCTCTACCTCGCCCCGTCCCTTGTCGGCGACGCCGCGCGGGGCCTCTTCAACCTGCCGGCGCTCACCAGCCTGCAGGACAAGCGCCAGCTCGTCTTTCATGACATTCGCCAGATCGGCCCCGATCTGCGCATCCTTGCCAGGCCTGCCTGAGCCGCCTTTAGCGGCGAATTGCAAACGTTTGAAATAGATCGCCGAGGGGGTCAACGTCGGCCATCGGCGGCCGTTAATCTGGACTCCCTTGTCATTCGTCCAGCGTATGAAGCTCCCCCTCCTGACCGGTCTCATCATCTCCGCCCTTTTATCGATCTCCGCCGCCCAGGCTGAAACTGCCATCGTCCTCAATTCGGTGGACGAGAACGTCAGCTTCATCGACACCCGGACCTACAAGGAAACCGGCCGCGCTCCGGCCTGCAAGGAACCTCACCATCTGATCGCCACGCCCGACGACAGCTCGGTGATCGTCGCGTGCGCCGTCTCGAACGAACTGGTGTTCTTCGATCCCGCAACTGGCAAGGAACAGAAGCGCATCAAGAACATCTCCGACCCCTATCAGCTCGGCTTCTCGCCGGACAACAAGTGGTTCGTGGCCAATTCGCTGCGCCTTGACCGGGTCGACCTCTACCGGGCCGCAGACTACTCGCTGGTGGCCCGCGTGCCCGCCGCAAAAACGCCGTCCCACATGGCCTTCGACAAGGCCAGCCAGTTCGTCTTCATCACCCTGCAGGATTCCAACGAGGTGCTCGCCATCGACCTCAAGACCCAGCAGCCCATCTGGAAGGTGCCTGTCGGCCCGACGCCCGCCGGCATCCACATGACGCCGGACGACAAATACCTGCTGGTCGGCATCATGGGCGCCGACTACGTGGAAGTGATCGACTGGCGTGCCCGCAAGACGGTCAAGAAGATCGTCACAGCCAAGGCCGCCCACAACTTCCTGGCCCGCGGCGACGGCCGTCATGTGTTCGTCTCCAACCGCTCGATGAACGGCAGCATCTCCCTCGTGGACATGCAGACCCTCACCGAAGTCGAAAAGTACGACGTACCCGGCGGCCCCGACGACATGGAGATCCGCGCCGATGGCAAGGAGCTGTGGGCCACCGCCCGCTTCGCCCGCAAGGTACAGGTGGTGAATCTGGAGCAGAAGAAGCTCGCCTACTCTATCCCGGTCGGCCGCTCGCCCCACGGCGTCTCCTTCATCAGCCACGCCCCGAGGCAGTGATGCCGCTCCGCACGGTCGTGCTCGCCCTCGCCGCCCCGCTGCTCACCGCAGCGGGCATCGCCCAGGCCGCTGACGCCACCTGCCGGGGAACGGTCTACCTCACCCTCGACACCGGCAACATGCGCCACGCCGAGGCCATCGCCGACATCCTCGCAAAGCACCGGGTGAAGGCCACGTTCTTCGTCGCCCAGGAGAAAACCCTGCGCGGCGACATGGCCCTCGATCCGGGCTGGGCCGATTTCTGGAAAGCCCGGGTCGCCGAGGGCCACGCCTTCGGCAGCCACACCTGGCGTCACGGCTCGTTCCGCAAGGATGAAGCCGGCGGCAAAGTGCGCTACCGCCTGATGGACGGCAGCCAGACCACCCTCGACGCCGCGCAGATCTGCGCCGAACTCAAGGCCCCGGACACCCGCTTCGCCGAACTCACCGGCCGCAAGCTCGATGCCCTATGGCGTGCCCCGGGCGGCCGCACCACGCCCAACACCCTCAAGGCCGCCGAAGCCTGCGGCTACCGTCACGTCCACTGGGCGCCCGCCGGTTTCCTCGGCGACGAGCTGCCGTCCGACGTCTATCCCAACGAAGCCCTGCTCAAGCGCGCCCTCGCCAACATCCGCGACGGCGACATCCTGATGGCCCACCTGGGCATCTGGTCCCGCAAGGATCCTTTCGCCCCCATGCTCGATCCGCTGATCGCCGGGCTCAAGGATCGCGGCTTCTGCTTCGCCACCATTCCAAACCGATGATGCAGCTTCTGACCGACCTGTTCATTACGATCCAGGGCTGGCTGTTCGACACCTTCGTCCAGCCGGTGCTGTTTGCCCTGGGCCTCGCCAGCTACGTGGAAATGGGTTTCGAGGGCGTGGAATTCGTCCTGCTGGGCTGCATCGAGTTGGCCATCGCCTACCTGCTGATGCGCCCCCTCGAAGCCTGGTGGCCCGCCGAAAAATGGGCCGAACGCCGCGCCGTCAAGGTGGACATCATCTATTCGGTGCTCAACCGGATGGGCGTGATCCCGCTGGCGGTCTTTGTGCTGCTCGCCCCGGTTTTCATGGAGTTAGAGAGCTGGCTGCGCTTTCACGACGTCATCCCGCGCCAGCTCGAAGACTGGCTGCCCGGCCTCGACACCAAGCCGCTGGCAAGCTTCGTGATCTATCTGGTGATCCTCGACTTTGCCGAGTACTGGCGCCATCGCCTGTCCCACACCTTTGGCTGGTGGTGGGCGCTGCACGGCATCCACCATTCGCAGCGGCAGATGTCGTTCTGGACCGACTCCCGCAACCATCTGCTCGACGACGTGATCGCCGGCGTGTGGTTTGCCTGCCTGTCGCTGCTGATCGGTGTGCCGCCCGGGCACTTCATCGGCCTGCTGATCGCCCTTCGGCTGGTGGAGAACCTCTCTCACACCAACACCCGGCTGGATTTCGGCACGATCGGCGATTACCTGATCGTCGGCCCGCGCTACCACCGCTGGCACCACGCCATCGACCTGCCGGCCGATCCGCGCTTCCAGAAAGGCTGCAACTTTGCGATCCTGCTGCCGATCTGGGACATCCTTTTCGGCACGCTGTATCTCGAAAAAGGCTTGCCGCCTACCGGCATCCACGAGCGGAACGCCGAAGAGATCGCCGCCCGCGACAACTTCTGGGCGCAACAGAAACTGGGGCTGGTGTTGTTCTGGAAGGCCCTTACGGGTCCGGGGAAATCCCGCTCAGCGTGACCCGCAGACCGGACAGGCCGGATCCCGCCCGAGGCGGATCGTCCGCCAGTCCGCCCCAAGGGCGTCGAGCAGCAGCAGACGCCCGACCATCGGCTCGCCGCAACCCGCCAGCAGCTTGAGCGCCTCGGCCGCCTGGATCGCCCCGACGATGCCGGTGATCGGCGCAAACACCCCCATCACCGCACAGCGCACCTCCTCCACGTCCTCGCCCTCGGGGAAGAGACAGTGGTAGCAGGGGCTTTCGTCCTTGCGCAGATCGAACACCGACACCTGACCGTCAAAGCGCACCGCCGCACCCGAGACCAGCGGCTTGCGATGGGCAACACAAGCCCGGTTGATGGCGTGGCGCGTCGCAAAGTTGTCGGAACAATCCAGCACCACATCGGCGGCAGCCACCTCGGCATCCAGATCGGCGCCTTCGAGCCGGCTTGCCACCGGCACGACCCGAACCTCCGGATTGAGCCGCGCCAGGGTATCCCGGCCGGACTCGACCTTAAGCCGACCGACGCTCTCCTGCGAGTGCAGGATCTGGCGCTGCAGGTTGGTCAGATCGACCGTGTCGCCGTCAGCAAGCACCAGTGTGCCCACCCCCGCCGCCGCGAGATACATGGCGGCTGGCGAACCGAGGCCCCCTGCCCCGACCACCAGCACGCGGGCCGCCACGATGGCGTCCTGCCCCTCGATACCGATCTGGGGCAACAGAATGTGGCGCGAATAGCGCAGCAGCTGATCGTCGTTCATGGAAATTAAAGCGTGAACCCAGGCCGCCCGCAGGCAGCCTCAGGTTACTTGAAGTCGCGCAGATCGGGCGGCGTATCGTCGTGATCGCCGTGGGGATGATGGGCGTACGCCTGGATGTACACCTCGTGGGACTGCTTGATCAGCCGTTCGGGCGACCTCAGGTTGTGCACCTGGGTCTCCTCGACGTAGTAGATCAGCGCCCGGTGAAGCCGGGTGAGCAGCGAGCGGTCGAGATGAAAGCCCGCGCCGATCAGCGCCTCGTCGAGCAGCTGGAGGGTGAAGTCGAGCACGTTGTAATGGACGAGCAGACTGAGCTCATCCCCGCCCTCTTCAACCTGCACGCCGCGCAGCGCCGCCAGCGAGCGACGGGCCTGAACAACCTGCCCCGGGGGAAAGGCCTTGAAGCGGATCTCCCGCGTCTTGGCGATCCCGCTGCCGGCGTGATGCGAGGCATGATCATGCTTGCGTCCGGCCAGCTTGTACGCAGTCTCCCGTCGCATATCGCCCCCTGGCTCCTGGATTATTTCGCGCTATTTTGGAGGATTTGCAGACCCTTGAGCAAATTCACCGCCTGGGCCAGCTGGTAGTCGTCCTTGCCGGCGATCTCGAACGGCGGCTTCATCTCGTCGTCCGCATCCTTCGGCTTGTCCTTGCCCTTCGACGCCGGATCCTTCTTGGGCGCCGTGGGCGCAGGATCGACCGGCTTCGGCGCGCTCACGTCGGCTTCCTTGCCGTTGCCCAGGTGGCGATCCAGATCCGCCTCGCGCAGACGCTCGCGGGACGAACCGCCCGGCGTTTCCTCGACGATGATGTCCGGCACGATGCCCTTGGCCTGGATGGAGCGGCCGTTCGGCGTGAAGTAGCGCGCCGTGGTCAGCTTGATCGCCGCGTTGCTGTTGAGGGGCAGGATCGTCTGCACCGAGCCCTTGCCGAAGCTCTGGGTGCCCATCACCACCGCCCGCTTGTGATCCTGCAGCGCACCGGCGACGATTTCGGAAGCCGACGCCGACCCGCCATTGACCAGCACCACCATCGGCACGGTCTTGATCGACGCGGGAATTCCGCGGATGAAGTCGTCACGAGAGCCGCGCAGGTAGTCCTCGGGCGACGCCACGTACTTGCGCTTCGCGTCGTCGGCACGCCCATCGGTGGACACCACCAGCGCGCCCGGCGGCAGGAAGGCTGCCGACACGCCAACGGCGCCATGCAGCAGCCCGCCCGGATCGTTGCGCAGATCCAGCACGAGGCCCTTCAGATCGCCCTGCTTGACCAGCCGATCCAGATGCTGGGCCAGCGACGCCGCGGTCTGCTCCTGGAACTGGACCACGCGCACATAACCGAAGCCAGGCTCGACAAGCTTCGACTTGACGCTCTGGACCTTGATGACTTCACGCACCAGCGTCACGACGATCGGCTTGGCCTCGCCCTTGCGCATGATGGTGAGCACGATGTTTGTCTTGGGTTTGCCACGCATCCGCTTGACCGCGTCGTTGAGGGCCATGCCCTTCACCGAGGTCTCGTCGAGCTTGATGATCAGGTCGCCCGCCTTGATACCCGCGCGGAAGGCCGGCGTATCCTCGATCGGGGAGATCACCTTGACGTAACCGTCCTCCGACCCGACCTCGATGCCCAGCCCGCCGAACTCGCCCTGGGTGCCAACCTGAAGCTCCTTGAAGGCCTCGGCGTCGAGATAGGCCGAATGGGGATCGAGGTTGGACAGCATCCCGCTGATCGCATAGGTGATCAGCTTCTTGTCTTCGACCGGCTCGACGTAGCCCTGCTTGATGGCATTGAAGACGTCCGCCAGATTGCGCAGCTCTTCGACCGGAAGCGGGGACAGCGGCGACTTGTCCGCGTTGGCCGAGAAGTTGAGGCTGATCAGAACCCCGGCACACAGCCCGGTAAACACCAGACCAGCTTGTTGCAGTTTGCTGCGCATAAAGTCTCCGTCGCGGCGTTGAACGCCTGGCCTGTCTCGATCAGGCCGTACTACCCGAAAACGGGCTGAATTCCATGATTGGCAGGAAGTATAAACCGGAAATCCGCCAGCCCAATCGGGCACAAACGCGCACATCTGCACACCGCCCAAATAGACGCTTCGTGACGGAATCAACGCTTCCCACCGTTGTTGCCCGCCGCCCACCGGCCCTGGCCGACCGGGCCATCCGCACCAGTGGTGCAAAAAATGCTATTTTATAATATTGACTCGCGCCTACCCGAATCGTTCGTGAAGACAACCACCGCCGAACTCATCGCCAACCAGGAGCACATCGAGACCGCGGCCCGGGCCTTGAAAGCGATCGCCCACCCCCTGCGCCTGAAGATCCTGTGCGTCATCGGCAGCGAGGAAGCCTGTGTCCAGGACATCGTGGATGCCGTCGGCACCTCCCAGAGCAACATCTCCCAGCACCTCGCCATCCTGCGCGACAAGGAAGTGCTGCTCACCCGAAAGGATGCCAACCGGGTATTCTATCGCGTGGGCGATCCACGCACGCTCCAGCTCATCGCAATGATGCGTGAAGTGTTCTGCGGCGAAGACTCGTAATATCCCGTCCCTTTTCCCTCAGCCCCGGAGTTTGTTTCGTGGAATTCATCCAGCAAAACTGGTATTGGGCAGCGCTCGCTGCCGTCAGCGGCGTGATGCTCGTCGTCACTTCGCTGCGTGGCGGCCGTGGCATCAGCCCCGCCCAGGCCACCGCCCTCATCAACCGTGAAGACGCTCTCGTCGTTGACGTGCGCGAAGCCGCCGAGTTCACCGCCGGCCACCTGCTCAACGCCCGCCACATCCCCCTGGGCGAGCTCCAGAAGCGCATCGGCGAGCTCGATAAGTTCAAGGACAAGCCTGTTATCCTCAACTGCCAGAGCGGCGGTCGCTCGTCCAGCGCGTGCGCCATCCTCGCCAAGGCCGGCTTCACCAACGTCCACAATCTGGAAGGCGGCATCGAAGCCTGGGTGCAGGCCGGCATGCCGATCAGCCGTCAGAAGAAGAAGTGACCATGCAACCCAAAATCCTGATGTACTCAACCGCCGTCTGCCCCTACTGCGTCCGCGCCGAAGGCCTGCTGCGTCGCAAGGGCGTCACCGAGATCGAGAAGGTCCGCATCGACACCGACCCGGAGCGCCGTGACGAGATGATGGCCCGCACCGGCCGCCGCACCGTGCCGCAGATCTACATCGGCGATTACCACGTGGGCGGCTGCGACGACCTCTTCGCCCTCGACCACGACGGCAAGCTCGACGCCCTGCTCAAGGGCGAAGCCGCCTGACCCGATCAACAAAATCCTGATTTCTCAACCGGAAAGACCACCATGTCCGAAAACGCCCAACCCGTCTTCTCCATCGAAAAGCTCTACGTCA
>ERZ650306.23-NODE-23-length-65338-cov-10.696230_pt1 | contig 65338 bp, 59 predicted proteins | sample MGYA00376242_ERZ650306 | MGnify/ENA primary metagenome ERZ650306 (study PRJEB26733, sample SAMN07839244) | wastewater metagenome | biome: urban; feature: wastewater treatment plant; material: waste water | place: USA: North Carolina | collected 2016-03-31 ... | reverse complement strand
GCAACTCGCCAGTCGGGCCGTAACGCCGGCCTGACTTAAACCAAATGGCCTCCACGGAAGGTGGGGCGGTTCACTAGCGCGTGCCACCGATATTTCGGGTGATCGACTTTCCGATGTGGATGAATGGTTGTTCGATGCACCTATAGGTTAGCTCCCCGAGAATTCGCGTAACGACGACGGCGACAACAAGGAGCGTAACTTCGAAGGAAATTGAAGCGACTCCAGTCATCTCGAGGGGCCAGATTTTGCGCAGGAAATTGCCAGCGTATCCAAGCACAGCAAAATGCAGCACATAGGCGCTGAAACTGACTTTGCCGAGCCCCATTATCGCTGAATTGATTGCGTATCCTGTGGGCTTTAGGATTAGGACGAGCGCCCAGGGAACGAAGCAAATCGTCATGAGAAGGTGAGTCGGTGCGAGGGCACGTTCCCATTCGAAGAACTTTCTTATTCCATAGAACGACAGGACGAACATTACGATAAGCAACAGGACTGAAGCCCGGTCTGCTGTGATCGAACTGGCCTGAATTCGTTGCCGAACCCAGGGGTTTTTGATCAGGTTATAAAGGATGAAACCCAGAGCAAAAATTACAAGCTGATTTGGCGGCCAGAAATAGAGGAAATTCGATCGATCAGCGGCATCGATTTCCGGATATAGAGCAACACCGAAATGAGAAGCGCCGATCAGTAGGAGCAGGGATATGGCGAAAAAGACCATGGCCCGGCGCAGATTTGTGACGATGGTCGCAAGAAAGGGAAAGACCAGGTAAAAACAGAATTCGACCCCGATGCTCCAGCCGCCGGGAACGGGAGTCCAGCCGGAAACTGTCGGAATAAGGTAGGGGCTCCACGCGTTGTAGAAGAACAGCGTCGCAAAAAGCAGTTTGAGGCTGAAGGCCTCGGCACTGACGTTATAGGCGAACCAGTAGATGAGGATTGCCGCGTAATAGAAGGGCGCGATCCTAAAAAAGCGTCGAATCAGGAATTTGGAGCTGCGCTGCGGAAATGGGTCGATGCTGCGGTGCCAGGACATGAGCAGTGTGACGGCAGATGTGACGAAGAAGAGCTGAACGCCGTAAAACCCCAGTCCCAGAACTCGTACGACCGGCCAGACGAGATCAGGAACATGACCAACGGAGTGCACGCCGATTACGAGCAGTATCGCGTAGCCCCGCAGTGCATCGATAACCTGGAGGTGCTCCTGTCGGTCGAAGACGTCAATGTTAGCGGCAGTACTGATCCTATTTTCCATGGTGAATTCCGGGACGTGCAGCGACCAAACAGGGGCGTTGTGCTTCAGTCCGGCGGGCGCTATTCGTTGCTGTCGGGACGCGATACTCCGCAAGCGATAATGCCTGAAGATTGCGGGTGAGCAGCCGCGAAGTCCATTCTGCCGACTTGGACTTCGGAGGCTGCTCCGGCACTCAGGGCTTTACCCTGACGGAAGGGGCGTGCTGGGAGAGCCATTGCCCCAGCATCATCGATATCCACACCATTTCGCCGTAGTAGCCGGGGAAGGCCGGCAGATGGGTCTTGAAGAGTTCGGTGACAAATTCGCGCTTCAAGATATTTTGCTCGATCAGTGTTTCGAGGGATTCGCGGGCCAATTTTTGAAGTGCCGGGTTTTTGAGTGCCCAGTGGCCGAAAGGCAGGCCGAAACCCTGTTTTTTCTTGGTGATGATTTCCGGCGGAAGAAAGTCTTTTAGCGCTTCCTTGAAGAACCAGCGCAGTTGCAGCCCTTTCAATTTGTATTCGGGCGGGAGCTTGAGCGAGAAATCAAGAAGGTCGTCGTCGATTAAAGGAAAAGCGACCTCTATGCCGGCCAGGCGAGTGCTGCCGATTACCTTGGGCAGATCGTTGTCGGCCAAGGTGAAGCGCCAGTCGAACCCCAGCATCTTGTTGACCAGCGCGTGGGCATTTACGCTCGCCCAAACGCGGCGCTGCAGCCTGAGCGGTGCATCGGTATCGACGGCTTCAAGCAGTTCGCGGGGAAAGATGTTCTCAGTCCCGAGGCGATCAAGCAGGTTGTATTGTGCAGTGCGGTCGGGCAGGGGAGTGTTGGCCTGTTCGATGTAGCTGGCGGCCTTGCGCATCAGGGGCAGTTTGCCCAGCGGTGTCTGCATGATTATCGGTTCGAGCAGACCGCCTTTGATGAGGCCGGGAATGTGTTCGTAGTAACCGAAGACCCGCTGTTTGGCGTAGCGGGTATTGCCGCCGAAGAGTTCGTCGCCACCATCGCCGGCGAACATCTTGCGATGGCCGTCGTCATGAGCGAGCTTGGCGCACAGATAGGCCGGGAGCACGGAAGAGTTGCCGAAAGGTTGATCGTAGGATGCAGCAACTCCAGGAATGTGGGTGACGAGATCGTCGGACGTGATGTAGTAGGGTTTGTGCTTGACGCCGAAATGCTTGGCCGCGATCCGGGCAAATTCCATTTCGTCGTAGCCCTCGGCATCGAAACCGATCGAGTACGCAGTGACGGGGCTGCCGCTGCGGCTGAGCATGCCGACAACAGTGGAGCTATCGGTGCCACCAGACAGGAAGGCACCTACCGGACTACCATCCAGGTCGCGTTCGATGGCGCCTCTTATCAGGCTCTTGAAAGTGTCTGCGCTGCTCCGAAAATCGGCCCCGGTGGGTTCTTCGAAACGGGGCTGCCACCAAGCGGCGAGCTGGGTGCGTTCGCGCTCGGCGACGAGCCGAGAGCCGGGCTCAAGGCGGTAGATGCCTTTGAAAAGGGTGCCCGGTGCTGGAATGGTATGGAAATAGAGGTAATCGTAAACGCTCTGCAGGTCGATCTCTTGCCGTAAGGCGGGAACCTCGTTGGCCCGGTCGGAAAAGCTCAGTCGCGAGCCTTCACTTGCATAGCAAAAGCCGTGGGTATTGAAGCGGTCGGAGGCAAAACCGATTTTTGCCTGGCCGATGTCCAGCCAGAGCAGGGCGAATCGTCCAGCCAGCTTTCCTAGAAATTCGTCAGGGGATTCGCATAATTGCGGAACCGAGGCGGCCCAGCCGTCCCGCTCGATGCGGCCGGCAAGGCTGGCGTCGCGGATGCGAGGTTGTCCGAGGATCAGAAGCGCCTGCTGGTTACGCGAGAAGGTTTTGATGTCCGCGCTGAGTTCCAGTTGAAATCCCGGTATGGAGATACCGCGGTTCTGGGGGAGGCGATCGAAAACCTGGGTTCGGTCGAGGGTGTCGAAATCAATAAAGCCGCGGATCATGAGTGTGCAGCGCCTTCGGAGAGGTTGCGCGGAGCGGCGATGCGTCGTGGCGGCGCGTCCGGCGTGTTGATGGAGGTTCGACAAAGGGTAGCGCTACGGCGCATGGTCGGCGAGGACATAGTTGTCGCGGCGTGAAAGTCGTCGGCTGTACCCGTCGCTGCGTAAGCAAATTCGATCACGGGCTTGATGCGGTTTCGGAGGTGGCAGGCGACGGGACGGCGCGCTTGGCTCACTTCAGGGCTCGCGAAGGGTAGCAAATGCTCATGATGTTGGCACGGCTTTGTAACCATGTTTGTAGATTGGGGTGCCGACTGGGCGGCGCGTTTATACACGAAATCGAGGTCGTCGCGACTTCGACGGCCCCCCGCCTGGAAACCGACAGCTGTACAATAAGTCCGTTTTAAATTAGGATTACGCGGCTATTACTGGATATCAAACGGCGGCGTGAGCTGCCGTTTCGCCTTTATGCCGACGGGACTTTCCGGTCTCGAGCGTAGCGCGCGGTATGTTCAAGCTGGCTTCATGTGGCTTGACAGCACCCTAACCAAGAACGAGTGCCATGAACGCACCGAGACACTACTTACAGTTCAACGATTTTTCTCGCGCCGAATACGACTATCTTTTTTCCCGCACGCGCTGGATCAAAGACCGGTTCAAGCGCTACGAGCCCCATCACCCCCTGTTCGATCGAACGCTGGTGATGATTTTCGAAAAGGCCAGTACGCGAACGCGTCTGTCCTTCGAGGCGGGGATGCAGCAGCTCGGAGGGTCGGCCATCTATCTCAACACCCGCGACTCCCAGCTCGGACGCGGTGAGCCTGTCGAGGATGCGGCCCAGGTCATATCGCGGATGAGCGACATCGTGATGATCCGTACTTTCGAACAGTCGATCATCGAGCGCTTCGCCGAATACTCACGGGTGCCGGTGATCAACGGTTTGACCAACGAATACCACCCGTGCCAGATCCTCGCGGACATCTTTACCTACATCGAGCATCGTGGCCCGATACAGGGCAAGACGGTGGCGTGGGTGGGGGACTCCAACAACGTCTGCAATACGTGGCTGCAGGCTGCCGAGGTGCTGGACTTCCAGGTACGCGTCTCGACGCCACCGGGTTACGAAGTCGAACCCGAGCGTGCTGGGCTCATCGGTACAGGGCACTTCGCCCACTTCGACGATCCAATGGAAGCCTGTCGGGGGGCCGATTTGGTGACCACGGACGTCTGGACCAGCATGGGCTTCGAGGCCGAAAACGATGAACGGATGCGCGACTTTGCCGACTGGCAAGTGGATGCGGACATGATGAAGGTGGCCAATCCTGGCGCCGTGTTCATGCACTGCCTCCCCGCGCATCGCGGTGAAGAGGTGTCCGCGGATGTGATTGACGGACCCCAGTCGGTGGTGTGGGACGAAGCGGAAAATCGTCTGCATGCGCAAAAGGCGCTGATGGAATTTCTTCTGATCGGCAAGATCGAAGGCGACTGCGCCTGATGCGCAGCAACTCGATTCAAGACTCATCTACTCATTAGCGGAAAGCAGGACATGAGCGAAGTAAAGAAGGTTGTGCTTGCCTACTCGGGCGGGCTGGATACATCGGTGATCCTAAAGTGGTTGCAGGACACCTATCAGTGCGAAGTCGTCACGTTTACGGCCGATCTCGGTCAGGGCGAAGAGTTGGAGCCCGCGCGGGCCAAGGCGCTGCAGTTCGGCATCAAGCCGGAGAACATCTTCATCGACGACCTGCGTGAAGAGTTCGTTCGTGATTTCGTGTTTCCGATGTTCCGCTGCAATACGGTTTATGAAGGCGAATATCTGCTGGGCACCTCCATTGCCCGTCCGCTGATCGCCAAGCGCCAGATCGAAATTGCCCGCGCCACCGGCGCCGACGCGGTTTCTCACGGAGCTACCGGCAAAGGCAACGACCAGGTTCGTTTCGAACTCGGCTACTACGCGCTGATGCCTGGCGTGAAGGTCATTGCCCCGTGGCGCGAGTGGGATCTGCTGTCCCGCGAAAAGCTGCTGGCTTATGCCGAGAAGAACGGCATTCCCATCGAAATGAAGCACAAGCAGGGCGGCTCCCCGTACTCGATGGATGCCAACCTGCTGCATATTTCTTTTGAAGGCCGCCACCTCGAAGATCCATCGGCTGAAGCCGAAGAGTCCATGTGGCGTTGGACCGTGTCGCCCGAAGCCGCGCCGGACGCCGCTGAATACCTCGATCTGGAATTCGAAAAGGGCGATCTCGTGTCGATCAACGGCACGAAAATGAAGCCGCACGAACTGCTCGCCAAGCTCAACCAGCTGGGCGGCAAGCATGGCATCGGTCGCCTCGACCTGGTTGAAAACCGCTATGTCGGCATGAAGTCCCGCGGCTGCTACGAAACCCCGGGCGGCACCATCCTGCTGCGTGCCCACCGCGCCATCGAGTCGATCACTCTGGACCGTGAAGTCGCCCACCTCAAGGACGACCTGATGCCCCGCTACGCCAGCATGATCTATACGGGCTACTGGTGGTCGCCGGAGCGTCTGGCGCTGCAAGCTCTGATCGATCAGACTCAGCAGACGGTGAACGGCTGGGTTCGTGTCAAGCTCTACAAGGGCAACGTCATCGTCGTCGCCCGTGACTCGAAGACGGATTCCCTGTTTGACCCGACAATCGCCACCTTCGAGGACGATCAGGGCGCTTACAACCAAAAGGATGCCCACGGCTTTATTCGCCTGAACGCGCTGCGCATGCGCATCGCCGCCAACGCGAAGGCCAAGCGGGGCTGAAGCCGGCGCCCATGGACCCCACTGCGCCACTGTTGTTCGGGCTGACTGTCGCGGAGTTCGAGGATCTTTCCCTCAAGCTTTGCGTCGGTGGCCTGATCGCTTACATGATCTTCATCATCGGCCAGCTTGCCTGGGAGTCCAAGGCGGGCAAGTATGGGGCGATCTGGATGTTTGTCGGGCTGGGAGTCGGTTTCATCGGCTTCATTGCCAAGGCACTCATCCAGAAACTGCTCGGCATCGAATGACTTCTGACCTTAACTGAAAAAATGACCCAATCCGCCCAATTCGACGGCGTGTCCGTCGTCAAACAAGCCAATGTTTACTTCGATGGCAAGTGTGTCAGCCATACCGTGCTGTTCGCCGACGGCAGCAAGAAGACCATCGGTGTGATTCTGCCGGCCAGCCTGACCTTCAACACCGGCGCGCCCGAGATCATGGAAACGGTTGCTGGTGCCTGCCGATACCGCCTCAAGGGCGAAGTGGAATGGAAGACTTCGGCTGCAGGCGAGAGTTTCAATGTACCGGGCAATTCCAGCTTCGACATCGACGTGAGCGGCGAGCCTTACCACTACGTCTGCTACTTCGGCTGAGCAGGAGCAGACAATGCCGTCGTTCGATATCACATCCGAAGTCGATATGGTTGCGCTGCGGAATGCCGTCGAAGGCGCAAACCGCAAGATTTCCGGTCGCTATGACTTCAAAGGTAGCGATGCCCGCGTCGAACAAAGTGAAAAGCTGCTCACCTTGTTTGGCGACAGCGATTTCCAGCTTGAACAGATGCTGGCGATTTTGCTTCCCGAGATGACTGCCAAGAAGATCGATGCGCGCTGCCTGAAGCATGGTGATGTGCAAAAGGTCGGCGGCAACAAAGTCAAGCAGGAGCTCACGGTGCGCGTCGGGATCGAACAGGAGCAATCCAAGCGGATCGTAAAGCTCATCAAGGACAGCAAGCAGAAGGTTCAGGCCAGTATCCAGGGCGAGGCCGTTCGGGTTACGGGCGCCAAGCGCGATATCCTGCAAGACTGCATTGCCCTTGTCCGGAAAGAAATCACTGACTACCCTTTGCAGTATGGCAACTTCAGGGATTGAGCGGTCTCGATGAACATCGCCGCGACAGTGTCGACCGGGTGGGTTCAGGGCGATGACGCGGTTTCGCTCATCATGCTGCGCAAGACTCTGGATCAACAGCGGGCCATTGCTGCGCAAATGATCGCAGCCGTTCGGCAACCTGTCGCGACGCCGGCAATCGATGCGACGGTCGGTCGAAATGTCGACACGTTCGCTTGATTCTTTGGTGATACGTAAAAAAAACCAGCTTCGGGCTGGTTTTTTTACGTCGTTGAACAGCCATCGGGGCAGGTGAAATAAAGGGGAATGGTCGGCTATGGCAAAATGCAGGAGCTCAATTTCTCCAGTAGCTCAACGCGAATGGCAAATTTGTTTGCAGCCTCAGGTCTTGCTGGCCGGCTATGCCGTTGCGGTCTCCTCGTGGCGTTTTTTTCTGGCACCGCGGAGGCGACAGAAGTGGCGCTCGCGGGGGTCTTTCCGGGTAAGGCTTTGCTCGTGGTCAATGGTGGAGCGCCCCGTTCCGCCGGGGTTGGAAGTACTACGCCGGAAGGCGTTCGAGTCATCTCAGTAGAGGGGGAGGGTGCCACTGTTGAGTTTGATGGGCGTCGCCAACGGTTGTTCGTCGGTCAGCATGCCATCAACGTCAGGAGTGCTGCCGGCGGGACAGGCGGAGCGCCATCGATTGCCATTCATGCCGATGGGCAGGGCCAGTTCCGGTCTTCAGGTGCGGTGAATGGCGCACCGTTAAACTTCATCGTGGACACTGGCGCCACATATGTGTCCCTTGGGCGCAGCGACGCGCTTAAAGCGGGGGTGGATTTCACGAAAGGCGAGCCCGCCATGCTGCAAACCGCCAACGGCTTGATCCGCGCCTGGCGTGTTTCTCTGGATTCGGTCCGGGTGGGGGAGATTACACTGCGCAACGTAGACGGAATCGTGCAGGCCAACGATATGCCGATTGCGCTGCTGGGCATGAGTTTCCTGAACCGCATGGAGATGCGCCGCGATAACGCGACTCTCCAGTTGCGACAACGTTATTGATTCATTCAGTCGATGAAATCCGCCTTTTCACCACACCAACCCTTCACCGCCGAATGGTTCAGGAATCGTTTTTCTGCGGCACCGGCGTCTGACGTGTTGCACGAGGAGGGCATTCCGCCCGGTCCTCTGACGCCGGCTGCCGTATTGGTTCCGATTGTCTTGCGAGATACCGAACCGACCGTTCTGCTGACGCGTCGCACCGATCATCTGCACCATCATCCGGGGCAGGTCAGTTTTCCGGGCGGGCGTGTTGAGGAGCACGACAAGTCGCCGATCGAGACGGCTTTGCGAGAAACCGAGGAGGAGATCAGTCTTCACCGCAAGCACGTGGAACTGCTCGGATGCCTTCCTTTGTACCGTACCATCACTGGCTTTGAGGTCACGCCCGTCGTCGGTCTCGTCACCCCACCTTTCGAACTGGCACTGGACGCTTTCGAAGTTGCTGACGCATTCGAGGTTCCGCTATCCTTTCTTCTGGATACGGCAAACCATCAGCGGCATTCCGTTGAAGTGCGCGGAACGCCGCGGGAATACTACGCGATGCCTTACGGCGACTACTTTATTTGGGGCGCGACGGCCGGCATGATCGTTACCCTCCAGCGTTTCCTGTGCCGTTGAACGAACGCCATTTGTATTGAGTCCGTTTGATGGTATCTTGAGCCACCCCCAATAGGCCAAAATAACGAGGGCCGCCAAGGCCCCCCGTCGCATGACCCTGTTTTCGCTGATTGTCGCCCTGCTCATCGAGCAACTTCGTCCGCTGCCCGTAGCGAGTTTCGTTCAGGCGCCTCTGCGCGCCTTCGCGCGATTCCTCGAGGATCGCTTCAACGATGGTGAGGCACGCCACGGTGCGGTCGCGTGGTGGGTAGCGGTTCTTGCCGCTTGTTTTGCCTCGGCGCTGGTTTACTTCCTGTTGTGGCATGTACATCCTGCGTTGGCGTTCGCCTTCAACGTGCTGGTGCTCTACCTCACGATGGGCTTCCGCCAAGTGAGTCATTTTTTCACCGACATCCAGTTGGCCTTGCAAATGGGGGAGTTGCCGCGGGCGCGCCAGTTGATCGGCGAGTGGCGGGGACGATCGCACGATGATTCCACCTCCAGCGAAGTTGCCCGTCTGGCTATCGAGGAAGCACTGGTCGCTGCTCACCGCAACGTTTTCGGGGTCATGTTCTGGTTCGTTCTGCTGCCGGGCCCGAGCGGCGCCATCCTTTACCGTCTGGCGCGCTTCTTCGATGAGGAGTGGGGCGGACGCAGCGCAGGACGGCCAGACTTCGGTGATTTCGGTACTTTTTCCAAGCGCGCTTTTCTTGTCCTTGATTGGATCCCTGTGCGGATGACCGCTGCTGCGTTTTCGATCGTCGGGGATTTTGAGGACGGTGTCTATTGTTGGCGTGCGCAGGCCAATCAATGGCGGGACAAGGCTTCCGGTATACTGCTGGCCTGCGGCGGTGGCGCGCTAGGTGTCAGACTCGGCTTGCCGATTCGAGAGTCGGGTGAGGTTGTCGAACGTCCGGAGATGGGGATCGGTGATGATGCCGATGCCGATTTTATGCAGAGCACTATCGGCCTGATCTGGCGCACGCTCGTACTGGCATTCATGTTGTTGGGGCTGTTCAGTATTGCAGGGTGGGGTCGGTAATTAATCGTAGCAATTCAGAGGAGAAATACAGATGGCTAGTCGTGAAGTTGTGGTTTTGAGCGCAGTTCGTTCCGCTATCGGTGCCTTTGGTGGCTCTTTGGCCGATTTCGATGCAAGCGAACTGGCCGGCATCGTGATGAAGGAATCGGTTGTCCGCTCTGGCGTTGATCCTCAGTTGATCAGCTACGTCACAGTCGGCAACTGTATGCCCACTGACGGCCGCTACGCCTATGTGTCTCGCGTTGCTTCCATCCAGGCTGGTCTGCCGATGGAATCCGTGGCGATGCAAGTGAGCCGTCTGTGCTCCTCTGGTCTTCAGGGTATCGTTACGACCGCTCAGAACATTCTCCTGGGCGATGCCGACTACGGCATCGGTGGCGGTGTCGAAGTCATGTCCAAGGCCGCCTACATGCTGCCCGCGCTGCGCAATGGTGCCCGCATGGGTGACACCAAAGCCATCGACAGCATGGTTGCGGTGCTGACCGACCCGTTTGGCGTTGGCCACATGGGTGTGACCGCCGAGAATCTGGCTGTCAAGCACGGTATCACCCGCGAAGAGCAGGATGCTTTTGCCGTCGAATCCCAGCGTCGTGCAGCGATGGCTGTCGATGAAGGTCGCTTCAAGTCCCAGATCGTTCCGATCGTCAAGCAGACTCGCAAGGGCGACGTGGTGTTCGACACTGACGAGCATCTGAAGCGTGGCACCACCCTGGAATCGCTGGCCAAAATGAAGCCGGCCTTCAAGAAGGACGGTACCGTCACGGCTGGTAACGCTTCCGGCATCAATGACGGTGCGGCATTCTTCGTGCTTGCAGACGCTGCCACTGCAGTCAATGCCGGTTACAAGCCCATGGCTCGTCTGGTTTCTTATGCCATTGCCGGCGTGCCTAACGACGTTATGGGCGAAGGCCCGATCCCGGCGTCCCGCATGGCACTCAAGAAGGCCGGTCTGACTCTCGATCAGATGGATGTCATCGAGTCCAACGAAGCGTTCGCCGCTCAGGCGCTGAGCGTCTCCAAGGTTCTCGGTCTGGATCCGGTCAAGACCAATCCGAACGGCGGCGCCATCGCTCTCGGCCACCCGGTTGGCTGTTCCGGTGCGTTCATCGCCACCAAGGCCATCTACGAACTGCAGCGTACCGGTGGTCGTTATGCCCTGGTTACGATGTGTATCGGTGGCGGTCAAGGTATTGCCACAATTTTCGAGCGCATTTGAGTCCTGTGTAGGTTTTGTTTTAAAGCCCTGCCGAAAGGCAGGGCTTTTTCGTCGACCTTGATGGCTTCGCAAAGATACCTGTAATGCGCTTGCCAGAATAATAAAGTCTCCTATATAATCGCTCGCTTTACTGCATTTATTTCAGGATTCTAAAAGATGGCCAATTCGGCACAAGCCCGTAAGCGCGCCCGTCAAGCTGTTAAGGCCCGCGCCCTCAACATGAGCCTGCGTTCGCGTCTGCGCACTGCCATTAAGGCTGTCCGCAAGGCGATCACCGGTGGTGACAAGCAAGCTGCTCAGCAAGTGTTCATTTCTTCCCAGCGTACTATCGACAGCATCGCTGACAAGAAGATCATCCACAAGAACAAGGCCGCTCGCCACAAGAGCCGCCTGTCTGCTGCCGTCAAGGCGATGGGTGCTGCAGCCGTTGCTGCTTAAGTCTTAAAGCGTGTTTGTTTGGCTCCCACTTCAGGGAGAAAAACAGCTACAGCTTCAAAAAAGGATCGCAGATGCGGTCCTTTTTTCGTTTTCTGCTGATCTTGGAAGCCCCTCAGTGCTTGATCGAAGCCTGCGGCGGGCTGGGCTTCAATGCCCGTCGCACGTCCTGTAAAGCAACGGCATGACGCCATTGGCCGGGGGCATGCCTGCGACCGAGGCGAGCGCTTCGTTGCTGGCTTCGATCAAGGTTCGCTTGAAATTTTCCGTGCAGGGCCGACGGGTACGGCAGGGGCTTCGTGACGTTCATTGATGTGTCCACTTTATACGTGGTGGACACCATGTTTGGCGAGTTAAGAAGCCGGGGAAGATGGGGTTGCCGGAGCCTTGCTCTGGTTTGCCCGCCGGCAGCTTCACCAGGCGCGCTTCCGCTGGGTAAAGGAGAACGGTTCGCTGACTCTCTCCCAAGCTTAGTTCGACGCCCAAGGAGACGGTCTGAGCCGAACCTGCCGCGATGACCGAGGAACTCCCGCAGCGCTCGGGCGAACCGTCTTTGGCCAAAGGGCAGGGCAGACGGACGCTGCGGCCGCCTGAGTTCCCCGCAGCGCAATTTGTCACAAACCCGCTTCCACCTCCAGCGCCGGCCGCCCATTCAAGCGCATCTGCAAGGACGTGGCCGAGAAGCTCGACTGCCCCCCGGCACCTTCAACGTCGAGCGTCACATCCGCGGCAAGTGGGTGTGGTCCCACGGCGAGACGCCGATCCGGGTTCCGATGTCTGCCAGTCATCTTCCCGCCGCCGCGGGGATACTATCCATGAGCTTCGGGCGGCACCGCCCTGACAAGGAGCGCGAACCCGATGCAGCAATCGAGAGCGATCGGCGCGCTTGGGATCGAGCCAACTTACCTGGCCACATCGGTCGTTGTTGCAGCGCCTTCTCTATAGGTGCTTATGTCCCCAGGCGCTGGTCACGTCAAAGAGCTTGACGTCGGAGTCGTCGGGGGCCATTTCGAGTCCGCCCCAACCGCATTCGAACTGGAGTTTTGACGGGGATTCAACATAAAAGGAGAGCATGTTGTCGTTCACGTGCCGGCCAATGGAGCGCGTCTGACGGAAGCCGTGGGCATGCACCCGATCAAGGGTCAGTCCCACGTCGTCAATTCGATTGACCTGCAGCATGAGGTGCCCCAGGTGGCGGGGGATGGGCAGACTACCGAATGCAAGAGTGTGATGTCGCGCGTTGCAGCGCATGAAGATGAAGTCGCCGGCCTGCCCTCCGTAGTTTTTGGTGGAGACGTAGTCACTGGTGATGAAGCCCATGATTTCGCCATAGAACTGCTGCTCCCGCAGGGGCTCATCCACGACCAGCATGAGGTGTCCCAGACCTTGGTCGCCGGTCACGAAGCCACCGTGGCCCACCGCAGCGCAGAAGGGGCGTTGAGGCTGATACAGACTGCCATAGGAGACTTCCACGTCGATACCCGAAGGGTCGGTCAGGCGGCACATCTCGTAAACACCTCGGGCGGCGCACTCGTCCTTGCTGGCCGTCTGAAAGGGATGGCCAGCATTATCCAGCCTGTTGCAGACTTCTTGAAGAGCCGCGCGGTCGGAAACTTCCAGACCGATGACTTTCAGGTCGTTCTTCTCGCCGCGAGATACCATGATGCGCCAAGGACGGGAGTCGATCCGGAATCGTAGGCCGTCGGCGGTGCTACCTTCCGCCAGTTCGCAGCCGAAGACTTCGGAGCCGAACACGCGCCAGCGTTCGAGGTCGGAGGCCTCGATTTCCACATAGGCCAGACGTTTTACCAGACTCGTCTTCATTCATTCCTCCTCAATGGGTCCGACGCCAGGTCAGCCGGGCCGTGCGAGCCTCAGGCGTGCCTTCTTCCAGACGGGCGACCAGCATGAGTTCGCCGTTTTCTCCGCGGACGATTTTGCGGCGTTGCTTGCCCCCCTGCCAGTTGGGGAAGATGGACAGCTCTACGTGATGAGTTACGTAATCGTCTTCGAGCGAGTAGGTGCCAGCGTAGGTGAGGTATTCGTTGTAGGCGGCAGCCTTATCCGCATCGCTGGCATCCCACTGGCCGCCGCTGGTAAATAGCGTGCGGGGGGATCGGGTTACGAGACAGAACATCGTCTCTTCTCCATACTCGATGAAGCCCTCCAGCTTTTCGCCAAAGGGATGAACGACGCGTCCATCGTCGTATTCCTGGGTCCACGACTGGATGTACCAGCGCCCCTTGATGTCATTTGTCATCTTTCACTCCTCTTCAGCCATCGCCACCTATCATGGCGCTGGGCTTATTCAGTCAGGAAATCGCGCACCAAGCGCACGAAGCGTGCGGCGTGTTCAATCTGCGTCCAGTGGCCGCAATGGCCATATACGTGCAACTGGGCGTGGGGGATCAACTCGCACAGATGCAGGGAATTGGCGAGGGGAATCACCTTGTCCTCACGACCATGGACGATCAGCGTTTCGTGGGGAATCGCGTGGATGGCTTCGTCGGTGCAGGCGAGAGCCTGAATCCAGCGCTGACGCGGGGCGGGGAACATGCTCGAAAAGGCTTCTTGGGCACCGGGCTGGATACTGGCTTCGTAGCGGGAGCGCACGATGTCCTCGGTAATTCGGGACTGGTCAAAGGCAAAGATGTCCATGATCCGGCGCATGTTGTCCATGGAGGGCTCGTAGCCCCATACCGCATCCAGACCGGGGGTCAAACCAAATTCGACACCTGCTGCGCCCATCAGTACCAGCCGGCGGACACGTCGGGGATGCTGGATAGCCAGCATCAGAGCCAGGGCTCCGCCAAAGGAATTTCCGACGATATCCGCCTGTTCCAGGCCAAGGGCATCCATCAAGCCCACCGCCTGTGCCACCCAGCGTTCGGGCGAATACTGCCCTTCCGGAGCGCGGGCGCTGTAACCAAAACCCAGCATGTCGGGCACGATCACCCGGCACGCCTTTGCCAGCTCCGGCATCGCAAGGCGCCAGTTTACAAAGCCGCTCACACCCGGGCCGGAGCCGTGGATCATGAGAACGGGATGGCCTTCGCCCACGTCGTGATAGTTCGTCCGGATGCCATCGATATCGATGGAGAGTCCGATTTCCGGGTTTTGCTGCATAGGCAGTGGAATCCTGTAGGGATGCGGACGCCGGGGTCCGCATCCGATGGAGACATGGCTGCCCAGCGGGTGCCTGAAACGACGGCGCTGACGTCCTGCTCAGGCTCCGGGGCAGCCGATCCTGATTGCCATCCTTCGGGTGCCGGTATCGGTCATGGGCAACCGAAGGGCTGGGAGGGCCTTAGAAGTCCACCTTGTCCACTTTGTAGCGGGGGGGTTTGCCATCGGACGTTTCCCGGAAGCGGATGGCGGAGGTTTTGGTGGCGCCATTCACGCCGCGACCAGGCTTGGCAATGCCGCGATGCCAGCGGGAGCAAAGCTTGCGCCAGGTGATCGGGGACAGGTCGGTGGCCACCAGCTGCTCGTCGTCCCACCCGGTACCGTCAGCGTAGAAGTTCTGCATGGCTTCCCGTGCATAGATGTCACAGTCGTTGAAACCATGCAGAGCCAGCGGCTTGTAGACGCGCTCGAAGCGGTATTTGTAATCTTCGAGCTCCTCGGGCGTCTTGCAGACTCGGACGAGCACTTCCCAGTATTCATGAGTGTCGTCGGTGATCGGTACGTTCCATTCGTACTGAACCACATGCTCTTCTGGCCAGTTCTCCACCATCAGCACGCCAGGCATCACGACGGAGGTTCGGTAGGGACGGGCATTGACGCCTTTCACTTCCACGCCCAATTCCTTGTTTTCCAGGATGGGTTGCCACTTGTCGGTGAAAAGCCATTGCATCATGCCTTTCGGGCCGTCTTCGTCCTCAACCACGGTGATTGCGTCATCCCCGGTCGGCACGATGCCCAGGGGGAGCACCCACTTCATGGCCTGAACGATGCTGCAGTCCTTATGGACCAGGATGTGAGCGTTGTCGAAGCCGTTTTCGATGGCAACGCGCCAGTTGCCATAGCCAGTACGGTGCATGCCCATGGCTACGGCACCTTCGTCCAGCAGGCTGGGGGTGTCCGGCCACAGGGGGTGGGGGAAGCGTTCGTTGTACTTGGGGAAACGGAAGGGAAGGTCGTGTTCGAGAGGGGGAACGTCTGCGTCCGGATAATCGTCCTCGCGCACGAAGACGAAGATCATTCCTGCGACTTCATGTACCGGATAGGTGGTCACGCCGGTGGTGCCGATCAGCTTGTCATCGGGGTTGCCAACGATGGTGGTGAGACTGCCGTCCTTCAGGTCGAAGGTGAAACCGTGGTACCAACAGGAAATGGTCTTCTTGTTGAAGCACATTTTCTTTTCGGAGAAGCGCACGCCACGATGCACGCATTGGTCTTTCAATGCATATATCTTGCCATCCACCCGGCGCAATACGATGGGTACGCCACATATCTGCAAGCCCTGAATGGCATCTTCTGCAAGCTCGTCGCTGAATAGGGCGGGATACCAGTGGTTGATGAATCCCCAAGCCGCATCCTTGTAGGGCTGGTATTGACTCTGGGTTTTCTGATTATTGACACGCTCTTCGCTGATGGCGTTCAGTTTCTGGGTGCGCCGACGAATAATGGGTTGGTCCGACATCTTGATCTCCCGATTACTGATTGAATGAAGTCGCGGTGAATCTGGGAGACATGTTATTGAGTGAGGTCTGATTCGACGCTCCACTTACTGCGTTGCTTATCCCCTTAGTGCAAGAATAAACACGGCATTTTCCTGGGCGTCGAATTGAAATTTGCCGAGATCGGACCGGCCCATTGCGGAGCCTTAGCGGGCCAGGGTTTGCGAAGGGCTTTCGCCAAAGCGGCGCTTGTAATCGGTGGTGAAATGCCCCAAATGGGTGAAGCCCCAGTTATAGGCCACCGCCGTCACCGTCGTTTCGGAAGAGGAGAGGCGCTGGAGTTCTTCATTGACCCGGCGCATGCGTACCTCTTTCAGGTAAAGCATCGGCGAGGTATTCCGAAAACGGCGGAAGCCATTGAAGATGGATCGACTGCTTACCCCTGCGTGCTCCGCCAGATCGACGATGGTGATCGGCTGATCGGCATTGTCTTCGATGTAGCGCTCGATGCGTTTGACGAAAGCCGGCGCAATCGAGCGCTCCTCTCCGGTCAGTTGCTCGGTGTAATTGTGAGGCTGACATGTGAGCAGAGTGGCAATGACCGTCTGCTCCAGTTGGGCTGCCATGATTGGCGAGTCAAAGCACTGGTCGTCCAGCGCCAGGGATTCGTAGACCCAGCGCAGAAAACTCGTCCATCGGCCACCGGCAGCACCGTCCAGCATCATGGAAGGCAGGAATTCGATGGGCTGCCGCAGCGCATGCCCCAGGTGTTGGATGCAGTTGCGCTCCAGGACTTCGCGCTCGATGCGTACCACCAGTTTTTCGGTATTGGCCTCGTGGCGGATGAGACAGGGCACGGTGGCATTGATGATCGAGCCCACCTTTCCGGTGGAACAGACTGTCTGCCCACCGATCTCGATGACTTCGCGCCCGCTCAGCGGCACTTGGACCAGATAGAACGAGTCGAAACAGCCCGGATCGATATACACCGCCCCGCCGTAGGTGATGCGCCCGAAGCCCACTCCCCGCACCTTGCGGTGGTGCATCCTGGCATTGATGGGGTGCAGGCCGTCCAACTTCTTGAGGCGGTTCTCGCAGAAAGTACGAGCGCCCCATTGTCGTGCCTCTTCCACGTTCTGGGTCTGGAAGAGATCTGTCCCGGCCCCGAGCGGAAGTATGCTTGACTCTGTCTTATGACCAATAAGTTCCATTTCAGTCTCCTCTGTTGGAACATTGCTCGTGTCTGCTTGTTTTTATGAGCAGTATTGGACATCGTCCTCTCTGGAAGTGCGTGTCCGAATTAGGTGCGGCTTTACGTCGTCTTCTATTTTGTATATCTGGTGCGCCGCGATTTGAACATTGTCTGAAACAAAAAGCACCCTTGCGGTGCAGCATTCTTCCAGTTTGGTGCATCACGGTATTCCTCTGTCAGGGCATTGCAGAATAAAGCCTGAAAAATCAGGGCTCAGTATTTTTGTTAGTGGTTTTATCAGGCAAGCACCGTGCCCAAAATTCGTGCTCCGGCAGCAGGAAAGGAAAGATATAAGTGCACTTTTGGGATAAAGGGTGCACTTTTTGTATAGCGGATCCGGGGCGTTTCCGATTTTGAATTGAATTCGAATATCCCTTATTTGTAAGGGCAATCTGGGTGATTGATTCGGAGAGAATCGGCCGATACCTTCCTTCGACCTGAAAACTGCACTGCAGGGATAAGGCCTTGCCCGATTTGGAGCGACGTAGTCGGGGCCGATTCTTAGGATGCATTCCATGCGCGGTTCGTCGCGCACTCAACGAGTGTGAATGCAAGCCATGGAATCCAGCCTCATGAACGATCAAACGCACCAAATCACGCTGCGCTTCGCCGACGGCGCCACGCACACAGTCCATGCGGAAAGCGGCCGCTCCGTTCTCGACGCCGCGCTTCAGGCGGGCGCGCCCTTGATACATCAGTGCCATTCGGGGAGCTGCTCGAGCTGCATCGCGACCTTAAGGGAGGGCGATGCAGTTACTCAGCCCGGAGCCACCGCAAGCCTTCTGAGCAGCGAATACGCGGCCGGACAGCGCTTGTTGTGCGTGACCCAGGCGCATACCAATTGTGTGTTCGAACTGCCCTACACCAGCACGGCTGGCCAGATAGCACCCGTGGCGGCCAATGCCTTCGTGGATGGCGTCGAGCGCATGGCCTCCAATGTGGTCAAGCTCACCCTGGAGCTGGCGGAAGGGGATTGGCTCGACTTTCGTCCCGGTCAGTATCTGCAGGTTGAAGTGCCAGATACCGATGCCGTGCGCAGCTATTCCCCGTCAAGCATTGCCGCCGACTTGCCACGGCTGGAGCTGCTTGTCCGTCTGCTGCCTGGGGGGGCGATGTCTACCTGGCTGCAGGAGCGGGCACGGCCGGATGACGTGGTCAAGCTCAATGGCCCCTATGGCGCCTTTTTCCTGCGGGAGGAACACCGCCGCGCCAAGCACATCTTTGTGGCCGGTGGGACGGGACTGGCGCCGGTACTGTCGATGATCGATGGCATCCGCCAGTGGGGCGGACGCAAGCCCCAGATGCTCCTGTGCTTCGGATGTGCCACGCCAGATGCCTTGTTCTGTCTGGACGATCTGGAGCTGCGCCGCCAATGGCTGCCCACCCTTGAAGCCCGGATCACCGTAGATCGCGGCGCGGAAGGCGATCTGTTGTCCGGCAGCCCGGTTTCGCAGTTACGGGAAGGCGATGTGGCCGGTCCGGACACCGTGGCCTATCTGTGTGGCCCCCAGCCAATGATCGAAGCCGCAACCCAACGCCTGATCGCGCTGGGCGTTCCCTCAGAACACATTTACAGCGAGCAGTTTGTCGCCAGCCACTAACTCGAGAGGATCCCATGACTCCCCCCATTGCCCCAGTCTTCAGCGCCGAACAGCAGGCTTGGTATGAAAAGGCCTGCGCCAAGATCGACCCGCAGCGCTTGCAGAAACTCCTTTTCTCAATCGTCGATATTCACAGCCCGACTGGCGCGGCCCGGGCCGCCAGCGAGTTCATGACCGGCTATTTGTCGGACGTGGGTTTCAAATCCCGCTACCAGCCGATGACCGAAACCAGCGGTAACGTTCTCGCGGAACTACGCGGTAGTGGAGGCGGTGCGACGCTGATGCTCTATGCCCCCATCGACACCCACCTGGACCTGACCGAAGCCGAAAGCGAATGGACCGGAGCCAAGGATGAAGCCGATCTGCAGCCGCGAGGACAAATGGTGGGCGACTGGGTCTTCGGCCTCGGAGCCTCCAACCCCAAAGCCATGGTGGCCACCCTTACCGAGATCGCGACGGCGCTGATCGAAGCGGAAATCCCTATCGTGGGCGACCTGCTGGTGGGCATGGCGGATGGGGGCATGCCGGTGGACATCTCCGCGCGCAACCACAGCGGCATGTCCAATGGCGTGCTGCATCTCCTCAATCGGGGCGCCGCCGCGGATTTCGCGGTGATCATGAAGCCGTGGAACTGGGTCTATCACGAGGAGCCGGGCATGGGCTGGTTCAAGATCCGGGTGCACGGCACGTTGGGATATGCCGGCGTTCCCCACGATCTGCCTGCGTTCCGCAGTTCGGTGCTGCCCGCAGCCACGGTGATTCAGGAACTGGAAGCCTGGCTGCCGGAATACGCCGATCGCAACACGTCCGGCGTAATCAAGCCTCACGGCTGGATTGCCGGAGTTCGTTCCGGCGATCCGGAACGTCCGGCATTTCCCTCCGCGATCACGGAAATATTCTTCGACATCCGCATCAATCCACGAACCTCACCGGCCGACGTGAAAGCCCAGTTTGCGGAGTTTGTGGCGGACCTTCGCCTACGTCATCCGGATATCGTCCTCGACTGGGAGATGTATGGCTCTGTCCCGGGCGGCACCACCGATCCGGACAACTGGATTGTGAGTTCGGCCAAGCGGGGCTGGGAGCACATCGAACAACGTCCCCATGGCGTGCCGGATCTCCTCGGCGGGCAGACCGACGGCACGGCTCTGCGTCGCTACGGCGTGCCCACGGTGCGCCTCGGCTGGCCGTGGCCGGCCCCCAATCCCCCTCTGCCGGTTGCCGAGGGCTTGGGCGGCATGGGGGCCACTTATGTGCCGGATCTCATCCCCTGTGCGCACAAGATCATGTACGTCGTCATCGACACCCTGACCCGCAAACGGCCGGAGCTGGGTCTGTAAGCACCGTGGGTCGGCGTGAAGCCGACCCGCGACAGCCCACCTTGCCGATCACTTGTTTTCAGGAGATTTTCCATGCCCCCGACGCCCCAAGGCGCCCCCGTCGTTCCAGATAGCATCAGCCGCTTCATTACCGTGGACGGGCTTCGCATCCATTATCGCGAGCTGGACGGACCGGATGAGGCGATTCCCGCCATCTTCACCCACGGTGGTGGGCCCGGAAGCACCGGCTGGAACAACTTTCGCCTGAGCGCTACCGCCGTGTCAGCCAGGCGGCGATGTTACTTCCTCGACTTTCCCCAGTTCGGCGAATCGGACATGGTGCCGATCGCAGGTCCCGTCTTTTCCTGGCAGGCCGACAAGCTGCGGCACTTCATGGATGCACTGGGCGTCGACAAGGCGCATCTGATCAATCAGTCCTTTGGCGGCTGCGTGGCCATTCGTCTGGCCGCCGACTATCCGGAGCGCGTTGCCAGCCTTGCGCTGATCGGGTCCCAGCCGGTGGAGCGGGGCGTGATGTCGCCGCTTCCCCTGTTCAGCAAGCACGCACGCAACATCATGAACGACTATTTCGTCGCCGACGGCGGTCCCAGTCTGGACAAGATGCGCGCGTTGATTGCACGGCTGGAGTATCACGATGACGAACGGGTCACCGAGGACAACGTCCGTCTCCGCTACGAAGCCAGTATTCAACCCGGCTTCCAGGCGCTCCTGCAGACCCCCGGCGCCTTTGGCGAGTGGGAAAACCTAGCGCCGGTCTTCCCGAAGGTGGTGGCCCCAACTCTGATCTTCTGGGGTCTCCATGACTGGTTTGGCGGCATCGATGTGCCCATGTTGATGCTCAACCAGTTTGCCGACGCTCGCCTGCATGTCATGGGGAAGGCTGCCCATCACCTGCAGAGTGAATGCTCCGATGAGTTCAATGCCCATCTGCTGGCTTTTCTGGAAGGACTGTGATGGCCGGGCGGCACTATCAGGAAATCACCCGGCTTGCGCCGCTGATCCGGACCCGCAAGCTGTCCCCGGTGGAGCTGACGGAAGCTTTTCTCGCGCGCATCGAAGCACTTGATTCCCGGCTGCACGCTTACGCCCGGGTCATGGCCGACGAAGCGCGGGCGGCCGCCCAAGCCGCCGAGGCACGTATTCTGCGGGGCGGGTATCTCGGCCCTCTGGATGGCATCCCTCTGGCGGTGAAAGATCTGTTCTGGACCAAGGGCGTCGTCACCGCTGCCGGCACCACCGTTCATCGCCATTTCGTTCCCGCAGAGGATTCGACCGTTGTCCGCCGATTGCGGGACGCAGGCGCAATCATTCTCGGCAAGCTCCAGATGACCGAGGGCGCCTTCGCCACCCATCACCCGTCCATTCCCGCACCGGTCAATCCTTGGGAAGCGAACCACTGGACGGGCGCTTCTTCCAGCGGCTCCGGCGTGGCGACGGCAGCCGGGCTATGCTGCGCTTCCCTGGGCACCGATACGGGCGGGTCGATCCGCTTTCCTTGCGCCGCCAACGGTCTCACCGGGCTCAAGCCCACCTGGGGGCGAGTCAGCCGGCACGGCACTTTCGAACTTGCCGCGCTGCTCGACCACGTGGGCCCCATCGCTCGCAGCGCAGCCGATGTCCGCGTCCTGTTCAACGTCATCGACGGTCACGACCCCCTTGACCCCACCTCGGAGGGATCCAAACCGCGGGCTCGTGCCGTCACCCTGAAAAATCTGACCATCGGGCTGGATCCTTACTGGAACTCCAACGGCACCGACGATGCCACCCAGCGTGCGCTCGAGAACGTCCTCGCTACCCTGCGCAACCTGGGTGCCACGATCCGGGAAGTGCGCTTTCCCGATGCCTGGCACATTGCCGGTCAATGGGAGGCCCAGTGCGGCGTGCAGACGGCCGTCGCCCACGCGGACACCTATCCCGCCCGCGCGACCGAGTACGGCCCGGCACTCAGCCGGTTGATCGAAGTGGGGCGAAGTCTCAGCGGCACCGGGTATCAACGTCTGCTGTTGTCCGCCGCCGCCTTCACCGGCCGCGTCAATGCGCTCATGGAAAGCATCGATCTCCTGCTGGTTCCGGTTCAACCGATTGCGGCACCTACCCATGAGCAACTGGGAGCCCTCGCTGGCGATCCCGACGCCAACCAGCGCCTCATCCAGTTCACCGCCCCCTTCAACATCTCCGGCCACCCGGCGCTGAGTCTCCCCTGTGGCCGAACCGCCGAGGGGCTGCCGATCGGGTTCCAGTTCGTCGCCCGCAAGGGAGGCGAGCAACGCCTGCTGGGGGCCGGCATTGCCCTGCAACGGGCCACCGACTGGCACCGGGCCCATCCGACGTGCTGAAACCCACCTCACCAAGAATCCAAGAAGGATGAATCCCACCATGTCTCAGACGACTCCAAGCCTCGTCGATATCGAGGCGCTGACCATTGCCGACGTGCTGTGTCACCTGCACAGCGGCAGCCTGACGAGCGAAGCCTTGGTGCGGGCCTATATCGAACGCGCCAGCGCCCATACCGACCTCAACATCTTCATCACCCTGGACGAAGAGGGCGCCCTTGCCACCGCCCGTGCCGTGGATGCCGCCCGTCGTGCGGGCCAACCGGTAGGCCCGCTGGCCGGTGTCCCGGTGGTGGTCAAGGACAACATCCATGTGGCCGGCCTGCCATCGACCTCCGGTACGCCAGCCCTTGCCAATTTCATTCCAGCTGAAGATGCGCCGGTGGTGAAAAAACTACGGAATGCGGGCGCCGTCATCCTGGGCAAGACCAACATGCATGAACTGGCCTTTGGCGCAACGGGCTATAACGCCGCGTATCACGTCCCCGGCGTGATTGGGGTACGCAACCCTTACGATCCGTCCCGCATTGCCGGCGGCTCTTCGTCGGGCAGTGCCGCCGCCCTTGGCGCTCGAATGGCGCCAGCCGCGTTGGGCACCGATACCGGCGGCTCGATGCGCATTCCGCCCGCCCTCAACGGTTGCAGCTCCCTGCGTCCCAGCGCCCGTCGCTATCCGTCTTTGGGTATTGCGCCCATTGCCAGCAGCCGCGACACCGCGGGCCCCATGGCTTTGTGCATGGCCGACGTCGCCTTGCTGGATGGCTTGATTACCGGAGACGAGGCGCTGCCGGAGGTGCAGCTGAAGACCCTGCGCTTAGGCGTGGTGGCCGACTTCTGGGCCAACATGGACGACGAGGTGGCTCCCATCATCGCCGCTGTTCGACGCAAACTCGAAGGTGCAGGCGTTGCCTTTGTCGAAGTGGACGACAAGGAGATCATGGCCCTCAACAGCGCCGTGGGCTTTCCGGTGGTGTTCCACGAAGCCTATCCGGACATGGTGGACTATCTGGCCAGGCAGGGCCCCGGCATCTCCATCGAAGCACTCCGTGCGGGCATCGCCAGTCCGGACGTGGCCGGCATCTACGACACGTTCGTGCTGCCGCGCAAGGCTCTGGACGCGGAAGGCAATATTGTCGATTCCGGGGCGCTTTACGAAAAAGCCCAAAGCACCGGTCGCCCTGCATTGCGTGCCCACTACCAGGCCCTTTTCGAACGTCATCGTCTGGATGCCTTCGTCTTTCCCACCACGCCGATTGTCGCGCCCCTCGCTGCGCCGGACGTCAGCGAACCGCAGAACTTCGCTCTACTGATCCAGAACACCGAACCCTCCGCCAGCGCGGGCCTACCGGGCATCCAGTTGCCGGTCGGGTTGGGTGCGTCGACGGGCCTGCCGGTCGGTCTGGAACTGGACGGCCATATCGGCGACGACCGCCGTCTGTTGGCCATCGGCATTGCCCTGGAAAAAGTGCTGGGGCGGATTGCCCCAGCGCCCTTGTGATTCCGCTGCAAAAGGAGATATCCCCGTGAGTACCTATTCCGACTTGGAAAACAAGGTCTTCGTCGTTACCGGCGGAGGCAGCGGCATGGGACGCGATGCCTGCTTGGCTCTGGCCGCAGAGGGCGCGCGCGTTGTCCTGGGCAACCGTAACTGGAACGACGGCGATCGCGTCGTCGAGAAAATCCGCGCGGCGGGCGGACAGGCGGTTTTTCAGCCTACCGACGTATCCCGGGCCGCGGACTGCGCAGCCCTGGTGGAATGCGCCCTCGACCATTTTGGCCGTCTGGACGGTGCCTTCAACAATGCCGGCCTGCAGCGCGAGTTCTGCGACATCCACGAAACCCCCGAGGACGACATTTCGGATGTCATCGACATCAACCTGAAGGGCATGCTCTACATGATGAAGTACGAAGCCGCCGCCATGCTGCGAAGTGGAGGAGGGAGCATTGTGAACAACAGCTCCATCTTCGGTCTCAAGGCGATGCCTCGCCTTGCGTATTACGTCGCGGCAAAGCACGGCATCGTAGGCGCCACCCGCGCCGTTGCGCTCGACTACGCCCGTAAGGGCATTCGGGTGAATGCCGTCTGCCCGGGCCCGATCAAGACGGCCAGCTATGACCGAGTGACCGGGGGGGACGACCACATGTACGACGACGGTGTTCCGATGCACCGCATCGGTCAGCCCCGGGAAATCAGCCATGCGGTGCTGTGGCTTCTATCGAGCCAGTCGTCCTACGTGACCGGAGGCTTTATTCCGGTGGACGGCGGCATGTCGGCCAATTGATTTCATCCCCCATCACACAGACGTAAAGGAGAGCAATCCATGGGCAAGCGGGTCAAGATGATATTTCCCGTTCCGATGAGCGAGGGCACCCGACCGATGGTCGAATCCCAATTGCCACCGGAGTTCCAGCGCAGCGACATTGAAGTGAGCTTTGTCGGCGCCGGCAGCACGATCACCCTTGCCGATACCTACTACGACATGGCCATCATGGAAATGGCCGTGATCCAGGCCGGCATTCGGGCCGAGGAGGAGGGCTTCGACGCGGTTTGCATCAACACCGTCAGCGATTCCGGCCTTGCCGCTCTGCGGGCCCGGCTCAGCATACCCGTTCTGTCCCCAGGCCAGAGCGCCTTCCATGTGGCGGCCATGTTGGGCCACAAATTCAGCATTCTGACCATGTGGGAGCGCTGGTTTCCGCTCTACCGCAAAACCCTCAAGGAATATGGCCTGGAATCCCATGTGGCCTCCATCCGCGCCATCGACGTCCGCCCCGACACGGAGGAATTGCTGACGGGCAAGGAGGACGTCGTATTTGCCAAACTCGAAGAGGCTGCGCTCAAGGCGATCCACGAAGACGGTGCCGACGCCATCGTGCTCGGCTCCACCACGATGCACCAGTCCCACGCCTATCTGGCGTCCCGTCTTCCGGTCCCGGTCCTCAATCCGGGTGTCGTCGCCTACAAGATGTGCGAGCTCTTTCTCGATCTGGGGATCGCCCACAGCAAGAAGGCTTTCCCTGCGCCGGAAGTCGTGAAGGACGCGGCATTCGGCGTTTGATTTTCCTGACGGCTAACCCGGTCGCGGAGGCGTTCGCGACCGGGTTTCCGTCGTTTTTAACTCATGGCGGCGATGGGTGAACCAAGCCGGTGTGAGCTGAGGTTCGGGAAGGTCATTCAGTAAAGACGCCTCCCCGAACTCGTCATCGAGTCAGGGACAAACCGCCTTCAGTCCCACCTCTGCACATCTTTCATCTTCCTCCACACTTCCCCCCGACACTCCGATCGCACCGATCACTTCGCCGTCCAATTCAACCGGAATCCCGCCACCGAAGATCACGAGTCTCGGGCGTTGGAGGATGTTCTGCTGGACGATGGCGGGGTAGGCCGACAGGGCGTCGACCCATTTGGATGTGGGAAAGCGGGCGTTGGCCGCCGTGTAGGCTTTGTCCATCGCTGTCTGAATGGAGAAGAGGGAGGCATCTGGCATGCGCAGGAAGGCCATCAGCGTGCCGTGTCGGTCCACCACCGCGGCATTCACGTGAATTCCCAGGCGCTCCGCCTCGTCAAGCGCTGCGGTGGCCATGCGTAGTGCTGCGTGGCGGCCGATATTGCGTTGGACGACGTCCATCGGTTGGGGCGTGCCATTCGTGTTCGTGTGTTCCATTCGGTTCTCCCGCTGCGGTCTGCACGATTGCCGCATGAATGAAGAAAAGGGGCGTGCCCGATGACGGGCGACGCCCCTGATACATGGCCTGACGACGCCTCGTCAGCGACCGGCCGCCTGCAGGGTCTGCAGGGATACGTCGGACTCCTTCACTCCCGGCGGGTTGGTCTTCCAGGAGGCCGTATCGATCAGGGATACGGTCGCGTGATTACGCTGGAAGTCGATGATCGCGCCCGCGCTGGTGCGGATGTCCAGGAAGCCGTCCTCGGCCTTGCCGGGGTAGGAATGCCATTCCATGAACTTCCAGAACTCGCCCTTGCGGTTGTAGGCTTCCCCGTAGTGGATACGCGGGAACTGGGTATCGATGTAGAGAATCTTCTTGCTGTAGGGATGCTCCGCCGGCGTGGTCGCTTCCACGACATAGACCTCCCGAGGCTCGAAGGTGTTGTTGTTCATGTTCCAGTACGGCGGCTTGTTTTCGAGTACCGGGTACTTCTTCTCGAAGGTGTCGCCCTTCGTATTCCAAAGCGGGTACTTGCTGTGCATCACCGCCAAGACATAGCGCTTGCCGAGGAGCTTGTAGCCCTTGTACCAACAGGGGCGGGCGTTGAAGATTTCCAGGTCGTCCTGGAGCTGGTCGGAGGAGCCCACCGGGTCCATCCATGCGCCGCCTGAGAGGCGACGGACCCGGCGGACGGCCGGCACATAGGCCCAGACGTCATTGACCTTCACCGAGTCGTATTGGATCGTAAAGGTGCCGATGCCTTTCATGTCCGACGGAGATTTGAAGTAGAGCAGTTGCCGGCCGCGCTGGGTGCCGTCGCCCTGGGTGGGTTCGCCGGCCAGACGCCCTTTCATGGCATAGCGGGTGAACTCGGCCACCGGCTCGGCGTGGACGCCCTTCTGGCCGTCGATCAGAACCTGGGTGTAAGAGGGCACGATGGCCACGTCGCCGACCAGCTGGCCGAGATGCCAGTTCCAGACGATCTTTTCGGCGGCCTGGGGATCCTTCATGTCGATGTTGGGGAAGGGTTGCCCTGCGCTCCAGCCATCCACCTGACAGGTTTCCGCGTTGATCTTGGTCTTGCCGGCATTGGCTTCGGACGCCTTCAGCCATTTGGGATCCAGCTTGACCTTCTGGGATTTGGCGAGGGGCAGCTTCCAGCCGCTGTTGCGGACGCGCCACTCCATTTTCTCGGTCAGCAAGCTGGCGATGGTGTGGCCTTCAAACGTGTCGTTCTTGATCTTGTCGAGGTTCTCGGCGGAGATCACGGTGCCCGCAGGCAGTTCGGCGGCATGGGCACCGCCAATGGCCAGGGCAAGCACCGTTGCGCAGGTGCCGATGAATAGGGGGTTGCGTGTTGCCATGATGTTAGCTCCGATGGGGGTCAGAAGAGGTAGGTCAAACTGGTGTAAAGCTGATCGCGCCGGTGGAAGTAGCCGAAGATGCTTGCGCTGTCGCAGACGGCCACATTGCCGGCCGGACATTTGCTGAGATCGCGGTATTCGTCGTCCCAGAACTTGTCGTACTCCATCTTCCAGCGCCAATTTTTGTTGAGCTCCATGGTTACGGAGGGAACGATGAAGCCGCCGCCGTAGGTCAGGTCGGTGCCCACCACCAGGTTGGGCTTGATCCGGCCGCTGTCGTAGGAGAAGTCGAAAATGGCGGTGAGCAGGAGGGAGTGCTCCTTGGTGAGCTGGCCGGCCCCTACGGCATTGAGCAGGCGTTCGCCTTTGTCATAGTTCATCAGCCATTTGTCGAACAGCTGCACCGAGAAGAACATCGGCTTCTCCGTGCCCAGCAAGGATTGGGTGGCCGCGATGTTCTTGTCCATGCGTACCATCCAGGCCAGCAGATCTTTGCGCTTGATCCCGTCGAAGCCCGGCGCCACCGCTTGGGACAGGGAGCCGGCCAGCGGGCCGTTCTGGAACTGGTAGGGGGCGTCCTTGATGAGCGCCACTTCGGTGCTGAACACCGCGTCGGCCCAGGTGGCGTAGCCGCTGGCGGTCGCGCCATAGACATCGACGGTGGGATAGATCAGGTCGCCGGCCACGCCCAGGCTGTCGCTGCGGCCCACTGTCGTCGCCCCTGACGGCGTGCCCGGCAGGCCAAGCAGCTTGAGCGTGCTGGCCGCATTGAGCATGGGGTTGGGCCAGAAGGTCTTGAGGTAGGAGACGGAGTAGTTGATGTCGTGGGCCAGACCGGTCCAGCGGACGCCGCCGGTGACTTCGCGGGCATTGCCCTTGGTGTTGCGGAAGTCATAGGGGTCGATGTTGCGGAAATCCGTTCCCGCCACCGACTGGCTCGACCAACGGCCGCCGTACACATCCAATTCGGTACCGATGTCCGACTTGCGGTCCCAGCCGGGGCGCACGAACATCTCGACGCCGCCGTCCAGTTCGGGCACGTCGACGTTCAGCTTGGCGATGATGTTGGCCTTGCGCAGTTCCTCGTTGGAAGTCTCGAGGAACGAGCGCCAGGTGTAGTCGAAGCCATGCACGAGATCGTTGGCGGCGAAGAAGTCGGTTTCGCCCCACACCACCTGCTGCTTGCCCAGGCGCAGCCGCGAACGGTCGCCGACCGGAAAATCCACGTACATCTCGCGGATCACGTCGCCAATGTCGTTCTTGTTGTAGAGGGCCATGATGTCGCCGCGGCCGCTGGCGTCGCCATAGTTGTAGGCGCCCATTTTTTCCAGGTGGTTGAGGAAGGGGGTCTTGGCTTCGCCCACGGCCCGCAGTTTGGTGACCACCGACACGTCGCGAACCGGCGTCCAGTCGATGTTCAGGCGCGCCGTAGTGCGGGCCATGGACAGCTTGCCGCGGTCGTTGTAGTTCGGCGTGTCCTTCCAGTCGGCCGTGTTCCAGGAAAATTCCTGTCTCAAAAAGCCGTCGAGCTTCACATCGCCCGGCTCGCCGGCACTGGCGGCCTGGGCGGCGGCAAGCATCGCCGCTATGGCCACGCTCTTTGGCCGGCAGGCAAACCGCCTGCTGCGCATGTTTGGATACGTCATTTTCATCTCCTGGATTGCTGGGGTTGTGCCGGATATCCGGCGGATTGAATACGACCGGGCTGGCGGGCCGAAGAAGGCCGCCCGCCAGCGGACAAGGGCTAGTGCGCTTGCGGCTCGATGCCGGCCAGGACCGGCCGATCCATGCGCCCGAAGATGAAGTCGGGGCGGAACACGTAGATGACGGAGGGCATCACGAACAGCGCGGACATGGCCGAAACCCCCAGCCAGATCGCCATCAGCAGGCCCATCTCGGCTTGGAAGCGCAGGGACGAGGCCCACCAAAGCAGGGTGCTGAGGATCAGTACGCTGGCTGTCACCAGCACGCCCATGCCGGCGGAGTGGAGGGCGGTGCGGATGGCGTTTTCGGGGGAACTGCCGATGGCGACCTCTTCCTTGATACGGTCGGCGATGTAGAAGGCGTAATCCACTCCCAGACCGATGCCCAGGGCGGCCACCGGAACGGTGTTGATGCTCATCCCGATGTCCTGCCACGCCATGAAGGCGAAGGTGAGGGTGTTGGAGATGATCACCGGCAGCATGAAGAGCATTCCTGCCACCGTGGAGCGATAGACCAGGGTGCAGATGATCATCAGCACCAGCAGGGCCAGCGCCACGCCTTCGATCTGGCTGGCGAGGATGACTTCGTTCATGGCCGCAGTAATGCCGATCAGACCGCCGGCAAGTTGCCATTCGCCGGTTTGGAGCGGGTTTTTGGCCACGAACTCCTTGATGCGCGCCATCGCCGTGCGGATCGACTCGCCCTGGCGATCCCGGAACATCAGGGTGACGGACCCATTTGCGGAGCCGCCGTCGACAAAGCGGTCCATGTCGCCCGGCTCCGAAACGGACTCCAGGATCGCCATCAGGCTGCCGTTGATGGCCGCCGTGGCGCCCAGTTCCTCGTAGCGGGGGTTGCCTTCCCGGAGGGTGCTGTTGAGCACGGGCACCACGTCGGCAATCGAGATGGAACCGCCGATTTCCGGCTGCACTTCCATGAAGCGTTGGAAACGGTTCATGGCTTGCAGGACTTCGTTGCTCTTTACGAGGCCCTCCTTGCCGTCCTGGCCCACCACCACGAACATGCGGTCCACACCGTCAAAGCGGTTGTTGATGGCCGTGGAGTCCCGGTTGTAGGTGGCGTCCGGCCACAAGATGGGAGAACCGGGATTGGCGTCGCCGACCTTGAGCTTGAAGGCGTAGACGCCGGAGCCCAGCAATACCAGCAGGCTGCAGCCGATGACTACGAAACGGAAGCGGGAGAGGGCCATCCACAGGCCAAAATCCAGCACCTTGCGCAGTAGCGGTGCAAGATCCAGACCGTGGGCTGTGCCTTGGGGTTTGCGAATCCAGGACAGCAGCACCGGGGTGAGGATCACCGCGCTGACGGTCAGGGTCATCACCCACACCACCGACAGCAGAGTGAGCTTCTGCAGCATTGGAATCGGGCTCAATGCCACCACGGCCATGCAGGCCGCATCGGCGATCACCCCCACCATGCCGGGGCGGAAAAGGTCCACCAGCGCGATATGGGCAGCCTGGCGGGAGGTTTCGGTACCGTGGGCAATGTGTTCCAGCTCGTCGTCGAATCGATTGACGATCTGGACCGAGTGGGATACCGCCCGCGATGTGATCAGCATCGCAACCACGATCACCAGGGGCTCGAAATGGATGCCCAGGAGATTGCAGATTCCCAGAGCCCAGATGGCGCTCACGGCCCCTGCGAGCAGGGGCAGGATCACCCCGCGCCAGGTGCGCAGCAGCAGGAACAGCATGGATAGTGTCAAGGCCAGGGCGGTGGCCACCAGCTTCAGGGTTTCCGGCAGGTAGTGCTCCACCCAGCCGTACAGAATGGGGGCGCCGACCACCCGCACACCGACCCGGTCGTTTTCAACCTTCTTGACCAGTGCGCCGATTTCCTCGAAGACCTTGGCGTAATTCACCTCCCGGTCGATGAAATCCACCGTGATCAGGGTCGCCTGGAGATCCTTGGAGACGTAAGGCCCGTACACGAGCGGATTGCGCAGCACCGCCTGCCGAAGGTTGGTCAGTTCCTCGGCATTGGCTGGAAGCTTGGGCCACATCAGCGGCCGGGTCTCGATGCCGTCGGTGGATGCCCGCACTTCCTTGAGCTTCTTGGAGGCAAGGGAGGTGATCTGGAAGGGATTGACCGCCGAGAGTTCGCGCAGGTCCAGGGTCAGGGTGCGGACTTTCTCCAGCACCTCCATGTCGAAGATGTCCCCTTTGTTCACTTCGAGCATGATCGTGACCATGTTCGAGCCGCCAAAGGTGTCCTTGAACTTCTGGTGAGTCTTTACGTATTCGTGGTGGGACGGGAGCATGTCCTCGAAGACGGTGCGCACTTCAATGCGCAGGGCAAACCAGCTGAGCACGATGGTCAGACAGGCAACCACGCTCGCCACCAAGGCTCGCCGGCGCATGCAGAATGCAGCGATTTTTTCGATCATGATTTTTGATTCCGAACAGGAGATGAATCGGGGGAAGACAGCGGCGGGGCCAGGGGGCGGCGAGTTCAATGGCCCAGGATGTGCCAGCGCTTTTCGTCCCAGCGACCGACGTTCGCGCCAGCCAGCCAGGCCTCCTTGCCCTTGGGCAGGATGCGGGTATGCCAAGCCAGATCCCGTTCATCCAGCCGGCCGCTCTGCCAGTCGCGGGCCTCGGGCCCCGCCTGTATCCAAGTGCCCAGGGCGCCTACTCCCAGCCAGCGTTGATTGGCGTCGTCCCAGGTCACGTCGAACAGATGGGCATGGCTGTCCTGCTTTTCCCGGTGCCAGCTCCGGCCTCCGTCCCGGGTGGTGAGCACCACGCCTTCCAGGCCGACGGCCACACCCTCGTTCGCGTTACGGAAGGACACCGCCATCAGAGAGCTCTCGACCGGGACTTTCGGTGTGTCCCAAGTGTTGCCGCCATCGGGGCTCACCAGAATCCGCCCGAATTCCCCCACCACGACCAATCTGTCGTCCGGCAGCAGGGCGGCATCGTTCCAGGCCACATCCTCTTCGTCCCGCAGGCGAGTCCAGGTGGCGCCGTAATCCTTGGTGATAAGGAGCGCGCCCATTTCGCCGGTGGCGACCGCCTTGCCGTCCGCTGCCACGCGTACCCTGGTGAGTTTGTTGGCCACTTCCGAGCGCGGGACGCTCTCCACCGTCTTCCAGCTATGGCCGCCGTCCGCGGTGATCAGGACCACGCCTTCGTTGCCCACGGCGACACCGTGGCGGTCATCCCAGCTTGCAATGTCCTGCAGGGTCTGATGGGTGGCGGACGCCAGCGGTCGGGTGAGCCCCTGCTTGTCGACGGCCACGATCTTGCCGTCCGAGCCGGCCACCCAGATATCCCCATTCGGCGCAGCGGCAATGCCGTAAAAATGGTCGCGTCGTTCCAGCACCGGCGGCTGTACCGTGCCTCCGGCTGGCTGCGGCTTGACGAACAGCCCTGTCCACAGCAGGCCGCCGATGATCAGCCACGGTACGCTCGAGACCGTCACCTTGACCACGGTGCTTCGGAGGCGGTTGCGTGGGATTTCGACACTTGCGAGCTTCGGCTCGACGGCAGAGGAAATGCGATCCATAGGTCGTGACATCCAGTTGGGTGAAGGGAGCCCGCGGATACGGGCTTCCAGAACATGGCGTCAATCTAAGGATCAGGAGCGGGGGGCGACTATCCTGCAAGTGCAGGGACTGTCCACTGGACGCAGGGGATTTTTGGGGACCTGCGGCGGTGCGGCGCATGGCCGAATCGATTTATTGCACTTGGTATAGTGCTTTTGCGATGCCGGTTATGCCTTTGAATTTTCCGGAAAATGGCCTGTTGCGCCTTGATTCCCTTCGCCTGCCGCCGACGTGCCTTGGCGTCGGATCGAGGTTTGGTCGTCTATCGAGGCTGCCGGAAAAATGGAAACGACTGGCCGGCATTACGCAAGGCCGCGACCGACTGGGGATCGGGAAACTCGGCCAGAAATGCGCCAGGTCGATTTGCGACAAAAATTTTCCCGAATGGCGATCAAGCCATTCGGGATTTGGTTTCTGCGCGGTCCGATCCTGGGCGGGCCTGGGGATGGCCATTCCCACCCGCCCGGGTGAGCCTTCTTTTGCGCTGCTGCCGGGCCCTGAGGCCCGGGCGCAATGCTTATCTTGTGATCGGCTTGTAGCGGATGCGCTTCGGTTTGGCGCCTTCTTCGCCCAGGCGCTTGCGTTTGTCGGCTTCGTATTCCTGGTAGTTGCCGGCAAAGAAGCTCCACTGGGAATCGCCCTCTGCCGCCAGGATGTGGGTGCAGATGCGGTCGAGGAACCAGCGGTCGTGGGAGATGATCAGGGCGCAACCGGCGTATTCGAGGAGGGCGTCTTCGAGGGCGCGGAGGGTTTCCACGTCGAGGTCGTTCGACGGTTCGTCGAGGAGCAGGACGTTGCCGCCGGTCATCAGCGTCTTGGCCAGATGGAGGCGGCCGCGCTCGCCGCCGGAGAGGTTGCCGACGAGCTTCTGCTGGTCGCCGCCCTTGAAGTTGAAGCGGCCGATGTAGGCGCGGCTGGGCATTTCGAACTTGCCGATGGTGAGGATGTCGGCGCCGCCGGCGAGTTCGTCGAACACGGTCTTGCTGCCGTCGAGGCAGTCGCGGGACTGGTCCACATAGGCGATCTTGACCGTCGGGCCGACGACCACTTCGCCGGAATCGGGTTTGTCCTGGCCGGTGATCATCTTGAACAGCGTCGACTTACCGGCGCCGTTGGGGCCGATGATGCCGACGATGGCGCCGGCAGGGATGCTGAAGTTGACCTTGTCCATCAACAGCTTGTCGCCGAAGCCCTTGGAGACGTCGGTGAATTCGATGACCTTGTCGCCGAGGCGCTCGCCCACGGGGATGAAGATTTCCTGGGTTTCGTTGCGCTTCTGGTATTCGACGCTGGCCATTTCCTCGTAGCGGGCCAGGCGCGATTTGCTCTTGGCCTGACGGGCCTTGGGGTTGGAGCGCACCCATTCGAGCTCCTGCTTCATGGCCTTCATGCGGGCGCCTTCCTGCTTGGATTCCTGCTCCAGGCGGGCCTCTTTCTGTTCGAGCCAGCTGGAGTAGTTGCCCTTCCAGGGGATGCCCTGACCGCGGTCGAGCTCGAGAATCCATTCGGCGGCGTTGTCGAGGAAGTAACGGTCGTGGGTGACGGCCACCACCGTGCCGGGGAAGCGCACCAGAAATTGTTCCAGCCATTCGACGGATTCGGCGTCGAGGTGGTTGGTGGGTTCGTCGAGCAGCAGCATGTCGGGGCGGGACAGGAGCAGCTTGCACAGGGCGACGCGGCGCTTCTCGCCGCCGGAGAGGGGGCCGATCTTGGCGTCCCAGGGCGGCAGGCGCAGGGCATCGGCGGCAATTTCGAGCTGGGTTTCCACGTCGGCACCGCTGGTGGCGATGATGTTTTCGTACTTGGCCTGGAGTTCGGCCAGCTTGTCGAAATCGGCGTCGGGCTCGGCGTAGGCGGCGTAGACCTCTTCGAGCTTCTGCTTGGCTTCCATCACCTCACCGAGGCCGGACTCGACCTCTTCACGGACGGTCTTGTCCGGATCGAGCTGGGGCTCCTGGGGCAGGTAGCCGATGGACATGTTGGGCTGCCACTGGACTTCGCCGTCGTATTCCTTTTCGACGCCGGCCATGATGCGCAGCACGGTGGACTTGCCCGAACCGTTGAGGCCGAGCAGGCCGATCTTGGCGCCGGGGAAGAAAGACAGGGAGATGTCCTTGATGATCTGCCGCTTGGGCGGGACGACCTTGCTGACGCGGAGCATGGACATGACGTATTGGGCCATCGGGATACTTTCCAGGGATGCGAAAAACGAAGGCGCAACTTTACCCGAGTTGGCCGGTGCGTGCCGGGCGCGGAAGGGAGTCCGGGCCGTGCTTCAGTGCGGGGCGCCGAGTTCGCGCAGGATTTCGTCCTGCTCTTCGGGGGAGAAGAAGTAGGGGTAGAGGCTTCGGAGGCCGGGCTTGGATGTGCCGCCGTGGAGGGCGATCTGCTCGTCCACGTGGCGCAGGTCGAGGTGCAGCAGCACCGCGGGGGCATTCACCCGTTGACAGACGCGCTCTTCGCCGATGGGGCTGAAGCCGAGCATGCGCCGGTAGAAGCCGGCGTGGCGGGGATGGACTTCGATGACGACATCGCTGGCGCCGTGGATCAGGCGACCGTGGATGTAGACCAGATGGAGCAGGGCGCCGAGCACTTCCCTGGCGTTGTGGTGGGTGTCCATGGCCAGCCGGGTCAGCTCGCACAGGCGGGCGCCGCGGCGGCGCAGACGGGCCAGTTCTTCGGGGTAGAGGGCGTCGGCGAGGATGCCGTCCCTGCCGTCGAGTCCGAGGGTGACGGTGCCGAATATCGCGCTTTCGTCCGACGCGACGAGGGTGATCCGATCCGGCCGGGCAGTGCCGACGTCGGCGTCGACCGGGGCGAGGCCACGCCAGCTGTACATGCGTTCGATCAGAAGACGAACCGCGCGATCGTGGCGATGGGGGTCGGCACATTCGACGGTGTAGGTCGATGTCCGGCTGGAGGCAAATGCGATCGAATCGAAATCGTTCGGACAGGGCGAAGGCGCGACGGCGCGGAGCGTGGTATTCATCGGAGATGTTTTTTTGCGGCGCAGCGCGACACGGATTCGGCGGTGCGAACGAATTCACGGACAGATCGAGGGAGCGGAAGATAAGGCAGGAACTTCCACCCGCCAAGGACGTATTTCTCGAATGGGATGTCACGACACGAACTGGAGGCGCGCAAGCCGTGCGTAGAGCCCGTCTTGCGCGATCAGTTCGGCGTGGCGGCCTTGCTGGACGATGCGGCCGGATTCGATGACGACGATGCGGTCGGCCTTTTGCACAGTGGCCAGCCGGTGGGCGATGACCAGGGTGGTGCGTTGGCGCATCAAGCCGTCGAGGGCGGTTTGCACCATGCGTTCGCTTTCGGCGTCGAGCGCCGACGTGGCTTCGTCGAGGAGCAGGATCGGACGGTCGGCGAGGATGGCGCGGGCGATTGCGATGCGCTGGCGCTGACCGCCCGAGAGGCGCACGCCGCGCTCGCCGAGATCGGTGGCGTAGCCCTCGGGCAGGAGGTCGATGAATTCGTCGGCAAAGGCGGCGGCGCAGGCCGCGCGCACATCGTCGAGACTGGCTTCGGGGCGCGCGTATCGCACGTTGTCGGCCACACTGGCGGCGAAGATGACGGCTTCCTGGGGCACCAGGGCGAGGTGCCGACGCAGGTCGACGGGATCGGCGTCGGTGAGCCTGACGCCGTCGATCCGGATCTGGCCGGCCTGCGGATCGTAGAAGCGCAGCAGGAGCTGAAAAACGGTGCTTTTGCCGGAGCCCGAAGGGCCGACGAGGGCGACGGTTTCACCGGGCTGGATGGCGAGGGAGAAGTCGTGGATGGCCAGTGTGTCGGGCCGGCTCGGGTAGTGGAAGTGCACGGCGTCGAGGACGATGGCGCCGCAGGACGGTTCGGGAAAGGGGCGCGCCTGGGCCGGGGCGAGAATGGCCGGTCGGGCGTTGAGGATTTCCATCAGACGTTCGGTGGCGCCGGCGGCGCGCTGCAGATCGCCCCACACTTCGGAAAGGGCGCCGACGCTGCCGGCGACAAGGGCCGCGTAAAAGACGAAGGCCGAGAGGTCGCCCGCGCTGAGCGTACCGGCAAGGACGTCGTGCCCACCCACCCACAGAATGAAGGCGATGGCGCCGAATACCAGCACCATCACCGCGGCCACCAGCCGCGCCCGGTTGGCGACGCGGGCTCGGGCGGTGACGAAGCTCTCTTCCACCAGCCGGCCGAAGTCGCGCCGGTCGGCGTCTTCGTGGCCGTAGGCCTGGACGATGCGGATTTCGTGGATGGTTTCGTCGATGCGGTTGCCGAGCGCGGCGATGCGGTCCTGGCTTTCCCGGGCGAGGCGGCGCACCCGGCGGCCGTAGAGCACGATGGGCGCGACGACCAGCGGCACGCCACCGACGGTCAGCAGGCTGAGCTTGAGGCTGGTGGTGAACAGCATCGCCAGTCCGCCGATCAGCAGCAGCCCGTTGCGCAGTGCGATCGACAGGCTGGAGCCGATGACGTTCTCGATCTGCGTGGTGTCGGCGGTCAGGCGTGAGATCACCTCCCCGGTGCGTCCGGCTTCGAACCAGGACGGCGGCAGGCTGAGCAGGTGATCGAAGACCCGCCGGCGGATGTCGGCGGTGACCCGCTCGCCGAGCCATGAGACGTTGTAGAAGCGCAGGTAGGTGGCGGCGGCGAGCAGCACGATGAGGCCGCCCATGCTTGCCAGCGTGCGATCGAGCCATGCCGGGTCGCCGGCCGCGAAACCTTTGTCGATGACGGCCCGCAGCCCCTGGCCGACGGCCAGCATGGCGCCGGCGGCAAATACCAGCGCGACGACGGCAATCAGCACGCGACGACGATAGGGGGCGAGGAACTGGAACAGGATGCGGAACATGGTTTTGGGGTGGGTGTCGGTTGGCCGGCGGGGCGTTGTGATGGGAAGTATGGAGGAGGGGCGGTAAGCTATGGCTCCCTGTCACCCGGAAATGTTCAATCCATGTTGTCTTCTTCTCCCTTGACGGCCGGAGTCACGCTGTTGATCGTTCTGTTGATGTTCGGCACCAGCTTTGCGGTGGGCAAGGGCCGCCACCGCTACGGCGTGGAAGCCCCTGCAGTGACCGGGCACCCGGTTTTCGAGCGGCTTTACCGTGTCCAGATGAACACCCTCGAATGGGCGGCCATGTGTCTGCCCTGCCTGTGGATCTGCGCGGCCTACGTGAGCGACGCGCTCGCGGCCGGGCTCGGCGCGGTGTGGCTGGTCGGGCGCGTGTGGTACGCCGTCGGCTACGCAAAGGAGCCGGCTTTGCGGGCCGGGGGGTTCATCGTGGCGGCGCTGGCTTTCGGTGCCCTGGGCCTCGCGGCCGGGGGCGGCGTGGTGTGGCGTTTGCTGGGGGCGTGAAGATGAAGCTGCGTTCGATTGCGCTTGGGCTGGGTGTCGGCCTGTCGCCCTGCTGCATGGCCGCAGCGCCGGCGCTTCCGGCGGTGGCTGCCGACGGCTCGGCGGTGACGGTTTCGGGCATCTCGTCCGGCGGCTACATGGCGGTGCAGTTCCAAGTGGCCTATTCGAAACTGGTGAAGGGCGCCGGCATCCTGGCTGCCGGCCCCTACGATTGTGCCGACGGCAGCGCCCTGCGCGCCTTGACCAACTGCATGGCACCGACGAGCTGGACGCCGCCGCCCAAGCCCGCCGAGATCAAGCCTCGCATGGAATCCCGCGCCCGCCTGGGGCTGATCGATCCGCCGGCAGCCCTGGCCGACGACCGGGTCTGGGTGCTCACCGGCGGCGCCGATCATACCGTCGAGCGGCCGGTGGTGGAGTCACTGGTGGCGTTCTACAAGGAATGGATGCCTGCTGCGGCGATTCGGTTTGTGACTTTGCCGAATGCCGGCCACGCAATGATTTCGGTTTCGGACGGCAAGCCCAACGCCTGTGCCACCTCCGAGCCGCCCTTCATCAACCGCTGCGGCGATTTCGATGCGCCGGGCGAATTGCTCGGCCATCTGCTTGGCAATCTCAACCCCAAGAAGACGCCCGAGCCAGCCAGTCTGCGGACCTTCAACCAGCGGCCTTTCATCGCCGGTCTGCCGGCCGACATCGGCATGGGCGACGAGGGCTTCGCTTATGTTCCGGCCAGTTGCAGGTCTGGCGGCTGTCGGGTTCATGTGGCTTTCCACGGCTGCCTGCAGAGCGAGGATCAGGTCGGCCGACGCTTCGTTGAAGGCGCCGGTTACAACGCCTGGGCCGAGGCCAACCGGATCGTCGTGCTCTATCCTCAGACCATTGCCCGCAGCGGCTGGGCGCCCGGTTCGATGCGCTGGGTGTACAACCCGAAAGGGTGCTGGGACTGGTGGGGCTACAGTGCGATGGACTACGCGACCCGCAACGCGCCGCAGATGGCGGCGGTGCGCAAGATGATCGCCCGGCTGGCCGAAACACCGGCGCAGTGAACAACAGAAATCCGGCATCGGCCGGATTTCTGTCGGGCTTGGCGTGATGGCTTATTTTTCGACGAAGGCCCGCTCAATGACGTAATCGGCCGGTGCGCCGATGTTCGGCGAGATCTTGAAGCCGCGGGCGTCGAGCATCTTGCAGCAATCTGTCAGCATGGCCGGGCCGCCGCAGATCATGGCACGGTCGAGCGCCGGGTCGAGGGGCGGCAGACCGGTGTCTTCGAAGAGCTTGCCGGTGGCAATCAGATCGGTCACGCGGCCTTGGTTGCGGAATTCTTCGCGGGTGACGCTGGGGTAGTAAATCAGCTTGTTGCGCACGTCCTCGCCGAAAAACTCATGCTCCGGCAGCTCCTGTTCGATGAATTCGCTGTAGGCCAATTCGGAAACGTAGCGCACGCCGTGGAGCAGCACGACCTTTTCGAAACGCTCATAGGTTTCCGGATCCTGGATCACGCTCAGGAAGGGAGCGAGGCCGGTGCCGGTGGCGAACAGGTAGAGATTGCGGCCGGGCAGCAGATCGTGGAGCACCAGCGTGCCGGTGGGCTTTTTGCTGACGATGATCGGATCGCCCGGCTGCAGGTGCTGCAGGCGCGAGGTGAGCGGGCCGTTCTGCACCTTGATGCTGAAGAATTCCAGGTGCTCTTCGTAGTTGGGGCTGGCGATGCTGTAGGCGCGGGTGAGCGGACGGCCATCCACTTCGAGCCCGATCATCACGAACTGGCCGTTTTCGAAACGCAGTCCGGCGTCGCGGGTGACCTTGAAACTGAATAAGGAATCGTTCCAGTGACGCACGTCAAGAACGGTTTGCGTACTCAGTTTGCTCATGGCTGCACCTCGGTTCGAAATGTTGTGATGCAGCAATTTTAAGGGGTGAGATAAATCTGTAAATTGGAATATATTGATATGTATATTCTGTGTTGTAGATATATCTGAAGCCAATCCTATGCGATACACCCTCCGTCAGCTCGAAATCTTTGTCGCCGTGGCCCGCCACGAGAGCGTTTCCCGCGCGGCCGACGAATTGGCGCTGTCCCAGTCGGCCACCAGCACGGCGCTGGGCGAACTGGAACGGCAATTCGACACCCAGCTTTTCGACCGCATCGGCAAGGCCTTGCGCCTCAATGAACTGGGGCAGGTGTTGCTGCCCCACGCGGTGCAGCTGATGGAGCACGCCGTCGAGATCGAAACCCTGCTGGCCCGTCAGACCGATTTCGGTCCGCTGCAGATCGGTGCAACCCTCACCGTCGGCAATTATCTGGCAACCCTGATCGCGGCGGATTTTCTGCGCCGGCATCCGAGCGCCCAGGTGAAGCTCTCGGTGCACAACTCCGCCACCATCGTCCATCAGCTCATCCACTATGAACTGGACCTTGGCTTGATCGAAGGCAGCTGCCGCCATCCGGATCTCCTCGTCGAGCCGTGGGTGGAGGATGAATTGGTGGTGTTCTGCGCGCCGGGGCATCCGCTGGCCCGCGGCGAGCCGGTGGATCTGCCGGAGCTGGCGGCGCAGGACTGGATCCTCCGCGAGACGGGGTCCGGCACCCGGGAGACTTTCGATCAGGCCTTGCGCCACTTTTACGGTCATCTCAATGTGCGCCTCGAACTGGAGCACACCGAGGCGATCAAGCGGGCGGTGGAAAGCGGCCTTGGCGTCGGCTGCATCTCGCGTCTTGCCCTGCGCGAGGCGATCCGGCGAGGCAGTCTGGTGGCGGTGGAAACGCCGGAACTCGACCTGCGGCGCCAATTCCAGTTTGTCACCCACCGGCGCAAATACGTCACCGCAGGCATGCGCGAGTTCATCGACCTGTGCCGTCGGATGACGGCCGGCGCAGCGCGCAGCGACCTGATCGAACTGCCCTTCATCCCCTGATCGACAGCCACGGGATAACCCACATTTGAGGTGGGCAAGCTTGTGGACAAGCTGTGCGGGGCGCTGTCATATGGCGGAAACGAAAGGCTTTTTTTCGACTGCCTAAAAATAGAGCATTGCTGTTCAAAGAAGGTTTTGAATAGTTTTTATCTATGCACACAAAACCGGGGATAAGCTGTGGATAAGCTGTGCGGCAGACCTTCAAGCGACTGATACAAAAAAGAAAAAAGTCGATGCCTCAAAATGGTGCAGCGCACTTTGCAGCTTTGGCGACGGCAAGTTTTCCCCATCGGACGTGGGAAAGGGTGTGGACAAACTGTGGGGGCGAGGGGCAAGACCTTCTGCCGTAAGGCTTTTATCCTATCGCCTAAAAATGAGGCAGGTGGCGGTGGGAGGCAGCGGTAGAATCGGCGCCTTCCAGCATTTGTCCGGGCCGATCCGATGACTTCACCCGTCCGTTACACCATCCAGGCCATCCAGCCAGCCGCCCATCTCTTCGAAGTGACATTGAGTCTGAGCGATCCCGATCCGGCCGGACAGGTGTTCAGCCTGCCGGCGTGGATTCCCGGCAGCTACATGATCCGGGAATTTGCGAAGAACATCGTCAGCCTGTCGGCCAGAGCCGGCGGCAAGGCTCTGGCGGTGACCAAGAGCGACAAACACACCTGGCACCTGCCGGCCGGTGTTGGCGGGCCGGTCACGCTGAACTACACGGTGTATGCGTGGGATTTGTCGGTGCGCACCGCCCACCTCGATCAGACCCACGGCTTTTTCAACGGCACCAGCGTTTTCCTGTGTGCCCACGGTCACGAGGCCGCGCCGCAGTGGGTGGACATCCGTCCGCCGAAAGGCCTGGAGGATGCAGGCTGGCGGGTGGCGACGAGCTTGCCGGAAGCCGTCGGCGAGCGCGGGGCGGCGGAGCGCTATGGCTTCGGGCTGTATCGCGCCGAAGATTACGCCGCGCTGATCGATCATCCGGTGGAAATGGGCAGCTTTACGTTGGCCGAGTTCGACGCCTGCGGGGTGCCCCATGCGGTGGCGATCACCGGCCGTCACGACTGCGATCCGATCCGCTTGGTCGAAGACCTCAAGCCGGTCTGCGAAGCGCAAATCCGTCTATTTGGCGAGCCGGCGCCGATGGACCGTTATGTTTTTCTGGTGATGGCGGTGGGCGATGGCTACGGTGGGCTGGAGCACCGGGCGTCCACCGCGCTTTTGTGCAGCCGCGGCGATCTGCCCTGGGCGGGCATGGAGACGCCGTCGGAGGCTTACCGCCAGTTTCTCGGGCTGTGCAGCCACGAGTATTTCCACACCTGGAACGTCAAGCGCATCAAGCCGGTGGCCTTCGTGCCCTACGATCTGACGCGCGAGAACTACACCCGGCTGTTGTGGGCCTTCGAGGGCTTCACGTCGTATTACGACGACCTGATGCTGGTGCGCACCGGCCGCATCGCTGAAAAGGACTATCTGACGCTGCTCGGCAAAACCGTCAGTCAGGTTCACAAAGGCAGCGGACGCAAGAAGCAGAGCGTCGCCGAATCGTCCTTCGAGGCGTGGACCAAGTATTACCGTCAGGACGAGAACAGCCCCAACGCCATCGTCAGCTACTACACCAAGGGCGCGCTGGTGGCGCTGCTCCTGGACCTGCGCCTGCGTGCCGGGAGCAAGGGCAGCCGCAGTCTCGACGATCTGATGCGAGCCTTGTGGTTGCGTCATGGGCGGACCGGCGTCGGGGTGGGCGAGGACGGTATTTTTGCGCTGACCGCCGAAATCGGCGGCGTGGAGATGGGCGAGTGGCTGCGGGAGCTGGTCGAAGGCACCGACGATTTGCCTCTGCAGGCGTGGCTTGGACGCTTCGGCATCGCGTTGAACTGGGAGGCTGCCAGCGAAGCGCCGGGCTTTGGCGTGCGCACCGGCGCCGAAGGCGATCTGCTCAAGCTCGCCAATGTTTACGATGGCGGGTCGGCCCAGGCTGCCGGGCTGTCGGCAGGCGACGTGCTGGTGGCGCTGGACGGGCTCAAGGTGACCGCAGGCAATTTCGACAAACTTCTGGCCCGCCGCGTCGCCGGCGACCGCGTTCAAGTCCATGCCTTCCGGAGGGACGAGTTGATGTGCTTCGACGTGGAATTGCTGGCTGCGCCCAAGGACACGGCAAAGCTGACGCTGGCAGAGGATGCCTCCGCCCCGGCCGTGGCGCTGCGCGAGGGCTGGCTGAAAGGGTGAACGGGGAAAGTGCCGTTCTTGGCTGGAGCCGCCCGCGCAACTTGATGGGCGTGGCGGCGTGGGTTTGGAATCGCCTCCCTTCAGCAGGCGGCCGGTTCGGCGTCGCGGCTCTGTGACACCAGGTGCAGATAGCCGCCGAACAGCACCGCGGCGGCGATGTTGCTGAGCACCGCCGCTTGCCAGAAGCCGGCCACGCCTTGGGGCGGCAGCAGCGCGCCCAGCCCGAAAAAGGCCAGCCAGTAGCCGCCGCCGAGGCCGATGCCCCAGAAGCACAGGGTGTGCACGAGCATCGGTCCGAAGGTGATCTTGTAGCCGCGCAGGGCATGGGCGGCGACGGTCTGGATGGCGTCGAAGAACTGATAAAGGCAGATGTAGATCACCAGCGAGGCGGCGAGATCGCGCACGGCAGGATCGCTGGTGTAGGCCGCCATGATGGGATCGCGGACGAACCATAGGGCGATGCTGACCAGGGTCGAGAGTCCGGTGGCGAGGAGGATTCCGACCGTGGCGGCGCGTCGTGCCGCAACGCTGTCCCGGCCTCCGACGGCCTGACCGACCAGCACCAGGGTGGCGATGGCGAGTGCCAGCGGAAGCATGTAGATCAACGCCGACAGGTTGCCGACGATGCGGTGCCCGGCCACCACGCCGGCGCCGAGCCGGGCCACCAGCAGGGCGATGAGGGTGAAGGCGGTGATCTCGACGAAGCTCGAAAAACCCATCGGCAAGCCGAGACGCAGGAGCTCGGCGAGGGTTTTGGGGTGTGGCGGCTGCCAGCGGGAAAACAGGTGGTAGGGCGCGTAGGCCGGCGTGCGGGTGACGTGGATCAGTGCGGTAGTGAAGGCCAGCCAGGAGATGCAGGCACTCGATACGGCGCAGCCGGTGCCGCCGAGAGGTGGGAAGCCCAGGTGCCCGTTGATCAAGGCCCACGAGAGGGGAATGTGCACGGCGGTGGTGGCGAGGCTGATGAACATCAGCACGCGGGTGCGCCCGAGGGCGTTGGTGAACGCGTAAAAAGTGCGGTAGAGCAGCACCGCCGGCAGGCCCCAGGCGACGCTGGAGAGATAGTCGCGGGCGCGGGTTTCGACGGCGGGGCTCATGTCGCTGAGTTGCATCAGCCAGTCGGGGTGGCGCAGGAAGAGCACGGCGGGCACGGCCAGCGCCACTGCGAGCCAGAAGCCCTGCTGCACCGCCGGGCCGATCGCGTCGCTGCGCCCGGCGCCGACGTGATGGGCGACGGTGGGCGCCACGGCCTGCAGGATGCCGACCATCAGCATCACGATGGAAATGTAGATTCCGCTGGCGACAGCCACGGCTGCCAGATCCTCGGTGCCATAGCGGCCGGCCAGTACGGTGTCGCTGACCATCTGGGTCATCGACGAGAGTTGGGCGATGAGCACCGGCCAGGCAAGCTCGACGATGCGGCGGAGAAGGGCGGAGTGGGATTTCATGGGCGGCGTAGTGTAGCGCGACATCATGAAAAGTAGCCGTGCAGAAACCAGCCGTGGGGCGGGCGGCGTTCGCGGAAAATCCACACCAGGCTGTGGTCGCGGCGACGGGCGACGAAGTAGTCGCGGCTGACTTCGGATTCGGCGCCGTCCCACCAGCCGGACTCGATGCGTTCCGGGCCGGCGAGGAGGTTTTCCGACGGGGGGCAGGCGATCGGGCGGGGTTCGGGAAGCAGCCACAGGGGCCGCGGTGCGGCGGGCAGGGTTGTGCTCCGGATCTTGGCGGAGTGCTGGCCGGCGGGCGCGAGGTCGGCCGTGTGCCAGGCGCGTTCGGGGCGATGGTCGGGATGGACGGCGAGGCTATGCACCGCGTCGGCGCCGAGACGGGCCCGCAGGGTGGCGACGAGCAAGCCGGGATCGCCGTCTTCGCCGGTATCGGCGGTGAAGAGATCGGCCCGCGACGGTGCCAGCGGACGGGGTGCGTCGGCCTCGAGGCGCAGGGCGTCCACCGGGGCCGGCAGAGCTTGACGGCTCAGGTGTTCGCGGGCCAGCAACTGGTAGCGGAGCATGTCGCGGGAGAGGGCGCCGAGAACGATTTCGATGCGGCTTTCCCGGTCGATGCCCCGATGGAGGCTGCCCAGGGGCTCGAACTCCAATATCAGCGCGAAGCGTTCCAGCCCGGCCTGACGGGCCTCCAGCCAGCCGGCGAGGCCGGCGAGGAGGCGGCGCAGGCCGAATAGCAGGGTGTCGGTCTGCTCGCTGGGGGCGGGCAGAGGAAGCCAGCCGACGTAACGCTCCGGCGGCACGAACCACGCTTGCGGGTCGGGAACGAGGCCATAGGCGCGGTCGAGCAGGTCGCTTGCTGCCTGGGCATGGCGGCGGGCCAAGCCGCTGCGCGGCAGACTGCGGACATCCGCCAGCCGCCGGGCTCCGATACCGTCGAGCAGGTCGAGGCTGTCGGCGCCAAGTCGGCCTCCCTCGGCGAGGATGGCGAGCGGCAGCGGGTCGAGGGCGGCGGGCAGATCGGCCGGTGTTTCCACCAGACGGCCCGCTGCGGCGCGGGCCAGCCAGCGGGCTGCCAGTGGGGTCGGGGCCACGGCCAGTTGCCCAAAGAAACCCAGTTCTTCGAGACCGGCGTGGATGGCTGTGCCGAGGGAGGCGAGCCCACCGAACAGACGCAGGCTGGCATGGATTTCGAGCAGCAGGGTGTCCGGCGGAGCGAGGCTGAGGGCGGGTGTGAAGCGCCCGGCCCAGCAGGCGATGTCGGTGAGGGTGGCCAGTTCCCGGTGGGGATCGCGTTCGATCAGGCAGAGATCGGGCGCTAGGGCCAGAGCGCTGGCGCGGCTTTGCCCTGCTGCCACGCCGCGCGCCATTGCCGCCGCATCCACGGCCACCACCTTCTGCCGCGGCCGGGCGCTGAGGATCGCCAGCGGGGGGCCGTCACTGCGTCCTCGCGTGAAGGTTTGCAGGGCCAGATCGGGTAGGTAGAGGGCGCACCAGAGCATGGGCGGAAGAAATGGGCGAGGCTGCGGGACGGAGGGCGGAAACGTCGCCTGGACAGGCGGGCTGGAGCGGCTCGGCCGGCTCCGGCCCATCCGGTCGGGGCAGGCCGCCCGGCCAGGGCAGGTCGATGGCGAGGGGGCCGGCCAGTTGCGGCCCGCGGCGTTTGAGGAGGCGTACTTCAAGCCCGCCGCAACGTCCGGCCAGAGCGATGCGGAGCACGGCGGGTGAGGGTTGTGCGGCGAGGTTTGCCGGCCGGATCAGGATCAGGGCGGTGGCGCTTTCTTCGGCGGCCAGTTGCAGCCGGCGCAGGGCGCCCATGTCGGCTGCGGCAAGCCATAACAGCACGACAGCGCAGCTGCGTGAGTTCAGCGCCTGACGAGCCGCCCAGCGGGCATGGGCCGGGCTTGCAGTGTGGACAACGATGAGCCTGTCGAGGGGCACGCCGGCGGCAGCCAGGGCCGGTGCGTAAAGCTGGTTGGGGGGTGCGATGCAAACGGCCCGGCGCTGGGCCGGTATCTGGGCGAGCAGGGGCAGCAGCAGGCCGAGCTCGCCGACGCCGACATGGGGCACGAGGAGTTCGGTGAGCGCCCCGACCGGCCAGCCGCCACCCGGCAGGGCCGCATCGAGCTGCGCGTGGCCGGTGGGAAGGCCGGGCGTTGCCGCGCTTGCCAAGCGGTCGCCACGCCAGATCAGGTTATCGAGGCTGACGGCGGAGCTAGGGGCGAGGGCAGCAAAGGCGGCCATGGGGATCGGGGTGGAAGAGCGTGGAACGGTTTGCCGGGGAGATGAGGCGCAGGCTCGGGATTCGGCGCGTCACCCTGGCTCATTCATGCGAAATCAGAGGCTGTCGTTGCGGATCAGCCCGACGGCGAGCCCTTCGATTTCCAGAGGTGTGTTGCGGGTGTCCACCACGATGGGCTGGAAATCCGGATTGGCGGGCAGCAGTTCGACGAGGGAACCCTTGCGTGAAAGGCGTTTCACGGTGACGTCGTCCTCGACGCGGGCGACGACGATCTGACCGTCACGGGCTTCGGTGGTGCGATGGACGGCGAGGAGATCGCCATCGAGGATGCCGGCGTCGCGCATGCTTTGACCGCGGACTTTCAGCAGATAGTCGGCCCGCGGCGAAAACAGCCCTGGATCGATCTGGTAGCGACCTTCCACGTGCTCGGCGGCGAGGATGGGGCTGCCGGCGGCCACTCGCCCGATGAGTGGCAAGCCGAGCGCTTCCATCAGACGAATGCCCCGCGCCCGGCCTTCTTCGAGCGCAATGACGCCCTTGGCGGCGAGGGCGCGCAGATGGGTTTCGGCGGCATTGGGCGAACGAAAACCGAAAGCTGTGCAGATTTCGGCCCGGGTGGGCGGACGGCCTTCATGCTCAACGGTATCGCGGATGAGCTGCAGGATTTCCTGTTGGCGGGCAGTGAGTTGGTCTGACATGAGTACTCCTTTAGTCTTGTGTAATTATATACAGGCTTGTGCGGGCGGCAAGCTGTCGTTTTTGCAACAAGCCCCGTTCAGGCCGTGAAAAACATCAATCTCGGAGAACAAAAGGCTTGAGGCCAGCCCGCCGGTGGACTATCCCTTCAAGGACACGCCCTTTTCTGCGCTTCGGCAGGGGCGGATACCTAGCAGCCGGCGAGACGCGATCAGTACGAAAAGTTATAACAACGGAAAGCGGCACGAGTCGGACTGCCCAACTAGCAGGGTTCCGGATACCGGACCCGCACCCGCGGAGGAGATTTCCATGCTTTTCAGCCCCCAACACGCTTCGGGTAGAGTTATCAAAGCGGCTCGGTTAGAATCCCCCGCCGAGGCGGCCGTCCCTTGCGAAGGTCAGCCGGCCCCGCTCTTTTCCCTGCCCGATGCCGACATGGAAATGTTCGATCTGGCGTCGGTGCTGGGTTCCCACCACGTGGTTCTGTATTTTTATCCCCGTGACAACACGCCCGGCTGCACGCGTCAGGCCATCGATTTCAGCGATCACGATGCCGATTTCGCACAGGAAAAATGCGTCGTGGTCGGCGTGAGCCCGGACGACTGCCTGACTCATGCCGATTTCCGCGATCAGCACGGGCTGTCGGTCGAGCTGCTCTCCGACGAGGACGGCGACGCATGCAGGCTGTACGGCGTGTGGCAAACGGGGCAGGTGAACGGTGTCACGAAGCGCAGTGTGCGCCGCTCGACCTTCATCATTTCAAGCGACGGTGTGCTGCGTCATGTGATGCACGACGTCAATCCGCGGGGTCATGCCGCAGAAGTCTTTCAGCTGGTAAAGCAACTCAACTCAAGGAATGTAAATGCAAATCGCCAAAAACACGGTCGTCACACTTAACTATACGGTCAAGGATCCGGAAGGGAACATCATCGACGACGGCCAGCATCCGCTGGTGTATCTGCATGGCGGTTACGACGGCATCTTCGCGCTGATCGAAGAGGCGCTGCAGGGCAAGACGGTCGGTGAAAACCTGAAGGTCAAGCTGGCTCCCGAAGACGCTTTCGGCGAGTTCGACGAGGAGTTGGTGCTGGTGGAGGACGCCGCCCTGTTTCCGGACAACATCGAAGTGGGCATGTCCTTCGAGCGCGTCGGCGAGCATGGCGAGGAAGACATGATCTACCGCATTACCGACATCGCCGAAGGCAAGGTGGTGGTGGATGGCAACCACCCCCTCGCTGGCGTTGCACTGATTTTCGACGTCACCGTCAAAGATGTGCGCGCTGCCACGAGCGAAGAAATCGGCCACGGCCACGTGCACGGCGACGGCGGTCACCACCACTGATGGATTTCGGTCCGGATGCGGGTTTCGATACCCGCCTCCGATCCTGAATCACTGACTTGAGCGGACCGCCCTGGCGGTCCGTTTTCATTGCGATGAACAGACTGGAAAAGCAAGGTCCGGCGCTGCTGAAGGTCGAGCAGCTGCAGGTGGAGCTCGGCCCCCACGGCAAGACCGTGCGCCCGGTGGACGGTATCGGCTTCGAGGTGCCGGCCGGGCAGACGCTGGCGCTGGTGGGCGAATCGGGCTGCGGCAAGTCGATGACGGCGCTGGCTTGCATGCGTCTGCTGCCGGCTGGCGGACGCATCGCCGGCGGTTCGGTCACCCTCGGTGGCGAGGCTCTGCAGGATCTTCCCGAGACGCGCATGCGCGACATCCGCGGCAATCATCTGGGGATGATCTTTCAGGAGCCGGCCACCAGTCTCAATCCGGTCATGACCGTCGGCGACCAGATCGGCGAGGTGCTGGTGCGCCATCGCGGGCTGCGCGGCCAGCCGGCCTGGGACGAAGCCGAGCGCCTGCTCACCGCGGTGGGCATTCCCGATCCGCTGCGCAGGCTGTCCGAATATCCCTTCCAGCTTTCGGGCGGCATGAAGCAGCGGGTCATGATCGCCATTGCCCTGGCCGGCGATCCGAAGGTGCTGATTGCCGACGAACCGACCACGGCGCTCGACGTGACGATCCAGGCCCAGGTGCTCGATCTGCTGGCAAGATTGCAGGCCAGCCGCGGCATGGGGATGCTCTTGATCACTCACGATCTGGGCGTGGTGGCGCGCATGGCCCACCGGGTCGGCGTGATGTACGCCGGCGAACTCGTCGAAACCGGCGGGCGCGAGGATTTCTTCAGCGCTCCGCTGCATCCTTATTCCCGCAAGCTCTTTGCGGCCTTGCCGACTTCCGCTCAGCGGGGCCGGGCGCTGGAAACCCTGACCGGTCAGGTGCCTCGTCTCGGGACGCTGTCGGCCGGCTGCCGCTTTGCCGAGCGCTGTCCGCAAGTCCATGAACTGTGCCGCAGTACCGCGCCGGCCATGCATCAGGTGGGACATCAAACCGTGCGCTGCCATCTCTACGATCCGGCCGGACGCATGGGTTGGGTGGTGTCGTCCCATCACGCCGAGCTGCCGCCCGTCCGTCAGTCGAGCGAAGGCAAGGCGCTGGATGTGCAGACCCTGCAGGTGCATTTTCCCGTTCGCAAGGGTCTGTTTCGTCGGGTGGTCGGATATGTGAAGGCCGTCGATGGCGTTTCGCTCCATGTGCCGGTCGGGCAAACCCTGGCGCTGGTGGGCGAATCCGGCTGCGGCAAGACCACCGCCGGCAAGGCCCTGCTCAATCTGGTACCGGCCAGCGGCGGGAGCGCCCGCTACGGCGAACATGACTTGCTGACGCTTTCGCCGCGTCAGTGGCAGCCGTTGCGCCGTGAGCTGCAGATGATCTTTCAGGATCCGTTCAGCTCGCTGAACCCACGTATGCGGATTGGCGAGATCCTCGAAGAGGGCATGGTGTCGCTTGCCGTCGAGGCGGACGCCGCGGTCCGTGCGGACAAGGTGGACGCCCTGTTGCGCCGGGTCGGTCTCGATCCGACCATGCGCAACCGCTTTCCCCATGAGTTTTCCGGCGGCCAGCGCCAACGCATCGCCATCGCCCGGGCTCTGGCGGTATCGCCGAAGCTGATCGTCTGCGACGAACCGACCAGCGCCCTCGATGTGTCGGTGCAGGCCCAGATTCTCAACCTGCTACGCGACCTGCAGGCCGAATACGGGCTGTCTTATCTGTTCATCACCCACAATCTGGCGGTGGTGGATTACCTGGCCCACCACGTGGCGGTGATGTACCTCGGGCGGATCGTCGAGCGGGGAAGCGTCGAGGAAGTCCTGCGCGACCCGCGCCATCCTTACACGCGCATGCTGCTGGCAGCGGTGCCGAGGGTCGAGACGGCCGGCGCGTCGAGGCTGGCGACGACGAGGGAAAGGCCGGGAGGCGAAATGCGCGGCGATATGCCTTCGCCGCTGAATCCGCCGTCCGGCTGCCATTTTCATCCTCGCTGCAGCGAGGCCGCAGAGGTGTGCCGGACGCACTACCCGGAGGAGACGCGATTGTCGCCGACGCGGGTTGTGCGCTGCCATTTTCCGGGCCTGAAAAATCAGGCTTGAAAACGCCGAAGGCCACGCCTCTTGAGAGGGTGGCCTTCGGTGCGCTGCCGAACGCCAGGTGTTCAGCGATGTTTCTTGGAGGGTTTGGCCGGCGGTGTTGCCGCGTGTTTGCCGCCAGAGCCCTTGCTTCGGCTGGATTCCGCTTCGGCCGAATGGCGACCGCCCTTGCCGCTTCTGGAGGATGCCGCCGGTTCGTTGACCGGAACCCGGCGTTCGATCACCACCGTTCGGCCGTGCTTACGAACTACGGTGTGATGGACCAGCGCACGCGGCGGAGGGGGCGGGGGCGGTTCGACGGCACCGGCCTGGGGCCGGCTGGGCATCAGGCTGGACAGGCTGATGCGATCGCCTTCGCTGTCGGAAGGCACGATCAAGGTGTAGCCGCTGCCGATGCGCGCCCGCGGCGACAGACCATTGACCTGACGCAGACGGGAGGCGGAAATTCCCAAGCGGTCGGCGACGCCTTCCAGCCCTTCGCCCTCGCGCAGCTCGTAGGTCTTCCAACTGGCGCTGGCGGGGTCGTGTTTTTGCAGATTGATGAGGAAGGCCTCGACCTTGTCGGCCGGAATCGCCAGCGACTGGGAGCCGTTGGTGGGCAGCACCGGGCGCTTATAGCCCGGGTTGAGAGCCAGAATTTCATCTACCGGCGTTTCGGCCAGACGGGCCGCGGTGGCCAGATCGAGGGCGACGCGGCTTTCGACGGTGACGAAGTAGGGGCGGTTGGGAATCGGGGGCAGGCTGATGCCGAACAGTTCGGGTTGGGCGACGATGTTTTTCAGAGCCTGCAGCTTGGGGACGTAATAGCGCGTTTCGCCTGGCATGTTGAGGTGCTGGTACTCGGTGGGCAGGCCCGCGGCGCGGTTCTTGGCCACCGCGCGGCCGACGGCGCCTTCGCCCCAGTTATACGAAGCCAGTGCCAGCTGCCAGTCGCCGTGCATCTCGTAGATGGCCTGCAGGTAGTCGAGGGCTGCGTTGGTGGAGGCGATGACGTCGCGCCGCTCGTCCACCCACCAGTTCTGTTCGAGCCGGTAGCTCTTGCCGGTCGAGGGAATGAACTGCCACAGGCCCGAAGCCTGGGCCGACGACAGGGCCATCGGGTTGAAAGCGCTTTCGACCATTGGCAGCAGAGCCAGCTCGGTGGGCATGCCGCGGCGTTCGAGTTCTTCGACGATGTAATAAAGATAGCGCTGGCCGCGGGTGAAAATTCGCCGTAGTGCGCTGGGGCGGTTGATGTAATAGATTTGTCGGTCGGTGACGAGATCGGTGTTCAAATCCGGCATCGAGAAACCCCGGCGGATTCGCTCCCACAGATCGTCGGGTTCGACGGTGAGGTCGATCGTGGGCACCTTGACGTGCTGATCGCGGATTTCAAAGGCCTGCGGCGGCTGCGCGGTGTCGTCGGACAGGGAATCGGCCTGGACGAGCCGGAGGGAAAAGTCGTCACTCCCACGGGCGTCGAGGCCGTCGGCCATCAGCGGGCCGGCACCCAGAAGAGACAGAAGCAGCGCGATAACTCTCAGAAACATCAGGTTTTGTCGCGCAAAAAGCAAAGGCGGGATTTTATCCGTCTGCAGTGCGGGGGGTCAAACCAATGCAGGGTGGGCTACGGTCTTTGGCCGGAATCCGCTAAAGTACGCACCGCGCAGAAAAAGGCGCTCGTGGTGCGACTTTTGCGTCGCTTCGATCAGGAATTCATTCGAGACCTTCCTCCCCGTGAAAGCGCTACTGATAGAAGACACGCTGACGAGTGCCACCCTGGTGTCTCATCAATTGCGCAAAATGGGGATCGAGCCGGTTCTTGCCCGGGATGGCGAAAAGGGCATCGAACTCTTCAAGCAGGAACGCCCCGACCTCATTCTGCTCGACATCATCATGCCCGGCATGGATGGTTTCGAGGTCGCCCGGCGCATCCGTCAGCTCGAGCAGTCCGGCGAGTGGACGCCGATCATCTTCCTGACAGCCCGGACGGGCGATGCCGATCTCGAAAAAGCCATCAGTGTCGGGGGCGACGATTATCTGATCAAACCGGTTTCCGAGACGGTTCTTGCCGCCAAGGTAAAGGCCATGCAGCGGATCGCCCAGATGCGTTATTCGCTGCTGGTGCTGACCCGCAAGCTCGACGATGCCAACCAGGAACTCACTCGCCTGTCTTCCCTCGACGGTCTGACCGGCATTGCCAACCGGCGCCAGTTCGACGAAACCCTGTTGCGCGAGTGGCGTCGCCTGTGCCGGCAGGGCCGGCCGCTGTCGATGCTGTTGTGCGACGTGGATTACTTCAAGCAGTTCAACGATGCCTATGGCCATCAGGTCGGCGACGAATGCCTGAAGGCGGTGGCGCGCACCCTGCAGGCCGTGCTGCGCCGTCCCGCCGACCTTGTCTCTCGCTACGGCGGCGAGGAGTTTGCGGTCATCCTTCCGGATACCGATCTCACCGGCGCCGTGCAGGTGGCCGAGGCGATGCGTGCGGCAGTGGAAGGGCTGCGCATCACCCATCGATATTCGAAGGGCAATGACGTGGTGACCATCAGCATCGGCGTTGCATCGATCATGCCGGGCAAGGGTGAAAGCGATTCCGCCATGTTGCTCAAACGCGCCGACGATGCGCTTTATCGGGCCAAGCAGGCCGGGCGCAACCGCCTCGCGGCCGCGCCTGTCGTGTCCGCGGTCTGATCAGAAGCCGTTTTTCCATTCCCGCAGCGCCGCAAAGACGTCCACGGGCCCGATGAGGCTGCGCTCGGACCGGGTTTCGGCTTGGCGGATCACCGCCGGCTCGCCGGTGCGCAGAAAAGGATTGGTCAGCATTTCGCCCGCCAGCGGGAAGGGCACCGTGGGACGGTTTGCGGCGCGAAGGGCTTGACTGGCGACGATGCGTTCGGCGATGGCGCCGTTGTCGGGTTCGACGGCAGCGGCAAACGCCAGGTTGGACAGGGTGTATTCGTGCGTGCAATACACCATCGTGTCGCCCGGCAGCGCGGCCAGCTTCGCCAGCGAGGCGAACATCTGGGCCGGCGTGCCTTCGAACAGCCGGCCGCAGCCGGCAGCGAACAGGGTGTCGCCGCAGAACAGCGAGGCGGCGCCGTAATAGCCCACGTGGCCGGCGGTATGGCCGGGAATGTCGAGCACGCGCAGTTCGACCTTCAATTCGGGCAGTACGACCACGTCGCCTTCGCCAACCGGATGGTCGATGCCGGCGATGGCCTCGTGCGCCGGGCCATAGACCGGAACCGGCGCCTGGGCCAGCAGTTCGGCCACGCCGCCGACGTGGTCCGGGTGGTGATGGGTGATCAGGATGGCGGCAAGAGTCAGGCCTTCGTCGGCGAGGTAGCGGAGCACCGGCGCGGCTTCGCCCGGGTCCACCGCGACGGCGTGCGCTCCGACGCGCAGCAGCCAGATATAGTTATCGCGGAAAGCGGGAAGAGGAATGATCTGCATGTTTCCACCATCGTTGGATTGGCTTGCCCCGATACCGGGCGCCATCGGGGCATCCGCCGATACGGTCAAGCCGGAACGCTCGGGAATCTCCGCATGTGCGCCGCATTCAATCCATGAAGGAGCGCTGCAGGCTTCGGGCGGTTTCCGAACAAAGGCCGTGCGGAGAGCGGAATTGGTTCAGGCTGCAGACGTATAATCTGCAGCCCGCCATTGTAGGCGATCGCCGCCGCCCATCCCCGTTTTACCCGATGACTCCGTCCGAATCCTTCCCCGGCCTCCACGCGTGGCTCGACACACCGCTTGGGCGCTACGTGATGGCGTGGGAAGCGGCACGTTTCGACGGGTTGGTGGCGGACATCTTCGGCTACAACGCGGTGCAATTGGGAGTGCCCGAATCCGACTTCCTGCGCGCCAACCGGATGCCTTTCCGCTTCCGGGCCGGGGCCGGCGATGTGCTTGTCGAAACCGATTACGCCGCTTTGCCTTTTGCGTCCGGCAGTCTCGATCTGGTGGTGCTGCCCCATGTCCTGGAGTTTGCCGTCAACCCTCATCAGGTTCTGCGCGAGGTGGAGCGGGTGCTGGTGCCCGAAGGGCATGTGCTGATCGCCGGTTTCAATCCGATCAGTCTGTTCGGCCTCAAACGCCTGGTGGCGGGCAAGTGCGGCGCTTATCCGTGGCGCGGGCAGTATTTGTCGATGCGTCGGCTGAAAGATTGGCTGGCCCTGCTCAGTTTCGAAACCGGCAGTCAGGCGTCCGGCTGTTTTGTGCCAGCCCTGGAACAGAAGGCCTGGATCGACCGGCTGAATTGCCTGGACCGGGTCGGCGAGCGCTGGTGGCCGATCGGCGGCGGGGTGTATCTCATCCACGCCATCAAGCGGGTGCATGGCATGCGGCTGATCATGCCGAAATGGGATCGCAAGGCCGGCGCGCGGGCGTTGGCGCCGCTCATCCAGAAAGCGGGAACGCCCAAAGGGCATCCCCAGAAAACCACCGACGAGAGAAATTTTGGACGAGATTGATATCTTTACCGACGGCGCCTGCTCGGGCAATCCCGGGCCCGGCGGCTGGGGCGCGATTCTGCGTGCCGGCCCTCACGAAAAAGAGTTATGGGGCGGCGAGCCCGCCACCACCAATAACCGGATGGAGTTGCTGGCGGTGATCCGCGCCCTTCAGGCCCTCAAACGCCCGGTCGCCGCGCGGATTCACACCGACTCGCAATACGTGCAGAAGGGTATTTCCGAGTGGATTCAGGGCTGGAAGGCGCGGGGCTGGAAAACCGCCTCCAAGGCTCCGGTGAAAAACGAGGATCTGTGGCGGGCGCTTGACGCCGAAGCGGCACTCCACCGGATAACCTGGTTGTGGGTCAAGGGGCACGCGGGCCACGTGGAAAACGAAAGAGCCGACGCCCTGGCCCGACGCGGCGTCGATGCCGTCGGGAAAGCCGGCCGAGCCGTGCATTCAGAGGAATCCAAAGCATGAGACAGATCGTTCTCGATACCGAAACCACCGGCCTCGACTGGAAGAGCGGCGACCGGGTCATCGAAATCGGCTGCGTCGAACTCCTCGACCGCAAGCTCACCGGCCGGCATTACCACGTCTACATCAACCCGCAGCGGGACATTGACGCCGGCGCGATGGCGGTGCACGGCATCACCAACGAATTTCTCGTGGACAAGCCGGTGTTCAAGGACATCGCCGACGAGTTTGCCGAATTCGTCGAAGGCGGCGAGTTGGTGATCCACAACGCGACTTTCGACGTGGGTTTCCTGAACTATGAACTGGGGCTGCTGGGCCGCCCGGTCCTCACCGCCCTGTGCCCGAGCGTGATCGACACGCTCAAGTTGGCAAAAGAGCAGAACCCCGGCAAAAAGGCGTCGCTCAACGCGCTGTGTTCGCTCTACGAAATCGACAACACCCACCGTACCTTGCACGGCGCCTTGCTCGATGCGGAGTTGCTGGCCGATGTTTACCTCGCCATGACCCGCGGTCAGGAGAGCCTCATCATGATGCTCGACGAGCCGCCGCCGCAGGTGGACGACGGCGAGGGCAGCGGCCTGATCGAGCGCCCGCCGCTGCGCGTGCTGCGGGCGACGGACGAGGAACTCGCCGGCCACGACAAGGTGCTCGGCGAGATCGCCAAGGCCAACAAAGGCCATTGTTTGTGGATTCCACCGGAGCCGGCTCCGGCAGCCTGAGTGCTTCCGATCAAAAACCCAAACGGCCGTCGGACAAGACGCCGGACTTTTCCAAACGCCTGAGGGTCGGGGTCAGGTCCAGTCCGGTCGCCGCCTTGAGGGACGCCGCCCGTACGCGGAGTTCGGCAAGGCTGTTTTCGACCGGCTCGCCGACCGCGCCGAAAGCCACCACGTTGCCGCTTTCCAACTCCGGTAGCGCCAGCACGCGGCCTTCGAAAGCCTTGCCGAGTCGCTGGACCTGGGTTTTGAAGCCGCGCAGTTGCCCGAACAGGTTCACCGCCAGCAAACCCCGGTCCGACAGGCGTGCCCGGCAGGCTTCGTAGAACGGCTGGGTGGCCAGGGCTCCGGCACGGGCATGGCGGTCGAAACCATCGACGGCGATCAAATCCCATTGGCGGGTGTCCTGAGTGACGAAATCGGCCCCGTCGCCGATGACGATCTGGAGGCGTTCGTCCTCGTCCGGCAGCTTGAAAAACTGGCGGGCGACGGCATGCACTTCCGGCGCAATCTCGACCACCGTGGAGTGCGCTTCGGGCAGGTGGCGATGGATGAACTTGGCCAGCGAGCCGGCCCCGAGGCCGATCAGCAGCACTCGCTTTGGCCACGCTGCATCGCGCAGCAACAGGCCGGCCATCATCTCACGGGTGTAGTCGAGTTCAAGGGCGTCGGGCTTGCGGATGCGCATCGCGCCCTGAACCCACTCGGAGCCGAAATGCAGGTAACGGATGCCGGATTCTTCGCTGATGTCGATGGGAATGGTCATGGCTGAACGGGTGTATGCTGCACTGCGATAAATGAAATGCCGCGACTTTACTTCGGTGCGCGTCCGGCAATGGCAAGGAAACGGAAAATGACTACCTTCGAAAACTTCAACCAGGAACTCGCTTCCATCGATCTGGAAATTGCCCGTTTGGCGCAGTTGTGCGGCATTCGCATGCTGGAGCCGGGCGTTGCCGAGGCGGTGCTGCGCGGCGACCGCAGTTTGTGCAATCAGGCCAATCCGATTGCCTGGGACAAGCTGCGCGGTTTGTTGGTGCTGCACTACCACGTCGTACACGAAGCGGCGGCCACCGATGGCGTCGAAGCGGCTGCCGAGAGCGTGCGCCTCGCCCAGCAGAGCGTGCGCGACCGCCTGCGTCCCAAGCAGCAGTGAGTCTTCGACAAACTCAATTGTTTTGCCGGGGCGAATAGTTGCGCGGGCTGTAGCGGAATAGCGGTGTCGCCCCGGGTTCCACGTCCACTTTCACCCACCCCATGAAGGGCGAGCCGTGGGTTTCAAGGCGGGTGAAGTTCGTTATTGCGGCACCGCTCGCCGGATCGCGCAAAGGCTGGTCGATGCGGTGGAAGTGGCTGTCGCCATGCACCAGCAGCACTTCGCCGGCAAAACCGCGAGTTTCGGCCAGGATTTGCGTCAGCAGTTCTCGATAGGCGCGGTTCGGTCGTCCAGCGCTGAAATCCTCGATGTCCATGTTGGCCTGCAGCACCAGCACGATGCCTTCCAGTTTCTGTGCCCGCGCCCGCGTGAACGCCGCAGCGATCCAGGCCTTTAGCGCTGCGCTGCGTTGAATGAACTCTTCGCTCGGCGCACTTTTGTTACCGTAATTGTTGTGGCTGCCGGGCACGTTCAGCGTGACGAAAAGCACCGGACCGGTCTGCCAACGCTGGTGTTCGCGCCAGGTGGAGAAAGCCGGGTCGTCGGCCTGGGTGTCCACGGCCCGCGGATAGCGGCCGAGCGTCCGGTGGGGCTCGGGGAAAAAACGCGTGCGAAGGCGGGCAAGGCGCTCAAGGGGATCGAAGCTGCCGTTGCTTGTGCGGTGGCAATCGGTCCAGTCGTTGTCGCCAGGAACGAATACGAATGGGTGAAGGCTGCTCTGAAAGACCGCCAGACGTTCTTCGAACAAGCTGTCGTCGCATCGCTCGCCACCGCTTTTCAAGTCGCCGTCGTGAATCACCACGCTCAGGGGTTCCGCGTCCATCTCGGCGATCAGGGCCGGCAGATGAAGCCGCTCGAAGCCGTTGTAGGGCGTGTCGCCGAACACGCCGAAGCTGAACGCTCCGGCGGCTTGGACGCCCGCAGCGGCCAAGGCTGCGCAACAGGCGAGAACGAGGTGTCGGGGCGACATCAGGCGGACAGGCGCTTGAGTTCGTAGAGGGCTTCGAGCGCTTCACGCGGGCTCAGGGCATCCGGATCGATGCCGGCCAATGCACCGAGCACCGGGTGCGAAGGAACATCCGGTTCATCCGGCGGCAGGCTGGCGAACAGGTCGGCCTGGGGGCCGGCACTGACTTCACGATTCTCGAGTGCGCGCAGGCGGCGTTTGGCGTCGCGCACCACCGCCGACGGAATGCCAGCCAGCGCGGCGACCTCGATCCCGTAGCTCTGGCTGGCCGGGCCTTCTTCGAGCGCATGCAGGAAGACGATGCCGTGATTGTGTTCGACCGCGTCGAGATGCACGTTGGCGCATTCGGGGTAGTCCTGGGCAAGCCGGGTCAGTTCAAAGTAGTGGGTGGCGAACAGGGTCCAGCAGCGGTTCTTGTCGAGCAGGTGGCGGGCAATGGCCACCGCCAGCGCAACGCCATCGAAGGTGGAGGTGCCGCGGCCAATCTCGTCCATCAGCACCAGGCTCTGGTCGGTCGCGCCGTGGAGGATGGCGGCGGCCTCGGTCATCTCGACCATGAAGGTCGAGCGCCCGGAAGCGAGGTCGTCGGAGGCGCCGATGCGGGTGAAGATCGCGTCGATCGGCCCGATCCGCGCCGAGCCGGCCGGCACGAAACAGCCCACATGGGCGAGCAGCACGATCAGCGCCACTTGGCGCATGGTGGTCGATTTGCCGCCCATGTTGGGGCCGGTGATCAGCAGCATGCGCCGGGTCGGGTCGAGCCGGCAGTCATTGGCGATGAAGTTTTCCACCTGACGCTCGACCACCGGATGCCGCCCTGCCTCGATGTCGATGCCCGGCTGCTCGCTGAACTGGGGCATGGTGTAGCCGAAACGGGCGGCGGCCTCGGCGAAAGCGGCGAGACCGTCGAGCACGGCGCAGGCGCGGGCGATCCGCTGAAAGCGCGGAATGTCGCCGGCAAGGCGATCGAGCACCTCATCGTAAAGCAGCTTTTCGCGGGCGAGGGCGCGCTCCTGGGCCGACAGCGCTTTGTCCTCGAAGGTCTTCAGTTCGGGGGTGATGAACCGCTCGGCGTTCTTGAGCGTCTGCCGGCGGCGGTAGTCGTCGGGCAGCCCGCCCTTGGCCGCGTTGGCGGCACTGACTTCAATGTAGAAACCATGCACCCGGTTGAATTCGACTTTCAGATTGGCGATGCCGGTGCGCTCCCGCTCGCGGGCTTCGAGTTCGAGGAGGAAAGCGCCGCAGTTGGTCTGGATGCCGCGAAGTTCGTCGAGATCGGCATCGAAACCTTCGGCGATCACGCCGCCGTCGCGCAGCACGGTGGAGGGTTCGGGGGCAATCCCGCGGGAAAGCAGATCGAGCGCTTCGTCGGGCGTGGCAAGTTCTTCGAGCATGCGCACGAGCAGGGGCGCCTGGGGTGCGCCGAGGGCGGCACGCAGTTCGGCGAGGCGGCCGAGGCTGTCGCGTAGGGCCGACAAGTCCCGCGGGCGGGCGCTGCGCAGCGCAACACGGGCGGTGATGCGTTCCACGTCCGACACGCCGCGCAGCACGCGGCGGGCCGTTTCGGCGGCGCCTTCGATCAGCTCGCCGACGGCGGCGTGACGGTGGGCCGCAGCGCTGCGGTCGCGCAGCGGATGGTGCAGCGCATGACGCAACCAGCGCGTTCCCATGCTGGTGGCGCAGGTGTCGAGCAGCGAGAGGAGGGTGGGCGCCGCTTCTCCGCGCAGGGTTTCGGTGATTTCGAGATTGCGCCGGGTGGCGGCATCGAGCCGCAGGAAGGCACTGTCGCGTTCTGCGGTCAGCGCCGTGATGTGGGCCAGCGCCTGCCGTTGGGTGGCGCGGGCATAGTCGAACAGCGCGGCGGCGGCGGCCAGCGCCACCGGCATTTCGTCGGCGCCGAAGCCGGCCAGATCGCGGGTGCCGAAATGGGCGGTGAGCAGGCGCCGGGCGGTCTCCGCGTCGAACTGCCAGTCGGCCAGCCGACGCAGGCTGGGCGCGAGATGCTCGAGCAGCGGCAGACGCAGGCCATCGGGAATCAGCACTTCAGCGGGGCGCAGGCGTTCGAACTGGGCGGCGAGCTGCGGCGCGTCGCATTCGAGCACGCGGAAATCGCCGTTGGCGAGGTTGAGCCAAGCCAGACCGAGTACGCCCCGGTGCAGATTGACGGCCAGCAGCGGCGCATCGGCCTTGTCGTCGAGCAGCGCCGTATCGGTGAGCGTGCCGGGCGTGACGATGCGCGACACCGCACGCTCCATCGGTCCTTTGGTGGCCCCGGGGTCGCCCACCTGTTCGGCGATCACCACCGATTCGCCCAGCTTGACCAGCCGGGCAAGATATTGCTCGACGGCGTGGTACGGCACCCCGGCCATCTTGATCGGTTGGCCGGCGGACGCGCCACGGGTTGTGAGCGTGATGTCCATCAGCCGCGCAGCCTTCTCGGCATCCTCGAAGAACAACTCGTAGAAGTCGCCCATCCGGTAGAAGAGCAGGGTGTCCGGGTGGTCCTGCTTGATGCGCAGGTACTGCTGCATCATTGGGGTATGGGCACTTATCGCGTCGTCCGAAAGACCCTGATTTTCCTCGCGAACGGCCTTCGAAGCCTTGGTTTTGCTGGGTTTTGCTTGGTTCACTGTGGTGTATTCGGTAGTAACGACAATTGCTTAAATTTGCCAACACTTGACGTTTTAGCGTAGGTTTCTGATTGTGAATTTCAAAAACCTACGCCACTTGGTCGAGCATTAGTTGACGCCTGTGGGTGTGGCAAATAAAACCTACGCCGTTATGACATTTGACGCTCGCCAGATGAAGCAGCTGCCGGCCGGCCAGCATCTTACCAGCCCAGACTTTCCTGGGCTCCGATTGGTTGCTGGGCCACAGTTCAAGACTTGGACCTACCGCTATAAGAGTCCGGTGGACGGGCGGATGAAGCAGAAGAAGATTGGCCACTGGCCGGTGATTTCGCTGCATGCTGCCGTAGCCGAATGGGAAAAGCTGCGAGCCGAACGCAGTCAGGGCGCCGACCCCGCGCGAGCGATAAAGGAAGTTCGAGCGGTGGCTAGGCTTGAGGCCGAGCGCGAACGGGCCGATGCGGTGAAGGCTGCGTATACCGTACAGAGGGTTTGCGATGACTATCACTCGGGGCATGTGCGTCTGGCTCGCGCCAGAAAAGGCTCGGCCGAGGTTGGCCGGATGTTCCGCACCATGCTGGGCGATCTGGCCGCGGTGCCGGCAGCCAATCTGACGCGGGCGCAGGCTTTTGACCTGATCAAGTCTTGCGCCAAAGCTACGCCGGTGCAGGCCAAAAAGCTGCGTGCCGAACTGGGCGCCGCGTGGGACTACGCCATCGACTCCGGCAGGCTGCCACAGGAGACGCCCAACTGGTGGCGAATGATCCTGCGGGGCAAGATGCAATCCCTGGGCAAGAAGCTTTCGGGGGAAAACGTCGGCACCGAGAAGCGGGTGCTATCAGCTCAAGAAGTGGGAACACTGATCCGTTGGCTGCCGAACTTCACCGCGCTGATTGAAGACGCGCTGATCATGTACCTGTGGACCGGCACGCGAGGGTCGGAGATTTGCGGAATGCGCGGCAATGAGGTGGCGCTCGAGGGGGATGTCTGGTGGTGGACAATCCCGAAGAGCCGAACGAAGAACGTCAAGCGGCAAAACGCCACCGATCTGCGGGTGCCACTATTCGGCCGGGCGCTGAATGTCGTACTGCGTCGGAAGGAGCGATACGGCGACAGCTACCTGTTTCCTGCCAAGACTGCGATGGTGAAGCCCGTCGAGCAGAAAACGATTCAGGCTTCCGTATTCAGCTTTCAGCCCTACTGCGAGACTCGCCCGGAGTGGGACAGGCCGCGCCTGACTGTCACGCACTGGGCGCCGCATGATCTTCGGCGCACCGCCCGCACACTGCTGGCGTCGCTGCGGTGTCCGGATGAGGTCGGTGAGGCAATCTTGGGGCACATGAAGCCGGGCATCGTAGGTGTGTACAACTTGCATACTTACGATGCTGATCGGGTAGAATGGCTCAAACGACTTGATGCGCATCTTGAGGCTCTTGCAGTTGCGCGTTAGACAGGATGGGCTTGGTGAAAGTCGTCAGTGATTGCGGGTAAAAGATGCAATCGAAATCGTGACTACTGTTTGAGATGTCCGTTTCGCTAAGCTTATTGGCTTTCTAGACTGCTGGATTTGCCGCGATGTTATTGATTTTGGCAGACGTGTCCTGCGACGACAAGTGGCTGTTTTTATTTAACATCACGGAAATGTAGCACAGGGTGTTATGGGGCAGAGCCAATGTTACGTAGCAGTTGAGTCGCCCCAAGACAAAATTAGAAATCGTCCTTCAAGGGGGTTTGTATGGAGATGCCTAGTCCATCTTTAGAAGTTTCAATTGTTAAGCCCACAATTGAAATCCAGTCTTCAGAGAATGGAAAGATGGGTTCAATCTCTGCCATAACTGGCCTGCTTCGAAAGGCCATATGCGCTCATCAAGGATCTGTTATTGAGCACATATATTGGGGTGCAGAGCTACATAAAAAACTCAGGTTAATTTGCGAAAGCGACGGCCCAGACTCCAAGGCGGCCATATCGGCGTTAAAAGAAATAGACTATGATCTTCCAGATATTTTCAAAAACGCATGGCTTTTGACGGTTTACCACTTGAGAAGTTACTTTTCACTGACACATAAATCGAGAATAATTCCAAGAATGTGCATTAAATCCACCAGGAGCATTGATGGAGAAAAACACATTACTGATTTATTTCGCGAAGATGGTGGCGCATCCTGTGTAACCTACAAAATTTCAAAAAATACCGGATTTCAAAAGGTTGAAGATTCCGGAAAGTACTATAGATGCAACAACATTCCGGCTGCAGCAAAAGGCAATGACTACATTAATCCACGACTTAATGCTGCCGCGGCGAAAATGTATAATCCGAGCAGAGTTGATCGGGCTAAACGCTTTATCAAAAAACAGGAAATAGATAAGTCTTGGTGTAATTGCTGGATTGATTTTATCGCTGAGTCTGGTAACGAGATGTCATGTTATAAATCGACGCTCATCGTTCCCTTGACACTAATTAACAATCACCAATCCGGTGAGTTTATTAACAACACCATGATTGGCGCGTCAAAGGATTCTAGAAATATTTATGGCTTTCTTTGCTTTGATCACCCGGCTCTGGATTATTTCACGGATGATGATATAAATATTGGATATGTGTTCGCGGATTTACTATCATTTTATGTGATCACCGAACTCAACTTCACAACCTTCTCCCAAACCTACGAGGAGGTTTCCAGACTACATAGGAGTCATAAATGAAATTCGAAACCATCAAAAAAGTACATGAGTTTTCCGTATCCAGCATAGCAAGTACAAAAGGAAATAATTTGGTTGACGCCAGTGCATCATTGTTGAATTATGTTTCAGAGCTCCCGGAGTATAAATGCAAAACGATTAGAGCTGAGAAGCAAAAAACAAACTCTAATAAAAAAACAATTTCATTTAAGTTCTAATAATTGCTTGGAGTTGGATGCTCCATAAGCCAGCTTCGCTGCCTGTTTTCGCGCCCCTCAAGCTATACGTCGGGCATCAAATTCCACTCTCCGTTTTGGTTGACACTTTGGAGGGCCAATGCTGAATGAACATCGAGAGTTCGCAGTAGAGAGCTACAAGCAAATCCGATCTGAGGTATCGGTTCTGTTGGCAAGAATCGAGAATCTATTCCGATATGCGCTCGTCGTATCCGCCACCGTGTTTGCATGGGTAGTAACGCAGGCGTTTGGGACAACGGCGGACATTCCGGTCGAGCCTTGCTTGAAACTTCCAGCCCAAATCCTTGCGCTGGCTTGGTGGATCCCGCTTACCTTTGTCGTCATCTGCGGCTTTGTTGTCGCGATAACGCATATCCGCGTTATGCAGATGGGCAGCTTTCTCAGGGAGTGCGAGAAGGCTTTAGGCGATCCTAGCCTAAGTTGGGAGGGCTATATTGGCCCCAAGTTCCCAATATTTACTATCGGCTCGGTCCTGGCGTGGTTATTCATGCTTTGGTTTAACTGGTACGCCGCGAGCACCGGGCTCAGCTACATGACCTTGGCTCTATGTCAGCCTAAAGGCTGATGCCTAACCATTCGCTCAACCGGACCCACCACAGCATGCCGCTGGCCGGGCTCCATTTCATTCTGGCCCGCCGTCACACTGCGGCTGTCCGGTTAGCTCGAACGTTGAGGCTGTAAAAAAGCCCTCCGCCACCGCCCGTGGTTGTCTCTAAATTGGCTGGTTTAAGGTGGCATGACCCCGTGGCTTCTTGGCCCCGTTATTTGTCAAGGAAGATGTCACGGTCTTCAAACAGCGGTCTCGGTCTCTTTC
>ERZ650306.18-NODE-18-length-71825-cov-5.828745_pt1 | contig 71825 bp, 53 predicted proteins | sample MGYA00376242_ERZ650306 | MGnify/ENA primary metagenome ERZ650306 (study PRJEB26733, sample SAMN07839244) | wastewater metagenome | biome: urban; feature: wastewater treatment plant; material: waste water | place: USA: North Carolina | collected 2016-03-31 ... | reverse complement strand
AAAATATAGTAAACAATACTGGAATACAGTAGGTTTTACTATACCCATTTTACCACAGAAAGGGGCATAAGCCAATGTGGATAGAACAAAAACCAAATGGGAAATTCCTTTTCCGAGAAAAGTATCGTGACCAATTAACTGGAAAACAAAAAATTATATCTGTAACTCTTGATAAAGATACACGAATCACCCGTTCTCAAGCTCAAAAAATTCTGTTAACTAAAATTTCAAAAAGCCAACATCACGCATCAAATGCTATAAGCCCTATAGTATTTTCTGATCTGGTATCGGAGTGGTTTCAATTGTATACCAAACAAGTCCGTAGCTCAACAGCATATACAGTAAAAGGGAATGTAAAGCTCATATTGGAAATGGTAGACCCCGATATACTCGTTTCAAAGATAACAACTAGTTATATCAGATCAAAATTTGAAACCGTAATGTTCGGTGATCGAAATATCTCAACTACCTATGCACGATCTATAAGAACAAGATTGAAGTCAATTTTCCAATATGCTTGCGAACATGGCTATCTAACAGAAAATCCTATAAACAATTTTAGACTGCCAAAGAAGAAAGAAAATGTAAAACAGATTTCTGAATTTTTTCTTGAAGAAGATGAATTAAATAAAGTAATGAATTATCTTGAGACTCATAATACAAGATATTGGTTATTTTGCGAATGGTTATATTTAAATGGGTTAAGATATTCTGAAGCAGCGGGAATGCTTAAAAAAGATGTTATAATCAGCGAAGATAGAAACTTCTGTAAAGTTACGGGAGCGCTAGATTATGCAGGTAAAAAGGCAGATGAAATTAAAAAAATCAATCAGACTAAGACAATTGCAAGCTTAAGAGAAGTTGATTTAAATACAAAAGCAGTAGAGATTTATACTAAAGCTTGCGACCTGTCATTAAATTCTGAATACATCTTTTCGACTTCGACAGGTACACCAATTCATATATCTGCCATTGATACCTTTTTAAGAGATCATAAAGAGAGAATGGGCATTGATAAAAACAAAAAACTTTCAAGTCATATTTTCAGACATACTCACATTTCTAAATTAGCTGAACTTGAAGTACCATTACATATCATACAAAGACGTGTTGGACACCAGAATGAATCAGTGACCAGGGACATCTATTTGCATATCACTTCACGGGCTAAAGATAAAACAAAAAAGCTATTAGAGATGATCTAATAGCTTTTAATTGGCACACTTTTGGCACACCAAATCAAACATGTCTCAATTTAATAGCGTATAAACCTTATTATATAAGAGTTACATCTAAGAACTATTCAAAGACAAATTGATTGTGGTAGAGTTCTGCATAGAAACCGTTTGGTACATGCAAGAGTTCATGGTGGCTGCCTTCTTCAATGACAACACCATCTTTTAACACGACAATCTTATCTGCGTTCAAAATCGTTTTAAGGCGATGGGCAATGACAAATGATGTCCGTCCAGCGATCGCTGCTTCCATGGCCCACTGAATTTGTTGCTCAGTTACGGTATCGACATTTGACGTTGCTTCATCCAAAATCAAAAGTTTTGGATTGGTCAAAATCGTCCGTGCAATGGAAATCTGCTGTTTTTGACCTGTTGAGAAGACATTTTCGTCATCATCAACAATCGTGTCATATTTATCAGGTAGGCTATCAATAAACTCATGTATATGCGTTGTTTTGGCTGCTGTGATGATTTCCTCATCAGTTGCATCAAAGCCAAACTTAATATTATCCTTGATTGTCCCGCTAAACAAAACTGAGTCTTGCAGGACAATCCCGACGCCACGGCGCAGTGAGTCCAAGTCCATATCACGGATATCAACGCCGTCAAATTTAATGCTACCATTGTCCACGTCATAAAAGCGGTTCATCAAGTTCATGATGGTTGTTTTACCTGAACCTGTCGGACCAACAACGGCGACCATTTGGCCTTTTTTAACGTTGATGCTGACATCTTTAAGGATGGGTTTACCTGGTAGATAGCTAAAGTCAAGATGCTCAATCTGAACACCGTCTTTGATTCCGTCGAAGATGACCCCGTTTTCCGGGCGGACTTCTTCTGGTTCATCAAACATCTCCTGCAAGCGACGTGCGCCTGTGACTGCCATTTGGAGCTGTGCAAATGACGATGAAATTTGCATCACAGGTTGGTAGTATTGTTGTGAATATTGCACGAACATCACGACCAAGCCAAGTGCTGCTGCAGTTGACATGGATTTATCATTCAGGGCAATCATCGATCCTGCAAAAATAACGATGGCCAGATTGACAAAGCTCATGCCATTCATAACTGGCATCAACATACCTGAATAGACTTGACCTTTAAAGGTCGCTTGGCGGACTTTGTCATTTTGTTTGACAAAACCGTCAATGGCATCTTGTTCTAAGCCCTCAACGATGATCACTTTTTGACCTGAAATTTTCTCATCCATGTAGGCGTTAAGTTTACCAACTTCATCTTGTTGCAAGTCGATATATTTCTTGGCTTGACGGATGATGATCACAACTAGTAAAATGGCTACTGGCGTCGAGGCAATCGTGACCCACGCAAGCGAGACATTTTGACGGAACATCATGATAATAACACCGATAAACATGGCAACCTGTGTCGCGACAAGGGCGAGAGATTGGTTAAGCGAGTTTTGGATGTTATCCAAGTCTGATGTGAAACGGCTAAGGATATCGCCATCTTGATGACGGTCAAAGAATGAAATCGTCAAACGTTCAAGTTTACCGAACAAGCCCTTACGCATTGAGTTGGTCGCATGAGAGACGATCCGGCCAAAGAGAACTTCATACATCAGCATGGCAATGGTCATGAAGACATATGAGAGTAACAACTTCCACATGATGCTGAAAAAGACTGTTTTTTCAGGTGTGTGTTTGGCCAAGTCAACCAAGGCTGTCACATTGGTCGGCATACCATTTTTAGTCAATTCCCCAAGCATAGCTTGTGGCAATTCTGCCGGAACATGACCGTTAAAGGATGCGACTATTTTTTCAGCGCCTTGGTGTTTGAAATAAGCTGTGACCCATTCAGCGAGCTGTGTTAAAGCATCACCGATAAAGACTGGGACTTTCACCTGTAAATATGTGGCGATGATGATCGTCAACGTAATGACTAAAAGTGAGATTTTGAATTTCTTGAAATAGTTCCAGAAAAACTTGATTGCTTTACTATATTCTTTCATTAATCATCACTTCCTTTCTGTGTTTCATAGATTTCACGGTAGGTCGCATTGTTTTCAATGAGTTCTTTATGTTTGCCAACACCGATGAGTTTACCGGCATCCAAAACGAGAATCTTATCGGCATGGACAACTGATGAAATTTTTTGAGCAATGATAATTTTTGTGGTATTTGGCAGTTCGCCCGCCAAAGCCTCCTGGACTAATTTTTCAGACTTCGCGTCTAGTGCAGAGGTTGAGTCATCTAGGATCAAGATCTTAGGCTCCCCAATGACACCTCGGGCAATAGACATCCGTTGTTTTTGACCACCTGAGAAGTTGGTGCCTCGTTCTTCAACCGGACTCTCAAAGACATCCGACATTTTTTCGATAAATTCACGGACTTGTGAGATAGCACTGGCATGCTTCATATCATCAATAGTAGCATCAGCTTTCCCATGTTTCAAGTTTTGAGCAATTGTTCCTGAGAAGAGAATCGCACGTTGTAAAACGATAGAGACGGTCTCACGAACAGTGTTTCGGCTAAGATCGCGTAGATCATGACCGTCTATTTTAATTGATCCTTCAGTTGGATCAAATAACCGTGGAATGAGTTGGGCAAGTGTTGATTTACCTGCACCTGTTGCCCCAACGACACCAACTGATTCACCAGCCTTGATACTAAAGGAAACATCTTCTAAGGTTGGTTCATCATCTGTTGGATAGGTAAAGGTGACGTGGTCAAACTCAAGGTCTCCGATCAAATCTTGATCTGGGACATCTTTAAAGGTCATGACAGGTTCCGTGTTGATGACTTCGCCAATCCGTTTAAGTGAGATAAAGGCCCGTGATGCCATCATCGACATCATCCCACCCATGATAATGGCAAACATGATTTGCATCATGTAAGTCATAAATGAGGCAATACTTGCCAAATCTTTAGGTTCTTTTTGCACATAGGTAGAAACAAACCAGATAGCCCCAAAGATTGCGAGATAAGCCGCAAAGGTAAAGGCTGGAATCATGGCAGAAAAGATGTAGCTAACGATTAAGTTATGACCGAGCAACTCATCAGAATTGGCATCGAATTTAGCCGCTTGTTCTTTTTCTTGGACAAAAGATTTCACCACGCGCGTGCCACGAAGATTTTCCTTGGCAATGCCGTTGAGTTTATCCATCAAGGTTTGGAAAGCCCCGAAATGTTTGCCCATGCTACCCATGGAAACACCGGTGATCAGGACAATGACAACGACCAAGAGGACGATGATCCACCATAATTTAGGCAAGGTTTGAATGGCTAAAATAAATGAACCAACAAATAAAAGTGGGACACGAAGCAAGATTTGAAACAAAATCATAATCAAGTTCATGACTTGGTTAACGTCATTGGTCATACGGACAACGAGGTTGCCGGCATTAAATTTCTCGATATTGGCATAAGAGAAACTTTGGATTTTACGGAAAGTCTGCTCCCGCAAATCAGCTGACACGCCTTGGGCAATCTTAGCTGCAAAAATCGTGTTGACGACGCCTGCGAGCAAGCCAATCCCCGCAATGATAATGAGTTGAATCCCGTAATCCATGATTTTCTCTTTATCGTTGTTAGAAACAGCCTCGAGGACTTTAGTTAAGATTTGTGGCTGCCAGAGTGTCGTGCCAACGACCAAAATGACCATGGCAAGCGATCCTAACGCCCAAAACTTATATTGTTTAATTGCTTTTATCAGCATAGCTTTACCTTCTGTACTTTCAGTATCGGGCATCTAGACAAAAAATAACCTTTTATCGAGATGCCCACAGTATCTTTTTCATTCTAACATATTCTGTGAATTTTTTCTGTCTTAAGCGTCCGAATTCTGTTATAATGGAAGGATGAAAAATACTCGCTATCAAGACTTGAAATTAGCCGAACGTGGTGCCCTCATCAGTATCTGGGCTTACCTTATTCTTTCTATCCTTAAACTTGTCATTGCAAACACTACGCATTCTGAAAGTTTACGGGCAGATGGTTTTAATAATATCACAGATATCATGGGCAACATTGCAGTTCTGATCGGTTTGAAAATCGCACGCCGCCCGGCAGATGATGACCATACCTATGGCCACTGGAAAGTTGAGTCAGTTGCCTCACTCATCACTAGCTTCATCATGTTCGTCGTTGGCTTCTTCGTCTTGAAAGACACAATCACAGCCATCATTAATAACGAGCATACGCCGGTTGATCTATCTGGTTCTATCGTCGGCATTTTCTCAGCAGTTGTCATGCTAGTCATCTACTTTTATAATCGCAACCTCGCACTCAAATCAAAAAGCTCTGGCTTGATGAGTGCCGCCAAAGATAATCTATCAGATGCCGTCTCCTCTATTGCGACTTCCATCGCCATTTTTGCAGCCAGCTTCAACCTCATCATCATCGACCGCCTGATGGCCGTTATCATTACTATTTTCATCTTCAAGACAGCCTACGATATTTTTGCTGAGGCGGCCTTCAGTCTCTCAGATGGATTTGATGAAACCAAAATCGATACCTACACAGCCGCCATTAGCAAGTTACCCAAAGTCATGGCCGTTAAGTTTATCCGCGGGAGGACTTATGGCAGTAACATTTTCCTCGACGTCGTCGTCGAAATGTCGCCTGATCTTTCTGTCTACGAAAGCCACGAAGCAACGGAAGTGATTGAGACCACTTTGAAACAAGATTTCGAAGTCTTTGATGTAGATGTGCATGTCGAGCCAGCGATTTTACCTGACGAGGCACGCGATGCTAGCCTAGCACTTGTGATTCTGGGCTTGGAAGAAAAAGTCTTGAATGGTCAAGATGCCTCACTTCTTTCTGAGCAATTCACGGAAATCCGTGCAGATGGTGTCGAAATTGACAAAAACGAAAAACTTTTGGAGCAACATGAACATCTGGCCATTGCAGGCTACAAACCTGATCGTATTTCCAAGAAAACCTTTGTCATCACCTACAGTTATTTTGAGCAAGGAAAAAGCTTTGCCGTTACTAGTATCTGGCGTCGAAAGACGAACTGGTATTGTGAAGCACGTCAATTGACCTTGATTGTCTAAAATAAGACAAAAAAGTGAGCCACTCAGCTCACTTTTTTTTACCTTAATTAGATTGCTGCATCCGCAACTTGTAATGCTTTATCGTAATTTGGCTCATCTGTCATCTCAGACAAGATCTCAGTATAGATGATTTGGCCGTCTTTGATGACAAAGACGCTACGGGCTAAGAGGTTAGCCTCAGCCATGACGATGCCGTAAAGTTTACCAAATTCATTATTGGCATCGGATAGAATCGTCATTTCAACGCCTTCTGCAGCACACCAGTTGGCTTGTTCTTCTGGCGTGTTGTTAGAAATCGATAGGAAAGCAATTTCTTTGTGCGCTGCGGCTTCTTGATTGAAACGACGCGTTTGAACTGAACACACGCTGGTATTAATATTTGGAAAAACACTGATAATAATCGGGCTTGGCAATTCTGACAAGCTCACAACATTGTTGTGTTGATCTTTCAAGCTGAAGTCAGGCGCTTGACCTGTTGTCAGTGGGTTAATCTCCGTAAAGTTTTCACCATTTCTTGTAATAATCATGTTTTGTTCACTCCTTTATTCTCTTTGATTTCATTATAATAAAAAATCGTCTGAGTCTATACTCAAACGACTTACATATTTATAAACGAGCGTTTAATTCAGCGCCAAGTTCCTCAAAGCCTGGTTTACCAAGCAAGGCGAACATATTTTTCTTGTAGGCTTCAACTCCTGGTTGGTCAAATGGGTTAACACCATTGAGGTAACCAGAAAGGCCGATTGCGATTTCGAAGAAGTAGATAAGGTAACCCAAAGTGAAGGCATCTTGTTTTTTGATTGTGACAACTGAGTTAGGGACACCACCGTCAGTATGCGCAAGCAATACACCTTGAAAGGCTTTGGTATTGACGAAATCAACATCTTTTCCTTCAAGGTAGCCAAGACCATCAAGATCTTCTGCTTCTGTTGGGATGTTGATGTTCAATGTTGGTTCTTCAATTTTAATAACTGTTTCAAAGAGGTTACGGCTACCTTCTTGGATAGACTGACCGATTGAGTGCAAGTCTGTTGAAAAGTTAGCTGATGTTGGATAAATTCCTTTATAGTCTTTACCTTCTGATTCACCAGCTAATTGTTTCCACCATTCGCTGAAGTATTGCAATGATGGCTCGTAGTTAGCCAAGATTTCGATTGTTTTACCTTTACGGTAAAGGATGTTACGAAGTACAGCATATTGGTAGGCTTGGTTAACTTTCAAGTCTGGTGTGCTGTATTCTTCACGGGCTGCTGCTGCACCATCCATTAAAGCTTGGATATCTGCACCACTCGCTGCGATAGGTAAAAGACCTACCGGTGTTAAGACTGTGAAACGACCACCAACGGCATCTGGTACGACAAATGATTCCCAACCTTCAGCATCAGCTTGGACTTTAACCGCACCTTTTGCTTTATCAGTTGTTGCGTAAATCCGTTTGTTGGCTTCTTCTTGACCATATTTTTTGATCAAAAGTTCTTTGAAGACGCGGAAAGCAATAGCAGGTTCTGTTGTTGTCCCTGATTTTGAAATCACGTTAACTGAAAAGTCTTTGTCGCCAACATACTCAACGAGTTGTGACAAGTAAGTTGAAGAAATTGAGTTACCAGCATACAAGATTTGTGGCGCTTGACGTTTTTCTTTTGATTCAAGGTTGACGAATGAGCTGTTCAAGAAGTCAATCGCTGCTTTCGCACCAAGGTATGATCCACCAATCCCAATGACGATCAAAACATCACTGTCAGATTTGATTTTTTCAGCTGATTTCAAGATGCGATCAAATTCTGCCTTATCGTAATCTTTTGGTAGATCAATCCAGCCTGTAAAGTCTGACCCTTGACCAGAACCATCGCGTAAAGCAGCATCGAAAGCTGTTACTGCTGGTTGTAAGTAGTCAAATTCGTGTTGCGCAACAAATTGTAGAGCTGTTTTGTAATCAAATTTAATGTGTGACATGTTTTCTCCTTAGTTAATCGGTGTGGGAACACACGCTTCTCTTAACGCTCATGCGTCAAGTTGAGTTTTTTAGCGAACTGTTATCGTTTTCACTAAAAAATCAATTTGATTCATTTTACCGCTTTTTACAGATTTTTTCAAGGATTTTGTCATGATTTGTGACTTATTTTTCAAAGTACTTGCTACCATTTGCCCCCATCTTCTTAATCACAAAAAAGAACAGACTTTGAGTCTGTCCATTTTTAGTTAATTTTCATGTCCGTTACTAATCTGGACGATGATTGTACAAGTCAGTGGTACAAATTCATTAAGCGAACTCTGACCGACAACAATACCTTTCGTTTCGGAACTATTCACGTATTGCACGCGATATGTGATGTTAGCTCCTTTCGATGTGTAATCGTTATAGAAAGTCCCTTGCAAATCACCCTCAGTTTGCCCTTTCAAATCCTTGATGTAGACACGACCGAGCGAGTATGTTGCGATAATATCTGGTATCGTATCTTTTGCAAAATACTGGGTGCCCGCTGCCACAGACTGGCTGATAAAGCCACCGTAAGGGATGTTATCACTATAAACTTGTTTTGAGATGACAGGTAAATTTTTGGCTGCTCCACTTGATTCGTCAAAGGTAAACTGTGAAAAATCAGGAACAATCATGGGCTTACCAAGCGAGAGCTTGATAGTAATCGTATCTGCTTTCGATACTTTCTGCCCCTTAGCAACTGATTGAGAAATCACCTTATCCGCCTCAATCGTTTCACTTCCCTCTGTCTCAAAAGTGACTTTGACACCTTTATCCTTACTCCAAGTCTTAATCTGTTCCTTGGTCTGACTTAGAAAATCAGGCACATCAATATTTTGCGTAATCGGTTCTTTACCTTTAGAATAATATAATGTCAGGTTGTCTTCACGTTTAAAAGTTTCGAGTGTGACAGTTTGATTGGCAAAAGTTTGTTTAAGATAGGTATCTTTTGCGATTGTTTCTGAATACTCCAGTTGTACTGACGTATTTTCAAGCTTATTTTTCTTGATAAAGTCACGCGTTTCAGCAACTGGCATCTTAGAAAAATCCGGAAGTTTAATTTTTTCTTTTGGATCAGCACCTAGACTAACCGTTAGTTTAACCGTTTTTTTCTTAGATATTGTTCGATTTTTGTCTGTTGCTTTAATAACTTGATTAACTTTTTCATCAAAGTTATAGACACGGCTAACATCTAATTTGACCTTATGTTCATCCGCCCAAGTTTGTGCTGTACTCACAGATTTCCCTATGAAATCTGGCACTTTAATATGTGTTTGACCATAATAAAACCAAGAAATACCAATCACCGCCAAGATACTAACGCAAGCGATAATGCCACGCTTCATTTTTTGTTTTTTAGCAAAAGATTGATCTTTGACAAGTAAATCATCTTCCTCATGGGTAGATGTCGTTAGATTGGTCGAAGTTGATTCTGAGTCACTGTCTATCTCATTTTCTGATAGTTCATTACCAACCTCTGTAGTTGCTTCAAAAGTCTCTGAGGCAGTTTGTTCGAATGATGAGGTGTCTACTTCAGAAACTGTAGTTTCTACATCTGATGCTACATCTTGATGATCAGCAACAGTCTTCTTATATTTATCGTTCGTAAAATTTGATAAAAAATCACTCATTAATTAAATTTCCTTTTTTCAGACGGTAAGTCACATCTGATTTTTCAGCCACTTCTTGGGAATGGGTCACAACAATCACAGCCTTATCATTCTCATGTGCTAAACGTTTAAAGATTTCGATAATCTCACTCTCTCGTTCTTCATCAAGGTTTCCTGTTGGCTCATCAGCAAGGATGACATCACTATTGGTTGCAAGGGCTCGAGCAATCGCAATCCGTTGCTGCTCACCACCTGATAACTCACTAACTAGACGATCTGCCTTTTCACGCGTAATACCGATATAATCCAACAGATTATAAGCTACAGCCTTCTGATCGGCTGGTAAGACATTATCCGTAATATCCATGGCCACAAGGACATTTTCAGCAGCCGTTAAGTAAGGAACCAGATTATTATTTTGAAAGACAATCGAGATCTTATTACGACGGTAATTCTCAAGGCCAATCGTCTGTATATCTGTACTTTCAAAAAGGACTTGGCCTTCTTTAGCTACATCCAAACCTGCAATCATGGATAAAAATGTTGTTTTGCCAGAACCTGACTCTCCGACAATAGTATAGAATCGCCCCTTTTCAAAGCTAACTGAGACATCACGTAAAATATAGCGTTGCATGTCCCCATCTTGATAGTAATAATTCAGTTTTTTTGTTTCAATAATTGACATAGCTCTTTACCCCAACAAGATTTTCTTTGGCTTTAATTTGAAGATATAAAGCGTTGATAACAGGACTGAAATAATGACGGTTCCTAAACCCGTAAGTAGATAAGTAACAATGTAGAATGGTGTAAATGAAACAGCATAATTATCAGCGATCGTTTTCGCATCAAACGTCACACCTGTATTAAACATAGCTGATGAATTCATCACACTACCACCCATCATATTATCTATCACCTGACCACTGTCTGAGTTAAGAAAGGCTTCAGAGGCAAAACTGCCTAAGAACTTCCCTGTAATGAGTGAAATCACAAGCGCAACAATCGCAACCGTCAACACTTCAACCATGATTTGTAAAATGACATTTGACTTTTTATCACCAAGTGACAGATAAATGCCCAACTCACGTTTTCGATCTCGCATAAAGAGCAAGATAACCAACAAGATTAATACAATCGAGAGAAGAACCGCAGCAATAATCACAGCCTTTGCAATCTTAGATAATTTATTAAATTGACCCGCTATGTTATTAAATTCATCTGTGGAAGCCATCACCGAAAAGAATTTCGGTAAAAGTGGTTTTGTGTCAGCTTTAAACTTTTCAAGGTCATCCACTGATTTCAACTGAAAAATCGGAATGTAGTAAGGCTTATAGGCAGCTTCTGCGTCTTCTTCACTCATACCAGCCATCGTATCCGGATAATCAGTCATCACCATTTGCCTAAAACCTTGATCCATATTATGAACAGCTTTATTAGGCATATAGATCGTGTTGTAATTATCAAAATCAAAGGCTTCTTGCCCTGAACCGCCAGGAAAAGCTGCCGCATGAACAACTGAACCGTTAGAGGCTTTGCCAGATTGACCTGATTTTTTCTGAACCGCTTCTAGCACATCATAGATTCCAACGACCTTAACTTTCGTATCATATGTTTTGACATTTTCTGGCTTGCTTTCAGCATTATCAGTATTACCCAGCCCTTGAGTACTTTGGTCAAGGGTCATCTCATCTCCAACATGTAGCCCATTTTTTTCAGCGAACTTCTTAGAAATCAAGACAACATTTGCCCCTTTTGCAATGTCATCTGCCGTGAAGACACTACCTTCAGCCAATTTAATTTTTCCTAAAGCAATATCCATAATTTTAGGATCTTGGACACCCCTAACTGGAATGTAGGTGTTGATAAAACCACCATTTGCTTCGTTGCTACTATTCTCTTTATCCTCAGATTTTTTATCCGCTGCCGGATCATATGTCTTCAATAGCTTAGATTCAAAGCCAGTCTGTTCCGAATAATCATAGTTTTTAACATAAGGACTATCCGCAATTTTTTGAATCATTTTTTCATCAAGTGCTGAATAGTCAGCACTTGTCATGCTTTCCATTTCTTTTTGTCTCTTAGTGTCACTCCAGTCTATCCCAACTGTCGCGATAGCACCCATTTGCTCTTTGGTCGTTTTTTCAACATTTTGTGTGGACTGCTGAATGATGACACTACCCGCTAAAATATTACCCAGTATAAAAATGACCGCAAACAGGATCATTGATTTCGACTTTTGTCGTGTAACTGAGCGGATTGCTCGTTTAAAAAAATTCATAATTCTCCCTATTCTCCTCATTCACCATTCACTTCAGGTGCCATTAAAAATGAAACATTTTAATCATTCAATATTATCAAACACATCGAACATCGATATCACACATTATTGTTCTATGTGTACTATTATATGTAGTACAAATGCCTTTGTCAATGATAAGCTAGGGATTTCAAAGAAAATCTACCTGAATACTAGAAGAGATTAAGCGATTATCGTTCAGCCAAGACAGAGATATGCTACAATAAAAGATATGAAAACAAATTATGATACGATTATTATCGGTGGTGGCCCTGCAGGGATGATGGCAGCCGTTGCCAGCAGCTACTACGGCCACAAGACACTGATGCTAGAAAAAAATAAGAAACTTGGTAAAAAACTTTCTATGACAGGTGGCGGTCGCTGTAACGTGACCAATAACGGCACGCTGGAAGAAATCCTCGAGAATATCCCACACGGTGGCAAGTTCCTCTACAGCACCTTTGCCCAGTTCGATAACCATGATATTATCGCCTTTTTTGAAGACAATGGCACGCCCCTTAAAATCGAAGACCACGGCCGCGTCTTTCCAACAACAGACAAATCACAGACCATCATCTCCGCCCTCCAGGCTAAAATGGTCGAGCAAGGTGTCACGATTGCGACCAACTCAGAGGTGCTTTCGACCACTAAAGCAGACGACGGCAACTTCTTAGTCAAAACAGCCGATACCACCTTCACCAGTCGCAAACTCATCGTCACGACTGGTGGCAAATCCTACCCTTCAACCGGATCGACCGGTTACGGCCATGACATTGCGCGACACTTCAAGCTGAAAGTTACCGACCTCAAACCGGCCGAAAGCCCGCTCACCACAGACTTCCCCCACAAAACCTTACAGGGGATCTCCCTACGCGAGATCACGCTAACCATTAACAACCACCCCATCACCCACGACCTCCTCTTCACCCACTTTGGCCTCTCTGGCCCTGCAGCCCTGCGCGCTTCAACTTTCGTCACGGGCAATGGTACTGATGATGTCACACTCGATTTTCTACCGACAGTGTCTGAGGACGAGCTCTCTGACAAATTTGAAGAGCTGAGAGACAAGTCTGTGAAGAACGTCGCAAAACTGCTGCTCCAAGAACGTTTAGCAGAGTTTCTCATCACCACAGCTGGGATTGATCTAGATGCTAAGGTCAAACAAATCTCTGTTAAAAAATTAACCGAACTCTTTCATCTCATGAAAAGCTTCCCGATAAAAGTCACGGGTACCATGAGCTTGGCTAAGTCCTTTGTTACCGCTGGTGGCGTCGACTTGAGTGAGATCAAGCCTAAAACGCTCATGAGTAAAACAGTGGAAAACCTGCATTTTGCAGGGGAAGTTCTGGATATTAACGCTCATACTGGCGGCTATAACATCACCTCAGCCCTCGCAACTGGTTGGGTGGCTGGGATCAGTTAAATCAGTAAGTGACTGCAGCAAAAGTCCGAGAATCATAGGGGATGAACGTTTTTCGATGTTAGTCAGAGCCGTTCACAGTCTATTTCTGTATCACTTTGGACAAATTATCTAGTAACATAATCATACTGTAAGAAATAGTACAAAAAAAGAGAAAAGCAGACTGGCAGTTTTGAGCGCATTGCCTAGTGTGCTTTTCTTTTTTAGTGGCTAAAGACTTTTGTCCCTGACTCTTTTGACAGTTTACAGAATACCCCAAATTTCACGCGCATAGAGCTCGATCGTATCATCACTTGAGAAACGACCTGAGTTAGCAATATTTTTCATGGCCTTAGACTGCCAAGTGTTTTTATCCTTATAAAGTTCTGAAATGTAGGCTTGTTTCGCCACATAATCATCAAAGTCTTCCAGTAAGAAATATTCGTCATTATAAGAAATCAAGGCATCCCAAATTTCATAACCTTCATATTGAGTATTTGGAATCGTCCCATCTGTAAAAGCATCCACGACGCGTTTCAGTCTCGGATTTGTTTCATAGATGTGGCGAGAATTATAGTCATGACGTGCATAGTGGTCATAAACCGCATCCTTATCCATACCGAATATGACAATGTTGTCCTCACCGACAGCATCCTTGATTTCGATGTTAGCACCATCAAGCGTTGCAAGTGTGATTGCGCCATTCAACATGAATTTCATGTTAGAGGTCCCACTGGCTTCTTTTCCAGCTGTAGAAATCTGCTCAGACACATCTGCTGCAGGCACGATAAGTTCTGCTAGGCTGACGTTATAGTTTTCTAGGAAAACAACCTTGAGCTGATCTCTCAGGCTCTCGTCCTGGTTGATCAAATTAGCCAATTCGTTGATGATCTTAATCACAGATTTGGCAAAGTGATAGCCAGGTGCTGCCTTAGCACCAAAGAAGAAAACACGTGGTGTAATTTCTAAAGTCGGATCATCTTTCAAATCTTGGTAGAGTTTGATGATGTGCATGACATTGAGCAACTGACGTTTATAGGCATGAAGTCGCTTAACTTGTATATCGAAAATGGCATGAATTGGCAAATCAATCCCTTGCGTTTTCTTCACGAAATCAGCCAAACGCTGCTTATTAGCCTGTTTAACTTGGTAAAAGTCATGCTGGACAGCTGCATCATCAAGGAATTCTTCTAATTTTGATAACTCATGAACGTTTGAGCGCCAGCCTTTACCGATTTGCTTGTCTAATAAAGCAGACATGCCTGGATTAGCAATTTGACTCCAGCGGCGTTGAGCGATCCCATTAGTTTTATTGTTAAACTTCTCTGGATAGAGGAGATAAAAATCTTTGAGAACATCTTCAATCAATAACTCTGTATGAAGTTTTGCAACGCCATTGACCGAATGACCACCGATAATCGACAAATTAGCCATATGAATCTGACCATTTTGAATAACCCGTGTATGATCAATCACTGATGCATCGACTTTACCTGCCCATGTTTTGACAAATTGACGATCAATCTCTCCGACAATCTGATAAATTCGGGGCACGATTTCTTTAAACAGACCCGCATCCCATTTTTCCAATGCTTCAGAAAGTACGGTATGGTTGGTATAACTCATGACTTTCGTTGTCGTTGCCCAAGCTACTTCCCACTCTAGATTATAGTCATCGATCAGGATACGCATGAGCTCAGGTACTGCCATGGCCGGATGTGTATCATTGATATGCACCGCTACTTTCTCATGAATCTGTGCCATCGGCAAGCCCATCTTAGCATAAGACGTGACAATTGTCTGCAAGCCAGCAGAGACCATGAAATATTCCTGAATCAAACGCAGAGATTGACCCTCACGCGTCGCATCATCTGGATACAGCACACTTGTAATATCCTCGATTCGACGACGATCAGCTAGAGTCGGATAATCAAGCTCATATTTCTCTGGAATTTCCACATCCCACAGACGCAAATTATTTACCACGTCATTGTTAAAGCCGATTTGCGTAATGTCGTAAGGCACCGCATGCAGGGTCTTAACATTTTCGTAGACAGGTTTTAAATCACCATTCTCTTGGGGAACGAGGTAGACATTGCCATAGATTTTGACATCTACTGCCGCGTGCGGTTTCTTTGTCTCCCAGACATTACCATCAGAAGATAGCCAAGCATCTGGTAGTTCAACTTGGTAGCCATTCACAATTTTTTGTTTAAACAAGCCATATTTATACCGAATCCCGTTCCCAAATCCTGGTGCACCGATGGTCGGTAGGCTATCCATAAAGCAAGACGCTAAACGTCCTAGACCACCATTACCTAGAGCCATGTCACGCTCAGCTTCGACCAAATCCATGAGGTCAACACCAAGCTCACTCAAGGCTTCCTGAACCAGGTCATAGATGCCAAGGTTCAAAAGGTTAGTCTGTAGCATCTTACCTGGTAAAAATTCAATTGAGAAATAATAGGCTATTTTTTTCTGTTCTTTAACGATTTCAGCACGATGACGGAGCCAGTCCGGCATAACATAACATTTAATTTGTTTTGCTAATGCAATAAAGCGTTCATCAGCTGTTGCTTCATCATTTTTAATCATGAAATCTTCATGAAGCTGCATTTTAAAATCTTGGATAATTTTTTCTTTGGTTAATTGCATCACGATAGCCACCTCATCTTATTTGGTATGTTTGGGATGTGTTATCATCACATTAATTTTATTTTAACATACTTTTAGGGTAAGGCTCACTCTAAAATTTTTATTTTGGACATTTTAGAGTGAACTTAGCCCATTAGTGCTTGATAGAGCTCAAGATAGGCAAGACTTGCCGTATCCCAAGAGAAGTCAGCTATCATGGCTTGTTTTTGTAAGTTCGCCCAAGCAGTCGGCTGATTAAAGTAAACATCTAGGGCATAAAATAGCGTTTGGGTCATTTGGTAACCAGAAAATTCATGGAAGCTAAAGCCTGTCCCGCTACCATCGAATTGGTTATAAGGCTGAACTGTATCTTTTAATCCGCCAGTTTCATGTACCAAAGGCAGTGTGCCATAACGCATGCTCATCATTTGTGATAAGCCACATGGCTCAAAGGCTGAGGGCATTAAGAAGAGATCACTCCCAGCATAAATCATCTGTGCTAATTCTAAATTAAAGGTGATATTAGCTGAGAATTTATCTGGATAGGCCTGACCAAAGTAGGCAAAGTCATGCTCAAATCTTGGATCACCCGTGCCCAATAAAACGACTTGCACATCACGTTCCAAAATATGAATCATCTCATCAACCACGAGATTAAAGCCTTTTTGATATGTCAAGCGACTGACGATACCAATCACCGGCACATCATCTCTGACTGGCAAACCTAGACGCTCTTGGAGGATTTTTTTATTGGCATATTTGCCAGATAAATCACCTGCATTAAACGGCACAGCGAGATTTGGATCCGTCATCGGATCATAGAGTACTGTATCGATCCCGTTAATCAAGCCCGTTAACTTGCCGGATTCCATTCGCAAGATAACCTCCAATCCTTTACCAAACTCAGATGTCTTAATTTCCTCAGCATAAGTAGGCGACACAGTCGTCACACGATCTGCGTATAGAATTCCCGTTTTTAACCAGTTAAAACAGTCGGCCAAGCGGACCGTACCATCTTCGTAGCGCTCTGTTCCCATACCAAATAAATCGGGTAACATATTCGGATCAAAATAACCTTGAAATTCAATATTATGAATCGTTAAGACTGTCTTAATCTGAGAGAAAGCTTGAATCCATTTATATTTTTCCTTGATTAGAAAAGGCAACAAGGCGGTGTGATAGTCATTGACGTGGAGAATATCTGGGACAAAGTCCAAACGTTCGATGACTTCCGCGACAGCAAGTTGGAAGAAAGCGAAACGCTCGCCATCATCATCGTAGCCATAAACTTCGTCACGGCCACCAAAATAGTCTGCATTATCAACGAAATAGAAGACTGTTCCTTCCACCTCGATTTTTTTGATGCCCACATACTGATGACGCCAGCCGACATTGATAAATGTCCAAAAGACATCTTCAGCTTGTGCCTCATATTTTTCAGCAATTTTCTTATAGTATGGCAAGATAACTCGCGTTTCAGTCGTCGCGTCTTGCTTCAGTGATTTAGGCAGGGCACCAATCACATCACCTAAGCCTCCCGTTTTGATAAACGGTGCAGCTTCAGCTGCCACTAATAATATCTTCATAGGGTTCTATCCTCTGTCACACGACCTTGTTTTTCAATAATGATCGGCTTTTCTTTTGTGCCAATTACTTGGACACCTGGTGCAATTTCAACTTCTTTATCAACAATGGCGTACTGCACACGTGCACCTGTACCAATTTTGACATTAGGAAAGATAATAGAATCCGAGATACACGCTTCTTTTTCAAGCTGACAACGACGGGAAATGATTGAATTTTCAACACGCCCCTCGATGACTGAGCCAGATGCAAATTGTGAGTTGAAAATTTCAGACGAATTGGCAAAATATGTCGCTTCTTCGTTTTTCACTTTAGTATAAACTTTTTGTGTCGCATGTAATAGTGACGTGAATTTCTGAGGATCTAACATATCCATATTGGCATCATAGTAAGATTTGACATCATGAATATTTTTCATGTAACCCGCGTACTCATAGCCAAGTGCAGCAACATCCACTAACTTATCTAATAAGAGATAGCGAAGTTTTCTTGGTGATTCTTCGTACTGCTCAACTTCCATTAAACTAATCAAGAAATCTGTATTGATGATGTAAATCCCTGTTGACATAGCAATCAAGTCATCTTCAGCGTAGTGGCTAGCATCATAGTCTTTTACACATGAGACTGTATCTGTTTCATCCAGATTAAGGACACTGTTAACTGAACTCATCTGTTCTTTCGGCATCTTTTTATAAACGACACTCATGTTTCTCTGATTAACTTCATGAACATGAATCAGCTGCTCTAAGTTGATATTACAGAGCACATCAGCAGTCGAGAACACAGTGTAGACGCTATGTGACCGACGCAAGAAAGTTAAAAGTTGCGGGTAATAAGTCGAATCCGTAACGGTTTCTCCAATGTCATCATTACTATAGAATCCTACAAAGAAATGATTCAAAAGTGAGTTAAGCCCCCACTCACGACCAGTTCTGATATGGTCCAAAACAGATGGGACATTTTTTTGTGAGAAAACACCACAAATATTGGTAATTCCTGCATTAACCAAATTAGAGAGTTGGAAATCAATCAAGCGATATTTGCCATCAAATGGTAGGGTGGCAAGTGGTCGTGAATTCACTAATTGGTCTAGTTTATGTGTTCCAAGTGCATTTCCTAAAATGGCACAATATTTACCGATCTTCATCTTCTAACCCCACTTTTTCTTTATAGCCTACAACTGCGATTTCTTTCTTAGTCCCTATGATTTTCACATTGGTACCGATTCGACTGCCTTCACCAATTATGGCGTTCTTCACGACTGCGCCTGGCTCGATAATACAATTCGTCATAATAAATGAATCTTCTACTTCCGCTGTCTCATGAATTTGCGCATTGGTTGAAATAATCGAATGTTTTACAGAACCCGCAACAATGGCACCATCGACAACGAGAGAATCCCGTACTTTTGCGGTATCGCTGATGAAATTAGGTGGTGCAATTTCATTATGAGAATATATTTTCCAGCTACGATCACGGCTGTCCAATTCATTTTCTGGTGAAATATACTCCATGTTGGCTTCATGTAGAGATTCAATCGTACCTACGTCTTTCCAATAGCCTGAAAATTCATAAGCATAAACGCGTTCACCTGCTTCCAGGTAAGTTGGAATAACATTTTTACCAAAGTCAGACATATCAATCTGATTTTTTTCGCCACTTTCTAAAATTTGGCGCAACTCTTTCCAGTTGAAAATGTAAATCCCCATAGAGGCTTTGGTTGACTTCGGATTCTCTGGTTTTTCTTCAAATTCAACAATCCGGTTAGACGTGTCTGTGTTCATGATACCAAAACGACTAGCTTCTTCTATTGGGACATCCATAACAGCTACAGTCAAGTTAGCTTGGCTATCTTTATGCGCGTGTAACATGTCATCGTAGTCCATTTTATAGATGTGGTCACCAGACAAAATCAAGACGTAGTCCGGATCTAGTTTGTCAATGTAGCCGATATTTTGATAGATGGCGTGACTGGTCCCTTCAAACCATTTATTGCCTTCCGTCGCTGAATACGGTTGCAAAATCGTCACGCCACTATTGATGCCGTCAAGCCCCCAAGCAGAGCCATTACCGACATGGGCATTAAGTTCAAGAGGTTCATATTGTGTAATCACACCAACATTTTTAATACCTGAGTTGGCACAGTTTGAAAGTGCAAAGTCAATAATCCGATAGCGACCACCAAATTGAACTGCTGGTTTAGCGACAGTTGATGTCAGAGCACCCAGACGTGTGCCTTGCCCCCCTGCTAAAATCAGCGCAAGCATTTCTTCTTTCATACTTTCTCCTTCTTTTCATTCACATTTATATCAAGGCAGACTATGGCACATGTTAAGACAAGGTCATGTGCTACCAGATAAACTTAAGATTAGATTTTTTTGTCAAGCACATCTAGCACCTTTTGCCAGTTACCATTTTTTAAAGTCCGCTTATAAAAGGCGTATACAGTACCATATGGTGGATAGATCGCAGGTAATTTAGCCCAAACTGTTCCAGTCTGCTGAATATAGAGGGCGGCGTTGACTAGGTCGCGCTTCTCATATTTCGCTCGACTTCCCATAGGGAAATACTCGGCTAACAAATCCCATTCGGCATCAGTAAGCTGATGAATATCGTCGGCTGTTGTTTGAGGGCTTGACTTAATGGATTTCTTAGCTGATTTTTTAACAGACTTTTTTTTCTTGGTTTGTGCTTCACCATCGTCTTTCGATAGCTTCCATATCACGGCTCCAAGTGCCGGCAATGTAAAGCTCAGCGTGTTTTGATAATCCTTCCACTGACCTTTTTGTGTCGCTGTATCAGCATTGTGTGCTAACCACGAACCGCCAAATTCAGTCATCTCTGAATTAAGCACCTCTGTATAGGCTCCCGCAAACGGGACCCCAATGGTAAAGTTTGCACGTTCAATCGGTGCCATATTAAAGACACAAATCAACTGATTGCCTGACGCATCTTTCCGGATGAAACTCAGGACACTCTCCGCGGTGTTATCCGCGTCGATGACTTCAAATCCCGCGTAATCATGGTCCAGTTCGAACAATTGTGGCGACGCCTGATAAAAATGCGCAAGCGCTGTCGTGAAGGCTTGCATCTGGTCGTTCATCTCATCAGAGACTGCCCATTCTAGTTGCCAGTCATATTTCCATTCCAAGAATTGGCCAAACTCTTGTCCCATAAAGAGGAGTTTTTTGCCAGGATGACAAATCTGATAGGCTAGAAGGTTTCTTAGACCTGAGAATTGCTGGTAACGGTCTCCCCACATCTTATGCATGAGGGATTTTTTACCGTGAACGACTTCATCATGTGAAAAAGGTAAGATAAAGTTTTCATCCATCATATACATGAAGCTAAAGGTCAGCAAGCTGAAATGTTGCCCACGATAGAGGGGATCCATCTGATAAAATCTCAGAACGTCATTCATCCACCCCATGTTCCATTTGAAGTCGAAGCCTAGACCGCCCATCTCTAACATGCCTGTGATCTTGATTTGACTGCTAGCTTCTTCTGCTGCCATGATGACATCAGGATGTGCGAGTTTAATCACACTTGTCAATTTTTTGAAAAATTCAACACCGTCATGATTGGTGTTGGAACCATCTGGATTTGGCGTCCATGGCCCTTGATCATAGTCCAGATAAAGCATATTGGATACTGCATCAATTCGAACACCATCAATGTGATAGAAATCAATCCAAAATTTAAGGGATGAAATGAGAAAGGCTTGGACTTGTGGTTTAGACAGATCAAAATTTAAAGCCTGCCACCCAACGTTACGGGCACGATTGCCATCTTGATACTCATAAGTCGGCGTACCATCAAAATACGCAAGCGCATCATCATTTTGCGAGAAATGTCCTGGCACCCAATCCACGATAACACCTAATCCTGACAAATGCGCTGCTTCGACAAAATTCTGAAATTCTTCTGGTGTCCCATAGGTGTGCTCCAAAGCGAAATATCCTGTTAACTGATAACCCCAGCTCATGCCTAAGGGATGGGTCATAAGTGGCATAAATTCTATGTGGGTATAGCCGAGTGATTTGACATAGGGGATCAAGGTTGCTGTCAAATCTGAAAAAGTATAGAGCCTACCATCTTCATGGCGTTGCCAAGAGCCAGCATGGACTTCATAGATATTCAGTGGCGCACTGAACATATTAGCCTTGCGACGCGCCGTCACCCAATCCTTATCCTGCCATTCCTTAGGCTTGACATCATAGATTTGGGCTGCCGTATCTGGTCGCTCTCCAAAACGAATCGCATATGGATCCATTTTTTCAATCACTTGTCCTGACGCACGTGTCACAAGATACTTGTAATAAACACCTGCACTAGCCTGTGTATCAGACAAGGTCACTTCCCAGACACCGTGATCATTGCGTGACATTGGCACGGGATGATCTCGCCAATCTGTCATATCGCCAATCAATTGCACCTGCTGCGCATTTGGTGCCCAGACTCGAAAAACACGCCCATTTTTGGTTTGATGGCAACCTAAATAATGCTGCACATGAAAGTTTTCTCCCGTTGTGAACGTCCTCAGGGCCTCATCTGCTAATTTTTGATTCATAATTGTCCCCTTTCTTGTCATTTATTACTTTACATACTCATCTTATCACAATATTTCCTTTATGACAAAATATTTTATATATTATAAGAAAAGACAGTCTATTCAGACAGTCTTCTTTTTTGTTATTTAAATTTATAGACACTTTCAAAAGCACCCAAAAAGAATGCGGGATAATCAACTTTTTTGTTTAGAAAAGTCATGTCATTTAAATCAACCATCATCCCTTGATTCGATATATTGAACACAAAGACAGCAGTTTCATGTGAATCATCCCTAATAAGACCGAAAATTCTGTCAGAATAGAACAATGATAGATTACCAGTCGTCAAAACAGAGGCAGATTGTCTAATTTTGATCCATTTTTGATAAATCTTACGTGTTGATTCATTAACATTTTCCCAAGGGAAAAAAGCCCGATTTTCAGGGTCTTTGTGCCCAACTAGACCAGCTTCATCTCCGTAATAAATAGTTGGCACACCTGGCAAGGTCATCAATAACCCGACTGCCAGATCTAATTTCGTTAGATTTTGTCCCAACTGCGTTAAAATACGCTCGGTATCATGGGTACCGATGTTATTAAAATTATTTAAAAAGACATCTGTCGGATAGTTTTCTGATAGCTGCATGAGCTTTCTTGCAGCCGTTTCTGGTGTCATTTCACCCCTCACAAGACCCAAAATAATATCTCGAAATGGATAATTCATCGTTGCATGCAAAGCATCGCCATAGATATATTTACGGTGTTGATTATAGGCAACCTTGCGTGACGCATCTTCCCATACCTCACCAATCAAGACTTGTTCAGGATAATTTTCCAAGGTATCGCGAATGCCTTTAATGAAGACATCCGGCAACTCGTCAGCTACATCCAAACGCCAACCGTCAATTCCTAAATCATTCCATTTGCTGAGCACACTATCGTGCTCTCCATAGATATACTGCTGAAAATTCTCTTTCGTTTTATCAATGGTTGGTAAATCTTTAATCCCCCACCAAGATTTGTAATCATCAGGGTATTGATTAAATGTAAACCAATCAAAGTAAGGAGATTGCATCGTTTGATAAGCGCCTTGACCACCAGACTTGCCGTCAAAATCAAAATATTTAGAATTTCTACCGACATGGGAAAAAACACCATCTAAAATCAGATGCATTCCTTCTTGGTGCAAGGTATCAACCAGCAGCTTAAAATCAGACTCAGTGCCCAAAACGGGATCAATTTTCATGTAGTCACTGGTATCGTAGCGATGAGAACTTCTGGCTTCAAAAATCGGATTGAGATAAAGCGCAGTGATGCCCAGTGATTTGAGATAGGGGATTTTATCGATAATACCTGCTAAATTTCCACCATAATAAGTCCAATGTGTGATGTCACCATTAGCTTCCCTGATATAGTAAGGAGAATCTGTCTCTTTACCATAGAAAAAAATATTATCCTTAGGATTTTCTAGATGTCCTTTTTTAGCAAAGGAATCTGGGAAGATTTGATAGAAAATCGCTTGGCGATACCAGTCGGGCGCCTTTTCACGTTTTAGGAAAATCGTTTGAGTGTAGGGAATAACTGAAATTTCATCCACATAAGTCGTACCAGGCCCTCCTCCAATATCAGTCGCACCGTAAAAATAACGGTACTCATGAGTGTCATCAAACTCAGTAATTTGGAAATAATAGTTATAAAAGCCAATTTCTGTCAGATTAGGTAAGGTCATGCGAAAGACACCATCAGAAATGGCCGTCATTTTTTCATAAGATTTAAAGCCATTTTCAAATTGTAAAACGATATTGACCGCAACCTGATGCTGTGTTTGAATCATCAAGTCAAATTCAACCGTTGTCCCGACAAGGACAGCGCCAAATGGTCGTTTATGCTCCTGTAGCCAAGAATTATAAGTGATTTCAGCCATAATTATTCCCCATCGTGACTAGCAATGATCGTCAATTGACCTTCGAATTGCCAGTCAGAAATATCACTTGTCAAAATGAAGTGATCGCCTTTTTGAACTGGATAACTTATCCCCGCAACGGTCAAACTTCCTTGACCGTCCAAAACCGAGCATAACGTATAAGGTGCCGTCTTTATAAAGTCTATCGGACCAGAAATTTCCCATTTTTCAACTGTGAAAAAGTTGTTAGAGACGTAAGATGTCTTAACAAGGTTGGAAAGTTCCGTAACAACAGGTGTCGTGTTAGCAGGCACACCAAAATTTAGCACATCAATAGATTTGTCAATATGCAACTCACGCAAATTGCCTTGGTCATCTTTCCGATCAAAATCATAGACACGGTAAGTCGTATCAGATGACTGCTGGGTTTCCAAAATCATAATGCCTTTACCAATGGCGTGCATCGTACCACTTGGCACGTAGAAGAAGTCGCCAGCTTTAACTTTAACTTTGGTTAATAAATGATCCCAGTCTCCCGCTTCAATCATGGCACGTAATTCTGCCTTATCTTTGGCATGGTGGCCGTAAATAATTTCAGCATCGGGATCTGCCGCGATAATATACCAGCACTCTGTTTTTCCTAACTCACCTTCGTGGGCGAGACCATAAGCATCGTCTGGATGAACTTGGACACTGAGCCAATCATTGGCATCCAAAATTTTAGTTAAGAGTGGAAATACTTCTTTTTGTGAGTCACCAAATAACTCCCGATGATTTTTGTAGAGCACATCTAAAGTTTGACCAGCAAATTCACCATTTTTAACCGTTGACAGACCATTGGGATGGGCAGAAATCGCCCAATACTCACCGATTTTATCTGTCGGCAGGTCATAGCCAAAAGTTTTGAGATGGTCACCACCCCAGATTTTTTCCTGAAAAACTGATTTAAGAAATAATGGTTGTGTCATGTGTCACTTCTTTCTGTACTGTTTTTATGGTTGAAACTTTTCTATCTCTATTTTACCAAATATCCTTGAAAAAAAGGGATTTGATGCGAATTATTCTGCCGTATTTTTTGTATATTTTATACAATAGTAACTTGCTATTCCCCTTAATATATGATAAGATATTCATATGAAAAACATTTCAAATGATACCCTGACAGAAATCATCCATATTCATAAGGTTTTATCCAATCCCTCTCGCGTTAAAATTTTACTCCTCTTATCAGACAAGCAACAAAACGTTTCGCAGATTTCAGAAGCTATTGGTTTGGAGCAATCCGCTGTTTCCCATCAACTCAAGATACTCAAAGCCCATCAGCTCGTAACCCAAGCCAGAGATGGCAAAGCCATCAATTACCAGATTGGCGATAGCCACATCCTACAACTCCTCAAACTCTCCATTGCCCATGCGCAAGAATTAGAAAGTGACCACATCCATGACCCACAACCATCACAAGACAACGCCTGACGTAGAATCTGGCAAGCGGATCACGATTGTTTTTGTCCTCAATATTGTTTTTGCCATCCTTGAATTTATTTTTGGCGCCATGTTCGGCTCTGTGGCCATTCTCTCCGATGCCGTACATGACTCGGGCGATGCGATTGCTGTTGGTTTTGCTTGGTTTTTCGAGAAGGTTTCTCGCAAGAAATCCAACCACTCCTATACCCTCGGCTATCGTCGTTTTTCCTTGCTCGGTGCCTTGATTACCAGTGTTATTTTACTAGTTGGCTCCACCCTTGTTATTCTAGAAGCTATTCCACGCCTATTGCATCCAACACCGGTTCAAACGACTGGTATGTTCTGGCTGGCTATTGTCGCTGTTATTGCTAATGGTTACGGGGCTTATTTAATGACGAGAGGGCAATCTCGCAATGAAAGCATTCTCAACCTCCATATGTTAGAAGACGTCCTCGGATGGATTGCAGTGCTAATTTTATCAATTGTCATGCACTTTCAACCCTGGTATTGGTTAGACCCACTTTTATCTCTATCTATTTCAATCTTTATTCTGACAAAAGCCATCCCAAAATTTATTGGGACTTTACGGATCTTAATGGAGGCGGCACCAGAAACTGTCAACTACGCTGCCTTGGTTGCTGAACTAGAAAATGCGCCTGAAATCGATCAGGCGACTGAACTCTGTATCTGGTCAATTGACGGTGAAAAGCACGCTGCCATGCTGCATATGACTATCACTATTTCTGACCAAGCCCAGGCCAAAACTGCTGCACGTGCTATTCTAGAAAAGCATAATGTCGCTTATTCTGCTATTGAAGTAGATGGAGATATGCTGGAACATCAGGCACATCAAGAAAACGAATTGAAAGTATGAAAAATCCCTGAACAGCTATTATTACTGTTCGGGGATTTTTCTTTAAATTATGCGAATAAATTATTCGCCGATTTTTGTCAAAATGGCATTGATGAACTTAGCATCTTTTTCATCATTGAAAGCTTTAGCCAGTTCGATCGCTTCGTTGATGGCCACAATACGTGGTGTTTCAGCAAATAAAATCTCAAAGGCACCTAGTCTTAAAATCACACGATTGATTGGCGACAAACGTTTAACCGACCAATTTTTTGATAAATATGTCGTGATCTTGTCATCAAGCTCTATTTTCTTGGCACGCACACCATAAACCAAGGCCATCATAAACTCTAGGTTAGATTTATGCGCATCATCAAAGCGATCTGTTAAGATATAAGCTGATGCTGGAATTTCAACCGTTGGTTCTGGACTGGAAACAGCACCTGACCCCAAGGCTTGCTTGGTTACACCACCTTCTCGGTTGGGTGTGAAAGAATAGACTGTTCCTGGCCCTTTTCGCTTAGGCTTAACAGCTACTGGATTTTCATCTACCAATTCTTGGCTTGCCAGTCTGTCGTCATTGGTTAAGGCAAATACCATGGCATCTTCAACAGTTTCATCAGGTGTCATTTCGAGTTGATAGAGGGATTGCACAGCACGAATGCGAATTTCATGCTGGCTTAATGGCTTAGTCGACATCCAAAAAGTCCTCATCAAATAGTTCTTTGAAGTCTGGTTTTGGTGTCTTTTCAGGCACAACACCAGCAACATGGATATTGACTTCATCAATAACGATATCGCTCATATCAAGGACGTTATCTTTGACAACACGTTGCATCTCCATGGCAACATTTGGTACAGAAACGCCGTAAGTCAAGTAGACATAGATGTCTACAACAACTTTGTCGTCTTCTTGGTGGACATATACGCCACGGCCATCTGCTTTTTTGCCAATCAGGTCTGCAAAACTTTTGTTGCGCAAGCCATAGACACCGTCAATTTTTGCCGCAGCAACTGCAACAATCGTTTCAACAACTTGTGGTGCAATGACGATTTCGCCGAGTGCTTCAGCGTTGGTAATTTTATTTGTATCTGTCATAATTTCTTTCCCCGTTTCTTAGGACATTGTGATGCGGCGACGAATGGTTTCGGAGAGACTAAAGGTCACCAGTTGGCTTCATCACGAGGTGATTAAGCACGTTTCAAGTAAGCACCTGTCTCAGTATTGATTTCAAGTTTTTGGCCAACTTCGATAAAGTCAGGCACGTTAACAACAAGACCAGTTTCCATCGTAGCTGGTTTACCAGAACCTGTTACAGTAGCGCCTTTGATCGATGGTTGTGTTTCAGTTACTGTCAAAACAACTGTTGTTGGCACTTGAACACCAATCACTTCTGTGCCGAAGAATTGGATTTTCACTTCTTCGTTTTCAAGGATAAATTTCAACTCGTCTGCAACACTTGCCACTGGAATTTCATATTGGTCATAAGTTTCGTTATCCATGAAATAAGCTGTATCATCCATTTGGTAGAGGTATTGCGCGTTATGTGTTTCAATAATGGCTTGGTCGAATTTTTCCTCAGGACGATAAGACGTATCAAAAGTTGAACCAGTCCGAACATCACGAAGTTTCATCCGCATGATCGTGTTACCTTTACCTGGTTTGTGGTGACTGGCTTCTAAGACGCGCAAAAGTTTGCCGTCAGTTTCAAAAGTCATGCCCGCCTTGAGTTCGTTTGCTGCTACCATTTTTTATGTTCTCACTTTCATTTTTTGCATATTGATAGGGTGCCACTAAAAACTCAGATTTGCGTCTTTTGGCTAAATTTCCCAATCGCATCGTTATTGCTTCGCACCTTGCAATAAGCACATGCACTCTTTTGTGGCGAGTAACCACAGCCACAAGCCTTGTCGCAATGCCTTGCGCTTGAAAAATTTAATCAAAAGCTAGCAAAAGCAGTTTTTAGAGGCGCCCTACAGGTTCTCTCCATTTTAACATATTTCAAACCATTTCGCTAGATTTATAACCAATTCAATGGCGCTTATAGGATAATCAGCTCTCTTGGTGCCTTGGTTAGAACTTCAACACCTTGGCTTGTGATCAGTAGATCATCTTCGATTCTGACACCACCTAGGTTTTCAACATAAATTCCTGGTTCATTTGTGATGATCAGATTTTCAACCAAGCGTTCTTGAGATGTTTTTGGAAAATAAGGAATTTCATGGACGTCAAGGCCTAACCCATGACCGATGCCATGCGAGAAGGCTTGACCGTACCCAGCCGTCTCAATAATATCACGCGCCGCACGATCATAATCTCCAAATGTCAAGCCTGGTGCACTGACATCCGTAACAGCTTGTTGCGCTTTTTGCACAATTTGATATATTTCTTGCATTTGAGGGCTGGCTTCACCGACAAAGAAAGTCCGTGTCATGTCGCTCGCATAGTGATCATAATAACAGCCAAAATCAACCGTTACAGTATCCCCAAAGTCAATCGGTTTATGCGTTGCACGACCATGTGGCAGTGCACTGCGTTTACCTGACGCAACGATGGTATCAAAACTAATACCCGAAGCACCTAAATCACGCATTTTAAAATCTAAGAAATTAGCAATCTCAATTTCCGTCTTACCTGGTTCCACAAACTTCAAAAGATCATTGAAGGCTTGGTCTGAAATGGCACAGGCTTTTTTAATCGTTGCAATTTCACTTGGGCTTTTAATCTGTCTAAGCACTTCGATGAAGTTAGTCGTCGCTTTGAGCGTCACTCCCGCTAGCTGACTCTGCATTGTTTGAAACTCTGCATAAGTTACACCGTCTTCAAAACCAACTAGTGATACTGCTTCTTTTTTCAGCAACTTAGCAATTTCTACGAAAGCTTCTCGTGTTTCCACGATATCAAAATCCACCGCAACCTCACGCGCCGCAATGCTATAGCGTGAATCAGTTAGCAAATACTGAGCCTTCTGGGTCACTAAGATTGTACCCGCTGTTCCCCAGAAACCACTTAGATAATAAATATTTTTCAAATTTGTGATGATCACGGCATCTAACGCCTCGGCTTGCATGCGTGCTCTAACACTTGATAGTCTTGTCATTCTACAATTCCTTTCTGCGATTTCACTGAGTGAAATCTTAAAACTTGACATCCACTTACGCTCCTGCCAAGCGGGGGCATTCACGAACTTCGCCCGCTCAAAGGCTTCTTACTTAATGGTTTGATTATCTTGGAGCAATAGTGCTAACATGACAAAAGCGATGTTGGAACTATGCGAGTAAGCAGTATATCTGGACTCCCAAGATGTCACATATTTTTTCTTGTAATTACGTAAGCCTTCAAAATTATAAAGAGAATCTCCAAACTGATAAATCAAATTAGCAATTCTCTCTGAAACGAAAGCACTTCGAGCCGTTCCCACATTCGCAAGCGGTGTCATCCCTAAATCAAATTTAGCGATTCCTTCTGCTTGGTAATACTCAAAAAGTTTGATGAATAGGAAGTCCATAACACCTTTGGGTGCATCTTTAGTATGGCGCATGAGGTCAATGGTGACGAAGTCCTTAGTATAAGTTGGCATGATGTTAGCAAAGGCAACAATCTCATCCTCCGAGCGGACGATTGCAATCGGTGCTTTAGAGAGATAGGTCATATCAAAATAACCTAGAGAAAAACCTTTTTCACGTCTACCATCCAACCACTCATCAGAAATGTCTTGCAGTCTTGCAAAGAGTTCTGGTGTTAAGTCTTCTTGTTCAATCATGGTCAACTTAAAACCTGCTTTTTCAACTTGGTTGACTGCTTGACGTTTGCTCTTGTTTTTCGTACCAGTCAAAGTAAAATCAGTTAGGTTGACATGACCTTCTTCACCTTGCTTGATAAAGTGATAGCCTAATTCATGCAAAATCAAAGTCGTCTTCTTATCAATTTCATAAAAGACAGGGCGGTAACCTAGGCGATCAGATTCCTGAATAAAGGCTGTCAAAGCTTCTAACAGGCATGAATGGTCACCAGATGGTGTTCCCATGACCAAAACTTTATCCTGACGAATAGCGAATTGTATCACAAGACGGTTGTCATAGACCCACATCCGCTTGTCACCCATAAAGAGAAGTTGACTTTGGGTGTTACCACCATAGGTCGTCAAAATATCTAGCGCCACTGTCTCATCTAGTTCTGTTCCAATTTTTTGGGACTTGCCTTGTAAATAACGCATGTAGAGTAACCAGACTCCTGCAACGATAAAGATGGCAATCAGCCCACTCGCCCAAATTTTTTCTGATGGGAAAAGAAGAAACTCATTAACTTTATGGTGAAGATGGTAGGCAGGACGTGACATGGTACCGACAACGATATAAAGTAGCATCAGAATAATGACAAAGAAACTATCAATCATTATCGTTTCGTAGCTCAAAACTAATTGCTCACGATGTAATTCACTTTTGATGAATACCGTCAATAAAAGTAAGACCGTCATCAAAACAATGGAATACCAAGAAAAGTCATCTAAAAAGATGTAAACCACGGTTAATAATTCAATGATCAGTGTTGGAATATAGGCACGAGACACGCGATTTTTAACAGCACGACTGGTAATAATGAGTAGGAAACCAAGAATGATTTTTGGCGATTCTGCGATCAAGTTAGCATTCCAAGGCGAAATCTGACGTAACCAGCGTAGTTCCAGAAATGCTTCTGGAACCGTGGCAGTCAGCACAAGGAATCCACCCGTTACTGCTGTCATGAACGTCACTACCTTATGCAGAATCTCGCGGCTCAGGTTAATCGGTATCCCGCTAAAGCGGGCATCAAATTGGCGTCCTGCCGTCATAACCCAAGAAATCAAGCCAAGGGCAAGGGGAAGTAGATAATAAGCGAGACGATAAAGTAGGAGCCAGACGAGAACGATTTCGCGCGGGACTCCGAGGTGAAGGAGTCCAAGCATCATCATGACATCGAAAGATCCTAGTGCGCCAGGAATCATGGATAAGATCCCGATCACTGAGCTGGCTGTGATCAAAACAATCAGACTAGCCACTGATATTTTGACATCAAGGACGTGACCGATGACGATGAAGGTGAGCATGACACCACTCCACTCCAGGAAACTGGTCAATAATAACTCTGCCTGCAAGCGTTTTTTGAGCCCGCCCAGATTTTTTCGTGTAAAGAGAAGGACGAAGACGAAATAGACTGCTGCACCAATGAGCCAAATCGTGTATTGGCTAAGGAACTGGTCAACCTGCCCTGACTTGACTAAAATAAAACCGATAAGACCGTAAATTGAGAGACCTGAGAGGGCAAAGAAAAACACTTTTGAAATGTTGGCAAGGAGTTTTTCTTTAACATTTTTACCGTAATAATGACTTCGCAGACCGACAGAAACCGCACCGCCAAATCCTGCGATATTATTTAACGTGTTGATTAACCACGACATTCTGATTAGCTTAGGTAGCGGATAATCGGTGCCGACGAGTTGATTAAGCACGCGATCATAGTTAAGCATGGGCACAACGCTGATTAAACCTGTGAGAATCACCAGAACAAAGTCAAATAGGCTAAGACGTTCAAAAATCAGGCTGATTTTATCGGGTTGAACTTGTTTGAGTAGGCCTGTGATTTGAGTCAGTGCAATAAAGGCCACTGCAATCACAAAAATAAGCTTGAAATACTTTTGATTTTTCTTTAAAAACTGGATCATTCCGGTCTCTTTCTACTTTTAGGACTTAGGGAGGGATTAGGATGAGCGTTTAATGTTTAAGATGAAGCTTGCAAAAATTTGGTAACAACTGCATTAAAGGTTTTAGGACGAGAGTGAGAAACCTTGTGAAAAGCGTCTGGAATCTCTATAAACTGACCGTGACAGGCTTTGGCAATCTTCCTGGACGAAGATAGTTTGATCAAATCATATTGACCTGCAATCACGAGAACTGGCATTTTAAATTTCTTCAGATCAGATGTTGTCACACCCACATCTTTAACCAACAGCTCTGATACAGGCGTGTTAAAGAAAATATTTTGCAAAATAGACGTCAGTTTCGGGAAAAAATGGAGATCTGACAGAGATAAGTTCCCTGAATTTAAAATCAATTTATTAACCCGTTCTGGATGGTTTTTGGCAAAAACCATGGCTAAATTAGCGCCATCAGAAAAGCCTAAAATATCCGCTTTCTGTATTTTAAGCTGATCCATGACTTCTAAGACATCCTGTGCCATCAATTCAAAATTCAATTGCTGTGAACTGCTTGATTTGCCATGATTTCTAGAATCAATGGCAATTGTATAAAAAGGTAAATCCATCTGCGGTTTGAAATAACGCGCACTCTGACCATTACCATGTAATAGAATCAAGGGTGTACCCGATCCTTTACGGACATAGTGTATTTTTTCACCATCATGAGTCTTAATATAGCCTGATCTCAACCCATCGGCTTTAACTTGTGTTGCCATCAGACTTACTCCTAGAATTAAAAGTGCAATTAACCGTTTCATATCTCTATTTTACACCTTTTTGCAAAAAATGTGATAGATGATGGTATAAGGATTGACCCATTATAACCGCATTAAATAAATTGTGGATAAGTTTAAAATGACATTTTCTCTTATCTTTATTATACCATAGGCGTTCAAGCAATTGCCTTATCTTGCTAATGCTTTACAACTTTTACTGCGGCGGTACAATTGCCGTTAAATACGGTACAATTTTTTCACCTTTGAGCGCCTCAAGCGACGAGACCCACCTATAATTCTGATGCTCCTCTGGATCAAGTTTGATCCCTACTGGTTCAGTACTAGCAATTGTCGCCGCATAAACTAGTCTTGTAAAAACTGTTGCTTTAGCCGCATCATACTCACTATCTTCATGGATGATCTTTTCTAAAGAAATTTCTAAGCCAATCTCTTCTACGGCTTCACGTCGCGCCCCTTCTTGGGGCGTTTCACCCGGCTCTACACTACCACCAGGAATGTCCCAAAAATGTGGATAGACATTTAGTTTCCCTCTTTTAATCGCTGTTCTCTTGATTAGCAGGTATTTTCTATCTCTTTGAATCAAAGTGTGAGCAATGAGTTTAACTGTCATGTTTTTCTCCTTTATCAGCATGACAAAAAGTAAAAACCGCTCAATAAGGCGGTTTTTACTTTAATATGCTTTAAATCTAAGGCGGTAGACGGATTTGAACCGACGATCAAGCTTTTGCAGAGCCGTGCCTTACCACTTGGCTATACCGCCACAACCATTCCATTATATAATAGAATGATAGGTTTTGTCAAGAAAATTTGAAGAGATAATTCGTTCCATTTCAGCGTCTAGTTACTAATCGTTAACTCATTACCTACTTTTTGAACACCTTCTGGCATGGTCCAATCAGCATTATCTGCCGTTGAAGATAGATAGGTCATCATCTCGCGGTAAACATCAAGTGCTAAGTAGAGTTTAGACCCCCAGACTGGTGTCATTCGATTATCATAACCCGACCACACGGCCATAGAATAGTGAGGGGTGTAGCCAACGAAGTTTTCGTCTGGCGCAAGTGAACTGCCATCATAAGGACCATCTATATTTTCCATCGCTTGGTCATATTGGGTATCATCGTAGTTTGATGTTCCTGTTTTGCCAGCTTGATTAAGTCCTGGGATAATCCCGTTGGTCATGGTACCGTTTGTAATAACACCTTTAAGAATGTCTGTCATCACATAAGCTGTTGATGCTTTCATCGCTCGTGTCCGCTCAGGTTTCATGTTCGTTTCTTTGCCTTCTGCGTCAATGATTTTATTGACATAGTAAGGTTTGGTGTAAATCCCACCAGCACTAAAGGCAGCATAGGCAGCTGCCATCTTTTCAGAGCTTGCGCCCCATCCGCTACCTTGACCAATATTATTACTTGAAATGGCATTTGAATATTGCATATTCGGATACTTGATTCCTAAAGTTTCAAGAAAGGCTTGTGATTTATCAAGACCAACAGAGGCTAAAGTTTTAACAGCTGGGATGTTTCTTGATCCCCAAACCGCTTTACGGACTGTAATATTGCCTTGATAGAGTTTATCCCAGTCATAAACTGGTGTATTGGTACCATCTGGGTAAACATACCAGGTATCACTAATGATATCACCTGTTGATTTATAAACGCCATATTCAAAAGCAGGTGCATAATCTGTCGGCGGCTTCATGGTTGAACCCCAGTCTCGATTCGTCTCAACTGCTTGGTTCAAACCAAAAGTTACATCAGTTGGCTGTTTTCGACCACCAAGTTGGGCCACCACAGCGCCAGAATTGACATCAACGACTGTTGAAGCAACTTGGAAAAGATCATCTGGGAAATTTACATATTGATCTGTATTAAAGATGTCCCAAAGTCTTTGTTGAGCTGCATTATCTAATGGTGTATAGATTTTAAGACCAGCTTTGTTAACATCCAACCCTGTTTTTTTCTCAACTTCTAAGATGACTTGTTTAACATAGTTATCGAGATAGCTAGGGACAGCTTTAGTGGTTGGTGGTGCTTGTAAACCTTCAGTGATTGACTCTGCGATGGCTTGTTCCATCTGTTTTTTAGAAATCTTTTTGTAGCGATACATGGCGCGTAGCACCATATCACGGCGTTCTTTCGCTGCTTCTGGATGAGCATAAGGATCGTAAGAATTAGGTGCCTGTGGCATACCTGCAAGCAAGGCAATCTGTGCCAAATCCAGAGACTTGAGGTCTTTACCAAAATAACTTTTAGCCGCGGTCAGCATCCCATAAAAACCATTGCCCAAATAGGTTTTGTTGATATAATAAGTGATGATTTCTTCTTTGGTGTTCTGGCGTTCGAGATTCACTGCCATCCAAGCTTCTTGCGCTTTACGTTTGATTGTCGCATCTTTTGCCTTGGTCGAGAAAAAAGAGAGCTTGATCAGCTGCTGGGTCAACGTTGACCCCCCCTGCATGCTATCATTTTGTGTATTGTGAATAACCGATGAAATGATCCGGATCGGGTCAACCCCACGGTGCTGGAAAAAGCGGTGATCCTCGATAGAGGTTACCGCGTCAACCAGTTCCAAAGGAATATCCTTGGTATCGGCTAACTCACGCTTTTCAATGCCCAAATCAACTAGTACTTGACCATCTTTATCATAAATGACTGATGATGGCTTAGACTGTAGCTTAGACTCTTCCAACTTTGGTGCATCCTTGGCATAGTGAATAAAGAGGCCAACACCAGCCATAAAACCAATAATAATGAGCATAAAAATTGAGATGAGACACCATTTGACAACTCTTATGACGCGTAAATTCATTTTTCGCTTACTTTTTCGTGGATTAGAAATGTGAGTCACCTCCTAAAATTTTTTGGATGCAGTCGAGATAAGGTATGCTAGGTAATTGATTGGTTGGGAGTTCGTACCCTTTTACTTCAATAAATGCTAGAGGAATCGATTTTTGTCCGTCTTTTTCTTTAAAGAATGGGATTAAATCACTTGCTTTAAGTAAGAAAGTCCTCGATAAGGTCGAAAAATGGAGCAAAACAAAGGCAATCCCCTTTTGCTTTAAGACATTTTCCATGTGCATGATTTGATGTTCGTGGAAGTTTTTGAGTGGAAAACTAGATTTATTTTGTGTTTCCTTGGCTTCAAAATCAAGGTAGTAACCTTGATAAACACCAGAATAATCAGTTGTTGAGGCTTGACGAAAATAGGCTTCTGTAATTTTAGCTCGACTCCGTTGCGGATAATCAACCTTAACAATTTGAATTGGTGTTGGTTTTTTATGGATGACTGCCAACCCACGCATTAAATAATAATCATTTGTGGCGTTGATCTCAGCTTCAAAATTCATCCCACGTTTGCCAAATCTAACCGTTTTTGGTTGTTTGATTTGCTGTTTTCGTGCAATCGCAACACCACCAGGGTATTTGACCATTATTTTCCTCTCTAACACTTTAGCAACAACTGCGTTTGTTTCACTAGTTTCAGATACTCTACGAATATCTCAAGAGACTTCTCTTACTCACTTTTAATAAAATACAGTTATTATAAGTTTACTATAGTATAGTGGAATATACAAGCGTATTGTGTCATACGACACTAAATTACTACCCAACGTTCGAATGTTCATTGATTTTCTAGAACAAAACAATATATGATCTCATCTCATCTCAAAAATAGGGTGATAAATCTTGAATAAAAAACATTTTTAGGACACCGTTGCGTTATAATGGATCATAGCACACTATAGAAACGGATATGATTAAAACATGAAAACATTACTCATTGTTGGCTATAATGCTTTTGATTTAGGCATTTTTGATGAAAAGGACATGAAATTAACCGTGATTAAGACTGCCATACGCAAAAATCTTGAAGCATTCGCAGCGGATGGCCTAGAATGGTTAATTTTTGGTGGTAATCTAGGTTTTGAATACTGGGTACTTGAAGTGGCTAATGAGATGAAAAAGGATTATAACCTTAAATTTGCGACCATTTTCCCGTTTAAAACGCATGGTCAAAATTGGAATGAAGCTAATCAAACCAAGCTTGCACTTTTTAAACAGGTGGATTTTGTTCAATATGCCTATGATGATTATCAAAATGCAGGTCAATTTCGTGAGTATCATCATTTCTTGATTAGTAATGCGAATGGTGCTTTTGTCTTTTACGATGAAGAAAATGAAACTAAGTTGAACTATTTAGTGGCGCAATTGAACCGAGCGGACAATTTCCCTGTTCAGATGTTGCGATTTGATGCCTTGCAGGATATTGCAGATGAAATGGCTGATGAGATGAATCAGTAATGATATCAAAAAGCTATACTCCCTAGATTTAACGGGGCATAGCTCTTTGATAACTCCTTATTTTCTCTCTTATTGTTTGTCTTTGACTAAACGGGATTGCATTTCCTCATAGATTTTTTGCGCAATATTTTTGGCTTTTTGAACCTTATGATATTCTTGAGAATGTTCTTTTTCTGTCACTTCTTGTTCTGATTCAGTGATCGTATCAACTTCATCTACGATAAGAGCTTGCTTCTCTTTAGCCACTACGAGCTCTTGCTCTTTTTGCAGATGTGATCTTTCAAGTTGATTTTCGAACGCCTCCAACTGCTCTAACGTTTCCTCAAGATGAGCATTTTCATTTTTGAAATAAACAATCTCTTTTTGAAGCTCTGGACGACTATTTCTACACTTCTCTTTAAGATCGCTTTTTTTCTGCATTAACTCATTATTTGTATCATTTAGTTGACCATTCGAATCTTTTAATTCACTGATAAGCTTGTTTTGATCAGCAAGATTTTCTGCCATCTTATCCAACGATTGTCGAATTGACACAATCATCCCCTGGTAATCTGACAGTAAAACTATACTAGCATAAAGACTTTTTCCACCGATTTTCAGGCAAGATAATTCATTTTTTCATATCAGGCTGATGATCTTTCACGATTGATAATTCCTTTCTCCGCTCTTACACGATTGATATCTAACTAATTGCTAGGTAGCCTTTTTATAATTAATCCTAAAATTTCTAATCTCTAAAAGCTTGTTAAAATTTATTTTCTCTTATTTATTGCAATACATTTTTGGTTTAAATATATCGAATTCACATGGTACATATACAATTCTAACAAATAAATGTAATCTAAAATAGATATTTTCAGGACAATCAGATTGTATTATTAGGACTTTTTATCCTTTTCTTATTTTTATGTTTTTCCTTACTTTTGTAGAATACTCGGGTTATGAAATCAAAAAACACCTAAGTCTTTTCAGACTTAAGTATTCTTTGAACTTCTTTAATGAATCAAACGACAGTATATCTCAATTTAGATCATTTACATCTTTTTTCTCTTTTTCCAAAATGCTAGCATGCCAAATGTGGCTGCCACAATTGTCAATAGAACACCTGTTGTTTTAGTTCCTAACTCTTTATTTTCACCTGTTCGAGGCAGTCTGATCTTATCATTTGAATCCCCTTGGGCGTAAGTCCCCTTAGATATTAATGATGGTCCAGAAGGTTTGGGTGTTTGGGGCATATTAGGTTGTTCTGGTGTTTTTGGTGGTACATTATGTTGCTGTGCAGGTACGTCTGGAGTGTTGGGCACACTTGGTGTTGCGGGAGGTTCCGGATCATCTGGTGTTACAGGAGGCTCTGGAATATCTGTAAAAGCTTGTTCCTGCCAGTTAACTTGGGATTTATTATCATTTAATTGCAAACTTTGTTGGTGGTTGACAGGTGCTTCTTTCCAAGTTGTCACCGATGATTTTGCAATCTCTTCCCATGCTTGCTCAGGACTTGAGGTATAAATCAAAGCATTGATTTTCACTTGCTGCAAATTAGATGCATAGCCTGTTGACCCTGAAATCATAAATTTCACATTGGTACCAGCTTCTTTTAGCCATTCTGAAATATCCTGTGTCCAGGTATGCCCTTGATAAGTAATAGTCATGGTTTGGCTTGCTGCATCATAATGGATTTTGATGTTTTGCCATGGTGTTGTTTGACCATTATTGCCACTGATAATGCTTGCGAGTTGACTTTCTTTGGATTCACTAGCATTGATAGTCGCAATATCCATTTGACCAATGCCTTTATTTTGACCTTGACTAGGATCATCAATAAAGTACGGATTACCACCCTCACCATCATAAGTATCCCCATAGGTATGTACTGTGCCATTTGAATCGGTATAAATGAAGGCACCAAAACTATGGCCATTCATATTATCCTGAGGTGTTCCATCAGATTTGGTTTGAAGAGGATCTGGACCATATGGCAATGAACCGTGTGCCTCAGAAAGTTTTTTATTGTTATATTGGCTGGCATTGTCTGCCATAACATCTTTGATATTATTGTAATAGGTATCTAGCTTAAAGCCAAAAGAATTGTTGAGATAGCCTAATCCAAAAGAATTGCCCCAATGGCCGACATCATCATTACCAATTGGGTTGAAACCAAAGGAAATACCATCACCACCTTTTTCAGGACCTGTATGTACTTGCACCCATTCCCCGTCTTCTTTTTTTACCCATTTGTTCGTGCCACCGTCGCTTTTCTCTACGCTGTGACTACCAAGATTGACACTAGCTTCAAGATCAAAATCTTGCGATAGGTCAATGCCTTTATCACTACCTAATATCGCTGTTCCTGCTTGGTCGTTTTTATCTGGTGTGAGCTGAATCACATTATTGGCTTGATCAAGGGTTGCACTGTTGACGATATTTTGACCTGTAACCGCATCATTGATATGTTTAGGAATGGTAAAGCCTTTTGTTTCATCTACATTTTTTCCTGGCTTATTTTTAGTAAAGATAACTTTAGACGTTTTTTGAGCGTCAGAATAATACGTTTGGCCAACATTGACATTTCCCAACTGGACTGAATTACCGTTTTCATCATAAACCATGCTTGGTGCGACATCACCATTGATCGTCGCATAAAGTGTTGTCTTACCATCTTTTGACGTCGTCACGACATCTGATACAATCGTTTTACCATCCGCTGTTTTATCAGTGACAGTATCATACTCTGGCAAAATATCGCCATTTTCTGTTGACTTCTGAACAGGTGTGCCAATGGTGGTTGTCACATCGCCAACGATAGCTGTTTGAGACTTATCTGCAGAGGTATACGTACCTCTTGACACATTACCGTTTGAATCTATTGCAACATCCTCAAAACCAGAAATGCTATTTTTCACTTCATCAGGAGCTTTATTTTCGGGTGTCCCTATTACAGAGTCTTTCGCATCTGTCGATACTGCTGCGCCATTTGCATCTGCAATGTGTTTAGCTTGACCATAACTTAAATTGCTTTCATTATGATCTGCGCTTGAAACCTGTTTCGCACTTGTTAAACCATCTGGTGTTTTAACAGGCTTTGTTTGATCGTTTCCAGTTGCTTCTAAACCTGCACCTACTGGTGTTAGTTCAGCTGCATAGGCAAGGTCATTACTCGTTGCAACAGAATCATCTCCTCCAACAGTTAATGTCGGTGTTAATTCAGCTGTGTTGACATTGTTAAAATCCGAAATCACACAGGTTACTTCATTTGTCTCAGCAAGTGCCTTGTCTGTATCGACTGTTTCCTTTACTTTTTCACTTTCACCAAAAAAACCGCCTCTAATAGCACCAGCAGCAATCGCCACAAAGGCGCCCGCTTGCACTAAAAATCTGTGTTCTTTTAATGATTTGTTCATTTGTTTTTGTGCCATCCTGTTACCTCCGTTAATTATGTTGGACAATGGTTTCTGAAATTTACTTGTAAAATCATTGTTCTACGACATATTGTACGCCTTCTTCGACAATAAATCTAATCAAAAGCACTGTTTTTCAAACTTTTTCTATTGGATTATTAAACTTACCTTATACGTTTATTATATCTAATTGAATATTATTTCTCAACAAATATGATAGCGTTTTCTTTTGATGGCTTGTGTAAAAACAATAAAGTCTTTAGTAGATAAAGAGATAAAAAACGAGCATGCCAATTAAAGCAATACTCGCATTTTCATATGGCATAACTCTGACAAAGCTTTTCCTTAAAATTTTTCTAGATGAGACACCTTATTTTTTCATTTCAAATTCTGAAATTTCAATACTTGATGTTTCTGAAAGCGTCCTAAAAAAATGTGCTGACTTTTTTAAAGATTTTTTTTGCGTATGGTAGTTTACCGAAATCAAACCATAGCGATTTCGATATGAATTACGCCAGCTGAAACAATCAATCGGTGCCCAAAGATGATAGCCAAAGCAATTTGCACCTTCCTCTATTGCCTTATACAGATAGTAAAGATGCTCTTTAATAAAGGTCATCCGATAATCATCATGAATCATACCATCTTCAGATAAATATCTGTCTTCACGACTAACCCCCATGCCATTTTCTGACACAAACCAGAGAATATTACCATAATTTTCTTGAATATTTTTAGCAATATCGAAGAGTGCTTTAGGATAAATTTCCCAACCTTTATCAACATTCATTCGAACACCACGTTTGTCATAGGCTTCAAAATACTTATTGGGTAACCAGTCTACAGCAAGCGAATCAGACGAATATCTCGGCGCCTGGGCTCTATTGGGATGATAAAAATTTACACCTAAATAATCAACTGTATTTTTCTTAATCGTTTCCAACTCATCATTTGACGTTTGCCAGATAACGTTATCTCTAGTTAAAATATCTACCAATTCTGTTGGAAATTCACCATTGACTGAAGCATCCATAAATAAACGATTTTGCCATAGATCTGCAAAATGTGCTGCTGCTTGATCACTTTCAGAATTCGTAGCGGGATAATTAGGTGTGAGATTAAGCACAATACCAATTTTCCCATCAGGATGTTTATTTAACTTACGAAAGGCTGCGATTGCCTTTGAAGAGGCGAGCTGCAAATTGTAGGCAACTTGTACAGCTTTTCTACCGTCGACGATATCTGGATAATGAAATTGATAAAGATAGCCGCCTTCAACAACTACCATAGGTTCATTGTGCGTGAACCAATCCGACACCCGATCAGAAAACAGCTCAAAACATTTTTCAGCAAATGCCACATATAAATCGACAACATGCTTAGATTCCCAGCCACCATAACGATGAAGAAGCGTAACTGGCAAATCAAAATGGTGTAAATTAAGAACAGGTCTGATATCATTTTTTATAAATTCATCAATGACATCATTATAAAATCTGACCGCATCTGAATTGACCGTACCTGTTTCCAAATCATCGATTAGTCGTGTCCATTGGATTGATGTTCTAACTGAATTTAACCCTGCTTCTTTCATCAAAGCAATATCTTGTTTAAAATCATTATAGAAGTTTGATGCTGTATCTGGACCAATACCGTGCCAAAAATGCTCTGGAAATTTGTCAAAATCATAGTCGAAAATATTCGCATGAGACTTATGAAATCGACCTTCTGTTTGTGGTCCAGATGTTGCAGCACCCCACCAAAAGTTTTTTGGAAATTCAAGTCTTGTCATAAATGTACTTTCTATTTTTTACTAATAATCTTAAATCTTACGACATTCAGGTCATCACGAAATGTTGTAGAATTTAAGTTTAATCTTCTTTTATTTTATCTATCATCATTAAGAACGGAAGATAAATCAAACCAACAGCAATCATTTGCACAATTTGAAGTAGACTGCCCATAATCGAATTGGTCGCAAGAAATCCTGAGATAACAGCAGGCATCGTCCAAGGCACTTGTGCACCCGTTGTCAACGGTACAATGCCTGAGGCAAATCCAGCATAGGCAATGATGACTGATACGATTGGCGCAAGCAACCACGGAATAAATAATGACGCATTCATAACCATTGGTAAGCCAAAGATAACTGGTTCATTGACATTAAAGATTCCAGGTGCAATGGCTAAACGTGCCACTTCTTTATACTGCTTCTTGGTCATAATCACCATAATCAAAATCAAGACGATCAAGGTTGATCCAGATCCACCCAATGACACTGTAAAAGTATCCATAAATGATTTTGTGACAATGTGACCATGCTCTTGAAGAGCAGCATTTCCTTTTTTAAGTAACTCAGCATTATCAAGACCATTCGTTTGCCAGAATGGTTCAAAAACTGAATTGACAATAACTTGACCGTGGAGGCCAAAGAACCAAAGAAACTGAACAAAGAAAATGGCAACAATTGTTCCTGGTAATGACGTGCCTAAACCTGTCAATGGTTTTTGTATAATATTGTAAATCACATCATGCAAGTTTGTATCAAAGACACCAATCATCACAGCATTACCAATTAGAAATGGTAAGAGTGTTCCCAAAACTGGGATCAAAGCTGAAAATGATTTTGATACAGCAGGCGGTACGCCATCAGGCATTGTAATCACAAAACCTTTTTGTGTCAAATAAACATAAATCTTTGATGCTAGAAAAGCAGCAATCATACCAAGAAACATCCCTTTAGCACCAAGTCTATCAAGAGACAGTAAACCAGAAGCTTGAATTTCTTTTTTACCATCTACAACTGTCATGAAAAATGGTGTTAAAATTAGAAATGAGGCCAATGAAACAACTGCACCAAAAATGGCTTCAACTTCTTTAGCTTTTGAAAAATAATACCCTATACCTAGTGTTACAAATACTGTCATTATAGACATTGTGGCATTTTGACCATTGCCAAACAAATTTGAAAACTGTGTTTTGATTGAATCCGGCCAAAATGGCAAATTATTAAAGACAACGATAAATGAGCCAAACATTGTGAGTGGAAAACTAAGCATAAATGCATCCCGGAGCACCGTCAAATACAGGTTAGCACCAATTTTTTGTGCAATTGGTGCTATTTTGGCACCCAGAGCATCCATAAAGTTATTCATAAGAAACCTCCAAACATTATTTTATGTTCTCATGATAACGCTTCCATGTTCGCATTACAATAGCATTTCTAGTAATGTATAGCTATTATAGTACTATTTGACTGAAAACTATAGGTATTTCTCTTTTAATGTATAGCTTAATTTTTACGTGTTAAGATAACTTCTAGGCTAAATTCTTCACCTATATGTGTTACTCTGGAATATTCAAATACTTGTCCTGTTAAAAATCGTGCTGTTTGTGTTGTTAATACCACTGGTTTTCCAATATCAATCTTCAGCAACTTCGACTCTTGTTCATCCGCTACATGAACAGCAATCCTCCTATGTGATTCTTCAATAATATAACCTAAATGTTGTTCAATATATTCATAAATGGAATTTTCTACATGCTCTAGTTTCAAATTTAAAATCAGTTTGACAGGCATCCACATTTCCTCTATAACAAAGGGCTTATCTTCCTTACTTCTTACACGTTTGATATGGTATACTTGCTCATCTGCTGTCATAAGACTTAACTTTTGCTGGACAGTTGCATCAGCAGAAACAACTTCAAAAATCAAAACATTAGAGACTACTTTTTTATCTGCATATAAAGCTGTTGAGCCTCTAAAATAATTAATTTCTCGCATTCTATCTAGTGATGCCTTCGAAAAATCATTGACAAAGGCACCTTTAGCTTTAACTTTCGTGATGAGTCCTTCATCCATCAATAAATCTGTCGCTTTTTTCACCGTCATTTTAGACGCATGAAAAGTTTCGATTAATTCTCTTTCATAAGGCAATTTACTTTTAGCAGGGAATTCACCCGATAATATTTTATTTCTAAGAATATTTGCTATCGTCAAGTATTTTTGTATTTTCATGCTTTAATTTTAGCATAAATTTCAATCATTTTTTCTAATTCGTCTACAGACTAAAACGAAAAAACACTTACGACTAAATCGCAAGTGTTTTTGTCAATTATTCAGTTACTTCTTCAACAACTTCTTGTGTTTCAGCAACTTTTGCTAACGGTTCAAGGTTACGGTAACGCGCCATACCAGTACCAGCTGGGATGATTTTACCGATGATAACATTTTCCTTAAGACCAAGCAATGGATCTTTCTTGCCACGGATTGCAGCATCAGTCAAGACACGTGTTGTTTCTTGGAAGGATGCAGCTGACAAGAATGAGTTCGTTTCAAGCGATGCTTTAGTAATACCCATAAGAACTGGGCGAGATGTCGCAGGGACGCCACCATCAAAGAGAATTTGTTGGTTGGCTTGCTCGAAATCAGCGATGTCCATGAGTGTACCAGGCAAGAGATCTGTATCGCCGGCATCCATGACGCGGACTTTACGGAGCATTTGACGGACCATTACCTCAACGTGCTTGTCGCCGATCTCAACCCCTTGGCTTCTATATACTTTTTGCACTTCTGCAAGTAAGTAGGTTTCAACTGAAAGTGTATCGCGAACTTGAAGCAAGTGTTTTGGTTGAATAGAACCTTCTGTCAACGGTGTACCACGGTGAATGAAATCACCAACTTCAACGTGCATACGCGCTGTAAATGGGACTTCGTATGTCCGTGTATCTGTTTCACCTTTGACTGTTACTTCTTTCTTACGAGTCGCTGCTTCTTCAGTGATTTCAACGACTTCACCCGTCACTTCAGTGATGACCGCTTCCCCTTTAGGGTTACGGGCTTCAAAGATTTCTTGGATACGAGGGAGACCTTGTGTGATATCTTCAGATGACGCTACACCACCTGTGTGGAAGGTACGCATGGTCAACTGTGTACCAGGTTCACCGATTGATTGGGCAGCGATTGTTCCGACTGCTTCACCAACTTCAACTGCATCACCAGTTGCCAAGTTGACACCATAACAATGTTTACATACACCATGACGTGTTTTACATGTAAAGACTGAACGGATTGTGACTTCTTTGATACCAGCTGCAACGATTTGCGCTGCAATAGCTTCTGTAATCAACTCATCTTCACCGATGATTTGCTCACCTGTTTCAGGATGTACAACCGTTTTACGTGTGTAACGACCATTGAGACGCTCAGACAATGGTTCTACCATTTCTTTACCGGTCGCAATATCGCTAATCACAAGACCACGGTCAGAACCACAGTCATCTTCACGGATAATCACATCTTGGGCAACGTCAACGAGACGACGTGTCAAGTAACCTGAATCGGCTGTTTTAAGGGCCGTGTCGGTCATCCCTTTACGGGCACCATGGGTAGAGAAGAACATTTCCAAAACGGACAAGCCTTCACGGAAGTTTGAGATGATTGGGAGCTCCATGATTTTACCATTCGGTGCTGCCATCAACCCACGCATACCCGCGAGCTGTGAGAAGTTGGAGATGTTACCACGGGCACCAGAGTCCATCATCATAACGATTGGATTTGACATGTCTTGCGCTGCGATCAATCGACGCTCAAGTTCTTCTTTCGCACCACGCCAAACGTCTGTTACCATTGTATAACGTTCATCATCAGTCATGGCACCACGACGGAATTTCTTCGTGATTTGCGCCACTTTATCATGCGCTTCTTCGATGATAATGTGTTTATCTTCAACGACAGGAATATCTGCGATACCCACAGTCAAACCAGCCTTAGTAGAATGGTGGTAACCGAGGTCTTTGAGACGGTCAAGCATTTCAGATGTCAAAGTCGTACGGAAACGTTTGAAGACTTCTGCGATGATATTACCCAAATGTTTTTTCTTGAATGGTGGGACCAAATCAAGATTTTGGATAAACTCAATCACATTTTCACCAGGCGCCATGAAGAAACGGTCGTCTGTTTGTGATGTCAAGTTTTCTTGTGTTGGTTCATTTAGATAAGGGAACTCTTCTGGCATAATCGCATTGAAAAGGATTTTACCAACAGTTGTTGCCATGATCTTATCTTTTTGATCAGCCGTCCAAGGTTTGTTCAATGATTTTGTTGCGATCCCGACACGTGTGTGCAAGTGAACAAAACCATTACGCCAAGCCACTTCAGCTTCATCTGCGTTAGAGAAGACCATGCCTTCACCTTCACGACCAGCTTCTTCCATGGTAATATAGTAGTTACCCAAGACCATATCCTGTGACGGTGTGACAACTGGTTTACCATCTTTCGGGTTAAGAATGTGCTCAGCAGCTAGCATCAAGATACGCGCTTCTGCTTGGGCTTCTTCAGAAAGTGGCAAGTGAATCGCCATTTGGTCCCCATCGAAATCGGCATTGTAGGCTTCACACACAAGTGGGTGAAGACGAATCGCACGACCGTCGATAAGAACTGGTTCAAAGGCTTGGATTCCAAGACGGTGAAGGGTAGGTGCGCGGTTAAGAAGAACTGGATGTTCTTTAATCACATCTTCAAGGACATCCCAAACATCTGGATCTTGACGTTCAACTTTACGTTTCGCAGCACGGATATTCGGTGCCATGTCACGTTTCACGACTTCGCTCATAACAAATGGTTTGAAGAGTTCAATCGCCATTTCACGTGGCACACCACATTGGTACATTTTAAGTGTTGGACCAACGACGATAACCGAACGACCAGAGTAGTCGACACGTTTACCGAGCAAGTTTTGACGGAAACGTCCTTGTTTCCCTTTCAGCATGTGGCTGAGGGATTTAAGTGGACGATTACCTGGACCTGTAATTGGACGACCACGACGACCGTTATCAACCAAGGCATCAACAGCTTCTTGTAGCATCCGTTTTTCATTTTGAACAATGATATTTGGTGCATTCAATTCCATCAAGCGTTTCAAACGGTTATTCCGGTTGATGACACGACGGTACAAATCATTCAAGTCAGAGGTTGCAAAACGACCACCGTCAAGTTGCACCATTGGACGTAAATCAGGTGGGATGACTGGTAAAACATTGAGTACCATCCACTCTAATTTATTGTTTGATTTATTGAAGGCATCCAAGACATCCAAACGACGGATGGCTTTGACACGTTTTTGACCTGTTGCAGTTTGCAACTCTTCTTTAAGGGCTGAGATTTCAACATCCAAGTTGACATTCATCAACAAATCTTGAATGGCTTCTGCACCCATCTTCGCAACAAATGAACCAAAACCATTTTTGAGCATTTGTTCGCGGTATTCGCGTTCAGTCAAAAGTTGTTTTTTCTCAAGTGCTGTTTCTTTAGGGTCAATGACCACATAACTTGCGAAATAGATGATTTCTTCAAGAGAGCGAGGACTCATGTCCAAGGCCAATCCCATACGTGATGGAATCCCTTTAAAGTACCAAATATGTGAGGTTGGCGCTGCTAATTCGATATGGCCCATGCGTTCACGGCGAACTTTCGCACGTGTGACTTGGACACCACAAATTTCACAGACTTGGTTTTTATAAAAAACGCCTTTTAGCTTACCACAGCTACATTCCCAGTCTTTTGATGGTCCGAAAATACGTTCATCAAAGAGGCCTTCGCGTTCTGGTTTTTGTGTACGATAGTTAATTGTTTCAGGTTTTTTGACTTCACCAAAAGACCAAAAACGGATTTTTTGAGGAGACGCAATCCCAATTTGCATACTCTCAAATTTATTTACATCGACCATTTTTTCTCCTGTAAATTGAGATTATCTTTAGTGACTTGACTTGCAACTAAGCGCAGATCGCTGTTTAAAGATAAGCTCAGCAAGATATGAGTCAGCCTTTCTTCAAAGTCTGACTAACATCTTTTCGTTTATGATTTTCTGCTCTGACACCAAGTTCAAAAGCTTTGGCATGAAAAAGCTTATTGACCAGCTTCTTCAATTGCCACTTCCTCAGCTTCAATCGCTGCGGCAACTTCTGCTTCTTTGGCTTCTAACATTTCCAATGTCACTTCGACTTTGTCGTTGTTATGTGGATCTGTATCGTCATCCAATTCACGAAGTTCTAAGACATTATCATCAACGTCCAAGACTTTCATGTCTAAACCAAGTGATTGCAATTCTTTTACCAAGACGCGGAATGACTCAGGTAGACCTGGTGCAGGGATTTTTTCACCTTTAACAATCGCTTCATAGGCTTTAGTACGGCCAACGACGTCATCAGATTTATAAGTCAGGATTTCTTGCAGAATATTGGCAGCACCATAAGCTTCCAGCGCCCAAACTTCCATCTCCCCAAAACGTTGTCCACCAAACTGCGCTTTACCGCCGAGTGGTTGTTGAGTAACGAGTGAGTAAGGTCCGACTGAACGGGCATGGAGTTTATCATCAACCATGTGGTGAAGTTTGATCATGTACATGACACCAACTGACACACGGTTATCGAAGGCTTCACCTGTACGACCATCATAGAGTACAGTCTTAGCATCATCTGCCATGCCTGCTTCTTTAACGGTATTCCAGATGTCCTCATCACGCGCCCCATCAAAGACAGGTGTTGCAATGTGGATACCAAGTGTACGAGCTGCCATCCCAAGATGAAGCTCCATAACTTGTCCAATGTTCATCCGTGATGGGACACCCAGTGGGTTCAACATGATATCCACTGGTGTGCCATCTGGCAAGTAAGGCATGTCTTCTACTGGCAAGATGCGGGATACAACCCCTTTATTACCATGACGACCGGCCATTTTATCCCCAACATGAATTTTACGTTTTTGAACGATGAAGACACGAACGAGTGTATTGACACCAGTTTGAAGTTCATCACCATTTTCACGACGGAAAATCTTCACATCATGGACGATACCATCGGCACCATGCGGTACACGAAGTGATGTATCACGAACTTCACGTGCTTTTTCACCGAAGATAGCACGGAGCAAACGTTCTTCTGGTGTTGGATCTGTTTCACCCTTAGGTGTGACTTTACCAACGAGAATGTCGCCTTCTTTAACTTCAGCACCAATACGGATGATACCAAACTCGTCCAAATGACGCATGGCTTCTTCACCAACGTTTGGAATCTCGCGTGTAATTTCTTCTGGCCCAAGCTTTGTATCACGTGTTTCAGATTCGTATTCCTCGATCGCAATTGAAGTATAAACGTCATCTTTAACAAGACGTTCACTCATAATAACGGCATCCTCGAAGTTATACCCTTCCCAAGTCATGTAGGCAACAAGTGGGTTTTGACCGAGGGCCATTTCGCCACCTTCCATTGAAGGACCGTTACCGATGATTTCATCTTTATCAACTTTGTCACCAACTTGAACAAGCGGGCGTTGGTTGTAAGATGTTCCTGAGTTTGAACGACGATATTTAGTGACCGTATATTTGTCTAATTCACCAGTTGTGCGACGGATGCGGATTTCACCACCGTCAACAAATTCAACTGTTCCTTCATGTTTAGAAAGGATGGCAGCACCTGAATCATGCGCTGCTTGATGTTCCATACCAGTTCCGACAAATGGTGCATGCGGATTAATCAATGGTACTGCTTGACGTTGCATGTTGGCTCCCATGAGGGCACGGTTGGAGTCATCGTTTTCCAAGAAAGGAATACAAGCTGTTGCGACTGCGACTACCTGTTTAGGTGATACATCCATGAAGTCAGCTTTATCCGCTTCAACTTCAATATTGTTACCACGTGTACGGGCCATAACTGTTTCACCAGAGAATTTATTATCTTCTGTTAATGGTGAGTTAGCTTGGGCAACGATGTAGTTATCTTCTTCATCAGCTGTCAAATAATGAATTTCGCTAGTTACAACACCATTAGCACGGTCAATACGACGGTAAGGTGACATAATGAAGCCATATTCATTGATTTTACCAAATGATGACAAGTTATTGATCAACCCGATATTTGGTCCCTCAGGTGTCTCAATCGGACACATACGGCCATAGTGGGTATAATGCACGTCACGTACTTCATAGCCGGCACGGTCACGTGTCAAACCACCAGGTCCGAGGGCTGACAAACGGCGTTTGTGAGATAACTCAGACAGTGGATTATGTTGGTCCATGAACTGTGACAACTGTGAGCTACCAAAGAACTCTTTGATAGCTGCCGTTACAGGACGGATGTTGATCAAAGATTGTGGCGTCATGTTTTCGTCATCAGCTGAACTCATACGTTCACGAATGACACGTTCCATACGGCTCAAACCAATACGAACTTGGTTTTGGAGCAATTCGCCAACTGAGCGAATCCGACGGTTACCCAAGTGGTCAATATCATCCACACGACCAATACCTTCGTTAAGTGCTAACCAGTAGTTAACGTTTGCGATAATATCAGCAGGTGTTAAATGACGAACTTCTGGTGCGATTTGACCATTTGAAATCACGTTGATCACTTTTTCTGGATCTTTTGGTGAGTAAACTTTAACGACTTGGATCTCGATAGGTTCTGTGACCACAGCATCATCTGACGGATAAAGTGTGACAGTGTTCAAACCATTATCAAGTTCAGTCTCAATGCTGTCCAACACATCACGTGTCAATTCTGTGTCTTTATCAACTAAGATTTCGCCAGTTTCACCACTTACTAATGCTTCTGCAAGCGTGAGACCCAAGAGACGGTTTTTAAGGGCTAATTTTTTGTTAACTTTGTAACGACCAACTGGTGCAAAGTCGTAACGACGTGGATCAAAGAAACGTGCTGTTAGTAAGCTTCGTGAGCTATCAACAGTTTTGGGTTCACCAGGACGAAGGCGGTCATAGATGTCTTTAAGGGCTTCTTCTGTCCGTGTGTCGCCGGCATATTTATGAATGTCTTTTTCGATTGTTGCGCGAGTTAATTCGCTATCACCAAGGATTTCGAAAATGGCTTCATCTGAACCGAAACCGAGAGCACGCATGATGGTTGTAAATGGTAATTTACGTGTGCGGTCGATACGGACATAACCGATACCTTTGGCATCAGTGTCTAACTCAAACCAAGCACCACGGTTAGGGATTGTTGTATGGCCATATGATTCCAAACCATTTTTATCAACTTTTGGATGGAAATAAGTACCAGGTGAGCGAACCAACTGAGAAACGATGATACGTTCAGCACCATTGATGATGAAGGTACCCATTTCTGTCATGAGTGGAAAATCACCGAAGAACACTTCTTGTGTTTTCAACTCGCCAGATTCTTTGTCAACCAAACGGAAAGTCACAAATAAAGGTGCTGAGTAGTTGGCGTCATGGGCGCGCGCTTCCTCAATTGTGTATTTAGGTTCTTTCATTTCATAACCAACAAATTCCAGGTCTTTTGTACCTGCAAAGTTGTCGATTGGTAACATTTCTTTAAAGACATCAGCCAATGACTGGTCTAAGAAACGTTGATAAGAGTCGGTTTGAATTTCGATCAAATTCGGCAAATCAAGTACTTCTTTGATTCGCGAAAAGCTGCGTCTAGTACGGTGTTTACCGTATGCTACGTCATGTCCTGCCAAGATCTTCTCCTCTAATACTTCTGGTCATCTCTGCTACGATTTGAGCGATGACCTTTACAGTGGATTATATGCAATGCGGCCAACTGATTTTGCAATCATTGACCATTTTTTAGTTTGTCGTTGTTATACTTAATAAAGTATACTTTCTGAAAATATTAAGAATTTTCAGAAAGATTTTTTTTGCGTTACAATTTGCAGTTTTTACTGCTTCAGACGTCAAAAAAAGCAACGAAAATAAAACTTCTCGCTGCTCACAAAGCACTAGGGACAATATTTCCTAGCATTTTGCCGACAAACTCTTTAAAACATTATAGCATATTTCATGCCAGATTTCAAGGGATAATGCTTTAACTGACTGTGTTTGAGTACTTGTCAAAGAATAAGTTTACTACTGGTATTGAAATCAAAACAGGTAACTCTTATTAATTTTTTAGCCTACTTTAAGTTAAATCGTTTACAATGAGACTTGTAATACTTATAACAGCTCTCAGGAGCCATTTTGAAAGGTAAGAAAGATGAATTTTTTCAAGAGATCGTAGCTGTATTTAACAGCGAAATTAGGAAAAACTGCTATTTTAATGTTAGTTTTCACTGCAATTATGGTATTTGTTTTAGCCGGTTTAACTATTCGGCAAGCTGCTATCAAAGCAACAGAGAATGCCAAAAAAGAAGTTGGGGCATCCGTCACCTTATCCGTTGACCGAGATAAGATGATGCGAAAAGCGATGTCGATGGCAAATAATGATGGCTCGCCTCTCCGTATCGAAGAAACACCTGTTCCACTTGAACAAGCGGAAAAAGTTTCGAAAATGAAGAATGTTAAAGATTATTCATTTTCAACATCTGCTAATGCTGCAGCAGGCGAAGGTGTCAAACCCATTACCGGAAACGCCGACAACTCTGCTCAACAAGGCCTTTCAGGTCGTAGACCTGGTGAAGAAATTGATGAATCAAAGAGTACCGTTTCCATGAACCCTGATTTTCATGTCACAGGTGTCAATACCCTCTCAAGCCTTCCAACATTTGAAGATGGAACAGCTAAAATGATTAATGGTCGAGCCATTAACGAAAAAGATAAAGGGACCAACCATGTCAACATTGAAAGTCAACTAGCAACCGCTAATAAATTAACTATCGGTAGCACCTTCACCTTAAAAGATGAAGATGGTAAAAAACGTGAAGTTAAGGTTGTCGGTATCTACAAAACATCAAAAACAGCCGATGCGGCTACTCAACGGATGACTTCTTTAAATCCGGCCAACACCATCTACGCCCATTATGTCTTGACCAACAGTTTTAAAGAAGGTGCAACCGATAAAAGCAAACAAACGATTGATAGTGCCGTTTATTACTTGAAAGATCCCGCAAAAATGGAAAAGTTTGTGGCCTCTGCTAGCAAGAAACTAGATACTGATACTATGACTTTATCGGCCAATGACCAAGCCTATCAACAAATGCTGACACCATTGAACAATGTCGCAAGCTTTGCAACCAACATTGTAATTCTGGTTGCTGTTGCCGGTGTGATCATTCTCAGCTTGGTCGTTATTCTTAGTATTCGTGAACGTCGTTTTGAGATTGGTGTCTTGATGAGTTTAGGTGAAAACAAAGCCAAAATTATCGGGCAGTTCTTCATCGAACTTTTCGTAATTATGCTCGTCAGCGTCAGTCTTGCTGGTATGACAGGAAATGTCATCGGAAATGTCATCGGTAACCAACTCTTAAGCCAACAGAATGCTACACATCAAGAACAATCGCAAAACAATACCTCTCAAGGCGGGGGTGGCTTTATGGGCGACCTAAGTAGTCCTTTTACACCAAGCAAACAAGAAGCGAAGCAAATTGAGAAGATGAATGTCAAAATGACTCAAAAAACAATTTCCCTACTAGGCGCTAGCCTTAGGTATCGTTCTGATCGCCATCTTCGTTGCCTCTATCGGCATCTTGAGGATGGAACCTAAAACGATACTGACAAGCAACTAAAGCATTTAGCAAGAGATGAATCACCGGAGGAAGATAAATGTTAGAAACAAAAAAACTTGGTTTTTGGTATCAAGATAAGGTAGATACCCTATTTGAAAACGTTAATTTACAATTTGAAGCAGGCAACATGTATGCCATTCTAGGTAAAAGTGGGAGTGGGAAAACAACTTTTCTATCGCTCATCTCAGGCTTAGATTCAGTAAAAGAAGGCGAGATCTTTTACCAGGATAAAAGCTTGAACCAAATCGGTTTAACCCGATTTAGAAAGCATCATCTTGCCATTGTTTTCCAAGCCTATAACCTCTTTACTTATATGACTGCCTATCAAAATGTCAGCAGCGCACTTGAAATTAGTGGTGAGAAAAAAGAAAATAAGCGCGCATTCATTACAGAAAGTCTTAAGTCTGTTGGGATTACTGAAGACTTACAACATAAAAAAGTTGGACAGTTATCCGGCGGTCAACAACAACGTGTAGCTGTCGTCCGTGCCATGGTGACTGGCGCTGATATCATCGTTGCTGACGAGCCAACAGGAAATCTGGATGAAGAAACAGGACGTGATATCATCAATCTATTTGAAAAAATCGCCCATGATCAAAAGAAAATCGTCATTTTGGTCACTCATGACAATGATATCGCCAAGAAAAGTGATGTAACCTATGAATTGAAAGATAAGGTCTTTCATAAACGAGTTAAAAAGTTAAGCCAAACGAAATAAACGCCAACTCCAAAAACTCTCAAGAGATCAATCTTTCTCTTGAGAGTTTTTGCATGTTAAATCGAAATCGAACAGTCTAACCAAGCGCAGCTAAGATTTTTTTAACAGCATCTTCTGTGCCTAGTGGCAGAGCATGATAGGCATTCATTTCTAGTTTTTTAGCTTCGATGAAACGTAGACGTTCTGTCATACTCGCTTTTAGCGACGCAACATAACCTTCGTGTTCAAAATCAGGATTGAGATGCTTAATTGGCAGATAAGACAAACCTTCGATTGGACCAAAAGGCACGAAACTACCAATGCCATCAATAATTGCTTCGATAGCACCTAATGTATGATGTGGTTTAACTTTAGCACCATTGAAATAACCGGTATTGAGGATGTAGCAATCAATGGCCTTATCCTCAAATAATTTTTTGAAGGCAGTAAAATCCTCACCTAAGGCGTAAGAGCGAAATGGATTGGCGAAAGGTTCGATGACGATCTCATTGACATCAATATCCCCAACTATATTTTCTGCGGTAGAACGCTTGGTCGCCAAGGTCAAACCAAAAATAGATGCCAGATTGGGTTCACTAACTTTGACAACCGGCGGTAAACTTTCGTCCTGCATGATCCAGTAGACAGCATTGATCTTTTCTTGGATATGGTCCACACGATTAGGTGTAACTAATTTAGACTTGACTGTTCGACCATTTCCATTGCGAATATCTTCTGTGACAAGAACTTTCCTACCAGCTTCATCTAAAGTAACCCCAACATTTTGACAGGTTAGGAAATATTTGACCATTTCACTGGTCATGGGATAGTCCTGCGTTTTGTCGAAATATGCAGGTTCCAAGGCTGTAGTTGACCCATCTTGGTGATTGATGATAAAGGCGTCATCATGCAGGACGGTGACGTGATACTTACTATCATTTTTAGCTAGGGTGATCGTTGATTTTCCGGAACCTGATAAACCAAAGGCTGCCATGGTGTATTTTTTGCCATCGCTCAAAGTGTACTGTTTCATGCCCCCATGGCAGGCAATATAATTATGATCATGCGCCGTTGCCCAAGCCAGTGTTAAGGTCGCCTTCTTATACTCGCCAAAATACCGTAGCCCTAAAATCACAGCAACATTATGCTTGGGATCAAAGAGAGCTAAACCATTAGGATAATCTGGATGCTGCCAGTCCGGATCGCCAAATACGTATAAATCACCTGTTTGATAGGATTTGGACTGGGCATACATATCTTGGCAGTCTTTCGTCAATCGCTGAAAATTAAGTAAGTAATTTAAGATGGTGTTAACATAGGCCGCGGGTAACAAGAGATGACTTTTGAGCATAAATTCAGGATCCAAGCCGACGTATACTTCAGTTGTGTAAACTTTTTTTTGACTGACGCCAAACACGGCTTCACGGACCAGACGTGCAAAATAAGCCGTATCTACACATGGTTGACCGATAATTTTTCTAGCCGCTGAGGTGCGCCCGACGACTTCACCATCGTTAAAGACAAGTACCTTGCTGTTTTCCGGGAAACCATGGACTTCTGGTTCATGAATCGGTAAATCAGTGACGATGGTCCCTCTTGTTTCCTTAGCTAGGGCATAGGCCTCCGCGACTGTCTCAATTTTTTCGACATTATTGGCATAAAAAGCTGTTTCGACCGTTGCTCTAATCGCCGAAAACAAGGGATTCTTTTTTTGAATGTCCTCGATTTTATATTTTTCGATAGATGTCATCTGATACCCTCCTTGATATCTTTTCCTAATCACATGTTCATGTTTTTATTATACGCCTTTTATCGAAATTTTCAAAAAATTTGTAAATCTTTTTATCCCTTGCATTTTTGATAAACAAAAAACCTTGCCACGCCCTATCTCATTTAAGAATAGAAAGTAGACAAGATTTTAACTAGAAATTACCAGATTTTAACGCGTTCTGCTTCAGCACGCCACATACCGTCACCTTCTTGAATATCAAAAGTTGCAAAGAATTCATCTAAGTTACTCGCTTGCACATTGGCACGGAGTTTACCTGGGGCATGGACATCCATTGACAGCAACATTTGTTGGTATTCTTCTGAAGCTTTGAGGCGCCAGATTTCTCCCCACTGGGTGAAAAAGGCTTTCAGATCTGCGTCAGGTTCTCTGAGCGCTGCGGTCATGGCTGCTGTCAATCCGCCGGCATCGGCGATATTTTCTGAAACGACCAGCTTACCATTGACCTTGCTGCCTGCGATTTCTAGGCCGTCAAACTCGGCAATCATCAGCTCTTGCTTGGCTTCGAAGGCTTTGAAATCTTCGTCCGTCCACCAGTTATTCATATTGCCGAATTCGTCAAAGAGGGCACCGTTATTATCAAAGGCATGAGAAATTTCGTGAGCGATTACCGCACCGATGCCGCCGTAATTTTGACTAGGCGTTTGCTCTGTTGCTGAGTAAAAGGGCTTTTGCAAAATGGCTGCAGGAAAGACGATGGTGTTGCTATCTGGGCTAAAGTAAGCATTGACCATGTGTGCTGGCATGTGCCACTCAGTCTTATCGACATCTTCGTTGAATTTGTCATAGTGTTTGTGACTACGTGCGACATCAAATCGCGCAATATTGCTATAAAGACTGTCATGAGAGACAGTAAATTGCTGATAAATTTCTGGTAATTTATCAGGGAAACCGATAAAGACCGTCATGGCATCCAATTTCTTGATGGCTTTGTCAATCGTCGCACGACTCAACCAAGTATTTTTATCCAAACGTTCTTGGTAAACTTTGATCATCTCAGAGGTCATCCGTTTCACATCTGCCTTGGCTGCTTCACCAAAATATTTGTGACCATAATATAAACCAACAGCTTGCGAAAACTGACCAGTTGCCAAATCAAAAGCATGTTTTTCTTGGCTACGCGCTTCAGAAGTCCCTGATAATTTGCGTGAAAAGTCACTTCCCAAAATCCGCATATCATCAGACAAGTACTGGGTTGAACCTCTCAGTAATTTGACCAACATCCATGACTTAATCAGCTCAAAATTAGCCACATTAACGATTTGATCAAAGTTTTCATAGAAACGTTTTTCATACACAACGATTTTTTCAGGTAACTTGCCGATCAGCGCTTCGATGATTTGGGCAAATGGTATAGACTTGATGTGCGACGTGAAATCACTGATGACAACAGGATTATAGAGCTCAGCATACTTGGCCCATTCTTCTGATGTATTGACGTACTGGGCTAAAATAGCATCAAATTTGACTGTGTTCTCCACTTGTTGCTGTGCTGCTTCTGCTGAAAAGCCAAACTCACGCAAAATTTCTACAGTATTCGTCCTATAAAAATCAAGCAACTCAGCCTTACGTGGATGTTCATCCGCATAGTACGTTGTATCAGGCAAAATTAAGCCAGCGCCAGAGAAAGTCATGGCATAATGCACAGCATCTTTCATATCTGTGTCAACTGACAAACCAAAAGGTACTGGCACTTGAGAGTTTAAAATCAAGTCCGCAAATTTGCTAGTTAAAGTTTCAAAATCTGAAATAGCTGAAATTTTTTCTAACTCTGGTTTAACAGGTTCTGTCCCAAACTCGAAACGTTCGATAAAATCGCCTGCTTTTTTATAGAATTTTGCAAATTCAGTCATGACAGGTTCATCAAATTCATGAATCGTCGCAAAATCGTGCATCAAGGTTTGTTCATTACTAATGACAAGTTCATCAAAGGCTGCAATTCGTGGGCGATCTGATGGAATTTCTGTTTCCGCTAACCACTCGGCGTTGACTGCTTCAAATAAATCATCCTGAATTCTAACCATTCTCAAAACCACCTTCTAAAATTTCAATCACGCGCAACATCTGCGCATCCGTTATCAGTTTTTCTGCACCATTGATCACAGTTTCGTAAGCTGCATCATAAATTCGACCGTAATCCCCCAGCTCTGATGGGATATATTTCTCGATTCGGTCACCGTTTTGATTGAGATAAGTCAGATGACCGTAGGCTTGCGGGCTATCCTCACCAAATCCTGCTGTACCTGGCATAATGCCAGCTTTCAGGTCATTTTCCTGCTGGTCAACATCTTGCTTGATGAAAGTACCTTTGGTACCTTGTATCAGCCATTTTGGATAAGGCACAAGCGCTGACTCTGTCGCATGCACGCTAGCTTTCAAGTGATCGGGATAAAACAAATCCACGTCAAAATGGTCGTCGAGTGTGCTCAAAGGTTGGCGGGTACTTCTAATATCGTACTGCACCTTTTCAGGACTACCAAATAGACTGACCATTTGGTCCACCAAGTGGACACCATGACCGTAGAAAGCACCATCGAAGTTCGATCCAGTGACGGTTGTGTCATCAGGTCGGAAATGATCCATGTGTACCTGAATGTCGATCACGCGCCCAAGATAACCAGTTTCTATCATTTTTTTAACCGTCAAAAAGTCACTGTCAAAACGGCGATTTTGAAAAGGCATGAAAAAGAGATTGGCATCCTGGGCAAGCGCTACTAACTCTTGCATTTCAGTCAATTTTTCAACAGCAGGCTTGTCTAGTAAGACGTTTTTACCCGCCTGTAATAATTGTTTAGCCAAGGCAAAATGCGATTTAGCAGGTGTTACGACAACAACCAGATCAATGGTCTTGTCTTGGATAATATCCTGAATGTCTGTCGAAAAAAGCGTACCAGTTGCTTCTAAAGCAAGCTGCGCCTCAGGATTTTTCATTAAGGTTGGCGTCACGATTCGGACAATCTCAAAATTGTCGCGTGTTTGCAAGTAAGGAATGTGATAACGGTTGGTTGATTTGCCAAAACCAACATAGGCAATTTTCATTTTTTTCATGTCTATATTTTAACACACTCATCAAGCAAAAGCGGGTCTTAAAAATTGCTAAGCCACACACATCTCAAACCGCACGACTTAAGCATGAAAACGTTTTAGCATTAACGACTCTATTTAGGCTTCTAGCTCGACCAAAATTTGGTTGTTAGAAAGATCTTCGATTACAAGACTGTGATCTGTGTAAGATTGCAGCCGTCCTAATTCGTCAGCTTTTACTTTGATCCTTGCTAGATCATCTGAAGTCACAACATAGACTGTGAAACCAAATAATCCCGGCGTATCATCTAGATGATTGGCTAAATTTGTGCCTTCCCAACTATTGAAAGCAAAATGATGATGGTAATCACCAGAAGCAATCCAACTACCAGAGGGCACTGCAAATTTTTCAGTCATACCAAATAGGACTTGATAAAAATGAGATGTCTCAGCGACTGACTTTACGCTCAAATGAATATGACCCATTTTCGTTTGAGCTGGTATGTGAAAGTCACTCGATTGACCAGTCGCATCTGCTAGAATCCCCGCAACGTCAAGTTCTTCGGTGATGGCAATGATTTGATCCCCTTGTTTATCCCAGACTGTTTCATGGTTATCGTGATAAACTTCTATCCCATTTCCTTCTGGATCCTCTAAGTAGATGGCCTCACTATAGCCGTGATTAGCACCACCAATAATTGGGACTTTGTTTTGAATTAAGTGATTGAGAAAATCACCTAGATCCGAACGATTTGGTACAAGTATGGCGATATGATACAGGCCAAAAGTTTTTGATAGATTAGCCGGCACTTGCTTTAATCGGACCAGTTCTGTCTGAGTTGACACAACGCCCAAGATAGCGTCTGTGCTCGTTTGACTTATAATATCCAGTCCTAAGACTTTTTGATAATACTGAATTTCAAGTTCTAAATTACTCACATTTAGAGTAACTGCGCCTAAGCGGACTTTGGATTGATAGGAATACATGATGTTCTCTTTCTATAATAATAACAATGGATGATATCATCTATAGTTTACAAATGTAAACATAAAGTTATTATAACGATATTTATAAATATAAACAAGCAAAGCAACTCAGATTTTTGAAATTTTATGCCAATCAAAAAAAGTGCCGTAGCACTTTAGATTAATTTTTCTTTATGAAACTGTTCCACGATTTGTTCACCATCATTGAGTTTCTCCCAGATGACAACTTTTCCTGCTTTCAGAGATTTTTGAACATCAATAATCCGCTGATTGCTTGAGCCGCGGAATTGTAGCAAGAGATTTTTCTTAGAGAGGTCAAAACGGCCATCAACTAAGATGTCAATATTGGCTAACAACTCGAGTTTATCTGGCGTCTCTAACATGAGCTCATCCCATGTATAGCCAGTCCATGACCAGATATCCTTGCCAGGCAGCTCAGACTTGATTCTTTTCACAAGCGGTAAAACCGTGCCAGTGTTAAGGAATGGCTCGCCACCTAACAAGGTCAAACCTTGTACGTAAGACAGTGCCATATCTGCCATGATCCGCTCTTCTAGTTCAAGCGTATAAGGTACGCCGAACCTAAAGTTCCAAGTTGCTTCATTATAGCAACCTTCACAATGAAAAGGACAGCCACTCACATAGAGGCTATTTCGCACACCCTCACCGTCAACGAAATTGAGCGGTTTATAATCTGCGATATAACCCTGAGATAAATCTTCAGCACGCCATTCTTGTGGTTTGGGATTGTTCATTTTTTGCCTGATTTCTTCTTGTTGAGATACTGCGCTTTAATCGCTTCAAGTTTCAGTTGTTTATCGGATTTTCCGATATTTTTTTCGTGGAACTTTTGGACACTTTGTTGTCCCTTATTATCTAATTGGTATTTACCCATTTTTCACCTCTATATAAACTTTAAATATGCAATTTCCGGCGAAGGGATGTGCCTTTTGCACCAAATAATTTTTCTAAATAGCCTAGTTTCGCTGCCATAACTAAGTAAGCAGCGAACCCAAAGCCTCCCGCTACGACAGTTTTCAGCAGGACATGGTTCGGCAGTAACCATTTGGCCAGGCTCACAATGATGGCCATAATTAAGGTCATTGTGGCGATACCCAAGAAGCCACGGAAGGTCACTTTGATCGAAAACTCAGAGACTTGCTGGACTTTGCGCAAGAAGAGGTAGACCCCGATACCAAAGGCAATGGTCGTCGCAATCATCGGTCCGTAAGCCTCGTAAAGCAAGATCGCCGGTACCTGAAGCACTAACTTGATCACTAGCGTCAAGGCAAAGTACCGCATCGCAACGCGACTATGGCGCAAGGCTTGAAGCATCGGTGATAACAAGGCATAGCTTGCAAGAAGGAAACTCTGTAGAAAGGCAAAGACAAACAAATTGAGCTGGAGTTGGCTTGGTGACACGTAGAAGATCGTATAGATTTCACGCGCCAGAATACTCATCCCCACAACAGCTGGCAACATGAAGACGGCAAATAACTGTAGGTTATAGCTGATCACATGTGCCGTCTCTTTTTTATCACCCTTGACATAAGATGAGGTGATGACGGGAATCCCAACCCCACCCAGAGTCGTTGCCACACCAATCAAAACCATGGTCAACTTATCTGTATTAGCAGAAAAGTATGAGAAGAAAATCGCCAATTGTGCATCGGTATAGTTGGCAACCATCCGCATGACATGTGGGAAAGTCGTTTGGTCGATCAGTTTGAAAATCTGAATCGCAGAGCCAATCACGATGAAGGGAATGGCCTGCGTCAAGGTTTGCGCGAGGAGATTCACAGCATTGATCTGATGTTTGGACGGTCCAGGATTAGCAATGTTAGCAATATCGCCCTGTTTCATCAAGGCTAAAATCAATACAACAGAACTTGCGATCATCCCGATAAAAGCGGCAGTCGTTGACTGTGTCACCGCCGCCACCCAGTCGCCTGAGCCAAGTTTCATGATCATAAAGGCTGTGACTAACATCCAGATCACGCGCACAATTTGCTCAAAAAGCTGACTAAGGGCGTAGGGTTTCATATTGCTCAACCCTTGGAAATAGCCTCGAATCACCGACATGGCCGGAAAAACAAGAACAGCTAGAGACAGGGATTTCATGACCGGAATCAGATCCTTACCACCACCCGAAAGCGCCGCAAAAAATGGCGCAAGCAAGTACATAACCCCTGCAAAAACAGCTCCCAAGATGACCATGAAAACCAACATTTGGCGAACCAAACGGTAGGACATGTTGCGATCACCAAGCGCATTATATTTGGCCACTTCCCGGGAAATGGCGACTGGAATACCAGCCGTCGAAATCAAAAGGAAGAGGGCATAGACATTGTAGCCCATGGAAAACAGCGCATTGGCCTGGTCACCATGACTGCCCATCCACGCATACCAAGGGATGATGTAGACAGCACCCAAAATTTTAGACAGGAAGTCACCTGCCGTCATCCAAAAAGTACCCGCCAGCATTTTATTCTGCTGATTTTGTGAGCTAGAAATTTCTTCTTCTATAAACTCTGCATTTTCCATTTTAGACAGTCACCCTTAAAAATCATCTTTACGATAACCCATTGATTGGATATCAATTTTTTTATCACGCCAGTTAGCTTTAATTTTGACCCAAGTTTCTAGGTAAACTTTATCGCCTAACATGACTTCGATATCACGGCGGGCCATCTTACCAACCTTACGGATCATATCACCACCTTTACCAAGAATGATCCCTTTTTGGCTCTTACGTTCAACGTAAATCGTCGCCATGATATGGATTTTTCCTGTGTCTTCATCACGTTTCATCGAATCAACCGTTACAGCGATTGAATGTGGGACTTCTTCACGTGTCAAAATCAAGACTTTTTCACGGATCATCTCACCTACCAGAAAACGTTCTGGGTGATCTGTAATCATGTCATCTGGGAAGTATTTAAAGCCTTCTTCGAGATTACTTTTCAGAATCTCAAGGAGTTTTTCTGTATTGTTACCTTCAAGGGCAGAAATCGGCACGACTTCTTTGAAATCCATTTGTGTGCGGAAATCATCGATTTGTGCTAATAACTGATCTGGATGGACTTTATCGATTTTATTAACAACCAAAATCACAGGAACATTGGCTTTTTTCAAGCGCTCAATAATCATATTGTCGCCCTTACCACGCGCCTCATCAGCTGGCACCATGAATAAAACCGTATCCACTTCACGTAAAGTTGAATAGGCAGACTCAACCATATAATCGCCCAAAGCGTTGTGTGGTTTATGAATCCCAGGCGTGTCGATGAAAACGATTTGCTCGTTTTCAGTTGTATAAATCCCTTGGATTTTATTACGTGTCGTTTGCGCCTTATCACTCATGATGGCAATTTTTTGCCCCATCACGTGGTTAAGCAAGGTTGATTTCCCGACATTTGGTCGGCCGATAATTGAAACAAATCCTGATTTAAAGGTCATATTTTTTCTTTCTGTTTTGAGGTAATCTTGACATATATTCTGTCAACGACTGCAGGTGTCTTTTACGCCTATCCAAGATTGAACAGACTTATTTTATTATAACATAAAAAGCCGTTGCCGACTTTTCAGTTTTGTGACGGGAGTCATTTACTCTCGTCTTATTTGTCGCCTTTATTACGAATCACGAAACCAGGTTTCTTTTCAGTCGCTTTAGGGTGAACTTTTTGTTTATCTTTTTTGTAGTAATCTTTTTTGTTGCGATCATCACGGTCGCGACCACCACCACGTTTGTCACGGTTATAACCACCGCCACCACGACGATCGTTACGTCCGCGGCCACCGCCACGATTGCCGCCACGGCCGCCGCCTTTACCACCTTCACCGTTAAATGGTAGTGGTTTTTCAGCAGCGATTTCTACTTTAGGACGTGTATCAGGATCATTAACTTTGGCTTGCAACAAGAGTGAAACTAAAAGTTTCGCATCGTATTCAGCAAGTAAGTTTTCAGCATCTTGATCAAATTTATCTAATTTAGCTGAGATTTTTGGATCAGTCAAATCACGTTTGATTTCGTCGAAAGCAACAGCGAGGCTAGCTTGGTAAGCTTCTTCGCGTGTTGGTGGCTTCATGCCTTTCATTTCTTTCTTAGTCAAACGCTCAATGGCACGTAAGTAGCCCATTTCGTTGTTAGACACGAAAGTGATTGACAAACCAGATTTACCAGCACGACCAGTACGGCCGATACGGTGAACATATGATTCTTGGTCTTGTGTGATATCGTAGTTATAAACATGAGTTACGCCAGAGATATCCAAACCACGTGCTGCAACGTCAGTTGCGACTAAAACGTCAAGGTTATCATTTTTGAAATCGCGCAAGACAGCCAAACGTTTTTGTTGAGCCAAGTCGCCATGGATACCTTCAGCACGATAGCCGAGTAATTTCAAACCACGTGTGATTTCGTCAACACGACGTTTAGTCCGACCAAAGACGATTGCCAATTCAGGTTTTTGCACATCAATCAAACGTGTCAAGACATCGAATTTCTCGAATTCTTTTGTTTTAACATAGTATTGATCGATTAGGTCAGACGTCATTTCTTTCGAAACGATTTTGACGTGTTGTGGTTCTTTCATGAATTTCACGCCGATTTTCTTGATGGCGTCAGGCATTGTTGCTGAGAACAAGAGAGTTTGGCGCTCAGCAGGTGTTGCTTTGATGATAAACTCAAGGTCATCGATGAAGCCCATGTTCAACATTTCGTCTGCTTCATCAAGGATCAATGTTTCGATGTCGCCAAGTTGCAAGGCACGACGTTTGATCAAGTCAACCATACGACCTGGTGTGCCGACAACAACATGTGCACCAGATTTAAGTGCTTTGATTTGCTTGTCGATGCTTGCACCACCAAAGACTGAACGGACTTTGATGCCTTTATCGCGACCGAAGCGGAAAAGTTCTTCTTGCGATTGTACTGCTAATTCACGTGTCGGTGCAATAACAATTGCTTGTAAACCACCGTTAACGTCGATTTTGTTCAAGGTTGGTAGACCAAAAGCAGCTGTTTTACCAGTACCTGTTTGGGCTTGACCAATCACGTCTTTGCCATCAAGGGCGAGCATGATTGTTTGTTCTTGAATCGGTGTTGGTGTTTCGTAGCCAGCTTTAACGATGGCTGATAGGATGTCTTCTGACAATCCGAGTTCTGTAAATTTCAAGTGTTTCTCCATTCATATAGAAGTGGAGTTTTCGGTTATTTTTTCTAGTTTTCTGTGAGAAGATGCTAGTGTGCCACATCTTCGATAGGCTGCTAATCGATGTCCTAAAATTAGACATCTCACGACCTATCAATATATAAAAACTTGTCTGCATTCTAAGCAAACAAGCTCAAAACGCTAAATACAATAGATAACTCAAGACTTTATTAGCCTAAATTCAAACAAGGTTGATTTTATCAAAGTTGTCTATCAATCCAAATACTCCATTGGGTGACGGTTGCCCCAATTGGACAACTTAATTAGTATAGCACAATTTTAGGGTAAATGATAGGGAAGCATTTAAGAATACGTTTTCATATTAAATGTGACTTTTTAGTCAATCAAACTGACAAGAAATTTAACTGGACAGATTACTTTTTTCTAACCTAATCCAATGCTAATCACGGTTCTGCGAAATCAACGATTTTTTACCGATTTCGCATTATTTCTCTGAAAGAATACGAAATTGGTATTTTTCGACACGATTTACGATCACGCAAAAAAATCCCGACACACAAGCATCGGAATTTCAAGTACTTACTATATTATCTCTCAACAAACGGCGTATCACTCAAGACAACATCCGGATATTTGTCCGCAAACCAACGTTCTGCAAATTGATTTTCAAATAAGAACAAAGGATTGTCAAAACGATCTTTAGCTAAAATATTACGCGAGCTAGACATGCGCTCATCCAAATCTTCTGGCTTAATCCAGCGCACTGTCTTTTTGCCCATCGGCGTCATAACCACTTCGGCATTGTACTCACCTACCATGCGGTGTTGGAAGACTTCAAACTGAAGCTGACCAACAGCACCCAGCATGTACTCGCCAGTCTGGTAATTTTTATAGAGCTGAATCGCGCCCTCTTGCACCAACTGCTCAATCCCTTTATGGAAAGATTTTTGCTTCATGACGTTTTTCGCTGCAACTTTCATGAAAAGTTCCGGCGTAAAAGTTGGTAGTGGCTCAAATTCCACTTTAAGCTGCCCTGTTGTCAACGTATCGCCAACCTGGTAAGTGCCCGTATCATAAACCCCGATAATATCACCAGCCACAGCATTTTCCACATTCTCACGGGCCTCCGCCATAAACTGGGTCACGTTACTAAGCTTCACAGCCTTACCAGTACGCGCTAGCTTCACCGACATCCCACGCTCAAATTCACCCGAAATAATCCGAACAAAAGCGATGCGGTCACGGTGACGCGGGTCCATGTTGGCTTGGATTTTAAAGACGAAACCTGAAAACTCAGGAGTCGTAGGTGACACCACCTCATCAGTTGTGGTTTTGTGCCCTTGCGGCTCTGGTGCGTAGTCTAAAAATGAATCTAGGAAAGTCTGCACCCCGAAATTCGTCAAGGCTGAGCCGAAGAAGACAGGGGTCAAATCACCAGCAAGAACCGCTTCAGCATCAAAAGGATTGCCAGCTTCCGTCATCAACTCAATATCATCTTTAGCTTGTTGGTAGAAAGGATTTAAGGCAAAAACTTGATCACCTTGCTCAAAGTCAACGTAACGCGTGTCCCCTTTGTAGAGTTCCAAACGTTTGTTGTGCATGTCATAGAGACCTTCAAAGTTTTTACCCATCCCGATTGGCCAGTTCATCGGCGTTGAGAGAATGCCCAAGACATCTTCCAACTCCGCCAGCAAATCAAGTGGCTCACGACCATCACGGTCAAGTTTATTGATGAAAGTAAAGACTGGAATGCCACGTTGTTTGACAACTTGGAAAAGTTTCTTGGTCTGTGCTTCAATCCCCTTAGCGCTATCAATAACCATAACTGCAGCATCGACAGCCATCAAAGTCCGGTAAGTATCTTCTGAGAAGTCCTCATGCCCAGGTGTATCTAGGATATTGACACGTTTACCGGCATAGTCAAATTGCATCACTGATGAGGTCACCGAAATCCCACGTTGTTTCTCGATATCCATCCAGTCGGATTTAGCAAAATGGCCAGTTTTCTTCCCTTTAACGGTTCCCGCTTCACGGATTTCACCACCAAAATAGAGCAATTGCTCAGTAATTGTCGTTTTACCAGCATCTGGGTGACTGATGATGGCGAAGGTCCGTCTACGTTTTATATCTGTTTCTAATGTCATTGTTCTTCCTTTAAGTGTTTGTATCAACTCTTGTCATGCCTAGCTTGGATTCTAGTTTACATAATAGTAGTTACCTCATATTTTGACTCAGTTACTACTATTATAGCATATTTATAAAAGTCCTTTTGTAATAAATTGTCATATTCGTCATTAAAAGTTCACGCATCTTTCATATTAGGGATAAATTTATCTGATAGAATAAAGAACATGAAAACTTATAACAGTAACACAAACAACACAACAGCAAAACTGTCACTTAAAACAATGGCACTTTTAGCTGGTATACTCTTTACTAGTGGCTTATTCGTGACAAGCCAAACAGCTAGCGCTGATCAAGTCACTTACACCGTTCAATCTGGTGATACCCTATCAAGCATTTCAGATCAATTCTATCATGACCAAGCACATGTACAAACGATTGCAACAGCTAATAAAATAGACAATATCAGCCTGATTTATGTCGGTGAAGAACTCAAATTCGACACAAACACTAAGGCTGACAGCAAAGCACCCGCTAAACCAAGTGCAGCGCCTAGCTCACCTGCTGTTGCGCCAGTCGCAGCCGTTGCACAGCCTACAGCGAGCATTGCGACCAACAACGGTTTTACCGCAAACTCTGCCAAAGAGGCAATCGCCATGACTGAATCCGGTGGTTCTTACACGGCGCAAAACGGGCAATATTATGGTCGTTACCAACTGACGTCTTCGTATCTTGGTGGTGACTTCTCACCTGCTAACCAAGAACGTGTTGCCGACGCTTATGTCGCTGGCCGTTACGGTTCATGGGAAGCTGCTTGGCAGTTCCACCTTGCCAATGGTTGGTATTAAGCTGTAACTCAATAAATTTGATCAAAGCGTTCGAGGAGCGCTTTTTTTGATGCTACAGTGAGCTTTTGGATTCAAAAAAACTTTAACGAATTATCATTCGTTAAAATTTTTAATTATTAGTATCAACTCAATGAATTGATACTATTTTGTTACCATCCCATCTTTCGATTAAAGTCTCGCCGTTCTTCATCACGAGCTTCTTCAAGTTCTTCTTCTTTCATTTTCAAGATGCTATCATACTCATTAAATTCTTGTTCAAACTGAAAGCTTAAATCCCTCGGTGCGCCACCAGGTAAATTTTGATAAAAACTATAAACATAATCAACTAACTGACTTGTTTTTTGGTTCACCTCTCTACGATAATCGTTTATGATTCCCTCTGCTTCATTGAATAAACGTACATTATCATCATGCGCATCCTCAATTTGTTGGCGTTCGTAATTATCCATCATCATTTCCTCTATACACCAGCCTTTACTGGACTTTTTAACTCTGGTTTAAATTTACTTGTCTTCAAACTTTCTTCTGCTGCGACCGCAGATTGACCCGATAATCCCTCTTTAAAATTAGAGACAATGGTTTGACCCGCAAAATCAGTCATCTCAGTTTTCTATTCACTTAGGCTTTGAGATAAGCTCATGCCTTGAGCTGTTATTTCTACTCTCTTTGCCTCAAGGATGGCTTTAATGGCAATCCGCTCTTGCGCCTTCATTGTTTCTGTAAATTGATTATTCATAAAATTAATATCTACAAACGGATTTCCTAGCGTATTTTCATATAACATTTTCCTACCTCCAGTTCACTTTTGTCTCATTCATCAAGTTGCTAAATCCCGTAGCACCCTGTGCATCCACTTCTTGAATGTTTTGGGCGATTTTCAGCAGAGTTGCAGAAAATTGTTCTATTTCTGTTTGATACTTTTGAGCTGCCTTGTTCGTCCCTTCTTCAATACCAACATCCCAAAAATTTGACAGATTAAACTCTGATAATAGATTATTCACTTCCCAATACTCTAAATACTGGATCACATTATTCACAGCTTGGTGCCCATCATTGATTCCTTTTTGAACTTTTTCTTTGGCAGATGTTAACTTTTCGTTGACATCTTTCGTAAAATCTTCAGACTTCATGACAGCATTCTGTGCAACCATTTGTAATAGCTCTGCTCGAAGTGCTATTTTTTGAACACCAGTCGCTGAACGAATTCGATCTTGATACTCAGGCATATGTTTTTTATTCCATTTCTCGGCTGCTTTCTTAGCTTTTTTGATAATCTTTTTATAGTCTTCATCAAACTGATCATAGATAGCCTTAGCTTGATCAGTTGGCAGACCAAGTTCAATCAAACCGGTAATACCTTTTGAAAGTGCTGCAATTATGGTTTCTGCTGAAATTACCCCAAGCATTCCTTCTGCTTTGATGAAAGTATTTTGAATTAGCTTTGCCAAATTAGTCCCAGCTTCTAACATTTCTGGGTGAAAATCTTTCGTCGCGACCATCGGCAGGCCTTGAGCATTTATCTGAAATTCACCAAAATCATGACTACTATTTTTGGTTTCAAAAGTCGTATTAAAATTTAGTGGTACAATGACATGTACTGTACCAAACTGCTCTTCATAAGGCGTTGTCCGATTCAACATACTTACAAGGTCAAATGGATTTACATAGTAGGTAACCTTTTTACCAGCTGCTTTGATTTCTTTATCTGTCATCCCCATATTTTTTAAGCTCTGTGTCACATCTGCTCCATCAAACAGTACCACTTCCCCTATCGTCTCAAATGCTTTTGGATCATCATGATAAAGTTTTGCGACTGCTTGTGCTGCGACCATCGTACCGAGTGAATGACCAGTGACATTAAGCTTGGCATTCGGCGCTTGTTCGTTTAACGCTTTGATTTTTGATACCAAAACTTGATTGGCAAGTTTGGCTTGTGGGATATAGGAATTGGTCAGAGCGAAGTTGGCATCGTTTCCTATCCAGTCGTTTAGCGTGGCGATGCTTGCCTTATCACTCCCACGAATAGTCAGATAGGTTTGCTTGGTATCTTTATTTAAGCTAGGTGTATCTGTCACAAAATACGAGTTAAAACCTGCCTTGGTATCTGTCAGCATACCTTGTTCTTTCCCACCAGTTGGATACGTTTGAGTTTCATAGCCACCGTTCGCTTTAGGAACTTGGATACTCATTGTTTTATCTACGAGATCGGGTTGGAGATAGACGATGCCATCGTTTGGAAGATTGGTCCCGCCTTTTGTGAAACTGGCGTCTCCGCTATTAGTCTTGTAGAGGGTATCTTGGGAGTAGTCAATTTTTTTCCATATTGAGTTTTTTTGATATTGTGGAAAATTAAGTGGTCGTTTATTATATGCTGATTCGGCTAAATTTGCATACATATTATTAAAATTGCTTAGATTACTCATAGTCAACCCAACCTCCATTTTTTACTACACTTACATCAGTAAGATACATCGCACTTATCTTAGGAAAAGATTTTTCATCTTTTAGTTGCCAAGTCATGGTTAATTTTGACTCTTCAATATCATTGAATTTTTCCTGATATATCTAAATAAATTCCAGCTCCTTGTGGCGTTCCATTACCTGCCACACCTACGTCTAAACTATCCCAATCCCATTGCACGCTTTCAACTTTCGAGTTTTCAGATTTGACATAATCTGTCATTTTTTGTTCGTATTTTTTTAAATAATTGATTTGTTCATCTTTTGTTGGTTTAGTAAAATCTTTGATTAAAAAAATATCAAATGGTGTTTTCATTTGTGTCATGATAATGCCTCCTATTATCCCCGATGCTAAGATAGTTATGGTTATTCCAACCACTAATTTTTTATGTTTCATATTATATTCCTTATCTAATTAATTTTATGTTTTTAGACTTATATAGAAAATAAACATTATTACCTCCCAAATCATTTAGCATAGCAATACTTGCCTTATCACTCCCACGAATAGTCAGATAGGAGATCGGAAGAGCACACGTCTGAACTCCAGTCACACT
>ERZ650306.17-NODE-17-length-73099-cov-11.192103_pt1 | contig 73099 bp, 68 predicted proteins | sample MGYA00376242_ERZ650306 | MGnify/ENA primary metagenome ERZ650306 (study PRJEB26733, sample SAMN07839244) | wastewater metagenome | biome: urban; feature: wastewater treatment plant; material: waste water | place: USA: North Carolina | collected 2016-03-31 ... | reverse complement strand
TGCATATTGGCGTCAGGCTTCAGGTCTTGAAGCGGCCGACGGCGCCGCGCAATTCGACCGCCAGCGCTTCCAGTTCGCGCGCCGAGCCAGCGCTGTCGCGCACCACGGCGTGCTGGGTTTCGCTCTGGCCGGCAATCACCTGCATATCACGGGCGATCGACTGCACCGACTGGCTTTGCTCGGTCAGCGCGGTGGCCATTTCATGAATGCTGGAACGGGTGTCGCTGACTGTCTGGCTGGCCAGTTCCATGCGCTCGGCGGCCACCCCGGCTTCGCTGCGGCTATTGGCCAGGGCATGCTGACTGTCGGCGATGGCGCGCTGCATGGCCTCGCTGGCTTCTTGCAGGCGCAAGGTCAGTGTGTCGATCTGCCCGGCCGACAGCGCGGATTTTTCCGCGAGCTTGCGCACCTCATCGGCCACCACGGCAAAGCCGCGGCCGGCTTCGCCAGCGCGGGCGGCTTCAATTGCGGCGTTCAAGGCCAGCAGATTGGTCTGGTCGGCGATTTCCCGCACCTGGCCGGTCATTTGTGAAATTTCTCCCATGCTGCCCAGCATATGGCGGGCACTGTCGCTGACGTCGCGGCTCAGTTGCTGGTCGGCCTGATCCAGATGACGGCACAGCTCACCCAAGGCACTGACCCCGGCCTGGGTATGCTGGCGCGCGGTGTCGGCATGCTGTTCCAGCCGTTCCGCCATGGCGCTGACCTGCTCGACGCTGACGCTGATTTCTTCCAGCGCGGCGGCCGACGAGCTCACTGCCGTGTTCTGTTCGGCTGAAGCGCCGGCCAGCCGGTCGGCATGGTCAGACAAAGAAGTCGCCCGGCTGGCCAGCCGCTCGCTGCCGCCCCATACCTCGGATAAGGTTTGTTGGATGTGGGTCAGCAGCTGGTTAAACGCGCGGCCCACTGCGCCCAGTTCGTCGTGGCTGTGAATGCCGGCGCGGCAGGTCAGGTCGCGCTGTTCGCTGACCTTGGCCATGGTGCGCATCAGCTCATGCACCGGGTGGGTCAGCGCCCATTTGATGGCAAATGCCAGCCAGCCCAGCAGCAGCGAGAGCACGGCGATCTGGCCGACAAACATCAACGCATCGTGGCGGAACGCAGCGTTGAGGTCGTCCAGATACAGGCCAGAGGCGACAATCCAGCCCCACGAGGCAAAGCCTTCGGCGTAGGCCAGCTTGGCCACCGGCTCATCCTTGCCCGGCTGCGGCCACAGATAATCGACAAAGCCGCTGCCCTGGCTGGCCACGGCGTCGCGCATTTCTTTCACCAGCAATTTGCCGTTGGGGTCTTTCAGCGTGGACAAATCCTTGCCGTTGAGCTCGGGTTTGATCGGGTGCCAGACCATGCGCGGATGCATATCGTACAGGCTGTAATACTCTTTGCCGGCGTAACGCAGATTGCCAATCGCCCGCTTGGCCTGCTCTTGCGCAGCATCCTGTGCCAGCACGCCGGCTTTCACTTGTTTGTCGTAATGGTCGAGCACGCCGATGGCCACTTGCACCACGCTCTTGAGCGTGGCGCGGCGGTCGTCGAGCATGCGCTGGTATTTGGAGTGCAGCGCCAGGGCGCTGATGATGATGACGCCAAGCATGGCGGAAAACAGCAAGAGATTCAGCTTGTTGCCAACACTGATTCCTTTCAGCATGGTGGGGTCCTCGTCGATGCGCGCCACCTTCGGGCCGGGTGTGGCGCCGCAGGATGACGATCATGCACGGCCCGGATGACGGGCGTATGGCGAGGTTGTACCGCAGCGGCCAGTGATAAGCAAATGGTCATACCATATGGCCTTGGCGGATGCCGCTGGACATCAGCGCTCGCCCATCACAGCGCCTGCCGCCTCAGAGCTGAAAACGCGCCAGCGCCAGGCGCGTCTGGCCGGCCTGTTGCGCCACGGCCTGGGCCGAGGCGGCCGACTGGCGGGCAATGGCGCTGTTTTGCTCGCTGGCGCGCGCCACCTGCTCGACCTGCTCGGCAATGGTGTTGCTGGCGGCGCCTTGTTCCAGAATCGATTCGCTGATGGACGCCACGGTCTGCGTCACCTGCCGGGTGCTGTTGCGAATGCGCACAATCGCCTCGCCAGCGTCCGCCGCCAGCTGCACCCCGGCATTCACCTGCTGCACGGCGCTGTCCATCGAGCCCACCGCATTGCGGCTGCTTTGCTGGATTTCGGTGATCATCAGGCTGATTTCGCCAGTGGCCTTGCCAGTGCGTTCGGCCAGTTTGCGCACCTCGTCGGCCACCACGGCAAAACCGCGCCCGGATTCGCCCGCGCGGGCGGCCTCGATGGCGGCGTTCAGCGCCAACAGATTGGTTTGGTCGGCGACTTCCTTGATGACCTGGATCACCCCCGAAATGCGCTCGGAACGCCCGTCCAATTGCTCAATGATGGCGGAGACTTCTCGCACGCTCTGGGCAATCTGGTTGATTTCGCCCACGGCGCGCTGAATCACTTCACCGCCCTGGCGCGCGTGTTGTCCGGCGTCTTCGGCCTGGGCTATCGCTTGCTGGCTGGCGTCGCCCACATGGTTGATGCTGACCGTCATTTGTTCCACCGCTGCGGCCATGGCCGAGGTGGATTCGCTGGCATGGGCGGCGGCGCTGGCGGCTTGCGTGGATTGGCCGGCCAGGCCTTCGGCCTCCTGGCTGACCGCCGCCGTGGCGGTTTGCACCGAATGCAGGGTGGCGCGCAAGGTGCTCAGCAGATCATTAAAAGCGCGGGTGGTTTGCGCCACTTCATCTTGCCCCTGCACGGCCAGATGGGTGGTGAAATCGCCAGACTGCTGCACATGCGCCACCGCATCGCGGATTTTGCCCAGCGGCGTGGTCACGCTGCAAATCAAGCGCCAGGACACCATGCCGCCCAGCCCCAGCCCCAACAGAATCAAGGCCAGCAAGATTTGCCGGGTTTGCTGATTGCCCGCTACGGCGCGCTCATATTCCTGCTTGGCCACGCGTTGTTGCAAATCAATCAGCGCTTGCAGCGCCACGCGGGTGTCGTTGCCAAGCTTGCCCCAGGCGCGCACAAAGCCCAGGGTGGTGTCGGCGTCCAGTTTGCCCCGGCCAAAGTACTCGGCCACCGGGAGCACCAGGTCTTTTTCGTAGGCGCTCAGCAGGGCGTCTACCCGTTGTGCTTGCTGTTTTTCTTCTGGCGTCAGGTAGGTGGCCATGTATTTGCGCCATTCTGCGGCGGCAATGCGGGTGTTGTCGCGCAGCGACTGGCCATGTTCGGGCAGGCTGCCGTCCAGATGCCTGGCCAGCGGGCTGCCAGGGTCCAGCGCCAGGGCGCGGTAAAACTCGGCGGCGTTGAGGCGGATGCGTTGATCAATCTGCGCCAATTGACCCAAGGCCACCGTGCGGTCTTCGTAGACGGTTTTCAGGCCGGCCAGGGTGTCGGCGGCATTTTTCAGCCCCAGCGCGCCCACTGCGATCAAGATAACGGAAAATACAATGACAAGCCCATATAAACGTTGTCCGACGCTAAGATGTTTCATGCATTCCTCTGTGGAAGTGTGCATGCGGCAAGTCGGACAGTCGCAAGACATTGCGCCAAATGGAGCGGATTCTGACCTGGAAGCGCTGCACGTCATATTGTTAATGCTTCTTGTTTTGCACCAATAAGGTGCTTTTATGCACTTTTTGCACCATATTTGTGCGAGATGCATTCTACACGGACATGAAACAAAAATATACGCTTAACAATAAAAATGCAGAATACGCCGCTTTTGGCAAAAAATTGCACCGCTGTGCGGAACGCACAAAAATAGCCCGGCGCCGCCGCGACGGTGGGCGGCTCTATAGAGCCGCTAACAAAATTCAGCGCAGCGTTCCGGGCTAGGCGCACGACCGCAGACAGTACGGGTAGTACGGCAAGGTCGTGCAACAACGCCAGGAGGGTTTTGTGAGCGGCTGTTCATGGGGTGTGTCGGGGCTTGGCGGCTAGTCGCCAGTCACGCTGAAACACGAGGGTTCATGTGCTACGACGAACCTCTCGTCGCACCACACCGAGTCATTCGCGCAGGCGGGAATCCAGGCGTGTCCACAGCGTACTGCGGTTTAAGCACCGGCCAGTCGGTTCAGATCGTGGTGATCTGCTACTGGTTGCACTCCCCGCTCGCCAGGGGTGGAGCGTGATGGCAAAGAAGAGGGCGCAGCGCGCGCTGTCGGTGGCCAGTCGCGCTGCGCGGGGGCTAAACCCGCTGTGTGTGATTACGTCTTGAAGCGCCCCACAGCCCCACGCAGCTCCACCGCCAGCGACTCCAGTTCGCGGGCGGCGCCGGCGCTGTCGTGCACCACGGCGTGCTGGGTTTCGCTCTGGCCGGCAATGCGCTGCATATCGTCGGCGATTTGCTGCACGGCCAGGTTTTGTTCGTTCAGCGCGGTGTTCATCTCGGCGCTGCGCTGGCGGGTGGCCTGGGCGGCGGCGCTGGCGGCGGCCAAGGCCTGGCTGACGTCATCGGCCTGGCGGGCGCTGGTGTTCAGCGCGGTGTCGCTGTCGATCACCGCCTGGCGCATGGCGCTGTTGGCGGCCAGCAGGCGCTCGGTCAGCCCGTCGATCTGGCTGGCGGACTGGGCGGATTTTTCCGCCAGTTTGCGCACTTCGTCGGCCACCACGGCAAAGCCGCGCCCGGATTCACCCGCGCGAGCGGCTTCGATGGCAGCGTTTAGCGCCAAGAGATTGGTTTGCTCGGCGATTTCGCGCACTTCGGCGGTCATGCGGGTGATGTCGGCCATATTGTCGGCCATCTGGCGGGCGCTGACGCCCACCTCGTCGCGCAGGCACTGGCCGGCTTGCGCCAGGCTGTCGCGCAAGCCGCTGACCACGGTTTCGCCGTGGGCGGTTTGCGCGCGGGTGTCGTCGGCCTGGCGGCTGAGCGCGTCGGCCATCACGCCGATTTCTTCGATGCTGGCGCTGATTTCTTCCAGCGCCGCTGCGCTGGAGGCCAGCGCGTGGTTTTGTTCGGCCGAGGCGCCGGCCAGCCGGTGGGCGTGGTCGGACAAGCGGGTGGCGCGGTGGGCCAGTTGCTCGCTGCCGCCCCACACATCAGAAAAAGCGCGCTGAATATTGCCCAGCAAGTGATTAAAGGCGCGGCTCACCGTGCCCAGCTCGTCCTGGCTGTGCAATTGCGCGCGACAGGTGAGGTCGTGCTGCTCGTCCACCCGGCGCATGGCCTCCACCAGCGCGCGCACCGGCAGGGTGAGCGCGCGTTTGATCAGCACCACCAGCGCTGCCAGCAGCAGCGACAGGCCGACGATCTTGCCGACAACCATCATGGCATCGCGGCGGAACTCGGCGTTGAGGTCGTCCAGGTATAAGCCCGTGGCCACTACCCAACCCCATGGGGCAAAGCCCTGGGCATAGGCCAGCTTGGGCACTGGCGCGCTCTGGCCTGGTTGCGGCCATTGGTATTCGACAAAGCCGTGCCCCTGGCTGCTCACCACATCGCGCATGGCGATGAACAGCGGCTTGCCGTCCGGGTCGCGGATCTGGCTGATGTCCTGGCCGTTGAGTTCGGGTTTGATCGGGTGTTGCACCATGCGCGGGTGCATGTCGAAGATATAAAAATACTCTTTGTCGGCGTAGCGCAATTCACCGATGGCGCGGCGCGCCTGCGCCTGCGCACTGGCCAGCGGCAGGCTGCCGTCGCGCACCAGCCGGTCGTGGTAGTTCAGTACGCCAACGGCTACTTGCACCATGTTCTGCAAGGCCGCACGACGGTCTTCCAGCATGCGTTGATATTTGGAATACAAGGCCAGCGCGCTGATCAAAGCCACGCCGGCCAAGGCGGCCAGCAGCAAGACATTGAGCTTGCTGCCCACACTGAGTCGGTTGAACATCTTGATGTCTCTCTCTACGCCCGGCGACATGGGCCGGGCGATGGTGCGAGCATCGGCCGCCTCCTCAGCGGGCCCGCCAGATGGGGCAGGCCTGACGTCCTTGCTCGGTTTTTGTCTGTATGCGGCTGACCAGGCGTCAGCGCGATTGCCTTGGGGCGTCCGCCTCTTGTGCGGGCGGATCGTCTCCCCATGGGGCCACCTTATATAACAAAAGCATCCCTGGTAAGGCAAGCACAGTGCATAACAAGAAAAACGGCGTCCAGCCCAGCGCATCCACCAGATAGCCGGTGGCGGCGTTGGCCACGGTGCGCGGCACGGCGGCCAGGCTGGTGAACAAGGCAAACTGGGTGGCGGTGTACGCCGGGTGGGTGCTGCGGGCGATAAAGGCAATAAATGCCGCTGTGCCCAGCCCCACGCCCAGCGCCTCAAAGCCAATCGCCAGCGCCAGCACGCGCAAATCCGGGCCTACCTGGTCCAGCAGCACAAAGCCCAGAATCGACACGCATTGCACCACGCCAAACACCCACAGCGCGCGGTTGATGCCCAGCTTGAGCATCCACGCCCCGCCCAGCAGGCCGCCGATCACCGCCGGCCACAGCCCGGCGTGCTTGGCCACCAGGCCGATTTCGGTCTTGCTAAAGCCGGTGTCCAGATAAAACGGCGTGGCCAGCGCGGTGGCCATGCTGTCGCCCAGCTTGTACAAAAAGATAAAGCCCAGCACCCAGGCGGCGCCTTGCCAGCCCTGGCGGGAAATAAACTCTTTGAATGGCATCACCACCGCGTCGCGCAGGGTTTTTGGCGCCGCCGCGCGCAAGGCCGGCTCGCTGACCGCCAGGGTGAGCAGCAAGCCCGGCAGCATGAACAGCGCAGTGATGGCGAACACCCACGGCCAGGGCAGCCGGTCGGCCAGAATCAGCGACAGCGAGCCGGGCACCAAACTGGCCAGCCGGTAGGCGTTGATGTGCACGGTGTTGCCCAACCCCAGCTCGGCATCGCGCAGCAGCTCGCGCCGGTAGGCGTCCAGCACGATGTCCTGGCTGGCGGAAAAAAACGCCACGCCCACCGCCAGCGCGGCAATCGACCAAATATCCTGCTGCGGCAAAAACACGCCAAAGCCGGCCATGCTGGCGATCAAGGCCACTTGGGTGATCAGCATCCAGCCGCGCCGCCGGCCCAAAAATGGCGGGGTGAAGCGGTCCATCAGCGGCGACCAGATGAATTTCCAGGTGTAGGGCAGCTGGATCAGGGCAAACAGGCCAATGGCCTTGAGATCCACGCCTTCGCTGCGCAACCAGGCGGGCAGCAGATTGATCAGCAGATACAGCGGCAGACCGGAGGCAAAGCCGGTAAACACGCAGATCAGCATCTGGCGGGAAAACAGCGAGGGCGAGGCGGGGGAATCAGCAGTCATGGGCAGGGCGAAAAAATAAGCCAGACTGCTACTGTACCGGAATCATGTCGCTTGCGGGCGCGCGGTGGCCGGCGGTGAAGCCGGCCACCAGAAGAAAAGCCCAGAGAAGGGCGGCAATCAAAACTTGCTGAAAAAATCTTTCACCGCCGACACGCCTTGCTCAAACACCCCACCCAGATCAGACAGCGAGCCATTCGGGGTCAGCTGATTCACCCATTCCGGCAGATTGGCCGACAGCCACTCACCCGCCTGTGCCGGATCGATACCGGCTTTTTCTGCCAGGCTGTTCAGTGTGTCGGCGCTGAATACCTGCTGCAATTGCTCGGCGCTGATCGGCAGGTTTTCGCCCTGGCTGATCCAGCTTTGCAGGGTGTCGCCCAGCCCGGCTTGCTGAAAACGCTCCACCAGGCCATCGATGCCGCCGCTGTTCTGCAGCAAATCACCCAGCGCGCCGCCAGCCTGGCCGACGGTGTCTTGCAGCTGTTGCACGCCGCCACTGATGGCGTCACTCAGTTGATCCAGCAGACCCATATCACTCTCCTTGCGATAAACCATTGAAAATAGCCGGGATTGTCCTTACATTGCCGGGGCGTCGCCGATTTTTCCGGGCGAACGCGCAAGCGTCGGGGCTTCCGGCGCGCAGCTGATGCAGCATAGCGGTTTGGACCTTAAATTCACATGACAGTTTTCCTGCGCACCCTGTTTTTTGTCACCCTGGGCCTGGCCGCCTGGCAGGCGCACGCCGATGTCTATGGCTTTGTGGACGAACAGGGCGAGGTGCATCTGGCCGACAAGCCGCTGGATGCGCGCTATCGGCTATTCAAGCGCGGCGCGCTGCCGGCGGCCAGCAGCGGCGCGGCGACCGCCGAACTGGGCCGTTATCTGGACGCGCGCGACCAGGCGGCGCTGAAGCGGCTGACGCCGCTGATCGAGCAAACCGCCCGCCGCCACCAACTGGAGCCCGCCTTGCTGCACGCGGTGATTACCGTGGAATCCGGCTACCACGCCAGCGCGGCCTCGCCCAAGGGCGCGCAGGGACTGATGCAACTGATGCCGGACACCGCCGCACGCTTTGGCGTGTCAGCCGAGACCGTGCTGGAGCCGCGCGCCAATCTGGATGCCGGCGCGCGCTACCTGGCTTTTTTGCTGGGCTTGTTCGATCGCCGGCTGGATTTGGCGCTGGCCGCCTATAACGCTGGCGAGGGCGTGGTGCAGCGGCTGGGGCGGATTCCGCCGTATGAAGAAACCGAGCAATACGTCAAGGCGGTGCGCGGGCTGTATCTGCGCCAGGGCGGGCGCGTGCTGGCCGATGGCCGTCTGCGCGGTCATGCCGTGGCGGATACGCAAACGTACGCCAACCTTGTCCGGTTCACGACAAGTGATGCGACACGGACAGAAGATCAATAGGCAAAATATTGATTTGAATAGGTAATCCACGTGGCGCGGCTTTTGCTCAAGTGCTTGTCAGCACCAGCACTTGAGGAGTGTCATCGTGGAACTACCTGTTATCAGCAACGCCCCCAGCAGCGGCGGCGGCTGTTCGTCCAGCGGCTGTGGGTCGTCGTCCGACGCCATGGCCCATCTGCCGGATTCCATCCGCCAGAAAGTGCAGGATCATCCCTGTTATTCAGAAGACGCTCACCATTACTTCGCCCGCATGCATGTGGCGGTGGCGCCGGCCTGTAATATCCAGTGCAACTACTGCAACCGCAAATACGACTGCGCCAATGAGTCGCGGCCGGGCGTGGTGTCCGAGTTGCTGCACCCGGATCAGGCCGTCACCAAAGTGCTGGCCGTGGCGGCCACCATTCCGCAAATGACCGTGCTGGGCATCGCCGGCCCCGGTGACCCCTTGGCCAACCCGGCGCGCACCTTCGAGACTTTCCGGCAGCTGTCGGACAAGGCGCCGGACATCAAGCTGTGCCTGTCCACCAACGGCCTGACCCTGCCCGAGCATGTGGACGAAATCGCCAAGCACAACATCGACCATGTGACCATCACCATCAACTGTGTCGATCCCGAAATCGGCGCCCAGATCTACCCGTGGATTTACTGGCAAAACCGCCGGTTGCGCGGGGTGGAAGCGGCGCGGATTCTGATCGAACAGCAGCAAAAAGGCCTGGAAATGCTGACTTCGCGCGGCATTCTGGTGAAGGTCAATTCGGTGATGATTCCTGGCGTCAACGACGAGCACCTGAAAGAAGTCTCCAAGGTGGTCAAGGCCAAGGGCGCTTTCTTGCATAACGTCATGCCGCTGATTGCCGAAGCCGAGCACGGCACCTATTACGGCCTGATGGAGCAGCCGTCGCCCACGCCCGAACAGCTGCAAGCCCTGCAAGACGAGTGCGGCGGCGATATGGCGATGATGCGCCACTGTCGCCAGTGCCGCGCCGACGCAGTGGGCTTGCTGGGCGAAGATCGCGGCGCCGAGTTCACCCTCGACAAGCTGGCCGACATGGACATCGACTACGAAGCCGCCATGCAAACCCGCCAGGAAGTGCGCGAAAACCTGCTGGAGCAACTGGCCGCCAAGCGCGCCGGCGCCCCGGCCGCCGAAGTCACTGCCCTGGCCGGCGTGCCGGCCGACAGCCGCCCGGTGCTGATGGCGGTGGCCGCCAAAAATGGCGTGGTGGGCGAGCACTTTGGCCATGCCCGCGAATTCCTGGTGTACGAAGCCTCGCCCAAGGGCGTGCGGCTGATGGGCCATCGCAAGGTGGACCTGTACTGCAACGGCGCCACCGACTGTGGCGACAGCGGCGAAGGCGGCCAGCCGGCCGGGTCGATTCTTGACCAGATCATCCACGCCCTGTCCGGCTGTGAGCAGGTGCTGTGCGCCCGGATTGGGTTTGAGCCCTGGGGCCAGCTGGAAGCCGCCGGCATCCAGCCCAATGGCGAACACGCCATGGAGCCGGTGGAAGACGCCGTGCTGGCGGTGTATCGGGAAATGTCCGCCGCCGGCAAGCTGGCGGCGCCGGCCGACAAGCTGAACAAGGTGGCGTAAATGGCTCTGCAAATTGTCGATCTGTGCGTCAACTGTTGGGCGTGCGTGGATGTCTGCCCCAATCAAGCCGTGGTGGAAGATGTCCCGCACTTCTTGATCAACGAGCAAGCCTGCACCGAGTGCCTGGGCGACCACGCCGAAGCGCAGTGCGCGGCGATTTGTCCGATTGAGGGGGCGATTGTCAACGAACTGGGCGAACCGCTGAACCCGCCCGGTTCGCTGACCGGCATCCCGCTGGACAAGCTGCGCGAGCTGGGCTTGCTGGATCGGGAGGCGGCGTAATGGCGACACTGACTTTTTACGAAAAGCCAGGCTGCCAGGGCAACGCGCGGCAGAAAGCCCTGCTGCGCGCCGCCGGCCACCAGCTGAACGTGCGCAATCTGCTGACCGAACCCTGGACGCCCGAGCGGCTGCGCCAGTTTTTTGGCGCGCTGCCGGTGGCGCAGTGGTTTAACCGCAACGCCCCGGCGGTGAAATCCGGCGAGGTCAACCCCGACGCGCTGGACGCCGACGCCGCGCTGGCCTTAATGGTCAAGCGCGCCATCCTGATTCGTCGCCCCTTGCTGGAAATGGGCGACGAGCGCTGGGTGGGCTTTGACGTCGCCGCGCTGGATGCGCGCATCGGCCTGAATGGCGTCAACCTGCCGCCGGGCGACCTGGAAGCCTGTTCCCATCACGGCGCCGAGGCGGCGGCGCACGCCGCCGCCTGCCACGCGGAGGGCCACGCCCATGAGCATTGTTCACCCTGATCAGGCCGTGGAGCTGGCCCCCGGCGTGCATTGGATTGGCGCGCTGGACCCGCATTTGCGCCGCTTTGACATTATTTTGTCCACCGCCAACGGCACCAGCTACAACGCGTACCTGGTGCGCGGCGAGCAGGGCGTGGCGGTGATCGACACGGTCAAAGAAGCCTTTGCCGACGATTTTTTTCGTCGGCTGGAATCCGTCGCCCGTTACGACGAAATCACCACCATCGTGCTCAATCACCTGGAGCCCGACCACAGCGGCGCGCTGCCCGAGCTATTGCGTCGCGCGCCCAATGCCCGCGTGTATTTGTCCAGCCGCGCGCAAATGATGCTCAAGGCGCTGCTCAAGCCCTCGTCCAACCAGGCGCCGCCGGACTACACCCCGGTGACCACTGGCGACACCATCGACCTGGGCGGGCGCACGCTGGCGTTTTTTCACACGCCGTATCTGCACTGGCCGGACACGCAGTGCACCTGGCTGGTGGAAGAAGGCATGTTGTTTTCGGGCGATGTGTTTGGCTGCCATTACTGCGACCCGCGCCTGTTCAACGACCGGGTGGGCGATTTCAGATTCTCTTTTGAGTACTACTACGCCCACATCATGCGCCCGTTCCGCGCCCATGTGCTGGACGCGCTGGAGCTTCTGGAGCCGCTGGACATCCGCTTGATTGCCCCGGCGCACGGGCCGATTTTGCGCCACCACCCGCGCGACTACCTGGCGCGCTACCGCGAAATGGCCACCCCGCGCCTGGCGCTGGACACCGAAGCCGCCGGCGAAAAAACCCTGGCGGTGTTTTATCTCTCCGCCTACGGCAACACCCGCAGCATGGCCGAAGCCATCGCCATTGGCGCCGAGCGCATTGCCGGCGTGCGCGTGTCGCTGTTTGACCTGGAGGGCGGCGACACCGCTCACTTCACCGACCTGATCGAAGCCGCCGACGGCCTGGCCTTTGGCAGCCCGACGCTGAACGGCGACGCCGCGCCGCCGATCTGGGCGCTGCTGTCCTCGCTGACCACGGTGAACGTCAAAGGCAAGTTTGGCGCGGCGTTTGGCTCGTATGGCTGGAGCGGCGAGGCGGTGCGGCTGATTGAAGACCGCCTGCGCGGGCTCAAGCTGCGCGTGCCGGTGGAAGGCCTGCGCCTGAAGCTGGCGCCCGACGCCAGCGAGCTGGACGCCTGCCGCACGCTGGGCGAAACCCTGGCCCGTCACTTAGTGGGCGAAGCCATGCCGCGTGAGGTCGATCTGGCCTCCCTGAGTTGATTTTTATCCTGACTGGAGCATTCCATGCCCAAAGCCAAAGTGATTTTTGAAGACATCGGCGTGGCGGTCACCGTCCCGGCCGGCACCCGCCTGATTGAAGTGTCCGAGAAAGTCGGCGCTGGCATCACCTATGGCTGTCGCGAAGGCGAATGCTGCACCTGCCTGACCAAGGTGGTGTCTGGCGGCGACAACCTGGCCGCACCCTCGGTGCTGGAGGATCAGGTGCTGAAAGACAATATGGCCCCACGCAACCACCGTCTGGCCTGTCAGGCGCAGATTCTGGGCGGCGAAGTGGTGGTGCGCCCGGCCTGAGCGATTTACGCAACTTCAGCCTTTTCTCGGCCCCCCGGAGAAAAGGCGCGCGCTGCGGCCCGGATGAGCGGCCGGGCGCTGTTGGTTTTTTCACCAAAGGAGCAACACCATGGCGTTGATTACCTTCTCCAGCCGTCTGCATAAAGACAAAACCGTCTATGCCGTCGCTGGCAGCCATACCCAAACCATTCTGACCCTGGCCAAAGAAAACCACATCCCCATCGACTTTGGCTGCGGCAATGGCGAATGCGGCACCTGTCTGGTCAAAGTGTCGTCGGTGGACACCAAGCGTTCGCCGATGGGCGGCCCGCTGACCAACCGCGAAGCCGTTGTGCTCAAGGACATGGGCTATGTGACCCAGCCGGAACTCGACCAAATGTACGTGGACGACATTCCGCCGACCCAATGGCGCCTGGCTTGCCAGATGGTGGTGCGCGACGAGGACATCCTGGTCGAATACCCCAGCAAGTGATGTTGCCTGAGCGGACGGCGTCCTGCGACCCCCTGCCGTCCGCGTCTGCCGCCTGGCGCCCTTGGGCGTCAGCGCGGCCGTCCGATCCGGAGGCCACCATGATCCCCCCCGACCGCTTGCATCACCGCGCCCTGTTGTGCGCCAGCCTTTTGCAAGGCGACGCTGGCCCGGCGCCTGTTGACGAAGGCAACCGCAGCTTGCTGGCCAGCCTGCTGGCCGGACAGCGCGCGGGCCTGGGTTGCCTGCCGCCCCGGCTGGGCCTGGCAGACGATGATTTTGCTGCCATGCTGGCCGCTTATTTTCCTACTGCGCGCCTGCCCGCGCCCTGGTCGGCCGCCTCGCCCGAGCGCGTGCCGGAATGGGACGAGCTGGTGCAATTTTTACTGGACCATCGCGCTGGCGAGCAAGCCGAGCCGCGCTGGATGGCGCAGATTCTGGCCGCCGCCTGCGCCGGCCGCGACCACCTGTGGCAAGACCTCGGCCTGACCGGCCGCCACGAGCTCAGCCAATTGATTGCGCTGAACTTTCCGGCGCTGGCCCAGGCCAACGACGGGGACATGAAATGGAAAAAGTTCATCTACCGGCAACTGTGCGCGCGCGAAGGGATTTACGTCTGCCCGGCGCCCTCCTGCCAAGCCTGTCACGACCGGCCAGCATGCTTTGGCCCGGAGTCCTGAACCGCATACGCCAGTTTGGCCCCGCGCCCTCGGCGCCGCTGACGCTGGAAGCCCGCGCGCTGGGCGCGTATCTGGGCCTGGCGGTGGGCGATGCGCTGGGCGCCACGGTGGAGTTTCTCACCCCCAATGAAATCCGCCACCAGATTGGCCTGCACCGCCACCTGACCGGCGGCGGCTGGCTCAAGCTGCGCCCCGGCATGGTCACCGACGACACCACCATGAGCCTGGCGCTGGGCGAGGCCATCTTATTATCCGGCGGCCGGGTGGACGCCCTGCTGGCCGCGCAGGCGTTTGACCAATGGATGCGCGGCAAGCCGGTGGACATCGGCAACACCGTGCGCCGCAACCTGATGCGCTTTCGCCGCACTGGCGAACCCTGCGCGCCGCCCTCCGAACACGACGCCGGCAACGGCGCCGCCATGCGCCTGCTGCCGGCCGCGCTGGCCACCTTTGGCCTGGACGCCGACACCGTGCGCGAGGCCGTGCTGGCGCAAGCGCGCGTTACCCACCACAGCCCCCTATCCGACGCCGCCTGCCTGACGCTGACCGGCATGCTGCACGCCCTGCTGGCCGGCGCCGACAAAAAAACCGTGCTGCAACAGCATGTGCAGCCGCTGATCCAGCAATACCCGGTGTTTGGCTTTCGCGCCCGCCGCTGCGACAACCCCAGCGGCTATATCGTGGACACCCTGCAAGCGGTGTTTCAGGCGTTTTTTGACACCGACACGCTGGAAGACTGCCTGATCGACGTGGTGAACCGCGGCGGCGACGCCGACACCACTGGCGCCATCGCCGGCATGCTGGCCGGCGCGCACCAAGGCCCCAAGGCGATTCCGCGCCGCTGGCTATCCGTGCTGGACGCCGACACCCGCGCCGCCTGCGAGTTGCAATCCTGGTTGCTGCTGCCGGCGGTTTTGGCTTGATTTCTACGACTTTAGTCGTGGATTTTTGTTGGCCTGCATAAGTCTGCCTGTCGATTACGTAGAAATACCTATAGTGAGCTGACCACCATCCGGCCTTCATCCGGCCTTGTTGAACCCAGCTTGCGCTTTCGCTTTGCCCCGTCGCGCCGGCGCCTGAATCCAGAGAGAACGTCATGCGCAACAACCAGCCTGTCACCCAGATGGAAACCCTGCTGCCGGAAGGCCAGTTCATCTACTCGCGCACCGACCTGCGCGGCATCATCGTCGAAGCCAACGAGGCATTTGCCCACATCAGCGGCTATCGCCGTGAAGACATGATAGGCCAGCCGCACAATATGGTGCGCCACCCCGACATGCCCGAACAGGCCTTCAAAGACATGTGGAGCGACCTCAAGCAAGGCCGCCCCTGGCGCGGCCTGGTGAAAAACCGCCGCCAGGACGGCGGCTTTTATTGGGTGCTGGCCAACGCCTCGCCCGTGCGCGAAAACGGCCAGATTGTCGGCTATCAATCGGTGCGCAGCTGCCCAAGCCGCGAGGCGGTAAAAGCCGCCGAAAGCGCCTATCGGCGCATCCGCGAAGGCGACAGCTCGATTGTCATCCGCCATGGTAAGGTGCGCCCGGCGCGCCAATCGCTGTGGGCCTGTTTTATGGGCCTGGGCTCGCAACTGCGCTGGTTTGGGCTGGTGATGCTGCTGTCCAATCTGGCCATGTTTGTCGGCCATATGATGCCGGGCGACAACCTGCGCGAACTGTGGATGGCGCTGGGGGGGATTGGCGTGCTGTGGAGCCTGTTTTTTGTGCTGTATTTCATGCCGCACCTGCGCCGCGACCTGGCGCGCACCGACGATTACCTGGACCGTCTGCTGAGCAGCGGCAACCTGAAACAGCGGCTGGACGTCACCCGCGACGACGAGCTGGGCCGGGTATCCACCAAGCTGGACGGCTTTATCGCCTCGGTGCAAGCCACCTTGATGTGCATGGCCGACTCCGCCAAGCAAGTGCACCACATCGCCGACGAAGTGGATCAAGCCGTGGGCGGCGTCAGCCAGTCGGCCCGCGTGCAAAGCGCCGCCACCACCTCGGCCGCCGCCGGCATCCAGCAAGTGACCGTGTCGATCAGCGAAGTGTGCGCCCACGCCAACCACGCCCGCGACGCCGCCCACACCGCCGCGCAAACCTCCTGTCAGGGCGAAGCCCTGTCCGGGCAAGCCTGCCAAACCATCCTGACGCTGGCCGGCACAGTGAAAACCGCCGCCGCCCAAGTGGAGCGCCTGGGCGCGCAATCGCAAGAGATCTCCCGCATCACCGGGGTGATCCGCGACATTGCCGAACAGACCAATCTCTTAGCGCTGAACGCCGCCATCGAAGCCGCCCGCGCCGGCGAGCAAGGCCGTGGCTTTGCCGTGGTGGCCGACGAAGTGCGCAAACTGGCCGAACGCACCGGCCGCGCCACCGCCGAAATCAGCGCCACCATTGAATCCGTGCAACAAGAAACCGGCAAAGCCGTCGCCGGCATGCGCGCCGGCGCCGAACAAGTGGAACACGGCGTCGGCCTGGTGCAACAAGCCCAAGACGCCCTGCACGAAATCAACGCGCAAATGGCGCACACCATGCAAATGGTGAACGACATCAGCGAATCCGCCGCCGAACAAGAACGCGCCATGACCATGATGGCCGGCAGCGTGGAACAAGTGGCCTGCATGACCGAGCAAAACATGGCCGTGGTCACCCAAACCACCGCCTCCGCCCAATCGCTGAACAGCATGGTGGAACGCATGCATAAATCGGTGATGCAATATACGGTGTGAGTGGGGGGAGTGGTTTGGTGCTGGAGGTGAGGGTGATGCGGAAAAGCGACACCATCATGCGGGGCGGGTTGTGCTTGCGGTGGTGAACGGGTGTGAGGGGGAAGGGTGTTTTGTAAAGCCACCTTGGGTGAGGATGCCGAGGGTGGCTTTGTTTTTTGGGGGCGGGGAAGGTGTTTTTTCTGCGTGGCGAGGGGATTAGTCGTTTGATTTTATTGGATTTTGTTGTGGCGCGCGCGGGTTCTTCCGTCAATCAGAGCTTTGCTCATGGCGAACAAGGCTTGAGGCACCGATTGTTCAAGGTGACTTTATATATTTCTTTGGGATGATAATTGCTAAAGGTATAATGTTGAGCTTTCGGTGGTCATGATGCAGGCGACTACATGATGTAAGCGTATGTTTCGATGCAAAACTAGTGGCGCTGTAAGCCCATGGTCTTAGCTGAGCGTTGCACTTGGTTCTTGAGGTTGTCCCTTCTAACACTGTGGTCAAGGCCGCCCCCCTCCGGTCGGTCGCTGGACGCTGCGCGATAAACCCCGCCGCGCAGTGTCCCTTACCTCCAGCGTTAGGGCTTACAATACACATCACAAGGGAGTGTTATGTCGTCTTATATTGAGCAATCGTTGTCCTCTGGCGAGCAGGTCGAGGGCATTTTTAAGTTCCATTGGTTTGCTTGGGTTCCAATGGTCATCTGGATCATCCTCGGCCTTGTAACACTTGGCTTTACATGGCTACTGGCAATCTACGAATTCCTCCGACTGAAATCTACTGAGCAAGGTGTCACAAACAAGCGGGTAATACTGAAAACAGGAATCATCAGCCGCTCTACTCAGGAAATGAAGCTGAAATCCATAGAAACTGTTGAAATCAGCCAAGGAATCCTTGGGAGAATCTTCGGCTTTGGCACGATCAGGATCACTGGTCGCGGCATAAGTAATTTCGCGTTCAAAGGCATTGATGATCCAATGTCAGTGAAGCGACAAATCGAAAGCGTCAGCAATCCCATCGAGTGAGTTCTAACAAGGCAATCAACCAGACCGTCAAAATGCTATGCATTTTGTCGTCCGGATATTTCTTGCGTTAGACAAATTTGTAAAATAATCTTTATCAACTTCAACCGCTCGCCCCTATAAGCATATGAAAATATAGAAAATTACTCTCGAACGATACGAACATCGACCGCGTGAACTTTCTTCTCAGCGCCGAATGCGAAATTCCCGTACTCACGCTTCTTGAGGCGTTTCTAGAGTGCCGTTTGAATCCGGTCTTCGAGAGTTTCGACAGTCAGCGATAAAACCATGCAGCCAAACCCATCATTCCACCAGACCTAGGCGAAAAGCCACTAGGTTCGGTGAGTTCAACTGTTGTTCTTTTAATCAATGCTGATAGGTTAATGGAAAATGAAAAAACCAATTATCATAGGTGAAAATAAGTTCAAGTATAAAAAAGATGCTGTCACTTATTATAGAGCAATTCTAAACTCCTATCAGTTTGGCGAATCATTAACCGATGAGGACTATCACAAGCTATTCGACCTCCTTGAATATGGTCATTTTTTTTGTGATGAGGTTGATGCAGATGATAATTCAGATTTTCCGATTGTTCCAGAGGATGTTAATGAAGTCAACGCTGTGCCATTAACTATAGAAGACATTAAAGTCTCAAAAGTCCAGTTCAACACAAAATGCTTTGAACTCTTCTACAGTGATAAAACGAGTCAATATATTTCGTACTTGATGATCTTAAACCAGAAGCGCTTCACGCCAGATGAGTTTTTTAATAAAGCCTGCAGAAGTTCAATTCATAATGATATCCGTGCAGTTAAGCAGCAGTTTTTTGACGAAAATTCAGTTAAAGGCCAGGTTAGGTGCCAGGAATCCAATATACTTTCAACATGGGCTGAACTAGTCATAGATCACAGGCAGCCAAACACCTTTTCGATGATCGTTGATCGCTTTAAGGAACTAAATAAAATTGATGTAAATACAATTGAATACACGACGGATAGTCATAATCATGTTGTTTTTCAGGATGCCAGTTTGGCCAAAGCCTTCGTTGCCTATCATAAAGAAAAAGCCAGATTGCGCTTGGTAAGAAAAGAATACAATTCCAGCAGATCAGGAATGGGAAGGGTTAAAAAAACCACAAAAGATTTAGCAATAAAATGAAGGCTGACAAGGTGTTCGAGCAGGATATGCCAAAAGTGGCGTGCCCCTTGGCTTTACGTTAGGACTATTTCAGACAATAGGGATATGCTGTTTTATTCAGAGAAACCGCATGATAATAGGGGATGGTCCCCATTTTCTTCTTGTTTAACACGGCTTTCCACATATCCTTGATTTGATGCTTGAATACCCCCCTCTCCCCAATACAAATATTCTAAAGGCATTAATTCAAAGCATACTCACCAGTGTTGAAACGCTACTCTTTCAGAAGCAGTGGCCGGTGTACTGGACAGAGGAAGAAAGAGGCGTCTTTGCAAGTTATCTGGCTAACAATCCAGAAGCGGGCGATGTGGTGCCAGAGTCTGGCGGGATGCGAAAAGTCCGCTGGAGTCGAGCTGGTTCAGGAAAGTCAGGTGGCGTTCGAGTGATTTACTACACCAGGTTAGCCTGTGGACAGCTCGTGCTATTGACCCTGTACGCCAAAGCCAAAACCGACAATCTGACTGGCCCAAAGCTCAAGGAGATTAAACATGCCCTCGAAAAATAAGCCGCTTACCGATGCCGAGTTGGACGTGTACGAAGCTGGCCGTGACTTGGCTGCTGATATTTTGCAATCCATTGCTGAGATGAAAGCCGGGCAGGTCAAACCTGTGGATACCTCAGCGATTGAGGCGCGGATGAAAACCGGTTTATCCCAGTCACAATTTGCGCGCTTGCTGGGTGTTTCTGTGCGTACCCTGCAAGGATGGGAACAGGGCCGCAAACACCCCAGCGGTGCGGCAAAAACCTTGCTGGCGATTGCCAAGATGAACCCTGATGCGCTTCTTGAAGCATCAAAAAATCTGCATTCTTAACCGCTGATCACAAAACCCCCTGGCCTTGTTGCGCGGCCTTGCCGTGCTGCTCGTGCTGTCTGCGGCCGCGCGCTTTCAGGGCCGCTACGCTGGGTTTGGTGAGCGGCTCCAAGACCGGCTAAGCATGCCTTGATTCATTCAGAAAAATCACGTCGGCCAAAAAAATTCAGTAAGATCAAAAATCTGGGTTCCCACCTTCGCGGGAGTGACGGTTTTTTCAGTGCATCCATCACCCTCCACTCTCGCCCAACTCAACACCGCCAAGCCTCCCCATGAAAGCCATCCTCTACCAACAATACGGCCCGCCTGATGTGCTCCAGATGGCGGACATCGCCAAGCCCATCCCCAAGCCCAATGAAATCCTGATCAAAACCTATGCCACCACGGTCACGTCCGGGGATTGGCGGGTGCGCAGTCTGACCGTGCCGGCCGGTTTTGGCTGGATGACCCGCTTGGTGTTTGGCGTGTCTCGGCCCAGGCAGCCGATTTTGGGTTCCGAGTTGGCCGGGGTGGTGGAATCGGTGGGGGAGGCGGTCAGTCGATTCAAGGTGGGGGATGCGGTGTTTGCGTTCAGCGACGCCCGCATGGGCTGTTACGCCGAGTATAAATGCATGCCGCAGGATGGCGCGGTGGCGTGTAAACCGCCTGGTTTGTCTTACGGCGAAGCGGCCGCTTTGTCTTTTGGCGGCACGACGGCGCTGGATTTTCTGCGTCGGGCCAAGCTTCAGCGTGGGGAAAGCGTGCTGATCAATGGCGCGTCCGGCGCGGTGGGCGCGGCGGCGGTTCAGCTGGCCAGGCATTTTGGCGCGCATGTCACGGCGGTGTGCGGCACGGCGAATATGGCCTGGGTCAGGGCGCTGGGCGCCAGCCAGGTGATCGACTACACGCAAGAGGATTTCACCCAGAACGGCCAGACTTACCATGTGATCATGGACACCGTGGGCACGGCGCCGTTTTCTCGCTGCCAAGCGTCGTTGCGAGACGGCGGGCGTTTATTGCTGGTGTTGGCGGGGCTGGCCGATATGCTGCACGCGCCATGGGCGTCGCTGACCAGCGGCAAGAAGGTGATTGCCGGGCCGGTTTCGGTGCGCGCGGAAGATTTGCCCCTGCTGGCCGAGCTGGCGGCGACGGGGGCGTTCAAAGCGGTGATTGACCGGCGCTATCCGTTCGAGCAGATGGTCGAGGCGCATCGCTATGTGGATAGCGGGCGCAAGAAGGGAAATGTGGTGGTGATGCTGGGGGATGAGGATTGAGCGTGGCGCGGCACGGCGCATAAACTCCGCCTTGCGTGGCGGCTCCCCATTCTGGGGGCGGCTGCGCGCCAGGCCAGGGCCGTTTCGCGGGGTTTCATGAGCGGCTGTATCATCTACTGAGGCATCACAAGGAATCCACTATGATTTTCACGCTCAAGGTCACATCGCTTCATGGGCAGGATAGCTCAGACAAGTGGGAGGCAACGCTTGAGATCGACTCGATGTCTCCGCTTGATGAGCTTCATTTCGCCATTCAAGACGCACTGAAGTTCGACGACGATCATCTCTATGAATTCTTCATCGCACGGACAGCATATAGCCGTGACCGGCGTTCCTTTGACGATGAAAATGGGGAGCTCTACGATAAAACCATTGCAGATCTCTTTCCGCTGCCTGAGCGAAAGAATCTCTACTACTTGTTTGACTATGGCGCTCACTGGCTCTTCAAGATCAGCAAAGCGCGAAAGGCGCCACAAGCGCCAAGCCCTGATGTGGAATACCCAAGGCTGGTTTCCGAATCGGGAACACGGCCTCAACAATACCCATGCGAAGATGACTGAGCGTGTTGAAGCGCGTCAAGGATGCTCTGATGGGTTCAGGGTGTGGTTTTGCAAAAATCAAATTTCATAAAAATCAAATATTTGTGCTCATTTTGGTGTGGGGTCATCATGTTGTTCACATCCCCGCCATGGCTGCCAGCCCGCACAAACTCCCGCTCAGCCGCCTTCCATCAGGGTCAGTGAGGCTTGCCTCTTCTCCCGCAGCATCCTGCTGCTGTCTCAGCACGGATATTGCGTATTATTACCATGGTATTTTCACGAATTGATTGGGATTGGCAAGGTAGTTAGCATCATCCACTCAAATCGAGCTAAATCAGGAAAGAACATGGCAAGCCAGACGAGCTCATAACGTCGATGTGTTTGCTATGCGTTCGCAGCAGATGAAGGTTGGAGAAACCGCACACAGCTACGACGCCCTCGGTGGCGACGACATCGTGTACGGCAGCAGCTATGTGGACTTCATCCATGGCGGTGCGGGCAATGATCAGTTGTTTGGCAATGGCGGCGACGATGCGTTGTTGGGTTGGTCCGGCAACGACACGCTAAAAGGTGGCGTTGGCAACGACCTGTTGCATGGCGGTGATGGCAACGACGTGCTGATTGGCGAAGGTGGCTCCGATGCCCTGCTGGGCGGCTTTGGTGATGATCTTTATGTGCAATATATCGGCTATGGCAATGGCCAGGACACCATCAATGATGGTGTGACTGCCAGCTACACCCCTGGTTATGGTGGCGGAATCGACTGGCTATATATCCCCAATGCGACACTTGACCAACTGATTCCTTTACGGCAAGCAAATGATCTGTGGATCAGCAGTATGGCCGATGCCAGTGATGGTCAAATCACCGAGGGGGTGGTCATCTCCAACTTTTTCCTGGGTGGAATTTATACCATTGAAAATTTACAGACCCAGGATAGAGCGATCAGTCTGTCTGGGTACTTTGGCATAGTTTAAATATCATTGCAGGCAGCTCAGCATTTCTTGGCGCTGCCTGCACGTTTAAATACATTGACGTCATGGAGGCCATATGCGAGTCAACACCAGTACTTCGGTTGTGTTGCCCCTCAGTAGTAAGCCAAGCAACAAATCCAGTAGCGAAGCAGAAAATTACCCACTTGCGTCCTACAGCACCCAAGTCCAGGTAGGTGAGCCATTTTCTGCTGATCCAAGGTTTGCCGAAATGGTTCAGTATGGCACTCAAGCGCTCGCGGAAGCAATGACCGGGCTGAAAGGTGAAAAAGCGCAAGAGGCATTTGCAAAAAAAATGGAATTATTTGGACCGGAAACCAGAGAGCATCGCCCCTCTGCGGCCGAGCTTGAAAAGCAACTGCAAATGCAGGCTGACAGTATTTTCCGTGGCCCGGCGGGCAATATTTTGGCGGTGGTGTATAAGGATGGCTCAGCCTATTCACATGCCAATATCGACCTATCTGCTTTGGCCGCATCCGCCAAAGGTTTAAGTGAGCATGAATACCGTGCTGCCATGCGCAATGGCGTTGCCGCAGCCCTGGGCAGCCGCGCGGTGGCCAGTTATTACGACTACAACAAGCCGGCGCCGACCATGAGAGAAATTCACGAAGAAGAACATGCATTTAACCGTCGGGCGTGATGCACTTTACGTGTTTTGCCAATCGGCCAGTACGCTTGGGATGCACTGAGCCATTCAGAAAAATCGCACCCATAAAAAATACGGCAAAATCAAAAAATTAAGCCACCATTCCTTCAGAAGTCACTTTTTTCAGCGCATCCCTTGCTGATCTCTTCGCGGGCGGCCCACCAGCCCAGTGACGCTGCCTGCATCGACTTTGTCGTTCAAATTACCGTCAGCAATAGCTCACGAGCGCACAGCCCATGTTCATATCTCGATTTGGCTTGATGCATTGGCAAGCACCGCTCACCCAACCCGCCTGGTGTTGTCGCGCGGTTTGGCCATACGCCTTGCACCGTCCGCCAGAATCGCAGACAGCGCGGGTAGCGCGCCAAGGCCGTACAACAAAGCCAGGAGGGTTTTGTGAGCGGCTCTAATTCGCGTCAGCAGGCGCCACCGGCAGCGTCACCCAACCCATATCCGCCGCCGCGCCCAGCATCACCGCCAACAGCATAGCGCCCAGCGGCAGGAACATCACTACGCCGGCGGCCACCCGCCAGGCGGGCATGCCGGTGGCGCGCGCCACACCCAACACCAGCACCAATATCGAATACACCGCCAAGAGTCCGCTGAGCGTTTGCCCGGCGGCCTCGCCCAGCCAGCTGGTCAGCGGCTCCAGCGCCTGCACGCCGCTGGACAGCACCACCAGCGGCCACAGGGAATCCCGCTCGCGCCAGCCGCTCAGTCGCAGCCATAGCGTCAGCACGGCGGTGACCAGCACACTTTCCAGCAGCGCAAACACGGCAAAAAACCCCAGCCGCGCCGGCAAGGGGCCGGTAAAGTTTTCTGCGCTGGCGCTGTTGATCACCGACAAAATCAATAAGGCGCACAGCAACTGCCAGGCCGGATGGCGGTATTCGGCCAGCGGGCGGGCGCGCAGGCAGGCCAGCTCGATCAAGTCATCAATCAGGCGCATGGGAGAGTCTCAGGCAGGCGTCCGCCGCGTGCGCGGCGGACGTGGGGCGGGGTCAGTCGAAGATGACGGTTTTGTTGGCGTAGGCCAGGATGCGGTTTTCGATATGCCAGCGCACGGCGCGCGACAACACGACTTTTTCCAGGTCGCGGCCTTTTTGCACCAGGTCTTCCACGTCGTCGCGGTGCGAGATGCGGGTGACTTCCTGCTCGATGATCGGGCCGTCGTCCAGCACTTCGGTGACGTAGTGGCTGGTGGCGCCAATCAGCTTCACGCCACGGGCAAAGGCGCGGTGATAGGGCTTGGCGCCGTCAAAGGCGGGCAGGAAGGAGTGATGGATATTGATCACCCGGCTCGGATAGCGCTCGACAAAGGACGGCGACAGCACTTGCATATAGCGCGCCAGCACGATGAAATCCACCTGGGCTTCTTCCAGCAGCGCCCACTGGCGGGCTTCCATTTCGGCTTTGTTGTCGCGGGTGACCGGCACGACATGGAAGGGAATACCGTTAAATTCCACCAGACGGCGGCAGTCTTCGTGGTTGGAAATCACCAGGGCGATGTCGCAGTTCAGTTCGCCAATGCGCCAGCGGTGCATCAGGTCCACCAGGCAGTGTTCGTATTTGGAGACAAACAGCGCCATGCGCGGTTTTTTGCTGGACAGGGTGACCCGCCAGGTCATCTGGTTTTCGTCGGCAATCGGCTGAAACGCGGCGGCGAAGTTTTCCATCGGCAGGGTAAAGCCGCTCAGGTCCCATTCGACGCGCATCAGAAACAGGTTTTCGCTGGAATCCTGGTGCTGGTCGGCGTGCAGGATGTTGGCGTTGTAGGCCATCAAAAAGTTGGCGATGGTGGCCACCAGCCCCTTGCGGTCAGGACAACTGATCAGCAGGGTTGCGGAGTTGCGCTCAGACATGATTTAGGTTTTTCGTCAGCAATCGGTCAAAAAACGGCTCAGGCGTGCAGATTGGCCGAGTCCAGGGTGTTTTGCAGCAGGGTGGCCACCGTCATCAGGCCCACGCCGCCCGGCACCGGAGTGATCCAGCTGGCGCGCTCGCTGGCGGCGGCAAAGTCCACATCGCCCACCACCTTGCCATCCGGCAGACGGTTGATGCCCACGTCCACCACCACGGCGCCTTCCTTGATCCAGTCGCCCGGCACAAAGCCCGGCTTGCCCACCGCCGCCACCACGATATCGGCGCGACGCACTTCGGCGGCCAGGTCAGCGGTGGCGCTGTGGCAGACGGTGACGGTGGCGCGCGCCAGCAACAGCTCCAGCGCCATCGGCCGGCCGACAATATTGGAGGCGCCAATGATCACCGCGTGCTTGCCCTTGGGGTCGATGCCGGACATTTCCAGCATGGTCATCACCCCGCGGGGGGTGCACGGGCGCAGCAGCGGCATTTTCAGCGCCAGGCGGCCGATGTTGTAGGGGTGAAAGCCGTCCACGTCTTTTTTCGGGTCGATGCGTTCAATCACCGCATCGGCGTCGATATGCGCCGGCAGCGGCAGTTGCACCAGAATGCCGTCGATTTCCGGGTCAGCGTTGACCTGGTCAACAATGGCCAGCAGTTCAGCCTGAGTGGTGCTGGCCGGCAGATCAAACGCCACCGAGCGGATGCCAACTTTTTCGCACGAGCGCTTTTTGTTGCGCACATAGATTTCCGAGGCCGGGTTGTTGCCCACCAGCACCACGGCCAGCGCGGGTGCGCGACGGCCCTCGGCCAGCCGGGCGTCCACGCCGGCTTTGACACGGTTGAGCAGGGCTTCGGAAATGGTTTTGCCGTCAATAAGCTGAGCCGCCATGGTGTTGGGTCTTTCCAGTCAAGATGTTCGTAAACAAAACCGGGATTTTCGCATTGTTGGCCTGCACGGCTCAACCATTGACCGCCACGCACCCGGCAAATGCTGACACGCCAGGCGCTGCGCTCAACGCAAATGGCTGGCTGAGCGATTTTATCAAGTCAAAGCTTGACAGCCTGCCAAAGCCTGGGTATAGTCCTGTTCTCTTGTTCGGGGTGTAGCGCAGCCTGGTTAGCGCACCTGATTTGGGATCAGGGGGTCGTGAGTTCGAATCCCACCACCCCGACCAGTTGCAACCGACAGTTGAGCGCCCGTAGCTCAACCGGATAGAGCATCGGCCTTCTAAGCCGGCGGTTACAGGTTCGATTCCTGTCGGGCGCGCCAGTCAAACAAGACAGTTTTTCTGATTTTGCACTGTATTCAGCAAGATCATCACAGTTTCAGCGGTGGGTGTAGCTCAGTTGGTAGAGTCCCGGATTGTGATTCCGGCTGTCGTGGGTTCGAGTCCCATCATCCACCCCAAGCATTAAAAGCCCAGTCAACAGACTGGGCTTTTTTGCATTCAAACCAAACCAAAACAGCAAACCCCAAAAAACACCAATCCACTCAGGGCCCTTCGTCCAGCCAGGACAACACCCGCGCAGCACCACGCACACGCTTGCGCTGACAGACCAGCATGTCATCGCCTTCACCAGACGGGGTGGCACTCAGATAAAAGCCATCTACCGGATAGCGAGTGGGAATATAACGCTTTTCCTGCACCGCCCAGCGCACCGGCTGATAGTCAATGCGATAAGCACTACCGTCGCGCACCAGATGAAAATTGCCGTTCAACTCATCGCCATCTACGCCACGCCAACGAAAGCGCCCATCGCCACTGAATTGCAGCTCCATATCGCCACACATCCAGATACCGATAAACACCGGATTACGTTGCTCACACGCCACACCGGCCACTGCCAGCAACGCCACCACCCCACACGCCTGCACAGCGCGCCACAAACCGCGCATATTGGTTCCCGGATCACACAGATGTCATGAATATACCAGAGGCTATCCGCAAAAATACTTAGCATCAGCAATTTGTGCACAAAAACAAAAAAGCCAGCACATCTGTGCTGGCTTTTTTGCTGAATCTGGCTCCTCGACCTGGGCTCGAACCAGGGACCTGCGGATTAACAGTCCGTCGCTCTACCGACTGAGCTATCGAGGAATCGAGAAAGAGATAATAACGATCTTAGAAAGCCAGGTCAAGCACTTTCTGCACTTTTTAGCGGGGCAGTTGGACAAGCACATCCAACCGCCCCGTGAGCGCGATCAATCGCGAGTTTGCACCTGAACCATCTCAACCGCCTCAACGCCAGACTGAGCCGCCAGACGATCACGACGGCGCACGGGCTGAGCCGTTGCCAAACTGGCAGCGGCTTGCGGCACAGCGGCAGGCAGATTCAGCGTTTCCACCTGCTGCAAAGCAGCTTGCTCGGTGCCGGCCGCCAGCGATTCAGCCACATCACGACGACGGCGACGCGGTGCTTGTGCTTCGTCCATCACAGCCAACGGCTCAGCCACACGGGTGCTCACCAACTCCAGCCCACCCAGTTCGACACTGGCCACGGCAGGCTCGGCGACCGGAGAAACTGGCTCGGCGACCGACGGCTCAGCTGCGATGGGCTCATTGACCGGCTCAGCCAGCGCAATCGCTTCGGCGATGCTCACCGGGGCCGCCAGCGGTTCCGGCATGGCCGGCACGGCGACCTCAGCAACTGGCTCAACAGCAGGCTGAACGGCCACCGGCTCGATGCTGGCGACAACATGTTCTGCCAAAGCCACTTCCGGTTCGACCGCCACAGCATCTGCCACCACAACAGCCTCCACCACCGCTGCGACGGCCACAGGCGGCAACTCAACCGGCGCGACAGACACGGCGGGCGCAAGTACCGGCTCGTCCACCACAACTTGCGCTTGCGGCTCAGGCATCGGCACAGTCTCGACAGCCACAGGCGCAGACGCTGCCACCGCCACGGGTTCGAGCGGGGTCGGCACGGCCACCGGAACCACCGCTACCGGCGCAGCAGCCTGCTCGGCCTCTGGCGCTGCCACCGGCACAGCCTCCTGCACGGCAGAGGCAAGCGGCGTCTCAGCGGCCACTTCGACAACCACCGCAGCAGCGGCGACGGCAACCGCAGCGGCAACCGGGGCAGCAGCAGACGGCACGGCATCATGCTGGGTTTCAGGGCCAATCTGCGGGGCAGCGGCTTCAAGGTTGCCATCTGCCTGAGCCTCATCACGACGGCGTTCGCCACCACGACGGCCACGACGGCGACGGCTGCGCGGCTCACGGGCTTCACCTTCGGCCGGGGCGACATCGGCCTGCTCGTCCTGGGCAGCGGCGGTTTGCGCCACGGCTTCAGCGGCCTTCAGTTCGGCCTCGACGGCTTCGGCTGCCGGCGCGGCTTCAGGCTGACGACGGCGACGTTCCGGGCGCTCGGCGCGTTCTGCGCGCGGCGCGTCGGCATCGGCCGGGGCCGCGTTCGGGCGTTCGCCTTGTTGTTGCTCGCGGGCTTCGCGCTCTTCGCGTTCGCGCATTTCATGGCGCAGGGCCTGACGCTCGGGGCGGGAGCCGCGTTCCGGGCGTTCGCTGCGCTCGCGCGGCTCACGCGGTTCGCGTTGTTCACGCGGCTCACGTTCGGCGCGTTCAGGACGCTCGGCGCGCTCCTGGCGTTCGGCGCGCGGGGCGCGCGGTTCGCGTTCCGGACGCGGGGCGTCGGCGTCGCGCTCGGCGCGTTCGCTGCGGTTGTCGTCGCGGCGGCGCGGCGCGCTGTCGTCACGCGGCGGGCGCGGGCGGCGGTCACGGTCGCGGCGCTGGCCATTGCCTTCGCGGCGCGGGCTGGCGGCGGCCGGCTTGACCGGCTCGGGCGCCGGGGCCGGGGCGGGAACTTCAGTAGTGAACAGCGATTTCACCCAACCCACCAGACGCGCCATCACGCCAGGCTGAGCCGGGGCAGCCGCCACCGGGCTCGGCGCCGGGGCGGCGGCGGCAGGCGCCGCAGCGGCCGGGGCGGGCGCGGGCTCTTGATCGCGGGCGGACACCGGCGCCGGCTGGGCCGGGGTGATGCCTTGCACGGCGGCCTGCTGGCGCTCGGGCTTGGCTTTTTCCGGCTGGGCGCCGGCATAGCCGTTTTCTTCGGTGGGGGTTTCCACCATCTTGTAGCTGGGCTCCTCGCCTTCCGGCAGATCGTCGGCGCGCAGGCGCACGATCTTGTAATGCGGGGTTTCCAGATGGATATTGGGGATCAGCACCACGCTGACCTTCAGTCGCGCTTCGATGGTGAACAGATCCGCGCGCTTTTCGTTCAGCAGGAAGGTGGCCACGTCCACCGGCACTTGCGCGTGCACGGCGCAGGTGTTGTCCTTCATCGCCTCTTCCTGAATGATGCGCAGGATATGCAGGGCGGAGGATTCAATGCCACGGATAAAGCCGGTGCCATGACAGCGCGGGCAGGGCATGTGGCTGCTTTCGCCCAGGCTGGGTTGCAGGCGCTGACGCGACAGCTCCAACAGGCCAAAGCGCGACAGCTTGCCCATTTGCACGCGGGCGCGGTCGGTTTTCAGCGCTTCGCGCAGGCGGTTTTCTACTTCGCGCTGGTTTTTCGGGTTTTCCATGTCGATGAAATCGATCACGATCAACCCGCCCAGGTCGCGCAGACGCAGCTGACGGGCGATTTCGTCGGCGGCTTCCAGGTTGGTGTTCAGCGCGGTGGTTTCGATGTCGCTGCCCTTGGTGGCGCGCGCCGAGTTGACATCCACCGACACCAGCGCTTCGGTGTGGTCGATGACGATGGCGCCGCCGGACGGCAGGGTGACGGCGCGCGAGAAGGCGGTTTCGATCTGGTGTTCGATCTGGAAGCGCGAGAACAGCGGCACGTCGTCTTTGTACAGCTTGACGCGGTTGACGTTGCCCGGCATGACATGGCTCATGAACTGACGCGCCTGGGCGTGGATTTCCTCGGTGTCGATGAGGATTTCGCCAATGTCGGGCTGGAAGTAATCGCGGATGGCGCGAATCACCAGGCTGCCTTCCTGGAAGATCAGGAACGGCGCATTCTGGGCGCCGGCGGCGCTTTCAATCGCAGTCCACAGTTGCAACAGGTAGTTCAAATCCCATTGCAGCTCTTCCAGCGAGCGGCCAATGCCGGCGGTGCGGGCGATCAGGCTCATGCCGGCCGGGGTTTCCAGCTGGGCCAGCAGCTCGCGCAGCTCGTTGCGCTCTTCGCCTTCGATGCGGCGCGACACGCCGCCGCCACGCGGGTTATTGGGCATCAGCACCAGATAACGGCCAGCCAGGCTGACGTAAGTGGTCAGCGCCGCGCCCTTGTTGCCGCGTTCGTCTTTTTCTACCTGGACAATGATTTCCTGGCCTTCGCGCAGCACATCCTGGATGCGCGGACGGCCGCCGCCGTCAAACTGACGGAAATAGGCGCGGGAGACTTCCTTGAACGGCAGAAAACCATGACGCTCGGTGCCGTAATCGACAAAGCAGGCTTCCAGCGAGGGCTCGATGCGGGTGATCACGCCCTTGTAGATATTGCCCTTTTTTTGCTCCTTGCCGACGGTTTCGATATCGAGGTCGATCAGCTTCTGGCCATCGACAATGGCGACGCGCAGCTCTTCGGCCTGCGTCGCATTGAATAACATGCGTTTCATTTTAGTAAGGTCCTGCGCGGCACTCGACGCAGGGGTTGGCGGCATTCTGGCCGCCAACGGCGCACACTTCTCCACTGCAAGCCGGCAACAGTCCGGCGCAGCGCCCGACAGCAAGACGGGCCTGAACAGGCAATCCGCGCTGACAGCCCCGCCAGTGGCGGCGTCAAAGCGGCTCGGAAAAATGGGCGCACTGGGCGCAGCAAGTTTTCGACAGCCCCAGGCAGGGGGCGCACCGAAAGGAAGTCCTTCACAAAGAGCGGTACGGCAATGGGTTCAGCCGACTTCCTGTATGTTTCGCGGGGCCACGGGTAAAGCGGCTGTTCCGCCTGCTGCCGCAGGCGCGTCTTGGTGTCAGTAATGCCCGCCCCGGCATTCGGTTGTTCAAGGGGGCGAGCATGGAATCACGTCGGATCGGGCCACCGCGTCGGGTCAAACTTTGCTGCATGGTTTTCTGGCGGGCTTGAACGCCGGAAAACGAAAATTCTGGTGAGTGCGTGTTGCGCGTAAATGCTTTACCATCGCTGCTTTTCGGTGAGCGAGACAACCGTGTCGCCGCCGCATGGACGATGCCGGACCGGGCGCGTTTGGCGCGTGGCCTCGACGTGATCGCGTCGGGACGATGAGGCGACAAGAGTCTGGGTTTCCCGAACTTATTCACCGGGGATTCACGGGTTATCCACAACCCGCCCCGGTTCGGCGCAGTATAAGCAAAATGACAGACTTGCGTAAAGACTCCGTCACCTTTGTGACAGTTGACGATGCTGGCCATGACCAGCGCGTTGACAATTTTCTCCTTCGCCACCTCAAGGGCGTGCCCAAAAGTCACGTCTATCGCATCCTGCGCAGCGGCGAGGTGCGGGTGAACAAAGGCCGGGTGGACGCCAGCCACCGGCTGCAACTCGGCGATGTGCTGCGCATTCCGCCGGTGCGCGTGGCGCAAAGCGCGACGCCCGCCGGCCGCGCCGCGCCCGCGCAGGAATTCGCCATCGTCTACGAAGACGACGCCCTGCTGGTGATCGACAAACCGGCCGGGGTGGCGGTGCATGGCGGCTCGGGCGTGTCGTTTGGCGTGATCGAGCAATTGCGCGCCGCGCGGCCCGAGGCGCGCTTTCTGGAGCTGGTGCACCGGCTGGACCGGGAAACCTCCGGCCTGTTGATGCTGGCGAAAAAACGCTCGGCGCTGGTCAAGCTGCACGAGATGATCCGCGACAACCACATGGACAAGCGCTATCAGGCGCTGGGCGTGGGCGACTGGCCCGAGGCGCGCAAGCAGGTCAAGCTGCCCTTGCTCAAGTTCAACCTGCCCGACGGCGAGCGCCGGGTGCGGGTGGCCGACGATGGCCAGCATGCGCACACCAATTTTCGCGTGCTCAAGCGCGCCAGCGGCTTTGTGCTGCTGGAAGCCCAGCTGAAAACCGGCCGCACCCACCAGATTCGCGTGCACATGGCCGCCAGCGGCGCGCCGATTGCTGGCGATGAAAAATATGGCGACTATGCTTTCAATCGTGAGCTGCACAAGCGCGGGCTCAAGCGCATGTTTCTGCATGCCTGGCGGCTGCGCCTGAATCACCCGCTGACCGGCGCGCCGCTGGAGCTTCTCGCCCCGCTGCCGCGCGAATTGCAATCTTTTCTGGATACCCTGAGCGCATGACCCTGCCTGCTGATGCCCACGCTTTTGATCTGGTGGTGTTTGACTGGGATGGCACCCTGATGGACTCCACCGCCCACATCACCCGCTCGATCCAGCGCGCCTGCGCCGACCTGGGCCTGCCGGTGCCCGAGCGCGCCCGCGCCAGCCATGTGATCGGCCTGGGGCTGGTGGACGCCATGCGCCATGTTTGCCCCGGCCTGCCGGCCGAACGCTACCAGGACATGGTCAACGCCTACCGCACCCACTATCTGGCCGGCGACCAGGCCATCGAGCTGTTCGATGGCGTGGCCGAGGCGCTGGCGCGCTGGCGCGCGCGCGGCGTGCTGCTGGCGGTGGCCACCGGCAAGAGCCGCATCGGCCTGGACCGCGCGCTGGCCGCCACGGGCCTGGGCGAGTGCTTTGCCATCACCCGCACGGTGGACGAATGCCGCTCCAAGCCGCATCCGCAGATGCTGGACGACATCACCGAGTTTTTGGGCGCCGACAAGCGCCGCACGCTGATGGTGGGCGACACCACCCACGATTTGCAGATGGCGCAAAACGCCGGCACCTGGGGCGCCGGCGTCAGCTACGGCGCACACCCGGTGGAAGCCCTGCGCGACTGCGCGCCGCTGGCGTGTTTTGATTCGTTTGCCGAATTCGACACATGGCTGACGCCGCGCCTGGCCAACTGATCGGCGCCGCCAGCGCGCTGCAAGACAGCCGCCCTGGCCTGCGCTTCACCCTGCCCGACGGCCGCCCCGGCATTGCCGTGCGCTTTCGCGGCCAGGTGTACGCCTATGTCAACACCTGCGCGCATGTGCCGGTCGAACTAGATTTAGTGGAAGGCGATGTGTTTGACATTTCCGGCCAGTATCTGGTGTGCGCCATGCATGGCGCGTACTATGATCCGCAAACCGGCCGCTGCCTGGGCGGCCCCTGCCCAGGCCGGCGGCTGACGCCGCTGGCCGTGATTGAACGCGACGGCCAAGTATGGCTTGCCGCCTGAACCCGATGCGCCGCGCCCCGCGCGTGCGCCAGCCACAGGAAATCTTGCATGAGTGAACCGCAGTGGGAACGCCAGGTGCTGGAAAAACTGGCCACCGCCGCCCTGACCGAGCAACGCCGCACCCGCCAGTGGAAGCTGTTTTTCCGCCTGGTGTGGGTGCTGCTGGCCATCTTGCTGCTGTATGGCCTGCTGCGCAACGGCGACAGTGAGGGCGCGCTGGCCAGCACCGGCGACCATGTGGCGCTGCTGACGCTATCCGGCGCCATCAGCGCAGAAAACCGTACGGCGGATCGCATGATTGCCGGCCTGCAAAAGGCCTACAAGAGCAGCGGCACGCGCGCCGTGGTGATTCGCGCCAACAGCCCCGGGGGCAGCCCGGTGCTGTCCGGCATGGTCAATGACGAAATTCGCCGGCTGAAGGGCGAGCACCCGGATATTCCGGTGTATGTGGTGGTTGAAGAAGTCTGCGCCTCGGGTTGTTATTACATCGCCGCCGCCGCCGACAAGATTTTTGTCGATAAGGCCAGCATTGTCGGCTCGATTGGCGTGCTGTCCGATGGCTTTGGCTTTACCGGCGCGCTGGAAAAACTCGGCGTGGAGCGCCGGCTGATGACCGCCGGCAGCCACAAGGCGCTGGCCGACCCGTTCTCGCCGCGCAAGGCAGAAGATGAAGCCATCCGCCAGGCGCTGCTGGACGATATTCACCGTCAGTTCATTCAGGTAGTGAAAACTGGGCGCGGCGCCCGACTGAAGGACGACCCGACTATTTTCACCGGCCTGTACTGGCTGGGTGAAAAAAGCATTCCGCTGGGCCTGGCCGACGGCTATGGCACGGTGGACAGCGTAGCGCGCGAGCTGGTGAAAACCGACAATATTGTCGATGTAACCCCCAGCGACGATCTGGTGGACCGCTTCACCAAACGCTTTGGCGTGATGCTGTCCGCTGCGCTGTTGAGCCAGGGCGACAGCGGCCCGCAACTGAAATAAGCCCGCAGGAGAGCCTTGCCCATGCGCCGCCGTCCGCCGGAAGACCCCGACCACCACGAACGCTGGATGGTGTCCTACGCCGACTTTGTCACCTTGCTGTTTGCTTTTTTTGTGGTGATGTACGCCATCTCGTCGATCAACGAGGGCAAATACAAGCAGATGACCCAGTCCATGATTGCGGCGTTCAATCAGGGCTCGATCTCGCCCAAGGTGATTGGCCAGTCCGGCAGCGCCAACACCCATGTGGCGGTGGAAGACGCCAACCCGATGACCAGCAAGGTGGCCGCCTCGCTGAAACAGCAGCAAGACATGCGCATGCGCCAGCTGGCGGCGCAGGTGCGTCAGCTGCTGGATCCGCTGATGCAGCGCGGCCAGGTGCGGGTAACCGACAGCCCGCTGGGCATTGCCGTGGAAATCAATGACAGCGCCTTGTTTGAATCCGGTCAGGCCACCCCCTCCACTGCCTCGGTGGGCTGGCTGGGTCGGCTGGGCGGCGTGCTGAAAGCCCATCCCAACCGCATCCGGGTGGAAGGCTACACCGATGACCGGCCGATTCGCACCAGCGTCTACCCCTCCAACTGGGAATTATCCGCCGCCCGCGCCGGCAGCGTGGTGCGCCTGTTTGTCGAAAACGGCGTCGCCTCGCCGCGCCTGGTGGCCATCGGCCGCGCCGAAAACCGCCCGGTGGCCAGCAACGACCACGCCGACGGCCGCGCCCGCAACCGCCGGGTGACCATCAGCATCTTGCCGGAAAGCGCTGGCGATAATGATCTGGTGCCGGTGGCCACACTCAGCAGCGCACCGCAGTGAGGCATCGCTCACCAAACCCAGCGCAGCGATCCTGGCTAGAGGTGTGCGGCCGCAGAACAGCAAGGCCGCGCAACGACGGCCAGGAAGGCTTTGTGAGCAGCGCTCAACCCCTGATGTGACACAGCCCAGACATGCTTGCCCGGGCTGCCAGCCTACTTACTTGACGATCTTCAACGACGGCCGTCCGCCGCCACCGCCCGCCGGGCGCGGCGGCGGCTCATCCGCAGGCGGCGCACTGCTGGCCACCGGCTGCAAGGCCAGCACTTCCGCCTCGGCGGCGTCTTCCTCAGCTGGGCGATGCTGCAATTCCACCTCAAAACCCATGCCTTCGCCGGTTTCCCGGGCAAAAATCGCCATCACATTCCCCACCGGCACCCAGATATCGTGCGACACCCCGGAAAACCGGGCAGAGAACGACACATATTCATTGTCGATCAGCAGTTTATGGGTGGCGTTGGCGCCAATGTTCAGCACAATTTCATTGTTCTTCACATAGGCCATCGGCACTTGCACATGCTCATCCACCCAGACGGTGAGATGCGGGGTGTAGTGGTTGTCAGCGCACCATTCGTACAGCGCGCGCAGCAGGTAGGGCTTGGTGGAGGTGCTCATCAGGGTATCCCGAAACAATCAGCAAAACGCTTACAAAAAACCCCTGGCGGCAGGACAGCCTGGCCAGGGGCGCGCATGGCGGGGCCACCGCTTACTTGCGCATGGCCTTTTCTGCCGGGGTCAGCGAATCAATGAACGCCTGACGGCTGAAAATGCGCTCGGAGTATTTCAGAATCGGCGCAGCAGCCTTGCCCAGGTCGATATTGTAGTGCTCCAGACGCCACATCAGCGGGGCAATCGCCACGTCGATCATGGAGAACTCGTCACCCAGGATGAACTTCTGCTTGGTAAAGATCGGCGCAATCTGGGTCAGGCTGTCGCGAATCGCCTCACGGGCGCGCTCACCGGCCTTGCCGCCTTGCGATTGCTCCAGCTGGCGCACATGCACAAACAACTCTTGCTCAAAGCGGAACAGGAACAAACGGGCGCGGGCGCGCATCACCGGGTCGGCCGGCATCAGCTGCGGATGCGGGAAGCGCTCGTCGATGTATTCGTTGATGATGTTCGACTCGTGCAGGATCAGGTCGCGTTCGACCAGCACCGGCACTTCGTTGTACGGGTTCATGACCGCGAGGTCTTCCGGCTTGTTGTGCACGTCAACGTCGTTGATCTGGAAGTCCATGCCTTTTTCGAACAGGACAATGCGGCAGCGATGGCTGAACGGGCAGGTGGTGCCGGAATAGAGCGTCATCATGGTCTGTATGATCTCCGTCAGAGGGGCCAAATCAGGCCCAGGTAGGTGATAACAATCACATAGTGTAGCATTCTGGCCGGGGAAATCGCCAGTTTTAGCGCATAGTTGATTGTTTTTAAAAAGAAAAACGGAGAGCGAACTCTCCGTTTTTCATGCCTGGCAGAGGGGCGGGCAGCTGTTTTTACGGCGCAGGCGCCGAGAAAACATCCTGCTGAGCACCACTCACAAAACCCGGTGAAACAGTCCTGGCCAAATATGTGACCGTTAAAGATCACACAACAAGGCCAGGCGGGTTTTATCAGCCGCGCTTAGTGCACGTCCTTCCAGTATTCCTTCTTCAGGAAATAGGCCAGCGGGAACATCACCAGCGCCAGGAACAGGATGACCACATAGCCAATCTGCTCACGCTTCACTTGCGACGGCTCCGACATGTACACCATGTAGTTGACCAGATCCGCAGCGCGCTTGTCGTATTCGCTGGTGTCGGCCTTGCCGTTTTCCAGCTTGGTCAGCGAACCCGGCTTGACCAGCACGAGCTTGTGCTCTTCGTGGCCTTCCTTGTTCTTGACGGTTTCCAGACGCTGCTCGCCTTGCCATTCCCACAGGATGTGCGGCATGCCGACCTTGTCGAACACCTGGTTGTTCCAGCCGGTCGGACGGCTTTCGTCGCGGTAGAAACCGCGCATATAGCCGTACAGGTAATCGGCGCCGCGCGAGCGGGCGATCACGGTCAGGTCAGGCGGGGTGGCGCCGAACCAGTCCTTGGCTTCTTTTTTGTCCATCGAGACCGCCATGGTGTCGCCAATCTTGTCGGTGGCGAACATCAGGTTGTCCTTGATTTGCGTTTCGGACAGCGCCAGGTCTTGCAGACGGTTGTAGCGCATGTAGCTGGCCGAGTGGCAGGACAGGCAGTAGTTGTTGAAAATCTGGGCGCCGCGTTGCAGCGATTCGACGTCCTTGACATTGATCGGCGCTTTTTCCAGAGCCGGGCCTTCGCTATTGGCGAAAGCAGCCACTGGCAGAACCAGAGCCAGCGCAGCGATCAGGTGACGAAAATGCTTTTTCATTGTTGTCATCCCCTGGATCAAACCATCTTGGCGAACAGCGTAGCGCCGCCGATTGCCAAGGCCATGAGCACGAAGAACAGCACCTGACGGCCACCGGTGTTGTCGGTGACGCGAGCCGGCGTGGCGACACTGCCCACGTCGTTCTTGGTGAAGAACGGCATGCCCAGGAAGAAACCGAAGTACATCACCGAGAAGATCTGAGCGATCACGGTGCGCACATTGGTGGACGGCATGGCGCCCAGGATGCCCAGGCCGATGAAGGCGATGATGAACAGGGTGACCATCACCTTGAACTTGGTGCTGCGATAGCGGATCGACTTGACCGGGGATTTATCCAGCCACGGCAGGAAGGCGATCAGCACCACGGCGCCGCCCATGCCCAGCACGCCCCACACCTGGGTGCCGGCAAACGACGGAATCGCGCGCAGGATGGCGTAGAACGGGGTGAAGTACCAGACCGGCGCAATGTGCGGCGGGGTCTTCAGCGGGTCAGCCGGGTCGAAGTTCGGATGCTCAAGGAAGTAACCGCCCATTTCCGGCACCAGGAACACCACGGCGCTGAACACGATCAGGAACACCACCACACCCAGCACATCCTTGACGGTGTAGTACGGGTGGAACGGAATGCCATCCAGCGGAATGTGGGTGACCGGATCCTTGTTTTTCTTGATCTCGACGCCATCCGGGTTGTTGGAGCCGACTTCGTGCAGGGCGATCAGGTGAGCTGCCACCAGCGCCACCAGAATCAGCGGCACAGCGATCACGTGCAGGGCAAAGAAGCGGTTCAGGGTGGCGTCGCCAACGACGAAGTCACCACGGATGAACACCGACAGATCCGGGCCGATGACCGGGATCGAGGCAAACAGGTTCACAATCACCTGCGCGCCCCAGAACGACATCTGGCCCCAGGGCAGCAGATAGCCCATGAAGGCTTCGGCCATCAGGCACAGGAAGATCAGGCAGCCAAAAATCCACACCAGTTCGCGCGGTTGCTTGTACGAGCCGTAAATCAGGCCACGGAACATGTGCAGGTAGACCACGACGAAGAACATCGAGGCGCCAGTGGAGTGCATGTAGCGGATGATCCAGCCGCCGGCCACGTCGCGCATGATGTACTCGACCGAGGCGAAGGCCACCGGCACGCCAGAGGCGTTCAGGGTGCCGTCCGGCTTGTAGTTCATGGTCAGGAAGATGCCGGTGACAATCTGAATCACCAGCACCAGCATGGCCAGCGAACCAAAGAAGTACCAGAAGTTGAAGTTTTTCGGCGCGTAGTACTCAGAAACATGCGCCTTCCAGGTCGACGTCAGCGGGAAGCGGGCGTCGATCCAGTCCAAAACAGCTTGTTGCTTGCTCATTTTGTGTGTGCCCTTCGCTTATTTGTCATCGCCGATCAGCAGGCGAGTGTCCGACATGTATTTGTGCGGGGGGATTTCCATGTTCTTCGGAGCCGGCACGCCCGAGTAGACGCGAGCGGCCAGGTCGAACTTGGAACCATGGCACGGGCAGTAGAAGCCGCCCAGCCATTCCGGGCCCAGATCAGCCGGGGCCAGATCGGGGCGGAAGGTCGGGGAACAGCCCAGGTGGGTGCAAATACCGACGGCGACCAGGATTTCCGGCTTGATCGAACGATGCGGATTCTTGCAGTAATCCGGCTGTTGCGGCGCCTCGGAAGCCGGATCGACCAGCTTGCCATCCAGCTTGGGCAGGTTTTTCACCTGTTCCGGCGTGCGGTTGACCACCCACACCGGCTTGCCGCGCCATTCAACGTTGATCTTTTGGCCTGCCTCCAGTTTGCTGATGTCCACTTCCACCGGGGCGCCTGCTGCCTTGGCGCGCTCCGAGGGGAAGAAGCTCAACACAAACGGGGTGGCTACAGCCGCTGCGGCCACGCCACCTGCGGCGCTGGTCGCAACCGTCAGGAACCGGCGACGGCCCGTATCGACTTGTTGCTCACTCATTTACTCATCCTCAAACATGAAAACCGAGCTAAAACTGGTTGATTTTACCTGATTGGCGGTAGGGACTTAAAGCATTTATGCAAAAAACTTAGTTATCCACTGCCTGTCCGCCCGACATCGGGCGCATTGCGCCAGAACAGGCCGAACACAGGTCTTATATAAAACAGACGATTAGCCTGACCGTATTAACACACGGCCAGTGAATTGGCTTGTGCGTAGCAATCCGAGGCAGGCGCGGGCGGCAAACAGTGTGGCCAAGCCCGGCACGCCGGAGGCTTGGTCAGCCACGCTAAATCGGGTTGTCGATGTCCACCCAGCGCACGTCCAGCCCCAGCGTTTGCGCCAGATGCTCGCCCAGCGCCTGCACGCCATAGCGTTCGGTGGCGTGGTGGCCAGCGGCGACAAAGGCCACGCCGGTTTCGGCGGCGATATGCGCGCACGGCTCAGACGCCTCGCCGGTCAGGTAGGCATCCACCCCCAGCGCCACGGCGTCGGCCAGCATGCCCGGCGCACCGCCGGTGCACCAGGCCACCTGGCGGATCAGCTTGTCCGCCGCACCCAAGGCCAGCGGCGCGCGGCCCAACTGGCGCTGCACATGATCAGCCCAGTCGGCCAGACGCATCGGCTGGGCCAGCTCGCCGCGCCACAGCAGATTTTGCTCGCCGCCCTGGCCCAGCGGGGTGATGCCCAGCACGCGCGCCAGCGTGGCGTTATTGCCCAGCGTCGGGTGGGCGTCCAGCGGCAGGTGATAGGCGATCAGGTTGATGTCGTGCGCCAGCAATTGCGCCAGGCGGGATTTCTTCATGCCCAGCACGCGCGGGTCTTCGTTTTTCCAGAAGTAACCGTGGTGCACCAGAATGGCGTCGGCTTGCAGGGCAATCGCCGCGTCGATCAGCGCCGCGCTGGCGGTGACGCCAGTAACGATGCGGCGGATGTCCGCGCGCCCTTCCACTTGCAGGCCATTCGGGCAGTAATCCTTGAACCGCCAGGGCTCCAGCACGCTGTCCAGAGCCTGAAGCACATCGCTGCGTTGCATCGCACCAATTCCCTGAACTTCAAACAGGGCGGATTGTCGCACGGACTTAGCCTTAGCCCCAAGTAGGAATACGTAGCGAAGCGCAGAAAGACATAAAAAAACCCGCGCTTGCGCGCGGGTTTTTCGTCAGGCCAGGCAAATGCCCGGCCAGCAAGGCTGTCAGGCCGACATTACATCATGCCGCCCATACCGCCCATGCCACCCATGTCCGGGGCAGCCGGCTTGTCTTCCGGCAGCTCGGCGATCATGCAGTCGGTGGTCAGCATCAGGCCGGCGATGGACGCGGCGTGTTGCAGTGCGGAGCGGGTGACCTTGGTCGGATCCAGCACGCCCATTTCCACCATGTCGCCGTATTCGCCGCTGGCAGCGTTGAAGCCAAAGTTGCCCGTGCCTTCGAACACCTTGTTCACCACCACCGACGGCTCATCACCGGCATTGGCCACAATCTGGCGCAGCGGGGCTTCGATGGCCTTCAGCACGATCTGGATGCCGGCGCTTTGCTCGGCATTGTCGCCCTTCAGGTTACCCAGGTTGGCGCGGGCGCGCAGCAGGGCCACACCGCCGCCAGGCACGATGCCTTCTTCCACCGCAGCGCGGGTGGCGTGCAGGGCATCTTCCACGCGGGCTTTCTTTTCTTTCATTTCGACTTCGGTGGCAGCGCCCACCTTGATCACGGCCACACCGCCGGCCAGCTTGGCCACGCGCTCTTGCAGCTTCTCGCGGTCGTAGTCGCTGGTGGCTTCTTCGATCTGGCGACGGATTTGCTCAACGCGCGCCTGGATGGCGGCAGCTTCGCCCACGCCGTCGATGATGGTGGTGTTTTCCTTGCCCACTTCGACGCGCTTGGCTTGGCCCAGCAGATCCAGGGTGACCTTTTCCAGGGTCAGGCCCACTTCTTCGGCGATCACGGTGCCGCCGGTCAGCACGGCGATGTCTTCCAGCATGGCCTTGCGGCGGTCGCCAAAGCCCGGGGCCTTGACGGCACACACCTTCAGGATGCCGCGGATGGTGTTCACCACCAGGGTGGCCAGCGCTTCGCCGTCCACGTCTTCAGCGATGATCAGCAGCGGGCGGCCGGACTTGGCCACTTGCTCCAGCACCGGCAGCAGGTCGCGGATGTTGCTGATTTTCTTGTCGAACAGCAGCACAAACGGGTTTTCCAGCTGGGCGATCTGCTTTTCCGGCTGGTTGATGAAGTACGGGGACAGGTAGCCGCGGTCAAACTGCATGCCTTCCACCACGTCCAGCTCGTCTTCCAGGCCCGAGCCGTCTTCCACGGTGATCACGCCTTCTTTGCCGACTTTTTCCATGGCGGCGGCGATCTTGTCGCCAATCACGGTGTCGCTGTTGGCGGAGATGGAGCCGACCTGGGCGATTTCCTTGGTGGTGGCGCACGGCTTGGAGATTTTCTTCAGCTCTTCCACCACGGCGATCACGGCCTTGTCGATGCCGCGCTTCAGGTCCATCGGGTTCATGCCGGCGGCCACGTACTTCATGCCTTCTTGCACCACGGCTTGCGCCAGCACGGTGGCGGTGGTGGTGCCGTCACCGGCGATGTCGTTGGTCTTGGAAGCCACTTCCTTGACCATTTGTGCGCCCATGTTCTCGAACTTGTCTTTCAGTTCGATTTCCTTGGCCACCGACACGCCATCCTTGGTGATGGTCGGCGAACCATAGCTGCGGTCCAGCACCACGTTGCGGCCCTTCGGGCCCAGGGTCACTTTGACGGCGTCGGCCAGGATATTGACGCCGGTCACCATCTTGGCGCGAGCGGAATCACCGAACTTGACTTCTTTGGCAGCCATTTTTTTACTCCGAAATTCTGTCGTTGTCGTACTTGACGATTACTAATCTGAATACAGCAGGGTCAACAGGCGGTTGATTATTCAACGATGCCCATGATGTCTTCTTCGCGCATCACCAGCAGCTCTTCGCCGTCCACCTTGACGGTCTGGCCGGAGTATTTGCCGAACAGCACCTTGTCGCCCTTTTTCACTTCCAGCGGGCGGCGTTCGCCGTTTTCCAGGATCTTGCCGTTGCCCACCGCGATCACTTCGCCCATGTCCGGCTTCTCGGCGGCTGCGCCCGGCAGAACGATGCCGGAAGCGGTTTTTTCTTCAGCTTCGAGACGCTTGATAACTACACGGTCGTGCAGGGGACGAATAGCCATGAGAACTTCTCCTAAATTCGGGTTGGATGTCGAGAAACAAAAAAGCAAGTCAAATCATCGAGATGGCCTAGCTGATTAGCACTCAACGCTTGCGAGTGCTAATAGTATGGACGCACGCCAAGGTTTTCAAGAGCGGAAAATCATTTTTTTTGTCCGCCACCGGCCACATGTGCAGCCAGCCTGTCTCGCCACGGCCAGCGCCGCTCACCACAAACTGTCCTGCCGGGTGTCCAGCAAGCGGCGCACCGGCGCCGGCAAGCCCAGCGCCAGCGCGGCCTCTTGCGTCCACCAGCGCCCATCGGCCGGGCCCGCCCCCGCCGTGGCGCGCACCTGCACCGGCTGCGGGGTGATGTCCAGACGAAAATGGGTGAACACATGCTGCACGGTGGGCCACGGCGGCGTCAGCGGCGCCGCTGCCCAGCCCGCCGCCGCCAGCCAGAGGGGCGCTTCGCCGATGTCCGCCAGCTCGGGCAGGCTCCACAGCCCGCCCCACACGCCGCTGTCCGGGCGGCGTTGCAGCCACACCTCGCCAGCGGCATTGCGCGCCAACAGCATCACCGTACTGCGCAAGGGCTGCGCCTTGCGCGGGCGGGCGGTGGGCAGCGCACGCTGGCGGCCCTGCGCGCGCGCCACGCAGCCGTCGGCCATCGGGCATTCGCCGCAACGCGGCTGGCCGCGCACGCACAGCAAGCTGCCCAAATCCATCAGCCCCTGGGTGTAGGCGGCCATGTGCGCCACCGAGTCCGGCAAGAGCTGCTCGGCCAGCGCCCACAACTGGTTTTCGATGGCTTTGTCGCCGGGCCAGCCCTCAATGCCATAGCAGCGGGTGAGCACGCGCTTGACGTTGCCATCCAGAATCGCCGCACGGCGGGCAAAGGCAAAGGCGGCAATCGCCGCCGCGGTGGAGCGCCCCACCCCGCACAGCGTCATCAAGGCATCCTGGCTGTCGGGAAAACGGCCGGCAAATTCGTTCATCACCTGGCCGGCAGCGCGGTGCAGATTGCGCGCGCGGCTGTAATAGCCCAGCCCGCTCCAGGCCGCCAGCACATCGTCCAGCGGGGCAGCAGCCAGGGTGGCGACATCGGGAAAGCGCTGCAAGAAGGCCGGGTAATACCCCAGCACGGTGGACACCTGGGTTTGCTGCAACATGATTTCCGACACCCACACCTTGTAGGGGTCGTCCACCTGCCAGGGCAGGCCGTGGCGGCCATGCTGGCGCTGCCAGGCAATCAGGCGGGGGGCAAATTCGGCAAAGGACACAGCAACAGACATGGCGCAGGCAACCGGCAAGACAAGAGGCGGCAGCATAGCCGCGCCAGCGCAAAAAACAAAGCTGCCAAAAACACGCGCGCCATCGCCGGATCAACCGGGGATGGCGCGCCATGCAGGATGTGCGGTCAGCGGACGGCGGTTACAGATTCATCCAGTTGGGGATTTCGTCTTGCAGGAACGGCGCTTCGGCAGTTTCTTCGCCCATCAGCACAAAGCCGGACAGCTGGCCGCGCTCGCTGATAAAGCTGGCGTTCAGGCCGTGTTCCACCATCAGGGTTTCCCACTGGCCGGTCAAACCCGGGCGCGGCTGGGCAATCACCGTAGGGCAGCATGGGATGTTGAGCTTCAGCGGCATGGGCGGGAAGTTCAACTGGACATTCTGTCCTGTCAGCACACGCGCCAGTGCCGAGACTTCGTGGTGAATGGCCTGGCTATACGGCAGCCAGACGCCGTTGATTTCGGCGCAATCACCCAGCGCGTAGACATCCGGCGCACTGGTGGCCAGCTTGCGGTCCACCATGATGCCTTTGCGCACTTTCAGGCCGGCATCGCTGGCCAGCTTGGTGTTGGGCACCACGCCAATGCAGGCAATGACCAGATCACCCTCGACATGTTTGCCATTGGTCAGCGCCAGCTGGGCACGGTGGCCTTCTTTGCTGGCACTGGCGCAACGGGCATTGAAGTGGAACTTCACCCCGCGCTCTTCCAGTTGCTCAACCAGATAGCGGCGCGCATCCAGTGGCATCAGCTCGAACAGCGGGCCGGCGTGTTGTTCGATCACCGTGACATTCTTGCCGGCATCCGCCAGGGTATTGGCCAGCTCGCAGCCAGACTGGCCGGCGCCAATGATGATCAAGTCCTTGACCGAGGCCAGGCGGGCGCGCAGCTTGTTCACTACGCTGGCGTGAGTCACCGCAGCCACCAGGCCAGGCAAATCGCGGGCGAAGCTGGGCAGCATCGGGCTGGAACCCAGCGCCAGCACCAGCTTGTCAGCCTGATATTCGCCATGGTCGGTCTGTACACTGCAATCCGCCACACGGATCGACTGCGCCGTGCAGTTGGGCACCATATCAATGCGCAATTGTTCACCCAGCGCCAGCAAATCCTCGGTGCTCAGGGTTTTTTGCGAGGGCCCCAGCGCCTGCACAAACTCGGAACGATTGAACCCATACGCATCGCGCCCCAGCAGGGTGATCGGGCGACGCGGGTCGAGTTTGCGGATTTCCCGGGCCAGGGCGATGCCGGCCTGACCATTACCAAGAATGAGCACGGATTCCATTTGCAGTCACTATTCCAGTGCGACGGTGAAAACACTCCATCATAAAGGATGATGGGGATGGTCGGCAAAGCCGACAGCATGCAAGCGCTCAGGATGCCTCGGCGGACATCGGCGCATTGTCCAGCCATTGCACGCCGGGCAAGGCACTGTGACGCACCGCCTGACACAGCGCGGCGATGGCGTTGCGCCGGTAAAACTGCTTGCGACAGGCCAGCACCACCCGCCGGGTGGGGGCGGGGGCAGCAAACGGCACAATGCCCAGTAAAGCCTCATCCCCCGGGCCCACCGAGGTCACTGGCATCACGGTGATGCCCACGCCACTGGCCACCATATGGCGGATGGTGGTCAAGGAGCTGCCCTGCAGGGTTCGTGACAGTGCATGACCACCCGGCGCTGCCGGCTGCTGCAAGCGGTCGCACAGCGCCAGCACCTGATCACGAAAACAGTTGCCCTGAGTCAGCAGCAGCACGCTTTCATTGGCCAGCTCGGCCGAGCTGATGGTTTTGCGCTTGGCCCAGGGATGGGTTCTGGGCGTAGCCACCACAAAGGGCTCATCGTACAGGGGATAGGTGACCACGCCAGGCTCGTCAAAGGGTTCGGCGACAATCACCGCATCCACCTCGCCGCGCTTGAGCATGTCGGCCAGCCGGGCGGTGTAGTTTTCTTCCAGGTAGAGCGGCATATCCGGCGCCAGCTCGCGCAGGGCCGGAATCAGCGCCGGCAGCAGATACGGCCCGATGGTGAAAATCACCCCCAGGCGGAACGGCCCGACCAGCTCGTTTTTCAGCTCGCTGGCCAGGGTTTTGATCACCGAGACTTCTTCCAGCACCCGCTGCGCCTGCTCGATGATGCGCTCGCCGGTGTCGGTGACGGTGATTTCATTGCTGCCGCGCTCGAACAGGGTGATGCCCAGTTCTTCTTCCAGCTTGCGCACGGCAATGCTCAGCGTGGGCTGACTGACAAAGCAGGCCGCCGCCGCCCGGCCAAAGTGGCGCTCGCGCGCCACGGCCACGATGTAGCGCAATTCGGTGAGAGTCATCCGCGCGAATCCGGCAAGACGATATTCACTTCCAGGACTTCCAGCTGATCCTGACGCTCCAGCTGCACCTTGATGTTTTCTGCCGACACGGCGACGTATTTGGAAATCACCGCCAACAGCTCTTTTTGCAACGCCGGCAGATAATCGGGCGTGCCGGTGCGGCCATTGCGCTCATGGGTGAGGATAATCTGCAAACGCTCATGCGCCACGGCTGCCGACTGTTTTTCCATGCTGCGTCCCAGCCAGCGATCAATCAACGACATGGTCAGCCTCCAAAAAGGCGCTTGAGCAGGCCAGGCTTGGGCGGTGCATCCAGAAAGCGCATCGGCAGTTCATCGCCCATGAAACGGCTCACCACATCCTGATATGCCTGCGCCACATCAGTATCGGCCTTGTGGATCACCGGCACGCCTTCATTGGAGGCCAGCAGCACCGCCTGGGATTCAGGCACCACGCCAATCAGCGGAATGCACAGGATGTCGCAAATGTTTTCAACTGACAGCATTTCGCCCTTGTCCACCCGCGCCGGCGCATAGCGGGTGATCAGCAGATGCTCTTTGATCGGCTCTTCGTTGCGCTCGGCGCGGCGCGACTTGCTGGCCAGAATGCCCAAAATGCGATCAGAGTCGCGCACCGACGAGACTTCCGGGTTGGTGACCACCAAGGCTTCATCGGCGTAATACAGCGCCATCAGCGCACCGCTTTCGATGCCGGCTGGCGAGTCGCAAACAATATATTCAAATTCTTCGGCCAGTTCGGCCAGCACCTCACCGACACCTTCACGGGTCAGTGCTTCTTTATCGCGGGTTTGCGAAGCAGGCAGCACAAACAGGTTGTCGCAGTGCTTATCCTTGATCAGGGCCTGATTAAGCTTGGCCTCTTTATTGATGACATTGATAAAGTCGTACACCACCCGACGTTCGCAGCCCATGATCAGATCCAGGTTGCGCAGACCGACGTCAAAATCGATCACCACGGTGCGATGGCCCTGCAAGGCCAGGCCAGTAGCGAAATTGGCGCTGGTAGTGGTTTTACCGACGCCCCCCTTACCCGAGGTCACTACAATAATTTTTGCCACGGTATTTTCCTGAACGTTGAACGTTTCTGCTGGCTGGCGCGCAAGCACGCGGCAAGCCCCTTCACGGAGCCCTGTGTGCTCGCGCGGCACGCGCAGTTTACACACAGTATTTCAGGATTTCGAGCGCGGCTCAAAGCCATATTGCACAAGGCTTTGCTCAAGAGTTCACGATTAAGTAGATTTACTTAGAAAATAAGCAAGACGCATGAGAAAGCCCGGTTTTCCGGCCACATCCTCAAGGAGAGGCGCCCGCAGACACCACATCGTGACCCCCGGTCAGGGCCACGGTAGAGAAATGGTTTCCGCTACACTCAGCCCGACACCGCCATGGCCGCCAGCACCAACTTGCTGCCATCCAGCGACACCTGCACGGCACGCTCATGCAGCGTCTCCGGCAGGTCTTCTTCCAAAGTACGATACACCCCGGCAATCGACACCAGCTCGGCAGCCATCTGCTGCATGAAAATCCGCGCATCGACATTGCCGCGCGCACCGGCCAATGCCCGGCCACGCATGCGGGCATACACATGGATATCGCCATCGGCAATCAACTCGGCGCCAGGGCTGACAGCAGCCAGCACCACCAGATTGCCATCCCGGGCATACACCTGCTGGCCGGCGCGCACCGGACGATCCACCACCAGGGTTTTGCCCGTACAGCCTAGCCCACCACCCGACACTTGCGGCGCGGGCTCGGGCTCAGCCGCCACGGGCTCAGGCAAGGATTCGGGTACGCTGACGGGTTCGGCGGGTTCAGCAACAGGCGCGGATGGGCGTTCCAGCTTGGCCGGAAACCACCCCCAGCCCAGCGCCCGCGCCTGCTCGCCCACGGCGGCGCTGCTGTGGCGCACGCCGATGATGCGCACCCCCTGGGATTGCAACAGTTCACACAGTTGCGGCAGAGCATCGGCCACGCTGTCATCCAGCGCCGACACATCCAGCAGAAAAGGTTCGCTGGCAAACGCCTTCGGTCGGCGCGCCAGCCGTGCCGACAATTCGTTGCGGAGCAGTTCAGGGTCGGCTGAACGCAACAGCAGGGACAGCACATCCAGCGAGGCGGATTTGATATCAAGGACAGACAGGGAATGGGTGGCGGTCATGGTGTGAACGGTCGCTCCCGGAAACAGGACACCGATGGCATGGGCACATGGCGCCGGGCCGGGCGGGAGCACTGGCAAGCAAGCATGGGCACACCTTCTGTCGGTCGTCAGGTGAAGACCAGTCAGCCCACGCCAGCGCAGGACCCAGTGCGATGACGAATGGCTCAACCGGTCAGGAAATATGGAAGATGAGTGTACCCGCTGGCCGGGTCTGCTTCAAGGCGGGCAAACCCTGCCCTCCCAAGCAAAACTGGCGCATTCCGCCCGCTTGTCAGTCACACAGAGGGATGGCTGCTGTAGCGCGCAAAACCATAGTCATGTGACAAAAACTTGTGACCAACTGTTGCAACTGAATAAAAATCCAATAAAAAATAGCCACTTGCCCAATGTTGCAGCGCAACAAAACACTTGACGACAGTTTCAGAATGCAGTAATCTTCAACTCAGGATGCTGCAACGCAACATCACGATCGATTCCAGGCGGACACGCAGCAGACGGCGGTACACTTCGTCCTGGCACATCCACCGGAAGACGAAGACAACACCAACCTTGACCACGCGAAAGGAAGCACCATGTTCAACAACAACGAGCAACTGAAGTCCCTGAGCCAAGCCCAATTCGACAAGGCCGTGCGCCTGTCCAACATCGTGCTGGCCAGCGCCGAACGCTTTGCCAACCTGCATCTGGAACTGTCCAAGAAGCTGCTGGCTGACCAAGCCGCCACCACCAAAGCCCTGGTGGAACTGAAAGATCCGAAGGCCGTGCTGGAATATCAAGCCAGCCTGGCACAACCGGGCATCGACCAAGCCTTCTCCGTGGCTCGCTCGGTGTACGACGCTGCCCTGCAAACCCAGACCGACATCCAGTCCTTCGTGGAAGAGCAAGTGCTGGAATTCAACAAGCAGCTGTGCGCCAACCTGGACAAAGTCTCCAAGAACGCGCCGGCCGGTTCCGAAGTGGCCATCAACGCCGTCAAGAACATGCTGACCTCGGCCACCGCCGCTTACGACAACGTGACCCGCACCGCCAAGAAAGTCGGCACCGAACTGGCTGAAGCCGGCGTTGAAGCCGCTGCCAACTCGGCCAAGGCCGCCAGCGCCGCCGTGGCTCGCACCGCCGCTGCTGCCAAGAAGTAATTCAAGCAGGACCCGCTGAGTCAAGGTTGCGGCGCCGTTTCGCATCGGCGCCGCGCACCATGACCGCACACAGAATTTCGCCCCATGGCCCCCGCCGATGGGGCTTTGTTTTTTGGCGCTGGCCACCAAGTGGCGGCGCGCCAACACGCCGCCGCTCACCGAAGAAGCATTACCCGCGCAAGGCGCGCGCAGCGTCCAGGGCAAAATACGTCAGCACGCCATCCGCCCCGGCGCGCTTGAACGCCAGCAGGCTTTCCAGCATGCAGGCGCGCTCGTCCAGCCAGCCATTTTGCGCGGCGGCCTTGAGCATGGCGTACTCGCCCGACACCTGATAGGCAAACGTCGGCACGCCAAACTGATCCTTCACCCGGCGAATCACGTCCAGATACGGCAGCCCCGGCTTGACCATCACCAAATCCGCGCCCTCGGCCAGATCCATCGCCACCTCGTGCAGCGCTTCATCGCTATTGGCCGGATCCATCTGATAGGTTTTCTTGTCCGCCTTGCCCAGATTGCCTGCCGAACCCACCGCATCGCGGAACGGGCCGTAGAACGCCGAAGCGTATTTGGCGGCGTAGCTGAAAATGCGGGTGTGAATATGGCCATGCGCCTCCAGCGCCTGACGCAAAGCGCCAATCCGCCCGTCCATCATGTCCGACGGCGCCACCATATCCACCCCGGCCTCGGCATGACACAAAGCCTGCTTGACCAGAATCTCGGTGGTGATGTCGTTCAGCACATAACCGTGCTCATCAATCACCCCATCCTGACCATGGCTGGTGTACGGGTCCAGCGCGCCATCGGTAATCACCCCCAACTGCGGAAACTCACGCTTGAGCGTGCGCACCACGGTAGGCACCAAGCCCTCTGGATTGCACGCCTCCATGCCATCCAGCGTCTTGCCCGACTCGATCACCGGAAACAAAGCCAGCGCCGGAATCCCCAGCTTGACCGCCTCTTCCGCCGTGGCCAGCAAACGATCCAGACTCTGCCGCACCACCCCCGGCATCGACACCACCGGCTCCTCACGCCGCTCGCCCTCCAGCACGAACACCGGGTAAATCAAATCATCCGCCGTCAGCGTGTGCTCACGCATCAAACGACGGGAAAAATCATCACGCCGCATGCGACGCATGCGGGTAGCGGGAAAACTGCGGGAAACAGGGATCATGACGCGTCCAGACAAACAATCAACACCACGCCCACCCCAAGGGCAGACGCACGAAAATACAGTCACTCAAGCAGCGTGAAACCGCTGCCAAGGCAGCGTAACCAGGCGCGGGAAAGACACGCCCGGCGGCAATAGGTTCGACAAGACAATAGACGGGCAGCGTGGCCCACCAGCCTCAGCGCGCTGCGACGTAAACATGAGGAAAAACCAGACAACAGCAGAGAACCAGATGGCGACACGGCACGGTCATCTTACATATAAGATAACTGTGCCCAACAGCACCGCACGTCGCATACCGCCGCCGTTTCTCCCGTGTGGCGCGCCGAGCATCGCAGGAAGTCAGGGGGCCGTCCGCCACGGCTAAGCGGCGGCGCAGCCGACGCGCCATTCCGTGGCGGCCCTGACTTTCGAGAAGCGCAAGGGACCACCGTCGCCGCAGGCGGCGGACGGGCGCGCGTCCCGGGTCGCCTTTCTTTGCTGACTTTCTTTGGCGAAGCAACGGAAAGTCAGTCGGCATGCGGGACGAACTCCCGCCCCAATCAAGCCCCGCGCGCAGCGCGACGCTTAAGCCCTTAGCGTCGCTCATCACACCCAGCGCAGCGCGCCTGGCGAGGCGTGCGCAGACAGTACAAGCAGTACGGCAAGGCCGCGCAACGACGCCAGGCGGGTTTGGTGAGCGGCCCTTACTGCGGAATCATCCACGTCAGGTAATACGCCTGCACATAGGTGATGATGCCCACCATGGTGGCAAACATCAGGCTGTGCTTGACGGTGAAGCGGAACAGATCAGACTCCTTGCCCACCAGGCCCACAGCCGCGCAAGCCACGGCGATGGATTGCGGCGAGATCATCTTGCCGGTCACGCCGCCCGTGGTGTTGGCCGCCACCAGCAAGGTGTCGGACACGCCAATCTGGTGCGCGGTGGTGGCTTGCAGCGAGCAGAACAGCGCGTTGGACGAGGTGTCCGAACCGGTCAGGAACACGCCCAGCCAGCCCAGGAACGGCGAGAAGAACGGGAACAGCGCGCCGGTGCCAGCCAGCACCAGGGCCAGGGTGGACGACAGGCCGGAGTAGTTGGCGACAAAGGCAAACGCCAGCACCATGCCAATCGAGTAAATCGGGCGCTTCAGCTCCAGCACCACTTCGGCAAAGGTGCGGGCGGCGTCAGCCGGCTTCATGCGCAGCAGGGCGATGGAAATCAGCGCCGAGATCAAAATGGCGGTGCCGGTGGCCGACAGGATGTCCAGCTTGTAGATCGCCTCGTAGGGCTTGGCGCTGGCCACGATCGGGGCGGCCTTGATCACCAGATTATGCAGGTGCGGCACTTCCCACTTGAACACCAGGCCAGCCAGCGGGCCGCCCTTGTCGAACAGCATCTTGAACGGCTTCAGGCTCCACACCGTGACCATGGCGGTCAGGATGATGAACGGGGTCCAGGCCTTGAACACCTGGCCGCCGGTAAAGCCCAGCGCCGAGCCAGCCTTGCCGCTGCGCGGCACGCAAATGCCCTTGGTGGTGCCGTCGTTGGCAAAGCGGAAGTTTTCTTTCGGGTGCCACACTTTCAGGAACACGGTCAGGCAGATCAGGCTGACCAGGGCCGAGGTGATGTCCGGCAGTTCCGGGCCAACATAGCTGGCGGTAAAGAACTGGGTCACGGCAAACGAACCGCCGGCCACCAGAATCGCCGGCCAGGTCTGACGGATGCCACGGAAACCGTCCATCATGAACACCAGCCAGAACGGCACGATCACCGACAGCAGCGGCAGCTGATGGCCAGCCATTTTGCCGATCAGGAACGGATCAATGCTGGTCACCTTGCCGGCCACCAGAATGGGAATACCCATCGCGCCAAACGCCACCGGGGCGGTGTTGGCGATCAGGCACAGGCCAGCGGCGTACAGCGGGTTGAAGCCCAGGCCGACCAGCAGCGCGGCGGTGATGGCCACCGGGGCGCCAAAACCGGCCGCACCTTCCAGGAAGGCGCCGAACGAGAAGCCCACCAGCAGCATTTGCAGGCGTTGGTCTTCGGTAATCGACAACACCGAGGCGCGGATGATGTCAAATTGCCCGGTTTTGACCGTTACTTTGTATAGGAACACCGAGCAGACAATAATCCAGGCAATCGGCCACAGACCGTACAAAAAGCCATAACCAGCGGCGGCAAACGCCATGTCCACCGGCATTTGATACACCAGCACGGCAATCGCCAGGGCGATGGCCACGGTGATGGTGCCGGCCACATGGCCTTTCATGCGCAGCACCGCCAGCGCGATAAAGAAGAAAATGATCGGCAGCGAGGCCACCAGCGCCGACAGGCCCAGGCTGCCCAGCGGCGCGTAGATTTGCGTCCAGGTTTCCATGAAACAATAGTCCTCCGCGCAGCCCCGAAATGGGGTTGCGACACGATGAAGTGAAGTGTCCGGCCGGGTGGGCCGAAGGAGTGCGCAAGGGCCGGCTTTGCCGTCGGTGACGGCGGGGCCAAGCCTGCATCCTCGTGCGTTGCCGGGGTCAGCGGGCAACGTCCGGGCCTGGGCGACAGCGGCTCAGGGTGGCTGAACCGGGCCGTCAGGCGCCTGGCGAGGCGGCGCTAGCGCAGCGGGGCGGTCGGTGTGGGCATGTTTTCTCCTCAGCGGGTTTGTGGGCCGGCTGGCTTGCGCCGTCGGTCTCTTTACGCGGCGCATCTTTTCCCTGACGGGTTTGGGTGCGCCGCTTTTAATTCACGCGCCGCCTGGGCAGCGCGCAAGGTGTTGCAATATCTCAGGCCGGGTCGCTACAGGCGTCCAGCAGAGCTTCGATGCTTTGGTAATCCACGCCGGTGTGCGTGGTCAGGCCAATCTGACAGGTGCGGCTCATCGACACCCCGTGCGCACAGCCGGCCGGCAGTTGCAGGCGCTTGAGGCTGTTGGCGTTCAGCTCGGGGGTGGTGAAGCCCTTGTCGCCGGCAAAGCCGCAACAGGCGATGTCCGGCACGCTCAGCTGCGTGGCGCAGCGGCGCGCCAGCGCGGTGAGCTTGCCGCCCACGCCCAGCTTGCTGGCGCTGCACGGCACATGCAGGGCCAGTTGCGCCAGCGGGCGGGTAAAGCTCAGCCGTGGGGCGATGAATTCACTCAAAAAGCTGGCGGCGTCGTACAGCTTGAGCCGGGCGTCCACCCGGCCTTCGCGCTGGGCGGTAATCAGCCGCTCGGCGCAGGGGCCGTTGTCGATGTACACCGGGATGCGGCCATTGCCGCTGGCGGCCAGCAGCGCCTTGGCGGTCTGGCTGCTGGCCAGCTCGGCGGCGTCGGCGGCGTTTTTTGAGTCAAACGGCTGGCCGCAGCACAGCGCGTCCAGATTGTCCGGGTAGCGGGCGGCAAAGCCGGCCTTGGCGAACAGGCTCAGCGTGTGTTCGGCCACGCTGGCGGCGCCGTCGCGGCCTTCGGCCAGGGTGCGATTCACGCAGCTGACGAAGTACACCACCGGCTCGCCCTGCGCCGACGGCGTGGGCAGGCGGCGGGCCGGGCCGGGCGCGCCCAGCGGCACGATGGGAATGGTTTTAAAGGTGTGATGCAGGCTGCGGTTCAGCGCTTGCACCGCCGGCTTGCCCAGCAGTTTTTGCGCGCTGGCGCGCACGCCCAGGCCCAGCCGCGCGCCAGCGGTGAGCAGACGCATATGGCCGGCCGCCCAGCGCGCCGCATCCGGGCGCGGGCTGGCGCCCTTGAGCTGCTTCATCAGCGTGCCGGTGTTGATGCCCACCGGGCAGCGGGTGGCGCACATGCCGGTGGCGGCGCAGGTGTCGATGCCCAGATAGCGATACTGGCTTTGGTGGCTGCTCAGCTCGGCCGGTGCTTCGCCGCTGCGCTGCAAATGGTTGATGCGCCGCCACAGCACAATGCGCTGGCGCGGGGTCAGGCTCAGGCCGTTGGACGGGCAGGCCGGCTCGCAAAAGCCGCACTCGATGCAGCGGTCCACCAGCGGGTCGGCCGCCGGCATGGCCTTGAGGTTTTCCAGGTGCAGCTGGTCGTTGTCGGTGATGATCACGTCCGGGTTGAGCACGCCGTGCGGATCGAACAGCTTTTTGATGTCGCGCATGATGGCGTAGGCGTCGCTGCCCCATTCCAGCTCGACAAACGGCGCCACATTGCGGCCGGTGCCGTGCTCGGCCTTGAGCGAGCCGCCAAACTCCACCGCCACCAGCTCGCTGACCGCGTCCATGAAGTCGTTGTAGCGTTTCACCTCGGCGCTGGAGTCAAAGCTCGGGGTGAACACAAAGTGCAGATTGCCTTCCAGCGCGTGGCCAAAAATCAGCGCCTCGTGGTACTGGTATTGGTCAAACAGCACGGTCAGCCGGCGCACGCCTTCAGCCAGCGCTTCCACCGGGAAGGCCACATCCTCGATCACCACCGTGGTGCCCACCGGGCGCACCGCGCCCACCGCCGGGAACAGACCCTTGCGCACCGCCCAGTAGGTTTCACACACCTGGCTGTCAGTGGAGAAACCACTGTTCGCCGCCGGAGCAAAGCCGGCCACGCAGGCGTCGATGGCCGCCATTTGCTCGGCCAGCGCCTCGGCGCTGGGCGCGCGGGTTTCGATCAGCAGCGCGGCCGCCGACGGGCCAATCTCGCCATATAAAAAGTCCGGCAGGCCGGCTTTGTTTTGCACGGCGCGAATGCCCCGGCTGTCGATCAGCTCGACGGCTTCTACCGGCGCATCGGCCTTCAGCGCGGTCACCGCGCGGCAGCACGGGTCCAGCTCGTCAAACAGCACCAGGCAAGACGCCTTGTGCGGGTAGTCGGGCACGGTGTCGAAGGTGATGCTGCTGATAAAGCCCAGCGTGCCTTCCGAGCCGATCATCACATGGCTGAGCATGTCCACCGGGTCGGTGAAGTCCAGCAGGGCGTTGATGCCGTAGCCGGTGGTGTTTTTCAGCCGGTATTTGTGGCGGATTTTCTCGGCCAGCGCCGGGTTGCCGTGAATGCGCGCCGCCAACGCCGACAGGCCATCCAGCAGCGCAGCGTGGCTGGCGCGAAACGCCGTCACGCTGGCGGCGTCGCCAGTGTCCAGCACCGTGCCGTCGGCCAGCATCACCCGCAGCGCCGACAGCGTGTGGTAGCTGTTTTGCGCGGTGCCGCAGCACATGCCCGAAGAATTATTGGCCGCCATGCCGCCAATGCGCGCCGTGGCGATCGAGGCCGGATCAGGGCCGATTTTGCGGCCCAGCGGGGCCAGGGTGTTGTTGGCGTGCTGGCCAATCACCCCCGGTTGCAGGCGAATGCGCGCGCCGCCGTCCAGCACTTCCTGGCCAGTCCAGCCGGCGCCCAGGGTGACCAGCACCGAATCGGTCACCGCCTGGCCAGACAAGCTGGTGCCAGCAGCGCGGAAGGTCACCGCCACGCGGTGCTGGTGGGCCAGCGCCAGCAGGGCGGCGATTTCGCTTTCGCTGTTCACTTGGGCAACGACCTTGGGCACCAGCCGGTAAAAGCTGGCGTCAGTGCCGTAAGCCAGGGTGCGGGTGGGGTCGGTGATCAGCCGCGCCGGGTCGATGTGGGCGGTCAGCTGGTCATAAAACGCCTGATATTGCGCGGGCAGCATGCGGGCTCCTCAACGGGACGACTGGCGCTGGCGCACCAGTTCGTGCAGCGATTGCTTGGCCGGGGTCAGCGGCGTGCGGTGAACCGTCCAACCCAGCTGGCGGCGCGGGGTGAACACACGCAGGCGGGTGGCCAGCCAGCTGAAGGCGCGGTACAGCGCCGGGCGGCTGTACACCGTGCGCCACAGCGACCACACCCGCGCCAGTTGCGGCGAATACGCCGCGCCCTGACCAGCCAGCGGATGCGGGACTTTTTCTTCCGGGTCGCGCGCGGCTTCTTCGCGCAGGCGCATCAGCATTTCCGGGATGGGAATGCGCACCGGACACACTTCGCCGCAAGCGCCGCACAAACTGGAAGCCGTGGGCAAATCCTGGGTGTCGTTCAGGCCAAGCATATGCGGCGAGATGATCTTGCCAATCGGGCCGGGGTAGACCGTGCCGTAGGCGTGGCCGCCAATGCGGCTGTACACCGGGCAGTGGTTCATGCAGGCGCCGCAGCGGATGCATTGCAGGGTTTTGCGCAGCTGTTCGTCGGCGTAGGCTTGCGAGCGGCCGTTGTCCAGCAGCACCAGATGCACCTCGCGCGGGCCGTCTTTTTCGCCGGGCTGGCGCGGGCGCGAGATCATATTGAAATAGGTGGTGATGGCCTGGCCGGTGGCCGAGCGCGGCAGGATGGAATACAGCGGAATCACGTCGCTGAGTTTTTCCACCACTTTTTCAATGCCGGTGATGGCGATGTGCATGTCCGGCACGGTGGTGCACATGCGGCCGTTGCCTTCGTTTTCCACCAGGCACAGCGTGCCGGTTTCCGCCACGGCAAAGTTCACCCCGGAAATCCCGACATCGGCCTTCAGATACATGCCGCGCAGCGCATTGCGGCCCAGCTGGATCAGCTCGTCCACGTCTTCGGTGTACGGCGCGGCCGGGATATTGTCGTGAAACAGCGTGGCGATTTGCGCCTTGGTTTTGTGAATCGCCGGCATGATGATGTGGCTGGGCTTTTCGCCCGCCAGCTGGACGATGTACTCGCCCATATCGCTTTCCACCGCCTGCACGCCGTGCGCTTCCAGGTAGTGGTTCAGCTCGGTTTCTTCACTGACCATCGACTTGCCCTTGACCGCCAGCTTGCCGTTGCGGGCGGCGATCAGGCCATGGATGATGGCGTTGGCTTCTTCCGGGGTTTCCGCCCAATGCACTTTTACGCCATTGGCGGTGAGCTGGGCTTCCAGTTTTTCCAGCAACTGCGGCAGCTTGGCCAGGCAGCGCTGACGCACGGTTTCGCCCAGGCTGCGCAGCGCTTCCAGCTCGTTGTGATCGGGAAACTGCGCCGCGCGCTTGGCCATCAGGAAGTCCATCGCCCCGCGAAAGCTCTTGCGCAGGTGCGGGTCGTTCACCGCATCGTGGCTATTGGCCTTGAAGCTGCGCGCCGGGTGCACGGTAATCGGATGCGTGCTCATTGGGCGGCCTCCAGTTCGGCAAGGTCGATGTCGTCCGGCACGATGGCCAGCACAATCAGTTCACGCGGGCCATGCGCGCCGTAGGCCAGCGTTTGCTGGATGTCGGCGGTTTTGGACGGCCCGGAAATCAGCAGGCTGTTGGTCGGCAGGCCGTTGGCCCAGCCTTCCGTGCTGACGGCTTGATAAAAGTTTTCGTACAGGCGGCTGGCGTCAAACAGGGCGATGTGCACCGGCGGCACCAGGCTCATGGCGCGCGGCTCGTCGGCGTCTGGCCAGACGATCAGCGTGCCGGTTTCGGCAATGCCGGCGCGCGTGGTGGTGAAGGCGGCGTCCACGTCATGAAACAGCTCGGCCTTCCAGTCGTCGATGGGGCGGTCGTAGCTTTTCAGCTGCGGCGGCGTGGCCAGGCCTTGCAGCGCCTGGGCGGCGCGCGCGCCGTGGGCGGTGTTGGGGGCCAGCAGCACATGACGCCAGCCGGCCTGGGCGGCGCGGGCGGCCAGCGCCTGCGGCCAGCTGTCGGCGCGGGTGTAGATCACCTCGGTGTGCACCGCGCGCATCATGTGGCTAAAGTGCGCCAGTCGCGCCGGCAGCGCGTGTTGCAGGGTGTGGCGGGCGTAGTAGCCGGCCACATCGGGCTCGACTGGGGTTTGCGCCGGGGCGGCGGCGCGCAGCTTGCCCAGAATGCGGTCGCGCGCGCTCATGCCTTGCCTCCGGTGCGTTCCAGCAGAAAACTGGCCAGATGCTTGCCGCGAAAGGCTTTGCCATCGTGGGCCAGCTTGCCGTTGATATTCAATAAACAGCCGCCGTCGGCGGTGACGAACTCCACCGCGCCGCTGTCTTGCAGCGCCGCGCTCTTGTCGCTGACCATCGCCCCGGAAATATCCGGGTGGCGCAGCGAAAACACCCCACCAAAACCACAGCATTCGGATTCGTGGTCGTGCACCACGCGCTCGACCTGGGCCAGCTGATCCACCAGCGCCCAGCCGTGCACATGGGTGTTCATCTCGCGCCGCGCCGAACACGAGGTATGCACCGCCACCTTGGTGGGCTTGCCCTGGTCGCGCAGTTCAATGCGCAGCACATTCAGCAGAAAATCGGCAAATTCCACCACCCGACCGGCCACGGCACAGGCGCGCGCCTCGTCGGCGTCGCCGGCAAACAGCGTCGGCCAGTGGTGTTTGATCATGCCGCCACACGAACCGGACGGCACCACAATCGGCCACGGCTGATCAAACAGCCCCAGCTGGCTGCGCGCCACCTCGCGCGCTTCGCCGGGCTGGCCGCTGGTGAAGGCGGGTTGGCCACAGCAGCTTTGCGCCTGCGGAAAATGCACGCGCACGCCTTCCCGCTCCAACAGCGTCATGGCGTCCAGCCCGGCTTCGGGCAAGAACAAATCAAGCAAACAGGTGCCAAAAAAATACACATCGCCGGGGCGGGCGGGCGCGGGGGTGGCGTGCATGGGTTGTCTCCCTCTTGGTCAATTGATAAGACCAATATTTTTCGTGTTCAGTGAATGTAAAATCAAAGACTTCCGTTGTCAACGAAGTTTAATTTAAGCCCTTTTCTAGGTGAAGGTAAGGGCGTATCATTGGTAAGACCAATAACTTCTTTTGCGCGCAGCCACTGTGCGCTCTTGATGATTTCAGGGGAAAAACCTGGAATATTCGAACAAAAACGAAAAAACAGCGTTCGTTTTGCGTTTATCCCCCGGTTTTGGCGCAAAACGAAAATCTGTTGCAAGGAGAAGACGACATGCCCACGCCCAGAATGCCTGTTCAACGCGTCAATGTGCCCAAGCTGTCCGACGCCATCATGCACCAGCTGGAAAGCATGATTCTGGAAGGCTCGCTCAAACCCGGCGACCGCCTGCCGCCCGAGCGCCAGCTGGCCGAACAACTGGGCGTGTCGCGCCCCTCGCTGCGCGAAGCCATCCAGCGCCTGGCCGCGCGCGGCATGCTGGTCAGCCGCCAGGGCGGCGGCACCTATGTCACTGATCAACTGGCGGCGGCGTTTTCTGACCCCTGGCAGCAACTGCTGGTCGAGCACCCCAACTTGCACCGCGATGTGCTGGAGTTTCGCCGCACGCTGGAAGGCGCCATGGCCGAATGCGCCGCGCGCCGCGCCACCGAACCCGACCGCGAACGCCTGGCGGCGCTGATGGACGAGCTGGAAGTCGCCTACGCCGGCCACGACCTGCTGACGCTGTCGCGCATGGACGTGGCGTTTCACCAAGCCATCGCCGACGCCGCGCACAATGTGCTGTTCGCCCACCTGTCGTCCAGCCTGCTGTCGATGCTGAAAACCCATGTGCGCGACAATATCGCCAATCTGTTTGACGTCGCCCCGGTGTCGGGCCAGCTCCTGGCCCAGCACCGCGCCATCTGGCAGGCCATCCACGAACGCAACCCGCAAGCCGCCCGCGCCGCCGCCGAAGCGCATATTGATTTTGTCGATCAGACGCTGAACGTGATCCGGGTGGAGCACGAACGCGAAGAACGCGCCATGCGCCGGGCGCAGGCGGTGGAGAAAGGGTAAGACCAAATGCAAGCCACCACACATAAACCAAGCCAAAGGCATGTTGCCGCGCCGCGCCAGCTCATCCACAGGGACAGTTCACGCTGATGTCTGCGCGTAACTTGTGGCGCCAGGTGCGTCAGCAACTGTATGCCGAGGGGCGGCAATTGATCACCATCCGCCCCAGCGACCGCCCCTGGCAGATGCCGTTTGCCGCGGCGCTGGCGTCTGGTTTGCCCTTGCTGGTGGGGGCAGCGTTTGGTCGGGTGGATTATGGCCTGGTGTCCTCGCTGGGTGGCTTGGTGTTTTTGTATCTGCCGGATACCCCGCTGCACCATCGCATGGTGTCGCTGATGGCCAGTGCCTTTGCCATGATCGCCTGCTACACCTTGGGGATCATCAGCCACCTGCTGCCGGCCGGCATGCTGCTGGCGCTGGCCACGGTGGCCATGCTGAGCAATATGACCTGCCGGTTTTACCAGGTGAACCCGCCTGGCAGCCTGTTCTTTTTCATGGCGGCGGCGATTGGCGCGTATTCCCCGGTCGAGCTGCTGCAAGCGCCATTCAAGGTGGGCTTGTTGGCGCTGGGCTGTCTGCTGGCCTGCGTGGTGGCTTTTGTCTACAGCCTGTTTATTCTGTCGCGCCGCCTGCCACGGCCGGTGCAGCCTTTGCCACCCGCCAGCTTTGAGTTTGTGGTGTTCGATTCGGTGCTGATCGGCGTGTGTGTGGGAGTGTCGCTGCTGCTGGCGCAGGCCTTGCAGCTGCATAACCCGTACTGGGTGCCGGTGAGCTGTCTGGCGGTGATTCAGGGCATGTCGCTACGCGCGGTGTGGGAAAAACAGCTGCAACGGCTGCTGGGCACCAGCATCGGGCTCTTGCTGTCCTGGGGGCTGCTGGCGCTGCCGCTCGACCCTTGGCGGCTGGCGCTGATGATCATTGTGCTGACCTTTATCGTCGAAACCGCCGTGGTGCGCCACTATGGCTTTGCCGCCATCTTCATCACCCCGCTGACCTTGCTGCTGGCCGAAGCGGTGACGCTGGGGCATGGCTCAGTCAGCGCGCTGATCCAGGCGCGCTTTGTCGATACCCTGCTGGGCTGTCTGGTGGGCCTGGTCGGCGGCGTCTGCCTGCATAGCCCACGCTTTCGCGCCTGGGCCAGCCCGCCGTTGCGACGCCTGCTGACGCCGCAACGGCCACGCCAGGCCGCAGATTAAGCGCAGCTAACAAAACCCAGCGCAGCGCGCCTGGCCAGGCGCACGACCGTAGACAGTACAACAGGGCAACAACGCCAGGAGGGTTTTGTGAGCGACGCTTAACTGGCCTGACGGCAGCCGGCAAACATATCCAGCTCACGCTGATACAGCGCGGTGCTCACCCCCATCATCCCCAGCACGCTGTGAAACAGATTGTCCTGGCTGTAGCGCTGGCCGGCTTGGGCTTTCAGGCAGTTCAGCGCCGGGCCGCCGTGTTCGCGCCAGCCGGGCGAGAACCAGGCTGCCATCGGGATGTGTTTTTGCGCGTCCGGAGCCACCAGATACGGGGTGGCGTGCAGATACATGCCGTTTTCACCCAGCGATTCGCCATGGTCGGACAGATAAAGCAGGCTGCTGTCGATATTGGCCTGCTTTTCCAGCAGGCGGATGGTTTGCGCCAAAAAGAAATCGGTATAGGCGATGGTGTTGTCGAAGGCGTTGATGATGTCTTCGCGCGCGCATTGTTGCAGCTCGCTGGTGCGGCACACCGGCTTGAAGCGCTCGAATGCGGGGGGATAACGCTTGTAATAAGCCGGGCCGTGGCTGCCTTTTTGGTGCAGCACAATCACCGCGTCGCCCTTGAGCGCCGCCAGCCGCTCGGGCAGGCCGTCGAGCAGGATTTCGTCAAAGCATTCGCCATCGCGGCAGTATTTGGCGTGCTGCTCGTCGTAGCGCATCTGTTTTTCTACCCGGTTGCAGACTTCTTTGCAGCCGGAATTATTGTCCACCCACAGCACGGTGAGGCCGGCGCGCTTGAGCACGTCCAGCAGGTTTTCTTCGTGGCGGGCGCGGTCGGTGTCGAATTGCTCGCGCGCCTTGGCCGAGAACATGCACGGCACCGAGACGGCGGTTTCAGTGCCGCAGGACCAGGCGTTGGGGTAGTTGACGATGTCAGTGCGGGCGGCCAGCTCGGGCGTGGTGGGGCGCGGGTAGCCGTTGAGGGCAAAGTGGTCAGCACGGGCGGTTTCGCCCACCACCAGCACCAGCACGCGCGGTTTGTCGTGCGCAGCGGCGGTTTGTTTGGCGTCCAGGCCAATTTGCTGCAAGGGCTGCGGTTTGGCGGTGACTTTGCGCAGGTAAGAGGTGGACGCTTGCAGGTAATTCAGCGGGGCCAGCGCCATGCGCAGTTCGCGGTGGTTGCGAAACAGCGAGGCAAAGTCCTGATAGCCCACCGCGGCAATCGCCGCCAGCGCCAGGGTGGCGATGCCCAGGTGCGCCAAGCGCCGACCCAGCCGCCGCCAGCCGGGGCGGTATTCCACCGGCAGTTTCCACAGCAGCCAGCACGGCAGCACGCCCAGCAGCAGCACGGTCAGCGCCATTTTGACGGTGAGCAGGTCGCGCACTTCGGCGCCGTCGGTTTGCAGGGCGTTGCGCACCATGTCCTGGTCGATCAGCACACCGTACTGGTTCATGAAGTAGCTCACCGCTGCGGTGGTCAACAGCAGGAGGCCAATCAGCGGCTTGCCCACCCGTGGCCAGACAAACAGCAGCAACACCCAGTAAAAGAAGGTCGTGGTCAGCGCCAGCGCCAGCGCCAGCATTTTCACGCCATGGCCATCCAGCGGGCTGACAATCTCCCACAGTCGTTGCCAGAACGGCAGGTTGAACAACAGCACCAGCGCCATGGCCACATACAGGGCCAGACGCTCCGGCGACAACGGACGCAGCAATTTCATGAGGACACAACCCGGAAAAAAATGAGAAGAATTATCAGCGCAGCCAGCTTAATGCGGGCTTAAGAACCGCACGCCACACCCGGTACAGCCATCCGGGCGACGCGCCAACATAGACAAACCCCGTCGTTCGGCAAGGCCGAAAACAAGGTCAGCAGGACGTTTGCGCGCTGTGCCACGCGCCATAATACGCGCCCCGACCTCAATCCAGATGACGCTGTCGCCAGTCTTGCAACAGCGGTTCAATATCATGCAGGTTGCGCAGGATCTGCCAGTGTCCGGCCGGCGAAGGACGCATGCCCTGCACGCCCGCCCCTCCCACCCACAGCTCGACCTGGGGCGGCAGCAAGCGGCGCAAGGCGGTCAGGGTATCTGGGGGCGCGCCATCGTAGGCTTGTGAGAACGACAACGCCAGCACATCCACCCGGTGCTTGTGTGCGGCCTGGGCAATGTCGGTCAGCGGCAGGTCGGCGCCAAAGGCCAGCACCTCGCAAGCCGACAAACGGAACAAGGCCTCGGCCATCAGCAAGCCCAGCACATGCTGCTCGCCGGCACAGGTAGTCAGCATCACCTTGGGGTGGCCCTGGGGAATGGTCAGCACCGCCAGCGTCTCGCGCAGGATGCGGGTGACTTGCTCGGTGTACAGATGTTCTTCGTGGATTTCGATCTGCCCGCGCGCCCACAGCTCACCCACCAGTTGATTGGCCGGCGGCAAAAAATCACAGACAAAGCTGCGCAGCCCCTGGCTGTGCAACTGGCATTGCAGCTCATCGCGAATGGCGTGGCCTTCCTGGCCTTTCAGCAGGCTTTCCAGCCGGGCGCATACCGCAGGGGCGGCTTCACGCGGGCGGCGCGCCTCGAACAGGCGGGATAATTCTTCGGCGCTCAGATGAATGATCTTGCCCGGCCGGAATCCTTGATCCATCAACCGGCGCACGGCGCGCAGCTTGTCCACCTGTTCGCGCGGGTACACCCGATCCCCCTGGGCATCGCGGGCCGGCTCGGGAAAGCCATAACGGCGCTCCCACATGCGCAGCAAATCCTTGGGGATGCCGGTTTCCCGCTCGACCACGCTGATGGGCAGGCCATCAAATTGGGGTAATCCGGTCTGCGTCATGAAAAGTCCTCGTCATGCAGGCAATAAAACAAGCGTTCTGCATTATGCCATATTGCCCACGCAGTTCGCGTCGTCCCACACACGGCCAGATACCGTAAAACCCCTGACTGACCAGGCCGGCACAATACGATATGCTTGTATCGCACATTCGCTTGTTCTGCAAATTCAGCACCATACAAAAACAGGAGTCACATTCGATGAAATTGCGCATGCTTACCGCCTCCCTTGCCCTAGCCGCCGGCCTGGGCATCGCCCCCGCCAGTCAGGCGCTGGACCTGGGCAATCTGGCCGGTGGTCTGGTCAACCTAGCCAAGGCCGCCACGCTCAGCGACGACGACGCCAAGGAACTGGCCTTTGACGCCGCCCAGCACATGGACAGCCAGAATAAAATCGCCCCGCCCAACAGCCCTTACGCCAAGCGCCTGGCGCGCATTGTGAAAGGGTTGAATCAGGAAGACGGCCTGGCGCTGAATTTCAAGGTATACCTGACCAAAGAAGTCAACGCCTTTGCCATGGCCAATGGCACGGTGCGAGTGTACGCCGGCCTGCTGGACGCGATGACCGACGACGAAGTGCGCTTTGTCATCGGCCATGAAGTCGGCCACGTCAAGCTGGGCCACTCCAAGAAAGCCATGCAAGTGGCCTACACCGCCTCCGGCGTGCGCGGCCTGGCTGCCGCCAGCGGCAATCAGGCGGTGGCGCAGCTGAGCGCCTCGGCGATTGGCGGCTTTGCCGAAGCGCTGGTCAATGCCCAGTTCTCGCAAAGCCAGGAAAACGAAGCAGACACCTATTCCGTGGGCTTCATGAAGCGCCACAACTACCCGCCGGCAGCGGCAGTGTCGGCGCTGCGCAAATTGCAGGCGCTGGGCGATGGCGCCAGCATTTTGTCCTCGCACCCGGCCTCCAGCGAACGCGCCACTAAAGTGGAAAGCGAAATCGCCAAGCTGTAAACCAGGCACACAGGCCAGATGCGCGCCCCTGCCGGCCCCGCCCGCCAGGGGCGCGCGGCGTTTACTCCACCAGATTGCGCGGCTCGCCCTGCAAAAACGCGGCGATATTGTCCACCAGCTGCTGCGCCAGCTTGGCCAGCGCCTGCTCGCTCAGCCAGGCGGCGTGCGGGGTGATGATCAGATTGGGCAGCTCGACATCCAGCAGCGGGTTGCCCTGGCGCGGTGGCTCGGTGTCCAGCACATCCAGCCCGGCGCCGCCCAGTCGGCCGGCCTGCAAGGCGGCCAGCAACGCCGCCTCGTCCACCAGCCCGCCGCGCGCGGTGTTGATCAGCAGCGCGTCCGGCTTCATCAAGGCCAGCTCGGCCGCGCCAATCAGGCCACGGGTGTCGTTGTTCAGCGGCAGATGCAAGCTCAGCACATCGGCCTCGGCCAGCGCCGTCTCAAACCGGGTATAGCCCGCGCGCACCTGCGCCGCGCCCTTGCGCTCCACGCGCATCAACCGCATGCCCAGCGCCGCCGCCTTGGCGGCCAGCGCCTCGCCAATCGCCCCGCCGCCGCACACCGCCAGCGTGCGCGCCGACAGGTCTTTCATCGGCGCGGCGTGCAGGCAAAACTGCGCCGACTGCTGCCAGCCGCCTTCCAGCACGGCGCGCCGATAGGCAAACAGATTGCGCGACAGCGCCAGCATCAGCATCAAGGCGTGCTCGGCCACCGCATCGGCGCCGTAGTTGCGCACATTGCACACCGCCACGCCATGCGCGCGCGCCGCGTCCAGATCAATCTGGTTCACCCCGGTGGCCGCCACCGCCACCAGCTTGAGCTCGGGCAGCTGGGCAAAATGCTCGGCGCGCAGCGGCACTTTATTGCTGATCAACACCTGCGCGCCGCGGGCATGGCTCAGCAGTTGCTCGGGCGAGGTGGCCGGGTAATCTTGCCAGCGGTGCGGCAATGGCAGCGGCGGCACGGCGGTCGGCAGGCTGTCGCGATCCAGAAACACAATCGAGGTCATGGCGGGGGCTTTCCAGGGTCAAAAGGTCAGACCCGCAGCATGCCTGAATTCCACCCACAGGAAAATCCTGCCCCATCGCGGGCGCAAAAGGCCATTCGTGGGGTTCTACGCCGTCGTTTCGCCGCTTACAATGCTCACAGCCTGGCCCATCCGGCCAGACATTCGCATTCACCAAGGAACCCTCATGAGCACATCGCTGTTGATTGAAGACCTCACCGTAGGCGACGGCGCCGAAGCTGTCACCGGCAAGGAAGTCACCGTTCACTACACCGGCTGGCTGACCGACGGCCAGAAATTTGACTCCAGCAAAGACCGCATGCAGCCGTTCAGCTTTCCGCTGGGCGCCGGCCATGTGATCAAGGGCTGGGATCAAGGCGTGGCCGGCATGAAAGTGGGCGGCAAGCGCAAGCTGACCATCCCGCCGGAGCTGGGCTACGGCGCGCGTGGCGCTGGCGGCGTGATTCCGCCCAACGCCACCCTGGTGTTTGAAGTGGAACTGCTGTCGATCGACTGACGCCCACGGGCAACGGGCGCGCCCTGCGTCCGTTGCCGCCCCGCCAGCGCCGGTATACCCTCGGGTTTCCCTTCACCGGACACAGGCGCACACATGCTCACCCTCTATACCTGGGGCACCCCCAACGGCCGCAAGCTTTCCATTCTGTTGGCCGAACTGGGCCTGGAACACCACGTCCAGCCGATCAATATCCTGACCGGCGAACAAAACACCCCGGCGTTTCGCGCCATCAACCCCAATGGCAAAATTCCCGCGCTGGTAGACAGCGACGGCCCCGATGGCCAGCCGATCAGCGTGTTTGAATCCGCCGCCATCATGATTTACCTGGCAGAAAAACATCAGCGCTTCTTGCCCGCCAGCGGCGCCGAACGCTATGCCGTGCTGCAATGGCTGATGTTCCAGATGGGCGGCTTTGGCCCCATGCTCGGCCAGGCGCACCACTTTTTACGCTTTGCCCCCGAACCCGTCCCCTACGCCATCGAGCGCTACCGCAACGAAGCCCGCCGCCTGTACACCGTGCTGGACAATCAACTGGCCGGGCGCGACTACGTGGCCGGTGATTATTCGATTGCCGATATGGCGCTCTACCCCTGGGCCACTCGCCACGAATGGCAGGAGATTGATCTGGCGGACTTCCCGAATGTCGCCCGCTGGATGGCCACGCTGGCGGCACGGCCGGCGGTGGCGAAGGGGATGGCAGAACCGGGGTAACTCCCCACTGCGCCGCACCCTGGCCACCTTCACCCTCATGGGTGGTCAGGACGCCAGCAAGCATCATGGATGAAGTGCTGGCGAGAATGGCGCCGATTCTCGCCCCACCTAAGTCGCATACCCCGCACCATCCCGCCCGCCTAGAATCCCCGCTCATTTATTGACGAGGTCATCTTCATGTTGCTGGGCGTTTGGGCCGATCAGGCCGGTGTGTTTCTGGCGTGGCTGTGCGCCATCACCACGGTGGTGTTTGCCGTGCCGATTACGTTTTTTCCGTTGCGCTGGGCGCGCTTGATGCGTTGGCGGATTCCGGCTGATACGCAGTTGACGGTGTATTTTGGCCGCTGTCTGGGGTTGTTCATTCTGATTCTGGAAGGCTTGATGGCGCGGGCGGCGTGGAGCGGCGAGGGGCGGGTGTGGGTGTTCGAGCAGTTGGCGGCGGTGTTTGCCTGCATGGTGGCGTTACATGTGTATGGCGCGCTGCGCCGTGAGCAGCCGTGGACGGAGACGGCAGAGATTGGGGTGTACAGCGTGTGCTTGTTGTTGACGCTGGCGTGCTTTCCATTGCCGGCATAGTGCCGCCGCAACCTGCCCATGGCGCCGTCGCGGAAAGCCGCTGACGGCAAGCGGGCCGTGGCCGTAGATGGCCACGCCAAGCTCATATTGATGGTGGCGCCAACCTTCCTTCAGGCGCCCGGCGCGGCCACCAAGCCATGGCGCAGCGCCAGCTGCATCAGGCCAATATCGTTGTGCACTTCCAGCTTCTGGCGAATTGCCGACAGATAATTAAGCACGGTCTTGGCGCTCAGGTGCAGCTGCTCGGCAATGCGCGCCGGCGGCTCGCCGGCCACCGCCAGGCGCAGGATGTCGAATTCGCGCGGCGTCAGCCGGCTGATGGCGGCGTCGGCTTCCAGGCTGTCGTTGGCCAGCAGCTCGGCCATGTCCGGCGACAACACCCGCCGCCCCTGCGCCACCTTGCGTAGCGCCGCCAGCATGTCGTCCGGGTCGGCGTGCTTGGTCAGATAGCCCTGCGCGCCAGCGCGAAACGCCTGGCGGGCGTAGCCGGCGTGCTGGTGCATGGTGAACACCAGGATGGCCAGATCCGGCTGTCGGGCCAGCAGGCGGCTGATGGCCTCCATGCCGCTGCCCAGTTGCAGCGACAAATCCACCACCGCCACGTTCACCGGCTGGCGGCGCAGCGCGGCGCAGGCTTCGTCGGCGGTGGCGGCCTCGGCCACCACGCGCATATCGGCCTCGGCGTCGATCAAGCGGCGGTAGCCGGTGCGCACCACAGCGTGGTCGTCCAGCAGCAGGATATGGATCATGGCGTCCTCGTGACGGATAGGGTTTTCAGCGCCGCTGACCAAACCGGTTGTGCGGCCTTGTTGGATGGCTTGTGCTGTCTGTGGCTAAGAGTCGCTCACAAAACCCAGCGAAGCGGCCCTGGCTAGGCGTGTGACCGCAGACAGTACAAGCAGTACGGCAAGGTCACACAACAACGCCAGGGGGTTTTGTTAGCGGCTCTAAAGGCGCGGCTGGGGCTGTGTGAGCCGCTAACTCAGCCCCAGCAGCGGCGCGTGCAAACTCACGCACAGCCCGCCGCCGGGGTTCAGCGCCAATGTCACGCCGCCGCCGACACTCTCCAGTCTCTCGCGCATCCCCAGCAGACCACAACCATACTTTGGCACGACACGCGCCACGCCGTTGTCGCTGACCGACACACACAAGCAGCCGTCCGTCACCTCGGCGCGCAATTGCACGGCGCTGGCCTGGCTGTGGCGGGCGATATTGGTCAGGCACTCCTGCACGGCGCGGTATAGCTGCAAGGCGTGGCGGGCGGGCAGCGGCGGCATGGCTTGCCAGTGGGCGTCCAGTTGCACTTCCGGGCGGCGCGCCTGCCATTGCCGGGTGAGCTCTTCCAGCGCCTCGGCCAGCGACAGGCCGTCCAGGCCATGCGGGCGCAGCTCGCTGAGCAGGGCGCGGATATGGCGATGAATGCGCTGGGTTTCTTGCTGGATGTCGCGCACGCACTGGCGCTGCGGGTGCTCCGGCTCGCTGGGGCCGTGGCGCAGCAAATAGGCGGCGCACACGCCAATCGCCTCCAGCGACTGGCCCAGCTCGTCGTGCAACTCACGCGCCAGCTCGGCTTGTTCTTGCTCGCGCACCGCCAGCAGCCGGCGGCTGAGCTGGCGCTGGCGCTGGCGGGCGGCGTGCAGCTTGGCCGACAGGGTGTTCAGCGTTTGCGCGATGCGGTCGAACTCGCGCAGGGCAAAGCGCGGCAGCGTCAGCGGCTGGCTGTCGTCTTCCAGCGCGCGGATGGCGGCTTCGATGCGCCGGGCCGGCGCCAGCGCGCGGCCAATGGTCAGCCAGCAGGCCACCAGCGAGATGGCGCTGATCACCACGGTGAACAGGATCACGCCGCTGGCGTCGCGGATTTTTTCTTCGATTTCGCTGTAGGGCTCCAGCGCCACATGCACCACATGGCCATCCAGATTCAGCGCAATCGGCTGGCGGTCAAACTGCACTTGCGCGGCCAGCGGCGCCAGCCAGCCGGGGGCTTCATCCCCCGCCGGCGCATCCGGCCCGCCGCCCAGACGCAGGGTGACATGGCGAAAGCCGCCGGCTGCCACCAGCTCGCGCACGCGCGCCGGGTTGGCGTCGGCGCGGCCCAGGGCGTCGATCAGTTGCAATAGCCGGGCCGAGGCGCGCAGCTCTTCTTCGGCGTCGGCGCGCGCGGCGTTCAGCCAGTACAGGCTGACACAGGCGATCAGCAGCAGAGAGAACAAGCCCATCCAGGCGGTCAAGCGCTTGCGTAAATCCATATTGACCCCCTACTTTAGTTGAATCGACATTTAAATCAATTTGTGAATTCGGCAGAATAAACACACGGGTTTTCTGCATCTCACTCTAGCATATTCCGCCGTAAATCCATATTCGGCCAGTTCGGGAAATTTTCCCGACTCTGGCGGGTGATTTTCCCTGTTTAGGCTGGGAACAAATCCTGATACTGCCGGTCAGGCGGCGGATGAATGGGCCTAATGCCCGGTGTGGCGCGCAACAGCGCATATCCGCCAAAAACAACAATGACATGATTAAAATACGGATATGGCCATGCTGCAATTTTATCAAATCCCCTGTCGCGGCCCGGCGCGCGCCCCTTGGTTATTGTGCATTGCCGGCCTGCTGGGCCCGGCGGTGGTGGTCATCACTTCCGTGGGCGCGGTGACGGGCGTGGGCATCTGGTTCGTCACCGGCATTCTCGCGCCAGAGGGCATAGGCTCGCTTATCCACCTCTTTTTCTGGCCCTGGTTCATCGAGTGGGGGGCCTTTACCTCTGAAGTAATCCTGCTGCTTTTTTACTACTATCTGTGGGACAGGCTGGCGGAGAAACATCCCGGCCGCCTGACCGCCCTGGGCTGGGGCTATGTGACCATGGCCGTCATCTCGGCCATCCTTATATCCGGCATTTTGGGCTTCATGCTCACGCCTGCCGGCTGGCCCTGGGGACAGACTTTTGATCAGGCCTACTACAACCCCACCTTTGCGCCGCAAGTGTTTTTGCGGCTGGCTGGCGGGCTTGCCATAGGCTCGCTGCTGCTGGCGGCCTGGTTCACCGACCTGCGCCTGAAGCTGAAGGGCCAGACCTTCTTCAAGACAGTCATCTACATGCCCAACCTCATCATGGCTTCGGCATTTGCCATGCTGTTCTTTGCCCTGTTCTCGGATAACGGCCCCGTGAACGCTGCACTGGTGGGCATGGGCATCCTCAAGGAGCCCTTCAGCTTCCTGAACAGTGTCTGGGGCAACCGCGGCCTCATCGGCCTGATGAACTTCCTGATGTGGTTCGGCAATACGACCATCATGCTGATGGCGGCCATCATGGGCGTGGACCCCACCCTGTATGAGGCAGCGGAGCTGGACGGCTGCACCCCGAACCAGATGTTCTGGAAGATCACCATCCCGCTCATCCGGCCGATCCTGGTCTATGTGATGATCACTTCGATGATCGGCGGCCTGCAGATGTTCGATGTGCCGCAGATCCTGACCAACGGCAAGGGCGGCCCCGACCGCACCTCCACCACCATGATCATGTACCTGAACAACCACCTGTTCAGCAAGAACTACGGCATGGCCGGCGCGGTCTCGGTGGTGCTGTTCCTGGTGTGCGCAGTGCTCTGCGTGATCGTTTACATGGCCCTGACCAAGGAGGACGACGGCCTGAGCAAGGCCGAGCGCAAGGCCCGCAGGCAGGCGGCCAAACAGGTGAAGGGAGGAAAAGCATAATGTCACACGCAGTCAAGACAAGATCCGAAAAAGCGACCCTTGCGGCCCGCCGCACGGTGTGCTATGCGGCGCTGGTGCTGCTGAGCTTTTTATGCCTGTTCTTCTTCTATGTGCTGGTCATCAATTCCACCCGCACCCATTTTGAGATCCAGAAGGGCTTTTCCTTTCTGCCGGGCAGATCCTTGATGACCAACCTGAAAAACGTGCTGTCGGATGCCAACATCCCGGTGCTGACCGGTGTGCGGAACAGCCTGATCGTGTCCGGCTGCTCGGCTGCCCTCAGTGTCTATTTTTCGGCCCTGACAGCCTACGGCATCTACGCCTATAACTTCCGGTTCAAAAAGGCGGCGTTTGCCATCATCCTGCTCATTATGACCATGCCGACCCAGGTCTCGGCGCTGGGCTTCCTGCAGCTCATCACGAAGATGGGCCTGAAGAACAGCTTCATTCCCCTCATCATCCCCAGCATTGCGGCCCCGGCGGTGTTCTTCTTTATGAAGCAGTATCTGGATGCCAGCCTGCCCATGGAGATCGTGGAAGCCGCCCGCATCGATGGCGCAGGGGAGTTCTACACCTTCAACCATATCGTGCTTCCCATTATGAAGCCCGCTCTGGCGGTGCAGGCCATCTTCTCCTTTGTGTCCAGCTGGAACAACTACTTCATCCCCGCACTGGTGCTGGATACGGCAGACAAAAAGACCCTGCCCATCCTCATTGCACAGCTCCGCAGTGCCGACTTCCTCAAGTTCGATATGGGCAAGGTCTATATGCTGGTGGCCATTGCCATCCTGCCCGTGATCATTGTTTATCTGCTGCTGTCCAAGTTCATCGTCCGTGGTGTTGCACTGGGCGGTGTCAAGGGCTGAGCATTCCGTTCTCTCCTTTGGAAAAAGCACCCGCAGCCAGCAGGCCGCGGGTGCTTTTCTATCCTCTCGTGCTCAGTCGGCTTTGGCAATGCGCTGCATCGCGGTGGAAGCGACATACTTCTCCTTGATGGCGCGGAGCTGGGCCATGTGGTCGGTGTTCACGTGGGCCTGCTGCTGGGCTTCGGAGTCCCACTCCTCAACGATGAGCAGCTCGTCCGGGTCGGCGGCGCTCAGGTAGTAATCGTAGCGCTCAAAACCGTCCTCCTGCTGGACCTTTGCCAGAATGCCGGCAGCGGCGACCTCCTGCAGAAAAGCGTCCCGCTGGCCGGGGAGCATACGGTAGGTGACCAGAAGCATCATGTGTTCCATGGTGAAATCTCCCTTATCATGTTCCAATGTGTGTTCTCTTAGACAAAAGCCGCCGGAAATCGCTTCCCGGCGGCTTTTGCTTATTAGGAGGATCAAAAGATGATCCCTGGAGAACTTAGTTCAGGATGGTCTGCTCGGTCTCGACATCAAAGAGGTGGACCTTGTGCGGATCAAATGCAACGCGGACGGTGTCTCCGTTGCGTGCCTTGGAGGTGGGAGCGACACGGGCGGTCATCTTGTTGCCCTTGTACTCCAGGTACAGGTAGATCTCAGCGCCCATCATCTCAGAGACATCGACCTGAGTATCCAGCTGGCAGTCGGTGTGCTTTGCCATAAACTCGGGCTCGTCGTCGATGTCCTCGGGACGGATGCCCATCTTGATCTTCTTGCCGACGTAAGCATCCAGCTTGCCGTCTG
>ERZ650306.16-NODE-16-length-73803-cov-37.426439_pt1 | contig 73803 bp, 63 predicted proteins | sample MGYA00376242_ERZ650306 | MGnify/ENA primary metagenome ERZ650306 (study PRJEB26733, sample SAMN07839244) | wastewater metagenome | biome: urban; feature: wastewater treatment plant; material: waste water | place: USA: North Carolina | collected 2016-03-31 ... | reverse complement strand
GCGGCAACATCGCCATGAACGCCGGCGGCAAGAAGGCCGTGCTGTGGGGCACCGCGCTCGACAACCTGGCCTGGTGGAAGATGGTCACGCCCGACGGCCACTGGCTGGAGGTCGAGCGTCTCAACCACAACTTCGGCAAGATCCACGAGCAGGAAACCGTCGAGTTCCGCCTGCGCCGCTTTGATGCGCGCACCTACAAGCAGATCGGCGAAGAAATCCTGCGCATGCCGGGCGCGGCCTGCCGCAAGGAGGGCCTCGGCAAGGACGTCACCGACAAGTTCCTGGGCGGTGTGCCGGGCGTGCAGAAGGAAGGCACCGACGGTCTGATCGTCGCCTCCCGCTGGGTGCTCCACAAGATGCCGCCGGTCACCCGCACCGTGTGCCTGGAGTTCTTCGGCCAGGTGCGCGAGGCCGTGCCGGCCATCGTCGAGATCACCGACTACTTCAAGCCGGGCGGCGCCGGCCACGCGGCGGGCATCCAGCTCGCCGGCCTGGAGCACCTGGACGAGCGCTACGTGCGCGCGGTGGGCTACACCACCAAGGCCAAGCGCCACGGCCGGCCCAAGATGGTGCTGATCGGCGACGTGGTGGGCCACGACGAGGCCGCGGTGATGACCGCCGTCTCCGACGTGATCCGCATGACCAACACCCGCGGCGCCGAAGGCTTCATCGCCGTCAGCCCCGAGCAGCGCAAGAAGTTCTGGCTCGACCGCTCGCGCACCGCCGCCATCTCGCGCCACACCAACGCCTTCAAGGTGAACGAAGACGTGGTGATCCCGCTGCCGCGGATGGGCGATTACTGCGACGGCATCGAGCGCATCAACATCGAGCTCTCGACGCAGAACAAGCTGGCCCTGTGCGACGCCCTCACCGAGTTCCTGCAGGGCGAGCTGCCGCTGGATGCCGGTGACGCCAACATCGGCCGCGACGAGCTCATCGGCGAGCGCCGCAAGGACGCCCTCGACCACGTGGCCGCGGTGCGCCGCCGCTGGCAGTGGCTGCTCGACAACATGGATCTGCCGCTGGCCGAGGCCGAGCCGCAGTTTGCCGACTACGGCATCCAGGCTGCCGAGCTGTCCAACCGCGCCGCCAACCCCAAGCTCTTCCACCGCCTGCAGGATTATTCGGTCCGCACGTCGTGGAAGACTGAGCTCCGCGCCCGCCTCGACAAGATCTTCGACGGCGTGCTGTTCGGCCTCGTGCGCGAAGAGATCAAGAAGGTGCACAAGCAGGTGCTGCGCGGCCGCGTCTTCGTGGCCCTGCACATGCACGCCGGCGACGGCAACGTGCACACCAACATCCCCGTCAACTCCGACAACTACGAGATGCTGCAGACGGCCAACAAGGCCGTGGACCGCATCATGGAGCTGGCGCGGAGCCTCGACGGCGTGATCTCCGGCGAGCACGGCATCGGCATCACCAAGATCGACTACCTCACCGACGCCGAGATGGCCGGCTTCTGGCAGTACAAGGCCAAGGTCGACCCGGAAGGCCGCTTCAACCGCGGCAAGCTGATGCGCGGCGGCCCGCTCAAGGGCAACCTCGACAACGCCTACACGCCCAGCTTCAACCTGATGGGCCACGAGTCGCTCATCATGGAGCAGACGGCGATCGACGAGATCGCCCACGACATTAAAAACTGCCTGCGCTGCGGCAAGTGCAAGCCGGTGTGCTCGACCCACGTGCCCCGCGCCAACCTGCTCTACAGCCCGCGCAACAAGATCCTCAGCACCTCGCTCCTGATCGAGGCCTTCCTGTACGAAGAGCAGACCCGCCGCGGCGTGTCGCTGGCCCACTGGGCCGAGTTCGAGGACGTGGCCGACCACTGCACGGTGTGCCACAAGTGCGAGAAGCCGTGCCCGGTGGACATCGACTTCGGCGACGTGTCGATCAAGATGCGCAACCTGCTGCGCGAGCAGGGCAAGAAGTCCTTCAACCCCGGCAAGGCCGCGGCGATGGCCTTCCTGACCGCCAAGGACCCGGCCACCATCAAGCTGATCCGCTCGACGATGATCGGCTGGGGCTACAAGGCCCAGCGCCTCGGCCACCGCATCGGCAAGAGCCTCGGGCTGATCCAGGGGCAGGTCCAGCATCCGCCGGCAACCCTCGGCAAGCCGCCCATCAAGGCCCAGGTGATCCACTTCATCAACAAGCCGATGCCGGGCGGGCTGCCCAAGCGCACTTCCCGCGCGCTGCTGGACATCGAGGACGACACCATCGTCCCGGTGATCCGCAACCCGAAGGTGAAGCGCGACGAATCCGAGGCGGTGTTCTACTTCCCGGGCTGCGGCTCGGAGCGCCTGTTCAGCCAGGTCGGCCTCGCCACCCAGGCGATGCTCTACCAGGTCGGCACCACCACCGTGCTGCCGCCGGGCTACCTGTGCTGCGGCTACCCGCAGACATCGGCCGGTGAAGAGGACAAGGGCCAGCAGATCACCACCGACAACCGGGTGCTGTTCCACCGGGTCGCCAACACGCTCAACTACCTCGACATCAAGACGGTCATCGTGTCCTGCGGCACCTGCATGGACCAGCTGATGAAGTACCAGTTCGAGAAGATCTTCCCCGGCTGCCGCCTGCTCGACATCCACGAATACCTCATGGAAAAGGGCCTGAAGCTCGACGGCATCACCGGCGCCCGCTACATGTACCACGAGCCCTGCCACACCCCGATGAAGGTGCACTCCGGCATCAAGGTGGCCAACGAGCTGATGGGCACGCGGGTTGATCTGTCCGACCGCTGCTGCGGCGAATCCGGCACCCTGGCCGTGTCGCGCCCCGACATCTCCACCCAGGTCCGCTTCCGCAAGCAGGAAGAGATCGAGAAGGGCGCCGAGAAGCTGCGCGGGGCCGACGCCGCCACCCCGGTGAAGATCCTCACCTCCTGCCCGAGCTGCCTGCAGGGCCTGTCCCGCTACAGCGGCGACGCCGGCGGCGTGGATGCGGACTACATCGTGGTCGAGATGGCCAAGCACATCCTCGGCGACAACTGGATGTCCGACTACGTGGCCAAGGCCAACAGCGGCGGCATTGAGCGCGTGCTGCTGTAAGCCGGCATTCCACGGCACCAGAAAGACAAGGCCCGCGAAAGCGGGCCTTGTCGTTTCAAGGTTCAGGCGTTGCTCAGTACCACGCCACCTTGCCGCTGCTGGTGTCGTACAGCGCGCCGACGATGCGGATCTTGCCTTCGTCTTCCAGCGCCTTCAGCACCGGGCTTTCGCTGCGGATGCGGGCGACCACCTGCTTCACGTTGAGCTCGGTCACGTCATCCACGAAGGCGTGGTTGTGGGAGTTGCGCTCGCCCGGCGTCGAGGCGGCGGCGACGGCCGGCTTGAACTTCTCGAGCAGGGTGGTGAGGTTGCCCATCTTCACGTCGTCGCAGGCGCCCTTGATGGCGCCGCAGCTGGTGTGGCCCAGCACCACGATCACCCGCGAGCCGGCCACCTTGGCGGCGTACTCGAGGCTGCCAAGGATGTCCGGATTGACGGTGTTACCCGCCACCCGCGCCACGAAGAGATCGCCGATGCCCTGGTCGAACACCAGCTCCGGCGCGGCGCGGGAGTCGATGCAGCCGACCACGCTGGCAAACGGGAACTGGCCCAGCGCGGTGGTCTGGACCTGGGCCTTCAGGTTGCGGCGCAGCGGCTTGTTGGCGGCGAAGCGCGCGTTGCCGGCCTTCAGGATGTCGATGGCCTTGTCCGGCGTGATGCTCGCCTGGACCGACTTGGTGAGGGTTGCGCCGGTGGTGTAGGGCTTGGGCACCACCGGGCCGCCGTGGTCGTCCGCCGCGAAGGCGACGCTGCTGGCGGCCAGGGTGGCCAGGCCGAGGGTGAGGAAGCGGGTGGTCAGTGTTTTTTTCATGGTGTCTCCCTGGGTGGATCGCGTGTCACAGGATTGCGGCCGCGCAGTCGTGGTTCAACGGCACGGCGCGGGCAAAATTTAAGATCAACACGCATGGCATGAACACCATTTCGGTCAAGCAGATTGCCCGCTGTGGGCGCCGATGCCGAACTCGGCCGGAAAAGGCTTCGTGCTATCCTGCGACCCCCGTTTTTCCGGTCGCGCATGGGCGCGGCCGTCCCCCATGAACGACGAACAACTCATCACGCCGGCGCCCGCCGCCGACGAAGCCGCCAAGCCTGCCGCTCGTGCCAAGGCGCCGGCCCGCAGCCGCAAGAAGGCCGACGCAGCGCCCGCCGATGGCGCGCCGACCGAGGCAGCCGCCGCCAAACCCGCCCGCGCCAAGCGCGCGCCCCGCAAGCCCAAGGCCAAGCCGGAGGCCGAGGCCCCGGCGGCCGAAGTGATCGCCGATCTGTTCGCCGTCGAAGCCGAGGCCGAACCTGTCGCCGCGCCGGTCGAGGAATCGCCCGCCGCTGCCGAGCCTGAAGCCGTGGCCGAAGCACCTGTCGACGTGGCCGCCCAGGCCATCGAGCCCGCCACCGACGAAGCCCTCGCCGCGGAAGCTGAATCCGACACCGCGGCCGACGAAGCCACCACCGCCGACGACGCCGAATCCCCCGCCGGCCCCCGCCGTCGGCGCAAGCGTCGCCGCGGCAAGGGCGAGCGCAGCGCCAACGGCCCGGCGGACGACAGCGACGCCCAGGCCGAACTGCCCGAGCTTGCCCTCGTCGCCGAGGCCCCGGTGGCCGAAGCGCCCGTGGAGGCGCCCGTGGATGTGCCCGCCGTCGAAGCCATCGCCGATGCGCAGCCCATGGCCGACATCGCGCCGGAACCCGAACCCGCCGAGCCGCTGCCTCTCACCGTGGTGAGCCTGGGCCTCGAGCAGCCGCCGGTGCTCTCCGCCGCCGCCCTCGACGCCCTGCGCGGTGCCCGGGTGATCCTCGGCACCGCCGAAGCGCTGGACCGCCTCGCCGGCCTCGCGCCCGACGTGCCCCAGGAGCTGTGCGCCGCCGATTCCATCCACCTCGACCTGCGCCGTGTCGGCCATGCCGGCAGCGTGCTGGCGGTGGTGGGCGATGGCGCCGGCGATGGCCCCGGCCTCGAACTGCTGGCCGAGCTGGGCCCCGGTAACGTGTGCCTGCTGGCCGGTGTCGGCCGCGTCCAGGCGGCGTGTGCGTCGCTTGGCCTGTCGGGCGAGATCGTCTCGCTGGTGGATCTGCGCCGTGCCCCCCTCGCCGCCCTGCGCGGCCAGCTGCGTGCCCATCGCCTGCTGGCGGTGCCCGTGGCCGATGCCGCCGCGCCCGGCGCCGTGGCCCGGCTGCTGGTGGACAGCGGTTTTGCCGGCGCCCGGGTGTGGGTGTGCGAATTCACCGCCGACGGCCTGCGTTCCCGCGCCTGGCTGGCCACCGAGCTGGCCGAGCTGCGCGAAAACTTCGACGCCCACGCTGTGCTGATCGTGGCGACCGGCCCGTCCGCCGGCGTGTTCGCCGAGCTGCCCGGCCTCACCGACGATGCGCTGGGCGAGGACGCCCCGGCCGCCCTGCCCCTGGCCGCGCGCCTGCTGGCGCTGGCGTGGCTGCAGCCGGCGGCGTGGGAGCAGGGCTGGGCGATCTCCGACGGCGAAGCCAGCCTGGCCCTCGAATGGGCCCGGGCGGTGCCGACGGCCCGCGTGCGTGCGGTCGGTGTCGAGCCGAGCCTGCTGGGCGTGGCGATGGCCCGCGCCGGGGTGGGTGAAAACCTCGCCGCGATCCCGTCCGCCTCGCCGCTGCGCAGCCGCGAGTGGCCGATGCCCGAGGCGGTGTTCGTGCGGGGTGGCGTCGGTCTGTCGGACTGGCTCGCCGCTGCCTGGACGCGCCTTGCCCCGGGCGGCCGGCTGGTGGCCACCGCCGAGGACGACCACGCCCGCGCCGACCTGCTCGCGTTTGCCGCCCAGGTGCCCGCCGAGGCCTGGCAGGAGCTGAGCCTTGCCCGCGGCGAGACGGTGGCCGGCCGGCTGCGCTTTGCGCCCGCCGCGCCGATCCGCCTTGCCCTGTGGCGCAAGCCGTTAAACTGAACCGTCGAGTCCGCCAGGAGCGCCGCCGTGCCCGAATCCAATTTTCCCGCCAGCCATCGCCCGGCCCAGCCGGGCTGGGTCTATCTCGTCGGTTCCGGGCCGGGCGATCCGGAGCTCCTCACCCTGCGCGCTGCCCGCCTGCTGCTGGAGGCCGACGTGCTGGTCTACGACAACCTGGTGAGCGCTGAGGTGCTGGCCTGCGTGCCGGCGGCGGTCGAGCGCATCTACGTGGGCAAGAAGGCGTCCAACCACGCCCTGCCCCAGGGCGACATCAATCTGCTGCTGGTCGATCTGGCCCGCCAGGGCAAGCGCGTGGTGCGCCTGAAGGGCGGCGACCCGTTCATCTTCGGGCGCGGCGGCGAAGAGGTGGAGGAGCTGGTGAAGGCCGGCGTGTCCTTCGAGGTGATCCCCGGCATCACCGCCGCGGCGGGCATCGGCGCCTACGCCGGCATCCCCCTCACCCACCGGGATTTCGCCCAGGCCTGCGTGTTCGTCACCGGCCACCTGAAGGACGGCACGGTGGACCTCGACTGGGACATGCTCGCCCGCGGCAAGCAGACCCTGGTGTTCTACATGGGCATCACCCAGCTGGCGACGATCTGCGACAAGCTGGTGGCCCACGGCCTGCCGGCCACCACCCCGGCGGCCGTCGTGCGGCGCGGCACCACGAAGGCCCAGCGCGTGGTCACCGCCGATCTGGCGACGCTGCCGGGCGCGGTCAAGGCGGCCGGCATCACCCCGCCGGCGCTCACCATCGTCGGCGACGTGGTGTCGCTGCAGCCGCGCCTCGCGTGGTTCCACCCGGAGCGTGACCAATGACGGCCGCCCGCTGCCCTGCGCTGTTCGTCGCCGCGCCGTCTTCCGGCCAGGGCAAGACGACCGTCACCGCCGCCCTCGCCCGCCTGCACGTGCGCCAGGGGCGCAGGGTGCGGGTGTTCAAGTGCGGGCCGGATTTCCTCGATCCGCAGATCCACACGGTCGCCACCGGCGCGCCGGTGTACAACCTCGACCTGGGCATGTGCGGCGAGATGGACGCCGCCTGGCGCCTGCATGCCGCCGCCCAGGAGGCCGACCTGATCCTCGTCGAAGGGGTGATGGGCCTCTTCGACGGCAAACCTTCGGGCGCCGACATCGCCCGCCGCTTCGGCATTCCGGTGATGGCGGTGATCGACGCCAAGGCGATGGCCCAGACCTTCGCCGCTGTGGCCCACGGCCTCGCCACCTGGCAGCCGGACATGCCCTTCTCGGGCGTGCTCGCCAACCACGTGGGCGGCGAGGGCCACGCCAAGCTGCTGCGCGACTGCCTGCCCGGCGAGATCGCCTGGTATGGCGCGATCCCCCGCGACGCCGACGCCGCGCTGCCGGAGCGCCACCTGGGCATTCTGCAGGCTGCCGAGATCGCCGATCTGGACGAGCGCCTCGACCGCCTGGCCGACCACCTGGCCCGCACCGGCGCGGCCGATCTGCCGCCGCCGGTGAGCTTTCCGGCCGCCGAGCCGCCGCCCGTGGCGCCGCTGCTGGCGGGCCGCACGGTGGCGATTGCGCGCGATGCAGCCTACGGCTTCATCTACCCGGCCAACGTCGATCTGCTGGCGCCCCTTGGCGCGCGGGTCGAATGCTTCTCGCCGCTGGCTGGCGATCCCCTGCCCGCCTGCGACGCCCTGTGGCTGCCCGGCGGTTACCCCGAGCTTCACGCTGCCCAGCTCGCCGCCAACGCCCGCTGGCAGGCCGATCTCGCCGCCCACGTGGCGGCCGGCAAGCCGCTGCTCGCCGAATGCGGAGGAATGATGAGCCTTTTCGAGCGTCTTACCGACAAGGAAGGCGTGACCCACCCGGGCGCCGGCCTGCTGCCCGGCCACACCCGGATGCAGGCGCGTCTCGCCGCGCTGGGCACCCAGGTGGCCGAGCTGCCCGAAGGCCGCATCACCGGCCACACCTTCCACTACTCCGTGAGCGATACGCCGCTGGCGCCGCTGGTCCGTGCCACGTCGCTGGCCGGGCGTGAGGGCGAGGCGATCTACCGGCTCGGGCGGATCACCGCGTCCTACGTGCATTTCTACTTTCCGTCGAACCCGGCGACCGCGGCGGCGCTGCTGGGCGGGTAGTCGCCGCCCCGTCGGGCGCATGCGTTGCCTGACGCACTGACCGAAGCCGGTTCCCGCGTGTCCAATTTAGGGCCGTGATTGGCCGCATCTCTCCGGTGCGGTGGATTGACGGACGGAACGCCGGGAGGATCGCGATGGAAGATTTCCGTGTTGCCGGGCCCGCCCTCCGGTTTCCGGCTTCGGTGCTGATGCCCATGCTTGCCGTGGTGGCGGTGACGGCGGGATGGCTGCATGTCGACGCGCGCGGCTGGGCCGCCGGGGCCGCCGCGCTGCTGGCCGGGCTCGGCGCCTGGACCTTTGCCGAATACGCGCTGCACCGCTTCATCCTGCACGGGCTCGACCCCTTCCGGCGCTGGCACTTGGAACACCACCACGCGCCCGACGTGCCGATGCGCACGCCGCTGCTGTTCAGCCTGCCGATGGTGCTCGTGCTGGCCGGGGCGCCGTCGCTGCTACTGGGCGATCCGGGCCTGGGGCTGGCGTTTTCCGGCGGGCTGATCCTCGGCCACCTGGCCCAGGAGGTCGTCCATTTCCATCTGCATCAGCCCGAACCGTGCCGCGAGGGCTGGCTGCGCCGCCGCTGGCGGCATCACCATTTTCACCACCACGTGGATGAGCGCCTCGCCTTCGGCACCCTCGGCGGGGCGTGGGACCGCCTGCTGGGCACCGGGCGGGGCTGACCGGGATCGCCGCCGGGGCGGCTCAGACCGGTGCGCCGAACAGGGCGCCGACGCCGGCGGTGACCGCCATGGCCAGCGCGCCCCAGCCGCTCACGCGGACCGCGCCGACCAGCGGGTCGGCCCCACCGGCCCGGGCCGCGACGGCGCCGAGGATCGCCAGAAAACTGATGGAGCTCGCGCCGACCCAGGGGATCAGCAGCCGCTCGGGCGCCAGCGCCGTCACCGCCAGGGGCAGGATCGCCCCCACGGCGAAGCTGGCCGCCGAGGCCAGTGCGGCCTGGATCGGCCGGGCGCTGGTGGTGTCCGACAGGCCGAGTTCGTCGCGGGCGTGGGCGCCGAGGGCGTCGTGGCGGGTGAGCTGCTCCGCCACCTGGGTGGCCAGCTCGTAGCTCAGCCCGCGGCCCACGTAGATGGCGGTCAGTTCGCGCAGCTCGGCGGCGGGGGCGTGTTCGAGCTCTTCGCGCTCGCGGTTCAGGTCGGCGTTTTCGGTGTCGGCCTGGGAATGCACCGAGACGTATTCGCCGGCCGCCATCGACATGGCACCCGCCACCAGCCCGGCAACCCCGGCCACCAGGACGCTGGCGTGGCTCGCGCTGGCGCTGGCCACGCCCAGCACGAGGCTGGCGGTGGACACGATGCCGTCGTTGGCGCCGAGCACGGCGGCGCGCAGCCAGCCGATGCGGTCGGTGCGGTGTCTTTCCTTGTGGCGCTTGGGGGAGAGCATGCTGGCGGGTTCCTTACGTGGTGTGAGAGACCTTGGCGGCCTGGTCTTCCGGGGCAGCCTGGGGCGAGGGCGGCGTGGCCTGGAGTGGGGAGTCTCGACTATGCGGCTGGCCTGCGTGCGGGTCTGTGCGCTGCCGCACCGCCGTCACCCCTCCGGCATTGTCGCGCACTGGCGGGCCGGGCTTGGTGCGCTGTCGTACAGACGCGGCGGCGCGGGGTGGAGATGATGGGCTGCGTCAATTCGCGCGCACGCCGAAGGTTGATTCCGTGACCCATGTTCCCCCCGCCGTGCTGCCCCGACCGGGCAGCAATCTAGACCGTTTCGTGCATGCCCAGTTCTCGCACCTGACCGGCGGCATCTCCCCGGTGGCGCTGGCGATGGCCTTCGACGACTGGCTGATGCACCTGTCCCACAACCCGGCGGAGCAGGCCGAGCTGGCTCAGGCCTGGCTCGATGCCTGGGCCAGGCTGCCTGGCCTGCTGCTGGAGGCGGGCCGTCCGGCCGGGCGCCCGGGCATCGAGGCGGGCGTGCAGGACCACCGCTTCGACCATCCGGGCTGGCAGGCGTGGCCGTTCAACGTGATGAGCCAGTCCTTCCTGCTCACCGAGGCCTGGTGGAAGGCCGCCACCACCGGCGTCCACGGCGTGTCGCGGCACCACGAGAACGTGGTGAGCTTCACCGTCCGGCAGCTGCTCGACGTGCTGTCGCCGGCCAACTTTCCGTGGGCCAACCCCGAGGTGCTCGAACGCACCGCGCAGACCGGCGGCGCCAATCTGGTGGAGGGCCTGCGAAACCTGATGGCGGACGCCCGTCACCTGCAGTCCGAATCGCCGCCGCCGGGGGCCGAGCATTTTCGGGTGGGTCACGAGGTGGCGGTCACGCCGGGGCAGGTGATCTTCCGCAACCGGCTGATCGAGCTGATCCAGTACGCCCCCGCCGGCCCGCAGGTTCGGCCGGAGCCGGTGCTGCTGGTGCCCTCGTGGATCATGAAGTACTACATCCTCGACCTGTCGCCGGCCAATTCGCTGGTCCGCTTTCTGGTGGATCAGGGCTACACGGTGTTCGCCATCTCGTGGGCCAACCCCGGCCCCGAGGGGCGCGACCTGGGCATGGACGACTACCTGCGGCTGGGGGTGATGGATGCCCTCGATGCAGTGGCCGCGGTGGTGCCGGGGCAGCGGATCCACGCCGCCGGCTACTGCCTGGGCGGCACGCTGCTGGCGATCGCCGCCGCGGCCATGGGGCGCGACGGGGACGAGCGGCTGGCGTCGGTGTCGATGCTGGCGGCCCAGACCGACTTCACCGAGCCGGGGGAGCTGGCGCTGTTCATCGACAACAGCCAGGTGAGCTTTCTGGAGGACATCATGTGGGATCGGGGCTACCTGGACACCACCCAGATGGCCGGGGCCTTCCAGCTGCTCAATTCCCGCGATCTGGTGTGGTCGCGGATGCTCAAGGACTACCTGATGGGCGACCGCCGCCCGATGAGCGACCTGATGGCCTGGAACGTGGACGGCACCCGCCTGCCCTACCGGATGCACGCCGAGTACCTGCGCCGGCTGTTCCTCGACAACGATCTGGCCAGCGGCCGCTATCCGGTGGGCGACCGCCCGGTGGCGCTGACCGACATCACCTGCGAGATCTTCTGCGTCTCGACCCTGCGCGACCACGTGGCGCCGTGGCGATCGGTGCACAAGCTGCACCTGCTCGCCGACGTGCCGGTCACTTTCCTGCTCAGTTCCGGCGGTCACAACGTGGGCATCGTCAATCCGCCGGGCGTGCCTGGGCGCAGCTACCAGATGCTCACCCGGCCCCACGACGGCCGCTACCTTGCGCCGGATGCGTGGCTGGCGGCGGCGCCCATGTCGGAGGGGTCGTGGTGGCCGGCATGGCGGGCGTGGCTCGACGCGCGCTCCGGCCCGCCCGGTGATCCGCCGTCGATGGGCCATGCGGCTGGCGGGCTGGCGACCCTGGGCGCGGCGCCGGGCACCTACGTGCTGCAGACCTGAGCGGGTGGCGGGGGCAGCCACTGCAGCAGCGTCCCGAAAAACGCATCCACATCCAGCGGCTTGGCGATGAAGTCGCTCATCCCGGCGGCGAGGCAGGCCTCCCGCTCGGAGACGAAGGCGCTGGCGGTGATGGCGACGATGGGGGTGCTGGCGTGGCCCGGCAGGCGTCGGATCGCCCGGCTGGCCTCCAGCCCGCCCATGAGGGGCATCTGCAGGTCCATCAGGATCAGCGCGTAGGGCTTCTCGCGGGCCAGGCGCAGCGCCTCGGCGCCGTCCCTGGCGATGTCGACCGCCAGGCCGAGGTTCAGCAGCAGGCTCAGCAGCACATCCAGGTTGACCGGGTCGTCGTCCACGGCGAGCACCCGGGCGCCCCGGTAGTCGCGCCGGAGGATCAGCTCGGCGTGCTCCCGGTCCCGCATGTCGGGGGCCGGGCTGGCGGGCCGGCCTTTGCCCAGCCGCGCCGTGAGCCAGAAGCGGCAGCCGTCGCCCGGGGTGCAGTTGACGCCCACCTCGCCGCCCATCAGCTGGGCGAGCCGCCGGGTGATGGCCAGCCCCAGCCCGGTACCGCCGAAGCGGCGGGTGGTGGAGCTGTCGGCCTGGGTGAAGGGCCGGAAGAGCTGGGCCTGCTGTTCCGGCGTCATGCCGATGCCGGTATCGACCACGTCGAAGCGCAGCAGGTAGCCCTGCCGGGTTTCTTCGAGCAGCCGGGCGCTGAGGGTGACGCTGCCGGCGGCGGTGAACTTGATGGCGTTGCCCACGTAGTTGAGCAGCGCCTGGGCCAGATGCACCCGGTCGCCCCGGAGGTGGCGGGGGATGCCGGCCGTGTCGATGTCGAGCCGGAGGCCCTTGGCGGCGGCGCTGTCGGTGACGATGGCGGTGACGTCGCGCACCAGCTCGTCGAGGGTGAAATCCACGGTTTCCAGTTCGAGGCGGCCGGCCTCGATCTTCGAGAAATCCAGGATGTCGTTGAGGATCGCCAGCAGATGGCGGCCTGACACTTCGATCTTGTCGAGCTGGTGGGCCTGGGTGGGAGTGAGGCCGCTGCGCCGCAGCAGGTGGGCCATGCCCAGGATGCCGTTCATGGGCGTCCGGATCTCGTGGCTCATGTTGGCGAGGAAGTGGGTCTTTGCCCGGTCGGCGGCCTCGGCGGCGTCGCGGGCGGCTACCAGCTCGGCGGTGCGGGCGGCAACCTGCGCTTCCAGGTGGGTGTTGAGGTGGTGGAGCTGGTCGAGGGCCGCGTCGGTCTCGGCCCGGGCCCGGCGCAGCTCTTCGTTCTGCATCTCGAGCTCGATCTGGTGCACCTGCAGTTCATGCACCAGCCGGGCCAGGTCGGCGGATGTCGGGCTGGGTGTGTCCGGGTGCTGCAGCAGCCGGGCCTCGGCGGCCTGCCGGAGGGGCGTGGTGCAGGGTCGCTGGTCAGGCTCGTCGGTGTCTTCAGTGGTCACGGCGATTCTCCCGCTTGCGCAGCTTGGCTTCTAGCTGCTTGATGGCGGTGATGTCGATGAAGGTGAGGACCACCCCGTCGATCACGTTGTCCTGGGTCCGGTACGGCATGATGCGCACCCGGAACCAGCGGCTGTCGCCGGTGCTGACCTGCTTCTCGCAGTAGATCAGGGTGGTGAGCACGGCCATCGCGTCTTCCTGCAGGCCGGGGTAGTCCAGGTCGGTGACGATGTCGGACAGGGGCCGGCCCACGTCGCCCGGGATGAACTTGAACAGGTGCGTGGCGTGGGTGGTGAAGCGGCGCAGGCGCATCTCGCTGTCGAGGAAGACGGTGGCGATCTCGGTGCTGTTGAGCAGGTTGGTCATGTCGTTGCGGGCCCAGGTGAGGTCGTCCACCTTGGATTGCAGCTCCGCATTGATGGTCTGCAGCTCTTCGTTCATGGACTGCAGCTCTTCCTTCGAGGTGGTGAGTTCCTCGTTGGTGACCTGCAGCTCCTCGTTGGCCGATTTGGCTTCTTCGAGGGAGGCCTGCATCTCCTGACGGCTGATCTGCAGGGCCTCGCGCAGCTGGGCGAGTTCGAGCAGCAGGGCGCTTTCGCGCTCGGAGGCCAGCTGCTTGTGGGGCCGGCGGTTGCCCGGCGGGGCCTTCACGTCGGTGAACACCACCAGCACCCGGTTGCGCAGGGCTTCGGGCTTGTCGATGCCCTGGACGGTGATGTTGACGGTCTGGGGGTGGCCGTTGCCTTCCACCTGCAGGCCGTTGAGGTGGATTGGCTGGGGCTGGCGCAGGGCTTTGCCGATCACCCCGGTGAGGGCGTCGCGCAGGCCTTCGCGGGCCATCGCGTGGAGGTTGATGTTGACCTTGCCGGCGGCCGGTTCGAGGTATTTGCCGGTGCGCCCGCTGATGTACAGGATGTCGCCCTCGCCATTGACCAGCACCGCGGCGGGCGCGTAGTGCTGCTGGATGAGCTGGTCGGTGAGGTATTCGAGGCTGTCGCGGAAGTCGGGCCGGCTGCCGTCGGCGCTGGCGGGGCTGGCCGGGGTGCGGGTGGGAAAATCCAGCCACGAGGATTGGTTGCGGTGTTCGGTGCGCCGGAAGACGTGGGTCTTCTTGTCGAGGGGCGAGAACAGGGTGTCGAAGCCGCCGATGGTCTCGGCGCTGCCGAGCACCAGGATGCCGTCCCGGTTGAGGGCGTAGTGGAACAGGGGCAGGACCTTCTTCTGCAGGGCCTGGCCGAAGTAGATCAGCAGGTTGCGGCAGGACAGGATGTCGAGCTTGGTGAAGGGCGGGTCGGAGATGAGGTTGTGGGGCGCGAAGATGACCATCTCGCGCAGCTCGCGGTTGAGCCGGAAGCCGTCGTCCTCGGCAATGAAGTGGCGGGCGAGCCGTTCGGGCGTCACGTCGGCGGCGATGTTGGCGGGGTAGCAGGCCCGGCGGGCCCGGTCCACGGCGTCGGGGTCGAGATCGGTGGCGTAGATCTGCAGCGAGAACTGGCCCGGCGGCCGGGCGATGTCGAGGGCTTCCCGGAACACCATGGCCAGCGAGTAGGCTTCCTCGCCGGTGGAGCACGCCGGCACCCAGGCCCGCAGCGCCTGCCCGTCGGGGTGGCGGGCGAACAGCGCCGGCAGGGCGACGTCGCGCAGGTAATCCCACAGCGGCGGATCGCGGAAGAAGCTGGTGACGCCGATCAGGAGCTCCTTGAACAGCAGGTCGAGCTCCTGGGGGTTGTCGCGCAGGTAGCCCACGTAGTCGGCGATGGCGGCGATCTGGAGCAGGGCCATGCGCCGCTCGATGCGCCGGAGCAGGGTGTTCGGCTTGTAGAGGGAGAGGTCGTTGCCGCTGCGGTTGCGCAGCAGCACGATGATCCGTTCGAGGGCGCCCTGCTCGCCCGGCGCGGCGTCGGGCTGGGGCGGGCGCGGGACGTGCCGCAGGAAGGCGGCGATGCGCTCGGCCAGCGCGTCGGCGGGCGCGACGATATCGACCACCCCGGCCTTGATGGCGCTGGCGGGCATGCTGTCGGCGCGGGCGCTGGCCGGGTCCTGGGCGAGGGTGAGGCCGCCCTTCTCCTTGATCGCCGCGAGCCCGGCCATGCCGTCGGAGCCCATGCCGGAGAGGATCACCCCGATGGCCCGCTCCTGGCGGTCGGCGGCCAGGGTGCGCAGGAAGAAGTCGATGGGCAGGCGCAGGCCGCGCTGGGCGGTGGGGTCGAGCAGGTGGAGCACGCCGCCCAGCAGGGACAGGTCCTTGTTGGGGGGGATCACATAGACGTGCTCCGGCGCCACGACCATGCCTTCGGCGACCTCGATGACCGGCATCGGGGTGATGCGCTGGAGGATCTCCGGGAGGGTGCTGACGTGCTCGGGGTCGAGGTGCTGGACGATGACGAAGGCCATGCCGGTGCCGTCGGGCACATGGCCGAGCAGCGCTTCGAGGGCTTCGAGCCCGCCGGCCGAGCAGCCGATGCCGACGATGGGGCAGTCCGGGCGCTGCCGGGGCTGCGCATCGGGTGTTTCTACCGGGGTTGAATCGAGGGGAGGTGCGCAGCGCATACGGAATTTCGATTCAGGTTCGTAGTTCGTCTTGTGGATTATCCCCCTGATCGGCCAGCGGGATGAGGCATTGCTGACGCCGGGGGCGTTCAGCCGCTTTCGGGTGCGGACTCCGGCGGGGTGTCGGGCTGATGGAGGGCGCAGCGCCCGCCGCCGGCGCGCTTGGCGGCGTACATGGCGGCGTCGGCGTGGGCGATCAGGCTGGCGGCGTCGGTGCCGTCCTGGGGGTAGAGGGCGATGCCCACGCTGCCCGACAGGTTGAGCAGGTGGTCGCCGATCCGCGCCGGGGCGGCGAGGGCGGCGAGCATCTTGTCGGCGATGAGGGTGGCGTCGGTGGGCTGGGTGATCTCGGTGAGGAGGGCCAGGAACTCGTCGCCGCCGTGGCGGCTCACGGTGTCGGAGTCGCGCAGCACCGACTGCAGGCGCTGGGCCACGAGCTGCAGGGTCTCGTCGCCGACGGCGTGGCCGAGGACGTCGTTGATCTGCTTGAAGAGGTCGAGATCGAGGAACAGCACGGCGATGTGGGTGCCGCGCCGGTGGGCCAGGGCGATGGCGCTTTCGAGGCGGTCGAGCATCAGGCTGCGGTTTGGGGTGCCGGTGAGGGGGTCGCGCTGGCTGCGGTTGGCGAGCACGTCCCGGTCATTCACCGCGCTCTCGGCGATCTGGTCGGCCTGGAGGGCGGCGAGGAGAAGCTTCTCGTTGGCCTCGCGCAGCTGGGCGCTGCGGCGCGCGTCGCAGTCGTTGCGGGCGGCGGTGAGCTCCTGCCTTAGTCGGGCGAGTTCCGCCACCAGGCGGTTGGCGGCTTCGTCCAGCTGCGCCAGGGTCGCCAGGGCGGCGTCGGTCTGGTGGGGGTCGGAGGCCGGCATGGTGGCGGGTCGCCGGGGCTCAGTCGGCGGGCAGGCGGAGCGGCCGGCCGGTCAGGAGGCCGGTGTGGCCGGCGAGGCGCTCGTCGATGTGCAGGCCGTCGTCGTCCACGTGAAAGAGGCGCAGCTCGTCCGAATGGGCGCTGCCCCGCAGCTTGACCACCGCCAGCGTCCGCAGCAGGCGGCCGGCCAGCTCGACGTAGCGGTGAACGATGATGGCGTCGGTGAGGAAGGCTGTGCCGTGGGGGCTGAAGCGCAGGTCGGTAAAGCGGTCTTCGAGCTCGGAGGTCATCAGCAGGGTGACGCCGCTGCCGGTGAGGGCCGCCACGAGGCGCGCCAGGGATTGCCGGAAGTCGTTGCGGAAGGTGGGCGCGAGGGCCAGCTCGAAGCCCGACAGCGAATCGATGACCACCCGGCTGGCGCCCAGCCGGCGGATTTCGGTGATGAGGAGCATGGCCATCTCGTCCACCGACAGATCCGGCGCGCGGGTGTCGACCACGCCGACCTGCCCGCTGGCGATGAGGTCGGCGAGCCGGTGGCTGCGGGGGCGCCGGGGGCGCTGCTCGAAGGCGGCGATCACGCCGGTCTCGCCGTGGCGGGCGCCTTCGGCCAGGTAGGCTTCGGCGAGGAGGGTCTTGCCCGAGCCGGAGGGGCCGGCGACCAGCAGCGAGTAGCCCCGGGGCAGGCCGCCGCCCATCATCCCGTCGAGCCCGGGCACGCCCATCGGCAGGCGCTCGGCCAGGCCGGGGCCGGGGTCGGCCAGCGGCGCGCTGCAGGGCGGCGGGCCGAACACGGTGATGCCGGCGCTGCCGATGCGGAAGGTGTGCAGGCCGGGCACGGTGGCCTGGCCGCGCATCTTGATGATCTCGAGCTTGCGCACCACCGAGTTGCCCTGGACGCTCTGGCTCAGCCAGATCAGGCCGTCGGTCACGGTGAACACGGGGTTGGGGTCGTTCGGGGTGAAGTATTCGCCGACCAGGAAGGTGGTGGCCTGCCAGCAGGTCATCAGCACGCCGAGGTTCTGGATGAAGTGCTGCAGGCCGAGGGACGGAATGCCGGCGCGGGCGGGGCTGCCGGCCACCGAGCGGAAGGAGTCCACGAACACCAGGCCCGGCGTGTGGGCCTCGACTTCGCTGGAGATGCGGGCGAGCACCTTGTCCAGATCGCCGCTGGCGGTTTCGTCGGCCAGGCTGATGAAGCGGATCGAATCCTTGACCCGCTCGTGCTCGAAGAACTCGAACTGCTGCTGGTAGCGCAGCATCTTCAGGGGCGGCTCGCCGAGCACCGTGAAGTACAGCGCCGGGCGCTCGGGCGAGGCCAGCGCGAACATGATCTGATGGGCGAGGGTGGTCTTGCCGCTGCCCGGCGGGCCGGCGATGAGGCTGAAGGAGAGCTCCGGCAGGCCGCCGCCGAGCACCGCGTCAAGCCCGGAGACGCCGGTGGCCATGCGTTGCAGGCGGGTGGTGTCGGTGTTCATGGCGAGGGGTCCGGGGCGGCGTTGGGGGCGGGTGGGGCTGGCGGGATCGGGGGCAGCAGGCGTTCGGTGAGCGAGGCGCCGATCAGGCGGGTCAGGAGATCGCGGAAGGTGGCGAGCAGTGCGCTGCAGGCGCCGGCCGCGGTGGCGCTGGTCTGCTGGGAGAGCACGGTGTGGAGCGGCGCGAATTCGCCCGCCCGCACGGTGGCCTGGTGCACGCCGGCGAGCCACGGGTAGTCGATGCGGGTGAGGTAGAGGCTGCGCTGGTAGAGGGCCGCGACGCCCCGCTGGCCGATGATGGGCGACAGGGCGGCGTCGAGTTCGCGCCACGCGGTGACCGCTGCGTCGGCGACCCGCAGGGCCAGGATGCGATCTTCAGCCTGAGGTATCAAAGGGGCTTGCAAGGATGGCGCCTCCTGAAGTGATCGCCGCGGGGTGCCGGCGCCAGCCCGCCGGGATTGGCTGGACCGATTGTGGTCGTCGCGATGGCGGCTGTATGTACGCCAGCGCACGGAGCCGGCGCGCCTGCCGTGGCGGGTGGCAGGGTGAAACGGATGGCGTGGGCGGAAGAAAGGCCGGGTCGGCCATCCGTCGTGGGATGAGCCGTTCCGGCCTCGCTGTCCGGCCGGCGCGACCCCGGGCGGGGTCGGCCGGCAGAAGCCGGTTACTTGCCCATGTTGGCGCGGGCCTGGTCCATGCACTGGGCCTTGGCGGTGCCGGCGAGGCTGCCGCACTTTTCCTTGTCCACCGTGTACTGGGCTTCGCGCTTGTCGCTGGCCGCATCCTTGCGGGCTTCCGCGACCTTGCCCTTGGCGTCGCTGCGGGCTTCGGCGGCCTTCTCGTTGCCGGTGGCGGTGGCGGCGGAGGTCTTCATCTGCGCCATGGCGTCGGCCTTGGCGGAGGTTTCGGCGGCCTTGGCTTCCTTCACGCAGACGTCCTTGGCGTTGCCGGCCATGTCATCGCAGCGTTCCCGGGCCACTGCACCGGCGGCTTCGGCCTTGGCCACCTGGACTTCGTAGTGGGCCTTGCGGCTGGGCTTGTAGCTGGATTCGAGCTCGGCCAGGGCGACCCTCTCCTTGCCCTTGGCCTCGGCCACGCAGATGTCGTTCTGGTTGTCGGCCTTGGCGCCACAGGCGGCGCGGGCGGCCTTGTAGTCGGCGGCAATTTTCGTCTCGCCGGCTTTGTAGTCGTCCTTCGACATGGTTTCGGCGGCGGCGCCGAGACTGAAGGCGAGGCCGATGGAGAGGGCGATGAGCTTGAGGCTGGATGTTTTCATGGTGGTTTCCTTGAGAGGATGAATCCGGCTTGCCGTGCAGCCCGATGGGCTGGCACGACAGGTTCTTCGCCAGGATGGGGGGGCCCGGAAGCGCCCTCCATCGTCACGGGGAAGACTGCTGGCCCCGGTGGTTCGGATGGACCCAGCCTGCGGGAGATGGGGCGGGGCGTCTGTCTGCTGGCGCACCCACCCGGATTGCGCCGCTGTTCGATGGCGCACAGACGCGCCGGCCCTGCTGCGTAGCATCGACAGTGCAACGCAACCCAGGCAAGGAGACCTCAAATGTCCATCGGAACCATTCTGCTGATCGTGCTCATCGTGCTGTTGATCGGCGCCTTCCCTAGCTGGCCCCACAGCCAGAGCTGGGGCTACGGCCCGAGCGGAGGCATCGGCTTCATCGTCGTGATCCTGCTCGTCCTCGTGCTGCTGGGCCGCATCTAGCCCGGCTGCCGCGCCGGCTCGCCACCGGCATGACTTGAAAGGAACCAAAATGCTCCACTACGCCGGCGTGTTTCTCGTCATTGCGCTGATCTCGGCCCTGTTCGGTTTCACCGGCATCGCCGCCGGTGCGGTCGAGATCGCGCGCATCCTGTTCTTCATCTTTCTGGTGCTGTTCGTCGCATCCTTCGTGGTCGGCCTCATCCGGCGACGCTGAACGCACCCGCTCCGCCCGGCGGCCGGTCTTCGTGATCCGGCCGCCGGGCGTTTGCGTTCCGGCTGCGGTCCGCCGTCACGCGGGAACCGCTACGCCGTTCAGCGCTTGATGCGGGTGATCTTGGTGCCTTCGATGCTCAGGCTGGCCATCAGGCCCTGCTGGTCGAAGATGAAGGCGTAGGCGTCGTTCTTGAGGGTCGAGGACGAGAGGTTCTTGGCCATGCCTTCGTTCACCACCACCACCGACGGGCCGACACCGATCTCCCAGCCCTGGCTGGTGTTGAGGTACTTGACGGCCTTGTCGCTCATCAGGAACACCACGTAGCCGTAGGATTCGGCCCCGGCCTGCCAGCCCCAGGAGGCCGACACGGAGTTGTAGTAGCCGAGGTGTTCGGTGCCCCGGGTGAGGACGCCCTCACCGTAGCTGCCGCCGAACACCAGGCCGGCCTTGATGATCTTCGGGAAGACCAGCACGGCCCGGGCCTTCTTGGAGATGGCTTCGGCGGCCGGGTTGCTCTTGTAGAGGGTCTGCAGGGCCTGGGCGGCGTCCCGGTCGAGGTCTTCGGACGTGGCCGCGAAGGCCGGGCCGCCGAAGGCGCCGAGGGCGAGAGAGGTGGCGGTGACGAGGACGAGCTTGTGGAAGTTGCGGCGTACGTTGGTCATGGTGTGTTCCTTCATGTTGTCCCGGCATCGGGAGTGATGTCGGAAGCGGGATCGAGGGCGGTGCCTGACCGGACATTCCGCTGATCGGGCACGACTGCGAGCTTTCATCCTGCGCCCATTGATCCGGGTATTCCGTACGCTGGCGAACAGAGCTGCAAACGGGCGGGATCACGCCCGGGGGGCGTCGAGGGCGCGCAGCTTCTCCCGCAGGGCGTCCAGTTCGTCGAGCAGCTGGATGGCCAGCGCGGCGCCGGCGAGGTTGAGCCCGAGGTCGCGCCGCAGGCGCAGGGCGACGGTGGCGCGGCGCACGTGCAGGCCGGTGAAGCGCCAGCGGTGGGGCTCGCGTCCGAGGGGCGCCAGCAGACCTTCGTCCACCAGCTCGACGATGCTGTCGGCGTTCACGGCGCAGGCGCGGCACACCTCGATGAGGCTGAGCCCGGTCTGTTCCTCGAGGATGGTCACGGTGGCTTGGGGCAGCATGCTTGGGTGGTCCATGGGTCAGGCTCCGGCGGTGGATCGGGGATCGAAGGCGGCGAACTGTCCGGCCATGCCGGTGTAGAAGGCGCGGCTCGCCTCGCTGTCGGCGGGCGGCACGACGATCTGCAGCACGGCGTAGAAATCGCCCGCCACCGGGCCGGGAATGCCGCGCCCCTTGAGGCGCAGCTTGCGGCCGGCCCGGGCGTCGGCGGGCACGCTCAGTTCGACTCGTCCGCCCGGTGTGGGCACCTCGACCTGGGTGCCCAGGGCGGCCTCCCAGGGGGCGATGCGCAGGTCGAAATACACGTCGCGCTGGTCGACCCGGTAATCGGGGTGGGGGTTGAAGGCCACTTCGAGGTACAGGTCGCCGGCGGGCCCCTGCCCCATGCCCGGCATGCCCTGCCCGACCAGGCGGATGTGCTGCCCGGCGCGGACGCCCTTGGGGATCGTGACCTTCAGGGTGTGCCGGCGCAGATGCACGCGCCCGCGCTCATCCACCTCGGGCGTCTGCACGCTGATGCTGCGGGTGGCGCCGGTGTAGGCGTCTTCCAGGTCGATGAACACCTGGGCGTGATGATCCTGGCCGCGGGCGTGGAAGCCGGCGCCCTCCTCCCGCCCCTGGGACGGGCCGCGCCCGTAGATGGATTCGAACAGATCGTTGAACTCGTCGTTGGAGAAGGCCGCGTCGCCGCGCCGGCCGTGGGGCGGCTGGAAATCCGGCCCGGGCTGCCAGTCGCTGCCCAGCTGGTCGTAGGCGGCGCGCTTTTCCAGGTCCTTGAGCACCGCGTAGGCTTCGCCGAGGGCCTTGAAGCGCAGCTCGGCGTCGGGCTCCTTGCTCACGTCCGGGTGGTACTTGCGCGCCAGCTGGCGGTAGGCGCGCTTGATCTCGTCCTGGGTCGCGTCGGGGGCGACGCCCATGACTGCGTAGTAGTCCTTGAATTCCATGCCGGCCGGCCTCCGGGGCTAGGGCCGGGCCGGACGCGCCGGCGCAATGGCGGCGGAGCCCGGTTCGGGGTGGGAAAGCGGTTTCATGGGGCAGCTCCTGCGACGACCCGCGGCCAGTCGGCCGGGATATCAAGCCTAGGAGGCGGCCTGCGGCGCGTCTGTACGCCTGCGCACAGATCCCGCGCCGTGCAGCGTCCAGCTGCCGTCGCTGCGAAAATCCAGCACCTGGCGGTGGAAGTGGCGGATCGAGGCCCGGTGGGCGACGCTCACGAGGGTGATGCCGGTGGCGGCGAGCAGGGTGTAGAGGCGGTCCTCGTTGGCCACGTCGAGGGCGCTGCTGGCTTCGTCGAGCACCGCGTAGCGGGGGGCGGCCAGCAGCACCCGGGCGAAGGCCACCCGCTGCTGTTCGCCCACCGACAGCACCTTGGCCCAGTCCTGCGCGGCGTCGAGGCCACCGAAGCGGGCCACCAGGTCGGGCAGGTTGACCTGCTCGAGCACGGCCAGCAGTTCGGCGTCGGGGATGGCCTGATCCTGCCGGGGGTAGAGCAGCTGGCTGCGCAGGCTGCCCAGCAGCATGTACGGGCGCTGGGGCAGGAACAGCATGTCGCCGGAGGCCGGCCGGCCGATCCGCCCGTGGCCGGACCGCCACAGGCCGGCGATGGCCCGCAGCAGCGAGCTTTTGCCGCAGCCGCTGGCGCCGACGATCATCAGGCTCTGGCCGGGGTCGATGGAGAGGGACAGGTCGCAGATCAGGGTGCGCTCACGGTTCGGCGTCCACAGGGTCAGCCCGTCGATGTGGATCCGCGAATCCTCGACGAACTCGATGCGCTCGTCGCTGGTGGCGTCGTGCTTCCCGTCCATGAAGCCGGCGAAGCTGTCCAGCCGGTCGATGCCGGCGGCGAACTTGCTGAAGCTCTCGAAGTTGTCGACGATCACCGCCAGCGCCGCCAGGATCGCCGCGAAGGCGCCGGCCGCCTGGATGGCCCGGCCCACCTCGAGTTCGCCGGACAGGACCCGCCCGGCGATGATCGCGCTGGGCAGCACGATGGTCATGAAGCTGTAGGCGTACTGGAACAGGTTGAGCCGGAGCTGCGCCCCGATGAGCCGGCTGGCGTTGCCGTACACCGCGTCGAAATGCTGGTCCACCTGGCGGGATTCGCGCGCTTCGCCGGCGTAGAAGGCGATCGCCTCGGCGTGCTCGCGGATGCGCACCAGGCTGAAGCGGAAATCCGCCTCGCGCCGGAGCTGGTTGAAGTTGAGCCCCACCAGCACCCGCCCGAACAGGCGCACGGTGACAGTGGTGCCCACCACCGCATAGACGATCAGGAACAGCACCAGCTCCCGGGAGATCGCCCACAGGACGCCCGAGAAGGCCGCCAGCTGCAGCACCGCGCTGGCCAGCACGAGCAGGAACTGGAGGGATTTCTGGGTGAAGGTGTTGATGTCCTCGGCGATCCGCTGGTCCGGGTTGTCGATCTCGGCGCTGGCGTTCAGCCGGTAGTACATCCCGTTGCCCAGGTAGGCGGAGAGGTAGTCGCGGGTCAGCCAGCGCCGCCAGCGCAGGCCGAGGGTGTCGCGGACGTAGTAGTAGAAGGCGTGGGTGGGCACCGCCACCACCAGCAGCACCAGGCACTGGCGGATCGATGACCAGAACCGCGCCTCGTCGTGGGCGGCCAGCGCCGAGGTGAATTCGCCGGTCTGGGCGTTGAGGAGCACCGCGAACAGGGCCTGGCCGAAGAGCAGTGCGACGAGGAGCGCCAGCAGCCCCAGGGCGCCCCGCCGGCCATCGCTGAACCAGTAGGGCCCGGCAATCTGCCAGAAGCGCCGGAGGAGCTGGCCGTCGAAGGGGATCATGGGCGTGGCGGGCCCGCGGATGCGCTCAGCGGCCGGCGGTGACGAAGGCGATGCGCACCGGCCGCGCGGCGGCCCCGATGCGGATCTGCCGGGCCTGCCAGGCGCCGTCCAGCCGGGCGCCGATCCGGTAGCGGCCGGGCGGCAGGCGGATGTACAGCAGCGGCCCGGCGCTCACCGCGGCGTAGCGCGGGCCGGCGGGCTGGGCCTTGATGGAGAAGGGCACGTCGGCCAGATAGTGTCCGGCGCGGTCGCTGAAGACCACCTGCAGGTTGTAGTCGGCGGCGGCGCGGTTCATCTGGGCGCGGTCGGCCTCGCCGATGCCGCCGCTCATCCAGGCGACGGTCTCGACGGGGACGGCGGGGATGGCCGGCACGCCGCAGCGGAGCAGGTCGTTCCCGTCCTGCGCCAGCGCCGGCGGGCCCAGCTGCAGGGCGATCGCGCCGAGAAGGCTGGCCAGCCGCCACGGCCCGCGCGGGCGCTGGCGTGAGGCCGGATCGGGCATGGGGATTCGCTGCGTCATCGTCTGCTCCTGCAAAAGCCGGACATCGTCCGTCGGGTGCCAATGCCGTCAGCTTATGGGGCAGGCCGGGAGCGGTCTGTCTGATAGCGAACACGGGCGGCGCGCGCCCGCCGCCTTCAGCTTGCGATGCGCGAGGGGAGCAGGCGGTCGTATTCCTTGCGGACCACGGCGTAGCACTCGCAGGTGCGGGCCTCCAGCCCGGCCCGGTCGAGCACCGTGATGTGGCCGCGGGCGTAGCGGATCAGCCCGGCGGCCTGGAGCTTCAGCGCGGCTTCGGTGACGCCCTCGCGGCGCACCCCGAGCATGTTGGCGATGAGCTCCTGGGTCATCACCAGCTCGTTGCCCGACAGGCGGTCGAGGCTCAGCAGCAGCCAGCGGCACAGCTGCTGGTCGAGGGAGTGGTGGCGGTTGCACACGGCGGTCTGGGCCATCTGGGTGATGAGGGCCTGGGTGTAGCGCAGCAGCAGGTGCATCATCGGGCCGGAGCGGTTGAACTCGTCCTTGATCGCCGGTGCGCGCAGCCGCAGCCCGCGCCCGGCGCTCTGCACCACCGCCCGGCTGGGGGTGGTTTCGCCGCCCATGAAGAGGGAGATGCCGACGATGCCCTCGTTGCCCACCACGGCGATCTCGGCCGAGGCGCCGTTTTCCATCACGTAGAGCAGCGAGACGATGGCGGTGGTGGGAAAGTACACGTGGCTGAGCTGCCGGCCGGATTCGTACAGCACCTGCCCGAGGGGCATGTCCACGGCCTCCAGCTGGGGCAGGATGCGCTGGGATTCGGCATCCGGCAGGGCGGCGAGCAATTGGTTTCCGCGGGCGTTGTCGGCGCTGACCATGATCGGGCTCCAATGCGTGGGGCGGGCGCACCCGTCGGAGCGACGGGGCTGCCACATGCCCAGTATAGGCACGCATGGCGGCCGGATATGTGCGCTACCGAACATATCCGGCCGTGCCGGGCGGGGTCAGCCGAGGCGCAGCTCGACCTGATGGGGCTGGCGGTCGTCCACCAGGCGGATGGCCCCGTCGGCCTGCGCCACGCCATCCACGCGCAGGCCGATGTCCTCGCCCGCCACCGCGCGGGTGACGACGATGGGGAAGCAGGTTTCGCCGAAGCGGTAGCGCAGGGTGCAGCCGGGCCAGTCGGCCGGCAGGCGCGGGGCCACGTGGAGCAGCGTGCCTTCCCGGCGCAGGCCAAGCAGGGATTCGACGATCAGCCGGTACATCCAGCCGGCGGCGCCGGTGTGCCAGCTCCAGCCGCCGCGGCCCACGTGGGGCGGGCAGGCGTACACGTCGGCGGCAACCACGTAGGGTTCGAGCTTGTAGGTGGCGACGCCGTCGGCGCTGCGGGCGTGGTTGATCGGGTTGATCAGCCCGAGCAGCGCCCAGGCCTGGTCGGTGTCGCCGAGCTGGGCGAAGGCCATCGCGGCCCACACCGCGGCGTGGGTGTATTGCCCGCCGTTCTCGCGCACGCCGGGCACGTAGCCGCGGATGTAGCCGGCGGGCAGGCTGGCGGTGTCGAAGGGCGGGTCGAGGAGCAGCACCAGCCGGTCGGCGGGCCGCACCAGATGTTCGGCCAGGGCGTTCATCGCCCAGCGCGCCCGGTGGGGTTCGGCCGCGCCGGAGAGCACCGCCCAGCTCTGGGGGATCGAGTCGATCCGGCATTCGGCGTTGCCGGCCGAGCCCAGGGGCGTGCCGTCGTCGAAGTAGGCCCGGCGGTACCAGCCGGCCGGCGTCACGCCGCCGTCCCAGCCGTGGGTTTCGAGGGCGCCCTGCAGGCGGGCGCCCTCCGCCCGGCACAGGGCGGCGAAGGCGTCGTCGCCGCGGGATTCGGCCAGCCCGGCGAACTGCCCGAGCACCGCGTACAGGAAGAAGCCCAGCCACACGCTTTCGCCCTGGCCGGCCAGCCCGACCCGGTTCATGCCGTCATTCCAGTCGCCCGAGCCCATCAGCGGCAGCCCGTGGGCGCCGGCGGTGAGCCCGTGGCGGATGGCCTGCACGCAGTGGGCGTAGAGGTCGGCGGATTCGCCCGAGACGGTGGGCTGGTCGTAGTAGGCGTCGGCTTCGGGGTTGACCGGACGGCCTTCGAGGAAGGGCTGCACCTCGTCGAGCACGCCGGTGTCGCCGCTGGCGGTGACGTAGCGGCACACTGCCAGGGGCAGCCACAGGTAGTCGTCGGAGCAGCGGGTGCGCACGCCGCGGCCCGAGGGCGGGTGCCACCAGTGCTGCACGTCGCCCTCGCGGAACTGGCGGCCGGCGCACAGCAGCAGGTGGGCCCGCAGCAGCGCCGGTTCGGCATGGACCAGGGCCATCGCGTCCTGCAACTGGTCGCGAAAGCCGAAGGCGCCGCCCGACTGGTAGTAGCCGCTGCGTGCCCACAGCCGGCAGGCCAGGGTCTGGTAGAGCAGCCAGCCGTTGGCGAGCACGTTCACCGCCGGGTCGGGGGTGTCGATCTGCACCGCGCCGAGGGTGCGCTGCCAGTAGGCGTGCACGTCGTCGAGGGCCTGGCGGGCGGCGGCGGAGCCGCGCACGCGCGCCACCAGCCGGTCGGCGTCGGCGTTGTCGTGCCCGACGCCGAGGCGGAACACCAGCTCGCGGCTGGCGCCGGGGGCCAGGTTCACCTTCAGGTGGAGGGCGGCGCAGGGGTCGAGGCCGCCGCCGACGTGGCCGGACAGGCCGGCGCATTCGAGGGCCGCCGGGTCGTCGAGGGTGCCGTTGCGGCCGAGGAACTCGCGCCGGTCGGCGCTGCGGCTGTGCACCGGGCCGTCCGCATCGAAGAAGGCCACCCGCTCGGCGAACTCGGTGTTGAAGGGGTTGCGGGCGTACAGGGCGCTGCCGGGATGGGCGAGGGTGGTGCTGACGTGCATGGCCGACTTCTCCCGCAGGTCGCCCAGCACCCATTCCACGTAGCCGGTGGCGGAGAGCTGGCGCGGCCGGCCGGAGTCGTTGCGCAGGGTGAGCACCGAGAACTTCACCGCCGCGTCGATGGCGACGAACACCGTGAGCCTGGAGTGGATGCCGTCTTCCCGGGTCTCGAACACGCTGTAGCCGAAGCCGTGGCGGGTGAGGTAGGTGCCGCTGCCGCGCAGGGGCAACGGGGTGGGCGACCACAGGTGGCCGCTTTCCTCGTCGCGCAGGTAGATGGCCTCGCCGGACGGGTCGCTCACCGGGTCGTTGTGCCACGGGCTGAGGCGGAACTCGTGGGCGTTCTCGCTCCAGCTGTAGGCGCTGCCGCTCTCCGAGATGACGGTGCCGAAGCCGGGGTTGGCGATCACGTTGGCCCACGGGGCGGGGGTTGGGCGCCCGGGGGCCAGGGTGATGAGGTATTCGCGCCCGTCCGGCGAGAAGCCGCCCAGCCCGTTGGCGAGGATCGGCGTGACGGCCTGGGGCGGGGCTTCGGCCGGCGGGGCCGGGCGGTGGGTGCGGGTGGCCAGCAGGGGTGGCGGGCGTGGGGCGGCGAGCTCGCGTCGGTCGAGCTGCTCGGCGAGGGTGCCGCGGCAGTCGGTGATGACGATGCGGGCGACGGCCTGGAAGAGCAGCCGGTCTTCGGCGGAGATCTGCTCGGCGGGGCGCACGAAGATGCCGCCCGGCCGGTCGATGACGCTGGCGCCGCTGCCCGAGGCGATCAGGCCGACGATCTCGTCCTGGAGGCGCTGGCGGTAGCCGGCGTGGTCTTCGTTCCAGATCACCAGATCCACCGCCAGCCCCTTGAGGCGCCAGTAGGCGTGGGCCTGCACGAGCTGGCGGACCAGCTCCACGTTGCTGGCGTCGCCGATCTGCAGCAGCACGATGGGCAGGTCGCCGGAGATGGCGTAGCCCCACAGCCCGGACTGGCCGCGCCGGTTGCGGATCAGCAGGCCCGGGTCGGCCCGCAGGGCGGCGCCGGCGTAGAGGATGGCCCCGGCCAGCCGGGCGTAGAGCTGGGCGTCGGCTTCCACCGCGTTGAGCTGCTGGAGTTCGACCTGGCTGTGGGTCCACGCCAGATCGAAGACCCGGTCGGCGAGGTGGCGGTCGAGGTACTTGCCCACCAGGCCCACGGCGATGTCGCGGGTGTCGGCCATGCCGGTGACGATGTCCACGATGGCGGATTGCTCCGGCGCCAGGGTGACGCGCTGGCGGATGGCGACGATGGGGTCAAGCACCGGCCCGGCGCTGCCCGACAGGGGGGCGCTGTCGAGCATGGCCAGCGGGGCGGCGGTGTCGCGGGTGCGTCCGATGAAGCGGGCGCGGTCGGTCTCCCACGACACGGCGTCGGACGGCACGCCGTGCACCGCCATCAGGTGGAGCAGCCAGGGCGTGGCTTCGTCCGGCGAGCGGGGCCGGCGCTTGCACAGGATGGCCCGCTGGCGGGGCAGGATCTCGGTCTGCACGAAGAGCTTGCTGAAGGCCGGGTGGAGGGCGTCGGCGGCGGGCGGGGCGATCACCACCTCGGCGTAGCTGGTGATCTCGATCTCCCGCGGGCGGCTGCTGCGGTTGGTGAGGCGCACCCGGCGCAGCTCGATGTCGTCCTCGGGGGAGACGACGATCTCGGTGTAGGTCTCGATCTCGCCGCCGGGCTCCACTTCGTCCCGGCGCCGGAACTCGACCCGCCCTTCCGAGAGGATCGCCTCGTAGCTGGTCGGGCGGCGCCGGGTTGGCTGGTGGGCGACGGACCAGAAGGCGCCACTCGCCACGTCGCGGATGTAGCAGCAGGCGCCCCGGTCGTCGCAGGTGCCGTCCTCGCGCCAGCGGGTCACCGCCAGATCGCGCCAGCGGCTGTAGCCGCCGCCGGCGTTGCTGATCATCACGTGGTAGCGGCCGTTGGACAGCAGCTGGACCTCGGGCATCGGGGTGTCGGGGGTGGTGAAGGCCCGCAGCGGCGTGTCGAGGGGCTGGACGCGGGCCTGCAGCCCGGACAGCTCGGCCGCCATCGAGAACAGCCCCGACGGGCGGGGGATGCGCTCCTGCAGCAGCGGCAGCGCGGCCTGGAGCTGGCGGTCGGCGGCGAAGCGGCGCTGCATGGGCTGCCCCAGCAGGTGCGAGGCGAGGGCCAGCAGGCTCATGCCCTGGTGGTGGGCCATGAAGGCGCGCACCACCACCCGGGCCTGCCCGCGGCGCTGGCGGGCCGGGGTGTAGTCGATGGCCTCGTAGAAGCCGAAGCGCCCGACAAAGCCTTCGGCGGCGAGGCGCCGGAGGTTGGCGCAGGCCTCGGCCGGCACCACCATCAGGGCCAGGGCCGAGGCGTAGGGGGCGACCACCAGATCGTCGGCGAGCCCCCGCTTGAGGCCCAGCCCGGGCACGCCGAAGGCCCGGTACTGGTAGTTGAGCTGCACGTCCACGCTGTTGTAGGCCGACTCGGACATGCCCCAGGGCACGCCGCGCTGGCGGCCGTAGTCGATCTGCCGCGCCACCGCGGCCCGGCAGGTCTGGTCGAGCAGGGTGTGGGCGTAGGCGGGCATCACCAGCTGCGGCATCAGGTATTCGAACATCGAGCCGCTCCACGACAGCAGCACGGGCTCGCCGCCGGCGCGGGTGAGCAGGCGCCCGAGGGCGAACCAGCTCTCCTGGGGCAGCGCGCCCTGGGCGATGCCGACGAAGCTGGCCAGCCGGGCCTCGGAGGCGAGCAGGTCGTAGCAGCCCGCGTCGAGCCGGCGGTCCTGCACGTTGTAGCCGACGCACAGCAGGTGGCGGGTGGTGTCGTACAGGAAGGCGTAATCCATGCAGGCCATCGCGGCGAGGCGGGCGCGCAGGCTGTCGATGGCGGTGAGGCGCTCCCGGGCGCGGGTGCCGCCTTCGGCGATGCCGTGCAGCAGATCCTGCAGCCAGGCGCGCTGGGTCTGGTTGGTGTCGTCGTCGAGGCGCTGGCGGATCTGGGCGCACAGCGCGCTGTCGGCGTGGGCCAGCTGGCGCAGGGTGGGCATGCCCAGGGTCTCGGCGATCCGGTCGGCAAAGCCGTCGAGCCCGCGGGGCGGCGGGGGCAGCTGCAGCCACGGGGCGAGCTGGGTGAGTTCGGCCTGGGCTTCCTGCACCTGCCGCAGCAGGGCTTCGGCCCAGCGGCCGGCCTCGGTGGCGGGGCGGGGGTCGGTGCCGGTGTCGGGCCGTCCGGCGGTCTGCACCAGCACGTTGGCAGCGCAGCCGGCCAGCCCCTCGAGGATGAGGCGCACCGCCGGCAGGCTGGCCGGCTGGGCCACGGAGGCGCTCTCCAGGGCCCGCCAGCAGGAGGCGAGCCGTTCGTCGGCGTCGCTGCCGATGGCGGCGGCGAGGATGTGCACGGTGTCGGCCAGCCCGTCGAACAGGTGGGCCGGCACGACGGGGTCATCCGGCAGTTCGCCCAGGCCCGCCCGCAGGGTGAGCAGGTGGCCGGCGAGGTTGCCGCTATCCACCGTCGACACGTAGGCGGGGGCGAGGGGTTCGAGGCTGCGGGTGTCGTACCAGTTGTAGAAGTGCCCCCGGTAGCGGGTCAGGCGCGCCATGCTGTCGAGGGTGCGGGTGGTGCGCGCCAGCAGCGGGCCGGCGAGGATGTAGCCGAAATCGCAGGCGGCCAGGTTGGCCAGCAGGGCGAGCCCCATGTTGGTGGGCGAGGTGCGGTGGGCCACCGAGGCGACGCGGTATTCCTGGAAGTTGTCGGGCGGCAGCCAGTGGTCGGCGGGCCCGACGAAGGTGTCGAAGTAGGCCCAGGTCCGCCGGGCCACGCCGCGCAGGAAGAGGGTCTGGTCGATGCTGAGGCTCACCGGGCGGGGAGCGATGGGCCGGCCGAGCCACCAGGCGATGGCCGGCGAGGCCAGCCACAGCAGGAGCACCGGCACCGCGGCGGGCAGCGCCCCCGGCGCCAGGGCGACGAGGCCGGTGGTGATCGCCACCACGGCGAGGGGCGCGGTGGCCATGGTCCGGAAGGCGCCGGGCAGGTCGTCGTGGGCGGGGGCTTTCCGCTCGACCTCGCTCGACGGGCACCATTCCAGCAGGCGCCGGTGGCTGACGCCCAGCCGCCACAGGGTGCGGCCGATGGCGTCGAGGCTGAAGCCGGCCTCGAAGGGCAGGCAGGCGAACTCGAAGCCGAGCTGGGCGGCGCGCTGGCCGGCGCCGTGGGCCACGGCGGCCAGGTGCTGGTGCGGCACGCTGTCCTTGGGCTTCTTCAGCAGATCCAGCAGCACCGCGCACAGGGCGGGGAGGATCAGGATGCCGACGAGGAGCCCGGTCCACAGCCCGGGGCGGTCCAGGGTGGCCCAGCCGAGCACCAGCAGGGCCAGCAGGGCCGGGGGCACGAGGCTGCGCCGGAGGTTGTCCACGAGCTTCCACTGGGACAGGGCCGACAGGGGGTTGGGCTGCCGGTGTGGCCCGGTGCCGTCGTCGCACAGGCACGGCACGTGGCGCAGCAGCCAGCCGGCGAGCTGCCAGTCGCCGCGGATCCAGCGGTAGCGGCGGGTCACGTCCACCGCGTAGCGGGCCGGGTAATCCTCGTACAGCAGGCCGTCGCTGAGCAGGCCGGCGCGGGCGTAGCAGCCTTCGAGGAGGTCGTGGCTGAGGATGCGGTTGTCGGGGAAGCGCTCGCCGAGGGCCGCCTCGAAGGCGTCCACGTCGTAGATGCCCTTGCCGATGAAGGAGCCTTCGCCGAAGACGTCCTGATATACGTCGGACACCGCGCGGGTGTAGGGGTCGATGCCGGCCTCGCCGGCGTGGAGCCGGGCGTAGCGGGAGCGGTTGGCCCCCGGCAGGCTGATGCCGACCCGCGGCTGGAGGATGCCGTAGCCGGCCACCACCCGCCCTGCCCGCTCGTCGTAGACCGGCTGGTTGAGGGGGTGGGCCATGGCGCCGACGAACTGCCGCGCCGCATCCCGCGGGAGCTGGGTGTCGGTGTCGAGGGTGATGACGTACTTCACCCCGCCGAGAATGGTGGTGTCGCCGGCCACCAGCGCAAAGGCGTCGCCGGCAAAGCCGCGCAGCAGGGCGTTGAGATCGGCGAGCTTGCCGCGCTTGCGCTCGGCGCCCATCCAGGCCTGCTCCTGGGGGTTCCAGCGGCGCGGGCGGTGGAACAGGAAGAACACGTCGCCGTCCGGCGTGGCGTAGGTGGCGTTGAGGGCGTCGGTGCCGGCCCGGGCGCGGGCCACCAGCGGGGCGTCGGTGGGCAGGGTCTCGTCGGCGGCGTCGAGGAAGTCGGTGAGGAGCCCGAAGTGCACGTGGGGGTCGCGGTTGGCCAGGAAGCGCACTTCGAGGGCTTCGAGCAGGCCATCCACCCCCGCTTCGCTGCCGAGCATGGTGGGCACCACCACCAGGGTGCGGCAGGGCGCCGGTATGCCCCGGGAGAAATCCATCCGTGGCAGGGGATGCGGCTTGACCAGCAGGGTGGCGGCCCAGTTGACCAGCGCGACCGCCAGCTGGCTGGCCACCATCACCGCGAGCAGCCCGACCGGGGCCAGCGCCCACACGGGCAGGCCGTCGGCCAGCGCGAGGCCCGACAGGCCGCCCGCCACCAGCAGGGTGATGAGGGCGATGCCGCCCAGGTAGAGCCACAGGGGCGCGTGGGCGGCGGCGCAGCCGATGCGCCGGACGAGGCCCGGACGCAGCCCGGCGGCCTCTTCGAGCGCCGGGCGGCCGGCATCGACCAGGTAATAGCCTACGTGGGCGGCTCGCCCGCCGGTGCCCCGGGCGGCGGCCCGGGCCAGATCCACCGCGAGGCGGGCAACCTGGTTCTCGCCCAGCTGGCCGCGCCGGGCGATCTCCTCGGTGGCATGGCGGTAGTGGTCGCGGGTGGCGAAATCCATCCGGCCATACACGCCGCCCGGGTCGCCCCGCAGGGTCTGCTCGACGAGGCTCAGGTTCTCGACGAAATCCCGCCAGTCCAGGGTGCCGAGCACCCGCAGGCTGCCGATGCTGTTGCTGATGGATACCTGGTCGGCGGCCTGCTGCTGGTTTTCGGACTGGACGAGCTGCACGATGGTCTGGCCGGACTGGGCCAGACGCTGCTCGATCCAGGTGAGGGGCAGGGCCAGCGCGGGCCCCCTGCCCTGCAGACGCCGGGCCAGCTCGGCCACGAAGGCGCCGACCATCGGCGGGTTGGAGCGCACCATGTCGGCGATCACCAGAATCAGGCTGCGCGGGTCGTCCTCGACGGTCTGGATCAGGCGGTCGGCCCAGGTGCCGGCCAGCTCGCGCTCGACCCAGCCGGCGGCCACCCGCACGCTGACGCGGCGCAGGTTCTCGATCACGGCCAGCCGCAGCATGATGGGGATCGCCCACAGCTCGCCCAGTTCGAGGGGGGTGACGGTCTGGTAGGCGGTCACGAAGCGGCCGAGGCTCTCGGCGTCGACCCGCCCGTCGCCGTGGGAGACGGTCTCGAGGGCGATGTCGTACACCCGCGGGGCGCCGGGCTCGGTGGGGCTGTCGGCGAGGCGCGGCAGGGCGCGGCTGTAGCCTTCGGGCAGCAGGCTGCGGGCCATGCGGACCTGTTCTTCGAGCAGGTAGAAGTTGTCCAGCAGCCATTCGCCGGCGGGGGTGACGCGGCGCTTGTCGGCCACCGCCTCGGTGAGCTGGCGGCACACGTCCACCAGCACCCGCTCGTTGTCGGCGAGGCGGGCCAGCAGGCGGTCGCGCACCCGGCCGCGGGCCAGGGTGGTGTGGGAGGCCGCCAGGCGCTTGCCGTGGGTGGCCATCTGGTCGGCGCTGAACAGCTCTGCGCGCAGCGGCGGCTCGTCGGCATCGGCGGCGCCCCGCCGGGGCTTGCCGGCCAGCCAGTCCCTGAGGCGCGGGAAGGAATCGACGGGGGCGTTCACGACAGTTCGGCGCGTTGCACCGCGCGGCGGATGTGACGCACGCCGACGGCGGCGGCGATCACCACCACCGGTATCGCCAGCCCCACCACGATCTCCGGATTGACCGGCGCGCCGCCGGCCTTGAGGGCCTTGGCGAGGTAGGCGATGAGGCCGGCCACGTAGTAGCTGATGGCCGCGATGGACAGGCCCTCGACGGTCTCCTGCAGGCGCAGCTGCATCCGGGCGCGGCGGGCGGTGGCGTTGAGGATGATCTGGTTCTGCTGCTGGAGGGTCATGTCCACCCGGGTGCGCAGCAGTTCGCTGGCCCGGCTGATCCGCTCGGACAGGCTCTCCTGCAGGCGGGCCACGGTTTCGCAAGTGTTCATCGCCGGGAGCAGGCGCCGCTCGACGAACTCCCGCAGGGTCGGCAGGCCTTCGACCCGCTGCTCGCGCAGCTCGGCGATGCGCCGGGTGACGAGTTCCTGGTGGGCGCGGGCGGTGCAGATGCGGTACAGGGTGGCGGAGATGGTGCCCTCCACGGTGGCGGCGAGCCGGGTCAGGCGGTCGAGCAGCGCGGGTTCGTCCTTGCTGTGCACCTCGGCCATCTCGGTGATGAGGGCGGCCAGCTGGGCGTCGGCATCCACCAGCACCGGCAGGGTCGCGCGGGCCAGCGGAGAGGCCTGGAGGGCGCGCATCAGGTAGGTCTCGATCTCGAACAGGCGCAGCACCGTGCGGCCGGCCTGGCCGGGGGCGAGCCGGATGTCGTCGATCAGGATGCGGCTGAAGCCATCGGCGTGGATGCGGAAGTCCGTCACCACGCTGGCGACGCCGTCGCCCACCCGCGAGGCATTGACCGGGTTGCCCTCGAACAGCTGGGCCAGCTCGTCGTCGGCGTGCTTGACCGGCGGCACCGCGCGCAGGGCCATGTGGGCGGCGACCAGCACGGTGCCGGGCAGCTTCTCGAGCCAGTCCTGGGGAACGCTGCGGATGACCGGATCGGCGAACGGCGTCTCGAAATCGCCGTGGCGGAAGAAGGTGTAGCTGCTGCAGTTGGGGCGGTGTTCCCAGCGCAGGCGGAAGACGCCCAGATCCACCTGGAAGTGGGTGAGGTCGGCGGCCGGCGAGGGCACGCCGTAGCGGGTGCACAGCTCGACGATGTGTTCGTACTCGGCCTGCCGCCCGTCGGGTTCGGTGCACACGGCCAGGTAGGACGCCTGCTCGGGGGCCTGAAGGGCTTCCAGCGGGCGGGCATGCAGCTCGTAGTTGAGCGCAAAGCGCTGCGGGTGATTGGCCAGGATTGCCATGAATGAACCTCCCCCAGTTCGTCATGCAACGGCTGACGATGAACCGGAGGGGACGCCGTGCCGCAGGGCGCGGAGCCACGGGAAACCTCGCAGGCAGCCTAGCCACAAGGCGTTGCGGGGTCGGTGCGCTGCCGCACACAGGGGCTGGCCATGCCAGATTCATCGTCCCGGGTGCGCCAGCGCACCGACCGCGCCGCACGTCCCGTGCATGCTCGGCCGGTGAGCCAAGACGCGGCGGGCTTCCGCCCAGCCGGTCAGCCGCTTCATTCAACGAAGGGAATCACCATGAAAACCCGATCCGCCGGAGCTCTCCGGTTCGGCCTGCCGGTACTCGTCGCCGTTGCGGCGATTGTTGTGGGCGGCTGCGCCAGCACGCCCGCCCCCGTCGAACAGTTGGCCGTGTCCGCCGCCGCGGTCGGCCGCGCCGGCAGCGCCGGCGGCAGCGAGATGGCCCCCGCCGAGATGCAGATGGCGCGGGAGAAGCTCGACCTGGCCAAGCGCGCCATGGTCAGCGAGGACTTCGACAGCGCCCGCCGGTTTGCCCAGCAGGCCCAGGTGGACGCCCAGCTCGCCGAGGCCAAGTCGCGCTCGGTGAAGGCCCGCAAGGCCGCCGACGAATTGCAGGAAGGCATCCGCGTGCTGCGCGAAGAGCTCGGCCGCAAGAACAAATGATTGCCCAGACTAAAGGAACGACCATGACTGAAAAACGGATTTTCGCGATGACCCTCGTCGCGCTGGCCACCCTGGCCGGCTGTAGCTCGACGCCCCCGAAGAACGCGCTGCTGGACCAGGCGCGGAGCGACTACCAGATCGCCGAGGCGAATCCCCAGGCCCGCGAGTTTGCGGCGGGCGAGATGAAGCAGGCCGGCGACGCCCTGAAGCTGGCCGATGAGGCGTCGATGCGCGGCGACAAGCCGGCCGACGTGGATCACCTGGCCTACCTGGCCAAGCAGCGGGTGGCGATCGCCCAGGAGACCGGCAACCAGAAGGCCGCCGAGAAGGCTGTCGCCGGTGCCGAGGGCGCCCGCGACAAGGTGCGCCTGGCGGCCCGCACCACCGAAGCCGACATGGCCCATCGCAGCGCCGACAGCGCCCGCATGGCCACCGGCGATGCCCAGGCCCGCAACCGCGAGCTGGAGAGCCAGCTGAAGGCCCTCAACGCCCGCCAGACCCCCCGCGGCATGGTGGTGACCATCGGCGACGTGCTCTTCGACACCGACCGGGCCGAGATCCGGTCGGGTGGCCGGCGCAACATGGAGAAGCTGGCGGCCTTCCTGAAGGCCAACCCGGAGCGCAAGGCGATGATCGAAGGCTTTACCGACAGCACCGGCAGCGACGTCCACAACCGGGAACTCTCCGGCCGACGTGCCGATGCGGTGATGGGGGCGTTGGTGGAGATGGGTATCGGCAGCTCGCGCCTCTCGGCCCACGGCTATGGCGAGGCCTATCCGGTGGCCGGCAACGGCAGCATCGGCGGCCGCCAGATGAACCGTCGGGTGGAGGTGGTGCTGTCGGATGAGAACGGCAACATCCCGGCCCGCTGAGCCGGTGCCCGCCGGCGCCTTGGGGTGTCGGCGGGGGATGTTCCGGGCAGCCCCGGGGATTCAGTGGCGTGGCGGGCGGAGGTTGCCCTCCCAGCCGCAGCCCATCGCCGTGCATCGGTATCGCCGGACCGCGCCGAAGAGGCCGCGCAGCACATCCACGAAGCGGCGCGGCACCCGGTAGGCGGAGCTGTCGCAGCGGGGGCATTCGCGGTCGAGCCAGTCTTCGGTGGCGTCCTTGCCGGGCTTCACAGGGGCGGCGCGGCGACGGGGGCGGCCAGACTGCCGCCTTCGTCTTCCCACACCTTCAGCGGCGTCCGCGGGCGCCGGGCCTGCCGGGCGCTCAGGCGCTCGGCCATCTGGGTTGCAAAGGGGGAGAGGCTGACGGGGCCGTCGACCGGCCCCGCCCGGGGGGTGAAACGCATGAATGTGTTCATGACCACAATCCTTCCATGTAATTGCCGGCCCGCCTGGGCCCGTGCCGTGCCATGCGCGGGGCGTGCTGCGAGGCCCCCGCATGGCGCGAACGGGTCAGGACGGGCTTTTCGGCGGTGAATCCTTGTTGGCGTCCTCGAACTTCTTGAGCTGCGCCTCGGCTTCGTCCTTGGTGATCCCGTAGGCTTCCTGGATCTTGCCGGACAGGTCGTCGCGCTTGCCGGCGATCACGTCCAGGTGGTCGTCGGTGAGCTTGCCCCACTGCGCCTTGACCTTGCCCTTGAATTGCTTCCAGTTACCTTCAACGATGTCCCAGTTCATTTTCGACTCCTTGTGTTGATCTGCCGGACGGCGGAATTGCCGGCCGGACGCGCCGTTCAGCGCCGGCTCATCAGAAAGCCGATGAGAAAGCCGGCGACTGCGGCACCCCCCAGCACCTGCCAGGGGTTTTCCTTCACGTAGGTCTGGGTGACGTCGGCCGCCACGCGGGCCTTGTGGGCCATCCGGTTGCGGGTGTCGTCGTAGCGGGAGCGGGCCTCGCCCATCGCCTCGTGGAGGCTCGCGCGGGCCGCGGCGTAGCCTTCCGCCGTGGTGTTGGCGGCGTCGGTCATCAGCTCGTCGGCGCGGCCGGCGGCGTGCTTCACGTCATTCACGAAGCCGGACCGGCGGCTGTCGCCGGTGTCCTGCAGAGCGGTGGTTTCGGTGGTCATGATGTCTCCTGCTGCAAATGGATTGAGTGAGGGGCGATCGGCGCCGGGGGTTTGGGCCACGGGCTCCTCTGGCTGCATCGTGGCCCTGGCGGTACCCGATGTCGGTGCGCCAACGTACGCAGCGGCGTACCGGGGCCTTGGTTCGGTAGCGCACAGACCCGCCGGCCCTTCCTGCGCACACTGGGCTGCAACCCTGGAAAGGACGCCCATCATGTTGATCACCTTCAAATCCGCCGCCTCCGGCGACCTCATCACCTTCGAGAAGAACGCCCGCCAGATGCTGAAAGTCCTCGGCAAGGACCGGGACGACGGCCAGGGCATCTTCACCGTGGAACAGCTGCCGGCGGCCATCGCCTGCCTGCGCCGGGCCATCGCCGACGACGTGGCGACCTACACCGTCAAGGCCGCCGACGCGCCCCAGTCGATGGCCGACGAAGGCGAAGGCGTGAGCTTCCACCAGCGTGCGGTGCCGCTGCTCGACATGCTGGAACGGGCGGCTGCCGACGGCGTGCCGGTCACCTGGGGCGTTTAGGCCGGAAACCGGGGCGGGCCTGCGTGCGCTACCGCCCCGACACGGGGCGACGATCGGCCCACGCTCCAGCGGGTCGATCCCCACGGCGCCGACCCCCGGCGCCGGTTACCCGGAGGCCTCCCGTGCCGTCAACCGTCGCTGCCAACCGCCTGCTCGAAGCCCTGCCGGCCACCGACCGCGGGCGTCTGCTGGATCACTGCGAGCCCGTCGAACTGCGTTTTGCGGAGATCCTTGCCGAAGCCGGCGAGCCGATCCGCGAGGTGTGGTTTCCCATCCGCTGCGCCATCGTCCAGGTGGCCCGGATCGACGGCCACGCCAATCTGGAAGTCGGGCTGGTGGGCGACGAGGGAGCCCTCGGGGCCTCGCTGGTGCTGGATGTGGCGGAATCGCCCCAGCAGGCGCTGGTGCAGGAGCCGGGTGAGGCGCTGCGCATCGAGGCCAGCCGCTTTCGCCGGGAGCTGGCGCGCAGCCCGGCGCTGACCCGGGTGCTGCGCCATTACATCCACGCCCAGATGGGCCAGCTGGCTCAGACCGCCGGCTGCACCCGCTTTCATGTGGTCGAGGCGCGCCTCGCCCGCTGGCTGCTGATGACCCAGGACCGCGCCCATTCCAGCCAGTTTCATCTCACCCACGAGTTCCTGGCCAACGTGCTGGGGGTGCGCCGGGTGGGCATCACCCGCGCCGCCACCACGTTGCAGAACCGCCGGCTGATCCGCTACGCCCGGGGCGACATCACGGTGACCGACCGGGCCGGCCTGGAGGCCGCGGCCTGTGGCTGCTACGCCGCCGACAAGGTCTGCTACCAGCGCAGCATGGCGATGCCCGTCGCTGCCCGAACCCAACCGCAACCGTGAATCACCCTCTGCCATGACTTACTGCGTTGGCATCATGCTCGACACCGGACTGGTCTTCGCGTCCGACTCCCGGACCCACGCGGGCGTCGACAACTTTGCCCGCTTCTGCAAGATGACCGTCTTCGAGCGCCCCGGCGACCGGGTGCTGGTGCTGCTCAGTTCCGGCAGCCTGGCCGGCACCCAGGCGGTGATCAGCCTGCTCAAGCAGCGCAACGAGCGGGCCGAGGGCGCCACCCTGTGGCAGGCGGCGTCGATGTTCGACGCGGCCATGCTGGTCTCCGACGCCATGCGCGACGTGGACCGCCGCGACGGGGAATACCTGGAGGAGACCGGCTTCAACGCCTCCTTCATCTTCGGCGGCCAGATCGCCGGCGGGCCGCCCCACCTGTTCCGCATCTACGCCGAGGGCAACTTCATCGAAGCCAGCCTCGAGACGCCCTACCTGCAGACCGGCGAGACGAAGTACGGCAAGCCGGTCATCGACTGGGGCATCACCCGCGCCACCGGCCTCAACGACGCCGCCAAGTGCGTGCTGGTGTCCTTCGATTCGACGATGCGCAGCAACCTGTCGGTGGGCATGCCCATCGACCTGATCTGCTACCAGCGCAACCGCCTCGAAGTGCGCATGCGCCGCCGTTTCGACGAGGGCGACGGCTACTTCGCCCGGCTTGGCGACGAATGGAGCGCCGGCACCCGCGAAGTGTTCCGCCGCCTGCCCCGGCTGGACTGGTGATGACCGGGCCGGCCCCCGGCGTGGTGGTCACCTGCGAGCACGGGGGCAACCACATCCCGGCCCTGTACCGCGCCCTCTTCGGCGACCTGCAGGCCGCGCTGGCCAGCCACCGGGGTTTCGACCCCGGCGCCCTGGAGATGGCCGAAGACCTGGCCCGGGCCTTTGGCGCGCCGCTGGTGTCGTCCACCGTCAGCCGCCTGCTGGTGGACCTGAACCGCTCGGTGGGTCACCCGCGGCTGCATGCCGGCCCCGTCCGCAGCCTGGGCGAGGGGCAGAAGGCCGAGATCCTGGCGCGCTTCTACCGCCCCTACCGCAGCCGCGCCGAGCAGGCCATCCGCACCGCCATCGCCGAACACGGCGCGGTGCTCCACCTGTCGTCCCACAGCTTCACGCCGGAACTGGACGGCAAGCGCCGCAGCGCCGACATCGGCCTGCTCTACGACCCCCGGCGACCCGGCGAAGCCGCCCTGTGCGAGCGCTGGAAGGCCGCCCTCGGCGCCCGCCTGCCGGCGCTCAACATCCGCCGCAACTACCCCTACGCCGGCAAGGGCGACGGCCTGACCGCCTGGCTGCGCCAGCGCCTGTCGCCCGAGTGCTACGTGGGCGTGGAGCTTGAAGTGAATCAGCAGCACATCCTCGGCACGGGCAGCCATTGGCCCGCCCTGCGCGAGGCCATCGTCACCGCGCTGCGCGACGCCCTCGCCGGCGACGCGCCCCCCGCGCCGCGCTGACCCGTTCCATCGCCCCCTTCCCCCAGGAGCCCGCCATGAAGATCCGCATCGGTTTCGACCTGATCTACGATTGTCCCCAGCCCACCCCGATGATCCTGACGCTCACCGTCCACGCCTCCCGGGTGGCCGATCTCATCACCCCCGACCTCCTGGTCACCGAGCCGGCGGTGCCGGTCACCGCCTACCGGGACACCTTCGGCAACTGGTGCTCGCGGCTGCTCGCCCCCAAGGGCACGCTGCGCCTGACGACGGATGCCCTCATCCACGACAGCGGGCTGCCCGACGTCGTGGTGCCCAACGCCCGCCAGACGCCGGTGACCGAGCTGCCCGACGAGACGCTGCTGTTTCTGCTGGGCAGCCGCTACTGCGAGACGGACCGCCTGACCGACGTGGCCTGGAAGCTGTTCGGCCACACGCCGCCGGGCTGGGCGCGGGTGCAGGCGGTGTGCGACCACGTGCACAGCCACATCGCCTTCGGCTACGAGCACGCCCGCCACACCAAGACCGCCTGGGACGTGTTCCACGAGCGGGTCGGCGTGTGCCGGGATTACGCCCACCTGGCGATCACCTTCTGCCGCTGCCTGAACATTCCGGCGCGCTACTGCACCGGCTACCTGGGCGACATGGGGATGCCGCCGCCCTACGGCCCGATGGATTTTGCCGGCTGGTTCGAGGTGTGGCTCGACGGCCACTGGTACACCTTCGATGCCCGCAACAACACGCCGCGCATCGGCCGGGTGCTCATCGCCCGGGGGCGCGACGCGGCCGACGTGGCGATCAGCAACACCTTCGGGCCCAACGCCCTGAAGCGCTTCATCGTGCGCACCGACGAGGTGCCGGAGAGCGTGCCACCCTGGCCGGCTGTCTGATCCGCTGAAATGCCCGCGGGGGCTCGCTGCTACTGCAGCGTGTCGAGCCCCCGCGGTGCGCCGGTGGCCTGCTTGGCGCCGGCCTTCTGGCGGGGCCGGCCCTTCTCGGCCACTTCCACCACCACGATGCGGCATTCCCGGCGGGCCTCGTCGGCCACCGCCTCGATCCGCACCAGCACCTCCGGCCGCTGGGCAGTGGCCATCAGGGCGATCTCGCACTTGTTGCGGACCTTGCCGCCGAGCACCTCATCCACGAAGGCGTTGAACTCGGGCAGGAAGGCCGGCTTGACGAAGGCGCCGAAGCGCAGGCGCCCCATCTGCGAACGCTTGATGCCGAGCAGGATCGCCCCCGCCAGGTTGATCTGCAGGATGGTGCCCTGGTTGTCGAGGGTGAAATAGCCCACCGGCGCGAAGTCGTAGAGGTCGGCGTATTTCTCCCGCAGGGCGTCGGCCTCGTCGTAGGCCTGGCGGAGCTCCTCGTTGTGCATCTCCAGCTCGATCTGGTGCACCTGCAGCTCGTGGAGCAGGTGGGCGGTGTCCCACGGCATGCTGCCGTCGGTTGCCGGGCTGGTCAGCTTGAGGCGGGCTTCGGCGCGCTGGCGCAGGGTGGCCGGGTTGGGGCGGGCGCGCCGGGTGGCGAGGCTCGCCGCCATCAGGCGGAGCAGGCGCTGGTATTCGGCGCGCACGATGGCGTAGCACTCGCAGGCCCGCGACTCCAGCCCAGCCCGGTCGAGCACCGTGATGTGGCCGCGGCGATACTGGATCAGGCCGGCGGACTGGAGCTTGCAGGCGGCCTCGGTGACGCCTTCGCGGCGCACCCCGAGGAGGTTGGAGATCGTCTCCTGGGTGACGTCGAGCTGCATGCCGGCGATCTGGTCGAGGTTGCGGAGCAACCACCGGCACAGCTGCTGGTCGACGGTGTGGTGCCGGTTGCACAGCACGCTCTGGGCCATCTCGGTCATCAGGGCCTGGGTGTAGCACAGGGACATCCGCCGCAGGTTGCCGCCCTGGTTGAGCTCCCAGCTCATCAGCTCGGCCCGCAGGCGGTAGGCGCCGCCGGCGTGCTGGACGACGATCCGGTAGTTGGCGGTGTCGCCGCCGAGGACCAGCGGAATGCCGATCAGCCCGTCGTTGCCGGTCATCGCCAGCTCCACCGACGAGCCATCCTTGAGGCTGGAGATCAGCGAGAAGATGCAGGTGGTCGGAAAATACACGCTGGTCAGATCGTCCCCCGATTCGAGGATCGTCTGGCCGGCGGTGAGGCTCACGAACTCCAGGTCGTCCGCCAGCCTGGCGTATTCCTCCGGAAGCAGCGCCGCCAGGATGCGGTTCTGTCGCGCACCGTCAAAGATGTTGTCGGGCATTCGCCCCTCCTGCCTGTGGAAGCCTGCCGTGAATGGGTGCGCGGAAGTGCCATCGCAGTCGATTCAGCTTAGTCCAAAAAGCGTATTGGCTACGTGCGGTGGCCCACATATGACCACGGCACGTCCGGCAGGGGGCGGAGGTCAGTTTTCCAGCAGGCTGCGCAGCACGTAGGGCAGGATGCCGCCGTTGCGGTAGTAATCCACCTCCACCGGGGTGTCGATGCGCAGCAGGAGGGGAATGTCACGGGTGGCGCCGTCGGGGCGGCGGATCTTCAGGGTCACGCTCTGGCGGGGGGCGATGCCGGCCTCCAGGCCCGACAGGTCGAACACCTCGTCGCCGCGGATGCCCAGGCTGGTGGCGTCGCTGCCGGCGGCAAACTGCAGGGGCAGCACGCCCATGCCCACCAGGTTGGAGCGGTGGATGCGCTCGAAGCTCTTCGCCACCACGGCCTTCACGCCGAGCAGCCGGGTGCCCTTGGCGGCCCAGTCGCGGCTGGAGCCGGTGCCGTACTCGTCGCCGGCGAAGATCACGGTGGGGGTGCCGGCGGCCACGTAATCCATCGCGGCGTCGAAGATCGTCTTGAGGGCGCCGCCGGGCTGGGCGAGGGTCAGCCCGCCTTCCACCGGCCGGCCGTCCTGGTCGGGCGGCAGCATGAGGTTGCGGATGCGCACGTTGGCGAAGGTGCCGCGCATCATCACCTCGTGGTGGCCGCGGCGCGAGCCGTAGCTGTTGAACTCGTCGGGGGTGACGCCATGGGCCTGCAGCCAGCGCCCGGCGGGGGAGCTGGCCTTGATCGAGCCGGCCGGGCTGATGTGGTCGGTGGTCACCGAATCGCCGAAGATCGCCAGCGCCCGGGCGCCGCGGATCGATGGGATGGGCGCGGGGGTCATCCCGAAGTCGTCGAAGAAGGGCGGCTCGGCGATGTAGGTGGAGGTGCCCCAGCCGTAGCTGTGGCCGGTGCTGGTGGCGATGGCGTTCCACAGGGGGTTGCCGGTGGCGAAGTCGGCGTACAGGCGGCGGTAGGTTTCGGGCCGGGTGGCGCTGGCGATGGCGGCGCCCACTTCTTCCTGGGTGGGCCAGATGTCGCGCAGGAACACCGGCTGGCCGTCGCTGCCGGTGCCGAGGGGCTCGGTGTCCAGGTCGATGCCGACCCGTCCGGCCAGGGCGAAGGCCACCACCAGCGGCGGGCTCATCAGGAAGTTGGCCTTGATGGCCGGGTGGATGCGGGCCTCGAAGTTGCGGTTGCCCGACAGCACCGAGGCGCAGATCAGATCGTGGCCGGTGACCACGCCTTCGAGCTCGGGCGCCAGCGGGCCGGCGTTGCCGATGCAGGTGGTGCAGCCGTAGGCCACCACGCGAAAACCCAGGGCTTCCAGCGGCTCGATGAGGCCGGCCTTGCCGAGGTAGTCGGTGACCACCCGCGAGCCGGGGGCGAGGGAGGTCTTGATGTGGGGCGCGACCCGCAGCCCGCGGGCCACCGCCTTCTGGGCGAGCAGGCCGGCGGCGAGCATCACGCCGGGGTTGGAGGTGTTGGTGCACGAGGTGATGGCGGCGATCAGCACGTCGCCGTGGGCGACGCGGGTGCCGTCGGCAAGGGGGGCTGCGGCGTCGCCCTGATCGGCTGGCTTGCCGTAGCCGCCCTCCCCGGCCGGCGCCGCCAGCAGCTGGGCGAAGCGGCTCTTGAGGGCCGGGAGGGCGATGCGGTCCTGGGGTCGGCCGGGGCCGGCGACGCTGGGCACGACGCTGGCGAGGTCCAGTTCGAGCTGGGCGCTGTAGTCGATCTCGCCGGTGCGCGGCATGCCGAACAGGCCCTGGGCCTGGTAGTAGCGCACGAAGGTGTCCACCTCCTCGTCGCTGCGCCCGGTGGCGGCGAGGTAGGCGGCGGTGACTTCGTCGGGCGGGAAGAAGCCCATCGTCGCGCCGTACTCCGGCGCCATGTTGGCGAGGGTGGCCCGGTCCGGCAGGGTGAGGGAGGCCGCGCCGTCGCCGAAGAACTCGACGAACTTGCCGACCACCCGGGCCTTGCGCAGCATCTCGGTGACCGCCAGCACCAGATCGGTGGCGGTGACGCCTTCGCGCAGCCGGCCGGCCAGATGCACGCCGACCACGTCCGGGGTGAGGATGTACACCGGCTGGCCGAGCATGCCGGCCTCCGCCTCGATGCCGCCCACGCCCCAGCCCACCACGCCGAGGGCGTTGATCATGGTGGTGTGGGAGTCGGTGCCCACCAGGGTGTCCGGGTAGTACAGGTCGTCATCGTGGATCACACCGCGGGCCAGGTATTCGAGATTCACCTGGTGCACGATGCCGATGCCCGGCGGCACCACGCGGAAGGTGTCGAAGGCCTGCATGCCCCACTTGATGAAGCGGTAGCGCTCGGCATTGCGGGCGAATTCGAGGCGCATGTTGAGGTCGAGGGCGTCGCCTTCGCGGTAGTGATCCACCTGCACCGAGTGGTCCACCACCAGATCGACCGGCACCCGCGGCTCGACCACCCGCGGGTTCTTGCCGAAGCGCCGGGCCACGTCGCGCATGGCGGCCAGATCGCACAGCAGCGGCACGCCGGTGAAATCCTGCAGCACGATGCGGGCGACCACGAAGGGGATCTCGTCGGTGCGTTCGGCGCGGGGCTGCCAGCTGGCCAGCCGGCGCACGTCGGCCTCGGTGATGCGCCGGCCGTCGAGGTTGCGCAGCAGGGATTCGAGGATGATCCGCAGCGACACCGGCAGGCGTCCCAGGCGCGGAAAGCCGGCGTCGGCCAGGGCGGGCAGCGAATGGAAGCGGCCGCTGCGGCCGGCGGCGAGGAAGAAGCGGTTCAGGGTATGAAAGGGGTTGGCGGACATGGCGTTCTCCTGGTGACGCCGCCGCCCGGACTGCGGGGCGGTGGGAACGCCGGCACGGCCCGACAGGGCGCGGGGGGTGGTATGGAACTACACTCAGGTATGACCCCTGCCATCCGGCATCGTTCGTCCAACCGGGAGATTGTCATGCCGCGCCCGACCCGCACCGAAACCGACGCCTTCGGCCCCATCGAGGTGGCCGCCGACGCCCTGTGGGGCGCCCAGACCCAGCGCTCCCTGCATCACTTCGCGATCTCCACCGAACGCATGCCGGTGCCGCTGATCCGCGCGCTGGCTGAGGTCAAGCGCGCCTGCGCCCGGGTCAATGGCGAGCTGGGCCTGCTGCCGGCCGACAAGGCCGCGGCCATCATCGCCGCCGCCGACGAGGTGCTCGCCGGCGATCACCCGGATGCCTTTCCTCTGTCGGTGTGGCAGACCGGATCGGGCACCCAGACCAACATGAACATCAATGAGGTGCTGGCCAACCGCGCCTCCGAGATCCTCGGCGGCGTGCGCGGCATGGGGCGGCTGATCCACCCCAACGATCACGTGAACCTCGGCCAGTCGTCCAACGACGTGTTTCCCACCGCCATGCACGTGGCGGCGGTGGCCACCCTGCGTGGCGCGCTGCTGCCGGCGTTGCGGGCGCTGGCGACGACGCTGGTTTCCAAGGCGGTGGCGTTCGCCGACATCGTGAAGATCGGCCGCACCCATCTGCAGGACGCCACGCCGCTCACCGTCGGGCAGGAGATGTCGGGCTGGGTGGCCCAGCTCGATCACGCCGCCCGGGGCATCGAGGCGAGCCTGCCGGCGCTGGAGGAGCTGGCCATCGGCGGCACCGCGGTGGGCACCGGGCTCAACGCGCCGCCGGGTTTTGGCGAGCGGGTGGCGGCCGAGCTGGCCGTGCGCTGCGGCCTGCCCCTGCGCAGCGCGCCCAACAAGTTTGCCGCGCTGGCCGCCAACGACGGGCTGGTGGCGGCCCACGGGGCGCTCAAGACCCTGGCCGTGGCGCTGATGAAGATCGCCAACGACGTGCGCTGGCTGGCATCCGGGCCGCGCTCGGGGCTGGGCGAGCTGGTGATCCCGGAGAACGAGCCGGGCAGCTCGATCATGCCCGGCAAGGTGAACCCGACCCAGTGCGAGGCGCTGACGATGGTGTGCTGCCAGGTGTTCGGCAACGACGTGGCGATCACCGTGGGCGGGGCGTCGGGCAACTTCGAGCTGAACGTCTTCAAGCCGCTCATCGCCCACAACTTTCTGGCGAGCGTGCGCCTGCTGGCCGATGCGATGGCCAGCTTCGACGCCCACTGCGCCCGGGGCATCGAGGTGAATCGCCCGCGGGTGGCGGAGCTTGTTTCGCGTTCGTTGATGCTGGTGACGGCCCTCAGCCCGCACATCGGCTACGACCGCGCCGCGGCCATCGCCAAGCACGCCCACCACGCCGGCCTCACCCTGCGCGAGGCGGCGCTGGCGCTGGGCGACGTGACCGGCGAGGAGTTCGACGCCTGGGTGCGGGCCGAGGCGATGACCGGCCCGGAGGCTTGAGGCGGCTCAGGGGGCGTTGGCGACCAGCTCGGCGAGCTTCGCGAGGCCGGTGTCCATCTCGTCTTCGGCCGCGTGGCTGAAGTTGAGGCGCAGGGTGCCGAGGGCGGCGTCGCTGGCGTAGAAGGCCTCGCCGGGCATGAAGGCGACGCCGCGCTGGATGGCGGCCGGCAGCAGCAGGCGGGTGTCCACCGGGCGCTTGAGCTGCAGCCAGAAGAACAGCCCGCCGGCGGGCGTCTGCCAGTCGGCCAGGGCGCCGAAGTGGCGGCGCAGGGCGGCGTCGAAGGCGTCGCGCTTGGCCCGGTAGAAATCCGCCAGCCGGGCAAGCCGCGCCGGGCGTCCGGCGGCTTCGAGCTGCTGCAGCACCAGCCACTGGCTGAGTCGGTTGCTGTGCAGGTCGGCGGCCTGCTTGAGGCGCACCAGCGGGGTGAACAGCTCGGGCGACGCCGCCAGGAAACCCAGCCGCAGGCCCGGGGCGAGGCTCTTGGAGAACGAGCCCTGGTAGATCCACGGGCTGCCTTCGATGCCGGCGCACACCGGGCGGCGGTCGCAGGCATCGAATACCAGATCGCGGTAGGGGTCGTCCTCGAACATCGGCACGCCGGATTCCATGCACGCCTCGGCCAGCGTGGCCCGCTCGGCGGCGGTGTAGCAGCGGCCGGTGGGGTTCTGGAAGGTGGGGATGGCGTAGGCGAAGGCCGGGCGCTGCTCGCAGAAGCGTGCCGCGCTCACGGTCTCGGGGGCGAAGGGCAGGAAGCGCGCCCCGAAGAAGCGGAACACCTGCAGCGCGGCGAGGTAGGTGGGCGATTCGACGGCGACCGGGGTGCCGGCATCGATGAAGAGCTTGCCCACCAGATCGATGCCCTGCTGGGAGCCCGAGAGCACCAGCACCCGGTCCGGCGTGGCGTCGAGGCCGAGGGCGGCGAGCTCCAGCGCGATGCGTTCGCGGAGCGCCGGGTCGCCTTCGGACGGACCGTACTGGAGGGCCGAATCCGGCGCGGCGAGGCCGAATTCGGGGAAGGTCTCGGCGGCGGGCAGCCCGCCGGCGAAGGAGATCATGCCGGGCCGCCCGACGACTTCCAGGATCTCCCGGATCGGCGACGGGTGCAGGTCGTGCACGCGGGCGGAAAGGGAGAGCGGAAGGCGGTTGGCGTTGCGGGCGGGCATGGCTTTCTCCAGGTTGTGCGGGGTAGAATTGGTCAAGTGTATTGACCTATTAATCCTGACCCCTTCGCCGAGAAATGTCAATATGGTTGACCTAAATCGCCAGGCCGAGTTGCGCGAGGCCATCGAGCTGTTCTTCTTTGGTTATCGGGCCTTCACCGCGCCCCCGGATCGTCTGCTGGAAGCCTGGGATCTTGGCCGGGTGCATCACCGGGTGCTGTACTTCGTGGCGCGCCAGCCGGGCATCACCGTGACCGAGCTGCAGGGCGTGCTGGGGGTGAGCAAGCAGGCGCTCAACGGGCCGCTGCGGCAGCTGCTGGAGGCGGGGCTGGTGGGGAGCACGGCCGATGCGGCGGACAAGCGGGTGCGCCGGCTGCGCCTCACCGACAAGGGCGGTCAGCTGGAGGCGGCGCTCACCGGCACCCAGGTGGAGATGCTGGAGAAGGTGTTTGCCCGGCTGGGCGCGGACGCGGAGCTGGCCTGGAAGCAGGTGATGCAGGCCCTGGCGGCGCCGCCGGAGGCCTGATTCGGGGTGTCGCGGGGGTGGGGCTCAGTGCCCCTTGAGGGCGTAGATGCCGGGGGCGTTGCGCCAGTAGCCCTTGTAGTCCATGCCGCTGCCGAACAGGAAGCGGTCGGCCACTTCGAGCCCGGTGAAATCGGCGCGCATCGCCGGCCAGGCCTTGCGCTCGTGGTTCTTGTGCACCAGCACCGCGGAGAAGACTTCCCGCGCGCCTTCGGCTTTCAGGTGGTCGATGATCGCGGCGAGGGTGTGGCCCTCGTCGAGGATGTCGTCGAGCACCAGCACCGTGCGTTCGCAGAGGTCGTGGGTGGGGCTCACCAGCCAGTCGAGCAGCGTGCCGTGCAGCGCATGGCCGTAGCGGGTGGCGTGGAGGTAACCCACTTCGAGGGGAAACGGCAGGCGCGGCAGCAGCCGGCCGGCCAGCACCAGCCCGCCGTTCATCACGGTGTAGACCAGCGGGTTCTTGTCGTGCAGGCGGGCGGTGATGTCGGAGGCGAGGCGCGTCAGGGCGGCGTCCACTTCGGTGGCGTCGCACAGGCAGTCGGCCTCCTCGCGGACGCGGCGGATTTCGTCGAGGTCGACGGGCTTCATGGGGCGGATCTCAGGAAACGAGGTTGCGTGCCCGGCGGACGAGCTGCCAGCCCATCCAGCCACGCCTGAGCCAGCGGATGGCTGCCCGGGGCCGGGCGACCAGCACGAAGATGCCGATGCCGGAGAGGATGGGAGCGTTGTTGCGGGCCCACAGGACACCATCGACGACCTTGTCGACGCCACGGAAGACGGGCGCAAAGCCCTGGGCGTGATGGATCATCGCCGCCCGCTGGTCGGCACTGCGGATCTGCAGGCGCTGCTTGCGCAGCGCCAGTTCGACGAGTTCGGGGCTCATTCTTTGCGGCGCAGGGCTTCCCGGTCGTGGGCGATCTCGGCCAGGCTCGCGCTGAACAGCCGGGAGCCGGCACGCAGCCGGGCGGCGGCGCGGGTGGCGGCCCATACCCCGGCGATGAACAGCCCGGTGGTGCCGAGGCCCAGGGCCAGCAGGCGGTGGCTATCCCAGAACAGCACCGTGAGGAAGGCCATCAGGAAGATCACGCCAAAGCCGATGAACAGCGCGGCCAGCACGGTATCGAAGAGGAAGCTGCCGGCGCGCAGCTTTTCTTCCTTGAGCTCGACGGCAAAGAGTTCGATCCGGGTCTGGAGCGTGGCCAGCCCGGATTCGGCGAACCCCTTGAGGGATTCGCCAAGGCGCGTGGGCGCGGGATCGCTCATGCGATGTCGCGCTTAGCGGCGGTTGACCAGCAGACCCAGCAGGAAGCCCACGCCGGCTGCCACGCCGACGGCCTTCCAGGGGTTGTCGTGGACGTAGTCGTCGGTGGCGCGGGCGGCGGCCTTGGTCTTTTCGACGACGGCGGCTTCGATGTCCTGGAACTTGTACTTGGCGGAGGTGAGGCGCTCGCCGAGGCGGGCGCGCACGTCGGCGACCTTGTCACCGGCCTGGCCGGCGGTGAGCTTGAGGAGCTCTTCGGTGTCGGCGACGACGGCCTTGAAATCGGAAACGAGTTTTTCCTTGGTGACTTGTGCTTCGCTCATGGTGTTCTCCTGGTTTTTTTACTGAGGCAAGGGAAGACGGTTGGGCTGACCGGGGTGCTGCTTTCGGCGGCCATGTGATCCTGACCAAGGCTAATCCCAATCGTTCCCGAAGGCAAACAACGATGGCGCAGGCCGCGGCGGGCGCTGTGGCCTGCCGGGCCGCGCCAAGCATCAGGCATCTTGCAATGTTTTATAAATTAATTCTATTGAATAAAGACATCGCTTCGGCCGAAAAGGGAAAGCGCATCGTCATTCGCCGAAGGGGTAGTCGTAATCGACGGTGAGGGGCGCGTGATCGCTGAAGCGCTGGTCTTTGTATACAGCCGCGTGCCGGGCGCGTTGGCCGAGTTCGGGGGTGGCGATCTGGTAGTCGAGCCGCCAGCCGACGTTCTTGGCCCAGGCCTGGCCGCGGTTCGACCACCACGTGTAGCAGGCGTCGGTGGCTTCGGGGTGGAGCCGGCGGTAGGTGTCGATCCAGCCCTGCTCGTCGAACAGCCGGCCGAGCCAGGCGCGTTCTTCGGGCAGGAAGCCGGAGTTCTTCTGGTTGGAGCGCCAGTTCTTCAGGTCGATGGCCTGGTGGGCAATATTCCAGTCGCCGCAGACGATCACGTCCTGGCCGCTGGCGCGCAATTCGGCCATGCGGTGGATGAACAGGTTCATGAAACGGAATTTTGCAATTTGGCGCTCGTCAGAACTGGAACCAGAGGGCAAATATAGGGAAACGACGGACAGCGAGCCAAAATCGGCCTGAAGATAACGCCCCTCGGCGTCGAATTCTTCATTGCCGATGCCTTCAATGATGCGGTCGGGCGGCTTTCGGGTGTAAATTCCCACGCCGCTGTAGCCTTTTTTTGCAGCGCAATGAAAATAGCCGGTCAGCGAACCGGGGTTGATCATCTCCGGCGTCAGGTCGCCGATCTGTGCCTTGAGCTCCTGCAGGCACACGACATCCGCGTTCTGAAGTGCCAGCCAGGGCAGGAACCCTTTCACGCTGGCCGAACGGATGCCGTTGAGGTTGACGGTCACGACGCGTAACATTTTGTGTAACTTGGTCCGATTTTTGGAAACGAAGTGAATTTTAGCCGCGATTTCATTCAGCTCGCCTGCGACAAGGGTGTTCTGCGATTTGGTGAGTTCGTCACCAAGGCGGGGCGGCTGTCGCCCTATTTCTTCAACGCGGGCCTGTTCAACGACGGCGCGTCCTTCGGTCAGCTGTGTGATTTCTACGCGCGCACCCTGGTGGCGGCCGATCTGCCCTGCGACATGCTCTTCGGGCCGGCCTACAAGGGCATCCCGCTGGTGGCCGGCACGGCCATGCGGCTTGCCGAACGCGGCCACAGCCTGCCCTTCTGCTTCAACCGCAAGGAAGCCAAGGACCACGGCGAAGGCGGCACCCTGGTCGGCGCCCCCCTGGCCGGCCGCGTGGCCATCCTCGATGACGTGATCTCCGCGGGCACCTCGGTGCGCGAATCCGTCGAGATCATCCGCGCCCACGGCGCCACGCCGTCGGCGGTGGTGATCGCCCTCGACCGCATGGAGCGCGGCACCGGCAGCCTGTCGGCGGTGCAGGAAGTGCGCGACACCTACGGCATCCCGGTGCTGGCGGTGGCAACCCTGACCGATCTCATCGCCTACCTCCACGACAGTCCCGCCCTGGCGGCCAACCTGGAAGCCGTTCAGCGCTACCGGGCAACTTATGGTGTGGCCGCGGAAGCCTGATCCAATGGTTCGACGCGCCCTTCTCCTCGCCCTCTGGACCGCGCTGCCCGCGTGGGCGCAGACGCCCACGAAGGGGACGGTGTTCTGCTGCATGGACAACGGCCACCAGGTGTGCGGCGACGTGCTGCCGATGCAGTGCTACGGCAAGGGCTACCGCGAGATGAGCCCCCAGGGCACGGTGCGGCGTCTCGTCGAGCCGCCCCTGACGCCCGAACAGCTCGCCCGCCGCGAGGCCGAAGACCGCGCCCGGCGCCTGGAACAGGCCCGCCTGCGCGCCGAGCAGCGACGCAATCAGTCGTTGCTGGAGACTTACTCCAGCGTGGCCGACATCGAAACCCGCCGCGACCGCGCGCTGGAAGGCGTCGACCAGGAGCTCAAGCGTGCCGAGGCCCGGCAGGCCCAGCTGATCAAGAAGCGTGAAAGCCTCAATCGCGAGGCCGAGTTCTACGCCAGGCGCCCGATGCCGTCGCCCCTCGCGGCGGCCCTGCGCGAGTCCGACAGCGAGCTGGCCGCCCAGGGGTCGGTGATCGAAGCGAAGAAGCGCGAGGTCGAGGCCATCCGCACGCGCTACGAGCAGGACCGCATCCGTTACATCGCGCTGACCGATCCCCGCGGCAGCACTCCGCCGCCCCGCTGAAACATTTTTCCTCCCTTCCCGGGGCGGCGCCGGGATCCCGTCTTTTCATCGCGCATATTCCCCTGTCAATTAAGGGTGCAATTTGCTTCGTGGAATGAAATCCGGGATCACCTTTGTTGGCGAGCATTTCCCGGGTTTTGCCAAATGTATTTCGCCGTTGTATCCGCGCAAGGCTTTCTGACATTTGCATTCCACCAAATCGTCCTTGAATGAAAACAAGCGTGTCAGGTGCGCTCATTCTGGGTCGGGGAGGCGAGAACGTGAATGGTCGCCGATTTGGTGCATGATAAACTTTGAAGCATGCAGGACATCCAGAAAGCCGGGACCGAACGGTGGATTCAGATACGTAGTCATACGTCCTTTCGTCTCCTTTCCGATTCCAGAAAATAAACATGCTTCGATACAAGATCGTCCCCGTCACCCCGTTTGAACAGAATTGCTCGCTGCTGTGGTGTGATGCTTCGCGCCGCGCCGCGGTGGTGGATCCGGGGGGTGATGTGGACCGCATCACGGAAGCCATTGGATCGCTCGGCCTGACGGTGGAAAAGATTCTTCTTACCCACGGCCATATCGATCATGCTGGCGGGACGGCCGAGCTGGCCCGTCGCCTCAATGTGCCGATCGAAGGTCCGGAGCGTGAAGACAGCTTCTGGATCGACGCCCTGCCCCAGCAGAGCAAGATGTTCGGCTTTCCGCAGGTCGAGGCCTTCACGCCCGACCGCTGGCTGGTCGATGGTGACACCGTCAGCATTGGCGAGGAAACCCTGGATGTGCTGCATTGTCCGGGTCATACACCCGGGCACGTCGTCTTCTTCAGCACCGCTGCACGCCTGGCGGTGGTGGGTGATGTGCTTTTTGCCGGTTCCATCGGCCGTACCGATTTCCCCCGTGGAAATCATGCCACGCTCGTGAATTCCATCCGTCACAAGCTCTGGCCGTTGGGCAAGGATGTGGCTTTCATTCCCGGTCACGGTCCGATGTCGGATTTTGGCGAGGAGCGCGAAAGCAATCCTTATGTGGGTGACTACGCATGAACTCCGTTCGCGTGAATTGCTGCCAAAGGAGTCTGGCGCGTGGTTGTGGGTGGGCGTGCTTAATTTCTCGAAAAAGGTAGACCAGCGTGCGATTCGCTATTCTCGAAGATGATCCGGCCCAGATGGAAGTCCTGACGGGCTGGCTGAGGGAAGCCGGGCACGATGTGCATGGTTTCGGATTGGCTCGCGAATTGATGCGCGTAGCGAGCCGTGAAAGTTTTGACCTGTTCCTGGTGGACTGGGTGCTGCCCGATCTCACCGGCGAGCAGGTGCTGCGCTGGCTGCGCGTGGAGCGCGGCAACGATACGCCGGCGATCTTCATCACCTCCCGCGATGCGGAGGAGGACATCGCCAATGCCTTCAGCGCCGGGGCCGACGATTATCTGATCAAGCCACCGCGCCGGATCGAACTGCTGTCGCGGATCGAGGCGGTGATGCGCCGCTCGCAGCCGCGCACCAATAACCAGAGTCTGGTGGTGGCGCCGTACAACTTCGACCTGGCCCGCAAGATGCTGACGGTCGATGGGGTGCCCGTCGAGATGACCGACAAGGAGTTCGAACTGGCGGCCTTCCTGTTCCGCAACCTCGGTCGTCTGCTGTCCCGTGGTCACCTGCTGGAAGCCGTCTGGGGCCGTAACCCCGACCTGGCGACCCGGACGGTCGATACCCACATCAGCCGTGTCCGCAGCAAGCTCAACCTGCGTCCGGAAAACGGCTTCCGTCTGACTCCAACCTATAACTTCGGTTACCGGCTGGAGCGCATCGACCCGTCCGAGTCGCCTTCTCTTGGCACGGCAGTGCTTTCGCCGGCCTGATAGTTTTCCGGGGTTCCCGTCCGGGAACCCCGTTTTCCGCGCGCTTACTTCTTCAGCGCGTCACGGATTTCCCGCAGCAGCTTCACGTCTTCCGGTTCGGCCGGGGCTTCTTCGACCGGAGCGGGCTCTTCACGCTTGAGCTTGTTCATCGCCTTGATGGCCACGAAGATGGCCATCGCCACGATCATGAAGTCGATGATGGAGTTGACGAACACGCCGTACTTGAACAGCGGGGCGCCGGCCTTTTCGGCGGCTTCCATGGTTTCGAAGGTCTTGTCACCCAGGTTGAGGTAAAGGTGCTTGAAGTCGACGCCACCCAGCAGCTTGCCGATGACCGGCATCAGCATGTCCTTGACGAGGGAATCGACGATTTTCTGGAAGGCCCCGCCGATGATCACACCGACGGCGAGGTCGACCACATTGCCTTTCATTGCAAATTCTTTGAATTCCTGAAGAAAGCTCATAACTACCCCTTGTATCGATTGATAATCCAGATTATTTGGCTTGAGAAACCGGTACCTTGCCATAAGGGTCAAGGCATCCTTTTCCATCTTAAAAGGCCGAATGCCCATTAAGCTCGTGTCTTTAGCACGGCGTGACACAGTTCAGGACGAGTTTGCGAAGTTTTGCACCCTGCGGTTGCCCGCCAACTAATATATCGAGCCAAACTCGACCGAAAGACACCGTCCGTGGTTTGTCATCCTCTACGTTTTCTGGGCCTTGCGGTGGGTGCCCTTGCATCCTGCGGCGCCCTCGCCGCCGATCGGGAACTCATCTACACCACGCGATCGGGCGATACGCTCATCGGTCTGGAGCGACAGTTCCTGGCTGCGCCGTTTGGCTGGAAGAACCTCCAGCTCCACAACCGCGTGCTCGATTCCCTGCGGGTGCCGGTGGGGGCCAAGCTGCGGATTCCCGAAGCGTGGATGCGGATCGAACCGAAGATGGCCCGGGTGATCGCCCTGCAGGGCGATGTGACGATGGACGGTCGGGCCCTCGGGCTTGACGCCAAGGTACCCGCCGGCGCCTTCCTGCGCACTGGCGTGGGCGCCTTCGTGACCCTCGCGATGCCCGACGAATCCCGCCTGACCGTCCAGCCCCAGAGCGCCGCGCGCCTCGACAAGCTGCACGGCGTGCCGGGTTTCAGCGGCCAGAGCGCCGAAGTCTTCCTCGAACGCGGGCGCGTCGAAACCCGCGTCGAGGCCCAGCGCGGGCCGGCCGCCCGTTACCAGATCCGCACGCCGACCGGCTCCGTCGCCGTTCGCGGCACCGAATTCCGCGTCGGCGCCAACCCCGACGCCCACGCCGCCCAGGCTGAAGTCACCGGGGGCGAGGTGCAGTTCAACCCCGCCGGCAGCGGCGCGCCGAAGGCCCTGCCGGCGGGCTTCGGCCTCGTCGCCAAGGCCGGTCAGGCGCTGCCGCCGGTTCGCCCGCTGCTGCCCGCGCCGGCGCTCGACAGCGTCCCCGCCCGGTTCGAGCAGGTCGCCCTGAGCCTGCCTTTCGCGCCCGTGGACAAGGCCACCGGATACCGGGCCCAGGTCGCCCGCGATCAGGCCTTCGCCGACGTGGTGATGGACGGCGTGTTTGCTACGCCCCAGGCCCGCTTCACTGGCCTGCCCGACGGCACCTACTGGCTGCGCGTGCGGGCGATCGACGATGCCGGCCTCGAAGGCCTCGACGCGTCCCGGACGTTTGAAGTCCGTGCCCGCCCCCTCGCCCCGGCCGTGCTGGCCGCGACCGACGGCCGGCTCGCCTGGCGGGCCGAGGGCGACGCAGCGCGTTATCGCGTCCAGCTTGCCACCGACGGCCACTTCGCCACCCCGCTCATCGAGCGCGACGTGGACGGCCTCGAGCTGGCCCCGCAGCTCGCGCCGGGCCGTTACGACTGGCGGGTGGCCAGCGTGGCCGCCGACGGCCATCAGGGCCCGTGGGGCGAGCCTCACGCGTTCATCGTCCGGGCGGCGCCCGGCCCGGTCAGCGTGACCGCCTACAACCAGCGCCTGCGCTTTGCCTGGCCCGCTGGCGGCAACCAGCTCTACGACGTGCAGCTGGCGCGGGACGCCGGTTTTACCGACCTGATCGCCGATCAGCGCATCGGCGAGGCGGCCTTCACCATTGCGGCACCGGCTTCCGGCACCTACTACCTGCGGCTGCGCGGCACCTATCCGGATGGCACGACCAGCCCGTGGTCAGGCGTCCAGACGCTCCGGACCTTCTACCTGCTGCCCTGGTGGTCCCTCTCGTCGCCCGCCGTCTCCAACCCGTGAGAAACGTCGGCGGATCCCTGCGCCGCCCCAACGTCGAGTGGGTTGCGGTCACCCTTCTGTGCGTGACGCTGGCCGTGGCGTCGGCGGTGGAGGGCTGGCTGTGGCGCATCGACCAGACGATCTACGACGGCGTGCTCACCAGCTGGGTGTCGCCGCCGAGCGACGAGGTGGTGATCATCTCCATCGACGACGCCAGCCTGGCCAGCCTGGGCCGCTGGCCGTGGTCGCGCCGCGTGCACGCCGCGCTGATCGACCGGGCGCGGGAAGTCGGCGCCTCGGCGATGATGTTCGATGTGCTGCTGGATGCGCCGAGCCGTGACGATCCAGGAGCCGACGAGGCCCTCGCCCGGGCCATGCGCAGTTTTGGCCGGGTGGTGCTGCCCCTCAGCCAGGCCACCACCGGCTCGGTGCTGAGCGGCGAGGTGCTGCCGCTGCCGATGTTCGCCGAGGCCGCTGCCGCCCTCGGCCACGACCAGCTCGAATTCGACCCTGACGGCATCGCCCGCAGCGTTTACCTGTGGGAAGGCTTCGGCACGGCACGCCATCCCCAGTTGGCCCTGTCGCTGCTGCGGGTTGTCGATCCGGCGGTGCGCGGCCGGTATTCGCAACCGGCCCCCCGCGAGGGCGCCGACGCCCAGCAATGGCAACGCGCCGGCTGGCTGCGCATCCGCTTCTCGGGCTCTCCGGGCAGCTACATCCATTACTCCTACCGGGCGGTACTGAGCGGCGAAGTGCCCGCTGCGGCCCTGCGCGGCAAGCTGCTGTTGGTGGGCGCCACCGCGGCAGGCATGGCCGAAGCGGTGCCGACGCCCACTTCGGGCCTGTCCCGCTCGATGCCGGGCATCGAGTTCCAGGCCAACGTCTTCGATGCCCTGCGCGGCAACGGCGTCATCACCCCGCTGCCGGCGTGGGTCGCCGGGCTGGTGGCCGGCCTGATGGTGGGCGGGCTGATGCTGGTGCTGCTCTACGCCGACGCCCGCATCGGCCTGATGACCTCCTTCGTCCTCGCCGCCGCTGCGCTGCTGCTGGCGGCCCTGGGCGTGACGGTGGGCGGCTGGTGGTTCGGGCCGGCGTCGGCGGTGCTCGGCTGCATGCTGGCCTATCCGCTGTGGAGCTGGCGACGCCTCGAAGCGGCCCAGCGCTACCTGGACGCCGAACTCATCGCCCTCGAGCGCGAAGGCTCGCCCCTTGGCCTGCTGCCCGACGATTCCGGCACCGCGGCCGCCGATCCGCTGGAGCAGCGCATCCGCATCGTCCGTCAGGTGGCCCAGCACCAGCGGGACGTGCGCCGCTTCATCGCCGACACCCTCGAGCACCTGCCCATCGGCGTGGTGGTGATCGACCAGCTCGACCGGGTGATCCTCCACAACGAGCGCGCCCGCTACCTGCTGCGCGCCTTCCGCAGCGACGCCCTGCTGGCAGCGCTGCGCGAGCTGCCGTGGCCGGTGTATGTGCCGATGCGCGACGGCCTGCCCGACCTGTCCGGCTTCTCGGGCATCCGCCAGTTCGAGCTGACCCCCGACAAGAAGCGCTACCTGCTCGTCTCGGTGGCCGATCTGGTGACCGAATCCAGCGGCCGGCCCGGGCGGGTGATCGGCCTGGCCGACGTCACCGCGATGCACGAAGCCCAGCGCAGCCGCGAGGACACCATGCACTTCCTGTCCCACGACCTGCGCGCGCCGCTGGCCTCCATCCTCACCCTGATCGACGGCCACCAGGGCGAGAAGACCGACTGGGGCGCCCAGATCCCGCGCATCGACCGCTACGCCCGCTCGGCGCTTGATCTGGCCGACGGCCTGTTCCGCCTGGTGCGCGCCGAGGGCTCCGATCCGAAGGACTTCGTGGAGCTGGATCTCGCCGGTCTGGTGGATTCGGCCGCCGACGAAGTGTGGCCCCAGGCCCACGCGCGGGGCATCCGTGTGGACGTTGACACCCGCGACGCCGAGACCGAGGAAGCCATCGTGCGCGGCGACTTCTCGCTGCTGCGCCGGGCGGTCATCAACCTGCTCACCAACGCCATCAAGTACGGCGCCGCCAACAGCACGGTGTCGGTGCGCCTGTCGGCCGAGGGGCCAGACTGGGTGATCCGGGTCAGCGACCAGGGCGAAGGCATGTCGGCGGACGCCCTGCCGCGGCTCTTCAAGCGCTTCTCGCGCATCGTCGAGGAAGGGCGCGACAAGCCCACCGGGGTTGGCCTCGGCCTGCTCATCGTGAAGACGGTGGCCGAACGCCATGGCGGCTCGGTGAACGTCGAGAGCGAGCTCGGCAAGGGCAGCACCTTCGAATTGCGCCTGCCGCTGCGCAACGCGACCGCACAGCTCGTTACGGGCTGAGCGGGGGCGTGGGGTAAGATCGGGGTCACGGGAGTCGTGATTTCTCCGGAAATGCGTTTCAAATACCTCAAGTACCTGGCCTTCGCCCTCGGTGGCGCCAGCACGGCCGTCGCCACCGGTGCGCTGTATCTCTACGCCACCTTTGACGGCGCCCGCCTGGCGACCGACCTGAGCCACTTCACCAAGCAACGCCATCAGCGCACCCTGCGCTTCGACGGTGCGGTCGAGCTCGCCATGTTCCCGCGGCTCGAGCTGCGCCTGCCGGCCATGGCGCTCTCCGGCCGCAACGGCGACGGCGAGTTCCTCGGCATCGAGCAGGGCACCATCGGCCTGCGCCTGCTGCCGCTGCTGGCCCAGCGCGTGGTGGTGGATCGGGTCGAGGTGGACGGGCTGCGGCTGGCCCTGCGCCGGGGCAAGGACGGCAAGCTGTCGGTGGCCGACCTCCTCACTCCGCTGCCCGCCGAGGCGCCGCTGGAGTTCGACGTGGACAAGCTGGCGGTGACCGGCGGCGTGCTCAACTGGATCGACGAGGCCACCGGCCGCAACTTCGCGCTGTCCGACATCCGCCTCGGCACCAGCCGGCTCGGGCGCAAGGCCGACGGCAGGCTTGAGCTTTCCACCAGATTCACCCAGGCCACGCCCCTCGCCGATGCGCGCATCGAGCTGCAGACCGGCTACCGGCTCGACGGCGACGCGGGCCATCAGGCGCGCAGCGCCCATCTGGCGGTTCGCGGCGCGCTGGCCGACCGGGCTGATGTTGATGTGGATCTGGCGGTCGCCGAACTTCAGATTCCCGCCGACGGCGCGCTCCAGGCGAGCGGCCTGAGCTTCGTGGGCAAGGACAAATCCGACGGGCGGCTGGCCGAACTGCGCGTCACCGCACCGCGGGTGGTGCTGGGCGTTGCCGGCCCCGAGGCCGCAACGGCCGACGCTGCCCTGCGGATCGACGGCAAGGCCTACGGCGGCCAACTCCGCACCCGCATCGCCGGCCTCGCCGCCAAGGGCAACCAGCTGGCGGTGGACAAGCTCAGCGCCGACATCGACTGGAAGACCCCGGCGGGCCAGTTGGCTGGCAGCCTCAGTGGCGCGGCCAGCTGGCAGGCGGATGCGCGGGTGCTGGACATCCCGGCGCTGGCCGGCGAGCTGGGCCTGACGGCCGCCAAGCCTGGCGCCGCGCCCCTCAAGATCGCCACCCAGCTGGGCGGCAAGTTTGATTTGGGGCGTGACAACGGCGGTGGCAAGCTGGATCTGCGGTTTGGCGACAGCCATCTGACGGGCAGCTGGAACCTGCCGAAGCTCTCGGCCCCAGGCATCGGCTTCGATCTGGACGTGGACCGCTTTGACGCCGACCGCCATCTGGGCCCCATCGACGGCACTACCCGCATTGACGCCGCGGCCCTGTCGGGGCTGGATGCGGACGGGGTGCTGAAGGTCGCGAGCCTCAAACTTGGCGGCGTGCACGTCGAGCGCCTGCGCCTGCCCTTGGCGCTCCACGGGGGCAAGCTCGCGGCGACGGCCTACACCGGAAATCTCTACGGCGGCACCCTGGAAGGCACGGCCAGCCTGGCCGAGGGCAACAAGCTCCAGTGGCGCAGCTACGTGCAGAACGTCAATGTGGCACCGCTGCTCCGCGACGCGACCGGCCGGGAGCCGGCGAGCGGCCTGCTCAACCTGTTCATCGACGTGAGCGGTGCCGGCCAGACCCTGGCCGACGTGCGCCATGGCCTGGCTGGTCAAGCCCGCGTGCGCCTGCGCGGCGCTGTATTGCGCGGCATCGACGCCTCGGCCGCGCTGAAGGACTGGCGCGGGCCGATCCAGGCCCGCCAGCCCGCCAAACGACCGTACCGGGACACCGAGAGCACGCCGGTGGGCGAGCTCACGGCAGGGTTCGAGGTGGCTGGCGGTCACGCCCGCAGCAGTGATCTGCAGGCCCGCAGCCCGACGCTGGCGCTCACGGGTGGCGGCAGCATCGATCTGTCCGGCCCGCGCGTCGACGCCCTCGTCCGGCTGAACCTGCTGGCCGTGGCGCCGGTGGACACGCCCGTGCTCGGCAGCCTGCGCGGCGTGCCGGTGCCCGTGCGGGCCCGGGGCGCCCTGGCCCGGCCCGACTGGCAGCTCGATCCGGGCGCGGCGCCGATGGCCCCGGTGAAGCCGGTGGTGATCGCGCCGCCTGCGCCCCGGCTGGTGGTCAAGCCGGCGCCCCGCCCGGCGCCCGCGGCGCCTTCGTCAGCACCTGCATCGGCCCCGGCGGTGGCTCCTGTCCCGACGCCGGCCGCAGCCCCGGTCGCGCCGCCGCCTTCGCCCAAGCCTGCGCCCGCTCCTGCACCTGCTCCGGAGCCCGGAAACTAGGCCGGTTTCCGTACTCCTCCGTATGGTGCTAGATTTGATCCCCGCTGCACCCACAAGAATACCGAGGAGACTTCATGAGCATTCCGTCCGTTTTCCGCGGCGCCCTGCGCCTGCCTGCCATCGCTGCCCCGATGTTCCTGGTTTCCGGCCCGTCGCTGGTCATCGAGACCTGCAAGGCCGGCGTGGCGGGCACCTTCCCGGCGCTCAACGCGCGCACCTCCGAACAGTTTGATGCCTGGCTGGGCGAGATCTCCGGCGCGCTGGCGGCCGCGAAGGCTGCCGATCCGTCGGCGGCGGTGTCGCCCTACGGCGTCAACCTGATCCTCCACGCCTCCAACCCGCGGGTGGCGCCCGACCTGGAACTCATCTGCCGCCACAAGGTGCCCTTCGTCATCACCAGCCTGGGCCACCCGGGCGAGGTGGTGAAGGCGGTGCATGAGTACGGCGGGCTGGTGTTTTCCGACGTGATCCACGCCTACCACGCGAAGAAGGCCATCGCCGCCGGCGTGGACGGAATCATCGCGGTGGGCGCCGGCGCGGGCGGCCACGCGGGCACCCAGAGCGCCTTCAGTCTGGTGCGGGAGATCCGCGAGTTCTGGGATGGCACGCTGGTGCTGGGCGGGTCGATCTCCGACGGCTACACGGTGCGCGCGGCCGAGGTGCTCGGTGCCGATCTGGCCTACATGGGCACGCGTTTCATCGCGACCCGCGAATCCAACGCCCAGGACGCCTACAAGCAGATGCTCATCGACAGTTCGGCGGGCGATGTCGTCTACACCGACGCAATCTCCGGCACCAACGCCAACTTCCTGTGGCCGAGCCTGGAGCGGCTGGGCCACAAGCGCGAGGAGCTGGTGCAGGGCGTGGGCAAGGGCAAGCTGAAGGCCTTGTCGGACGAGGCCAAGGCCTGGCGGGATGTGTGGAGCGCCGGCCATGGCGTGGCGACGATCCACGACGCGCCGCCGGTGCGCGAGCTGTGCGACCGGCTGGCGGCGGAATACCGGGCGGCCTGTGCCCTGCCGCCGAGCCCGGCCGTCACAGGCTGATCCCGGCGCCGCTCAGGCGGTGGGCGGTGCCAGGCCGGCGCGCGCCGGCCGGCCGCGCTTGCCGTCGTACATGCGCAGGTCGGCCTGGTTGAGCAGGCCGTTCGGGTCCTGCGCGTCGTCGGGATACACCGCCAGGCCGATCGAGCAGCTGATGCGCACGTGGCAGTGGCCGAGGTTGATCGGCAGGGCCACGGCGTGGGTGATCTTGGCGACGATGGCCGCCAGCGAACGGTCATCGCCGGCTTCGTAGAGCAGCACCGCGAACTCGTCGCCGCCGTAGCGGGCCACCCTGTCTTCGGCGCGCACCACCCGGCGCACCCGGTAGGCCACCGCCTTGAGCACGGTGTCGCCGGCCTGGTGACCGTGGGTGTCGTTGATGACCTTGAAGTCGTCGAGGTCGATGAACAGCAGGGCGATGCGGTCGGTGACTTCCCGCGCCCCGGAGATCGCCGCCCGCAGGTGACGCTCGAAGTGGTCGCGGTTGAGCTGGCCTGTGAGGCTGTCGTGGTTGGCGCGGAACTCGTTGCGGCTGGCCCGTTCGTGGAACTCGGTGATGTCCACGATGGTGCCGATGAAGCCGCGGATCTGGCCGTGCTGGTCGCGCAGGGCGCCGGCTTCGGCGCGCAGCCACAGGGGCCGGCCGCTGGGGTGGATGTAGCGGAATTCTTCCGAGAAGCGGGTGGCGGATTTGACGGCCAGCAGCCAGCGGTCGTGGATGCGCTCCTGTTCGGCGGCGGGCAGGAAATTTGGCCACGGGCTGCCGGCCACCTGGGCGAGTTCGCGGCCCAGGAGCTGCTCGCCGCGTTCGTTGAGGAAGGTGCAGCGGGCTTCGGCGTCGGCCTCGAACAGCCCGGCGGGGGCCTGGCGGGCGAGCTCGCGGAAGCGCATCTCGCTGCGCTGGAGTTCTTCCTGGGCGCGGGACAGGCGCTGCAGGTCGTTGCGCAGCTGGTGGGCCTGCTGCTTGAGAAGGGCTTCCCGGTGCACCGCCTCGGTCACGTCGCGCACCTGCAGCAGGCACATGCGGCGGGTGCCGTCGGTGGTGGGGGTGACGTCGATGGCCTGCATCATGCGCTGGCTGTGGTCGCTGCCCGGGGGGAACAGCGGCAGCGGCATCGGGTGCAGGGCGTGGGACAGGCGGGCGGTCCAGCCGAAGTCGATGGCTTCGCGCACGACGAGGGTGAGCCGCGGGTCGATGTGGTTTCCGAAGGCCTCGGTGAGGGTCATGCCTTCGGCCTCGTGGGCGGCGCGGGTGGCGCGCTGGGCGATCCAGCGGTTCCACAGACGGATCCGCCCGTCGTGGTCGAGGAGGATCAGCCCGATGTCGACGCTGTCGGCCAGGAGGTGGTCGTCGTTCATTGGAGCGCCGCGGAGGGCAGCCTGAACAGGTGGGCGACGCGGGCCATGAACTGGTCCACCGAGGGCACGTCCATCAGGAACAGCACGAAGCCCGACAGGTTGTGGGCGGACATCACCATGCCGATCCGGGCGACGAGGATGAGGTTGTCCGCGGCCTTGTCGTCGAGCAGATGGGCGGCGTCGCTGCACTGGACCCGGGGCAGGGAGCCGATGAGCTCGGTGCCGAACAGGTTGGCGAGGCTGCTCATGCAGCTGTTGATGATGATGTTGCCGATCTCGGCGAGGGCGTCCTGTTCGAGCTCGGTGATGTGAGCGATCGGCGTGTCGTCGCCGAGCATGCGGCGGACGATTTCGAGGCTGCCGTGCTCGGGGAAGAGCAGCAGGGCGTCGGTGACGAGGCCGTCGCTGCCGGTGAAGCTCTGATTGATGCGGCACAGGCGGGTCGGGTCCTGGTCGGCCTTGTCGCCCTGCAGGCGGCGGGTGAGCTCGTCCCGGGAGATGAACTCGACGATGGGCACCGACAGTTCGATCTCCTCGTGGACGATGGCCGAAAAGGTGGCGGCCGCTTCGCCGAGTGACAGGTTGAAGGCTTCCGCCAGGGCATCCATCTCGAGGTCGGAGAAGGTGCGCATGGCGTCAGTCCAGCAGGCCCAGAATGCTGGCCACGACGGATTCGGTGATCGGTTTGCGGAAGAAATGCACCCCCCGCTCGGCGGCCCGGCGCTGGATGGATTCCTGGACGTTGGCGGTGAGCAGGGCGAGCCGGATGTCCGGATGGCTGGTGCGCAGCTTCTCGGCCAGTTCGAGCCCGGACATCCCGGGCATGTTCATGTCGATCACCGCGAGCTGCGGGGTCTGGCTGGCGAGCACGGACAAGGCGTCGTTGCCGTCGCCAGCCTCGAGGATCTGAAGCCCGGGACGCAGGCTCCGGATGATCGAACTGCACAACATGCGAGAGGCGCGGCTGTCGTCGACGAGAAGAATGGTGGCGGTCATGGAGCACTCTTTGGGGCTGCTGCGGTGCTTACGGCGGCACTTGAGTAAACTTTAGTCAAATCGCTTATGTCCTGCGCGAGGCCGGTGTGGCGGGCGACTTGGGGCTTTCCCTGATCGGCAGAGACGCCGGCGGGCCGGGCCGGTAAGCTGCGGCCTTGCGCAAACTGCCGGTCGTTGTCCATGTCGTCGTCGTCCCTGCCTTCACGGGCTTCTCTCGTCACGCGGGTGTTTCTGCCCTTTGCCGCGGGCTATTACCTTTCATACCTGATGCGTACCGTGAATGCGGTGATTTCGCCCGACCTGACCCGTGAACTGGGCCTGGGCGCGGCCGATCTGGGCCTGCTGACGAGCACCTACTTTTTTGCCTTTGCGCTGGCCCAGATCCCGGTGGGGATCGCCCTCGACCGCTACGGGCCGCGACGGGTCGAGGCCTTGCTCCTGCTGCTCACCGGGCTGGGCGCGGCGCTGTTCGCGCTGGGTGACAGCCTGCCGGTGCTGGCGGGCGCGCGGGGTTTGATCGGGTTTGGCGTGTCGGCCTGCCTGATGGCCGGGCTGAAGGGCTTCACGCTGTGGTTCCCCCGGGAGAGGCTGGCGTCGATGACCGGCTACGTGATGTCCAGCGGCGCCCTCGGGGCGGTGACGGCCTCGGCGCCCCTCGAGGCGGCCCTGCCCTTCATCGGCTGGCGCGGCGCTTTCTGGGTGGTGGCGGTGCTGGCGGTGCTGGTGGCGGCGACGATCTTCTTCGCAATGCCGGAGCGGGACGACGGGCACGAGAAGGGCGATCTCCAGCAGGCCCTGCGCGGGGTGGGCGAGGTGCTGACGGCGGTGCCCTTCCGGGGCTTTGCGGCCCAGTCGGCGTTCTTCACCGGCGGCTTCATGGCGCTCCAGGGCCTGTGGGCGGTGCCCTGGCTGATGGAGGTGAATGGCTACAGCCGGGCGCTGGCGGCGGATCACCTGCTGTGGCTCAACGTGGGGATGCTGGCGGGTCAGCTGTCCATCGGCACCTGGGCGATTCCCCTCGCGGCGCGCGGCGTGTCGCCCCTGCGGCTGATGCAGATCGGGCTCTTCGCGAGCATGGTGGTGGAGGCGCTGATCATCGCGCAGGTGGGCCCGACCCTGGCGCTGTGGTGCCTGCTGGGCGTGGTGTCGGCGACCGGCGCGCAGATGTACGGCGTGCTGGCGGGCTACTTTCCGCTGCGCCTCGCCGGCCGGGTGACGACCTGCATCAACCTGGTGGCCTTCGTGGGCGCGTTTGGCGTGCAGTGGGGGCTGGGCGGGCTGGTGGATGGCCTGCGCGGCGGCGGGATGAGCGCCGCCACGGCGCTGGTGGTGGCCTTCGTGCTGCTGCTGGCGGCCCAGGCGCTGAGCTTCATTCCCCTTTCGCGGGCCGGGCGGCTGCAGCCGGTGGCCTGATTGGCTCAGGCCTCGTCCTGCCCGGCGACGCTGTATTCCCCCCGATTGACCCGCGCCACCGCCGCCGCAAAGCCGGATACGCCTGCGCCCTTGTAGAACAGGCAGGGTCGGCCGATGCGCTTGCAGTGGCTCTTCACGTGGTAGTAGGCGTTGTGGCTGATGTGGTCGGTGGGGCACAGCACTGCGTCGGCGCCGTTGATCATGTCGGGCAGGCGCGAGAGGGATTCCTCCAGGCCGCCGTCGTGGTGGATCAGCTTGATGCCGAGCCTCCCGGCGAGCTGGCGGTACTGGGCGATCAGCGCGGCGCGGCCGCCTACGTAGAGGATGCAGCGCTCGCTGGTGGCCTGGGGGCAGCCGGCGCAGTCGTCGCTGCCGGCGCGGGTGCACACGGCTTCGGTGTCGGCGTCGTCCACCGCGGGCAGGCTGGCCTGCAGGATGGCTTCGAGGGCGTTGCGCTCGGATAGGGCGGTATCCCGCTCGGCGGCCAGGCGGATGCTCTCCTGGTGGGCGTCCTTGAGGGTGCGTTCCAGGGTGAAGATGCGCCGGGTGGCGCTGGCGAGGTCTTCGGTGGCGCCCTGCAGGCTCATCAGCCGGCGGCCCAGATCGACCATCACCTGACCGGATTCGAAGCGTTGCAGGCGCTTCTTCAGCTCGGCAGCCTCGGTGCGGGCGGCGTCGCGCTCCATGAGGGCTGATTCGGCGGCGGCGAGCTGGCGGCGCAGGGCGGTGAGTTCGCGCTTGAGGCCGGAGCGCAGTTCGGTGTTTTCCTTTTCGAGCTGGGCGAGCCGCCGGGTGTCGGCCGCGAGCCCGGCGCCCACCCGGTGGGACAGCATGTGCACGCGCTGGTAGGCCGCCTGCAGGGTTTCGGCGGAGGCCATCCGGTGGGTGCACAGCGCCCAAAGGGGGCCGGCCACCTCGCCCCGGGCCAAGCAGGCCAGCCATTCGTCACGAAGCTCGGCGTCGGTCTTGAAGCGCGCGAAGCGGGCCACGGCCAGCCGGTAGCGGGCGTCGAGGTGGCGCTGGATGGCTTCGGAGGCCGGGTTGCGGCTGCGGGCGTGGCTCACCGCTTCTACGTGCAGGGCGAAGTCGTCGTCCGGGCGGGCGGCGAAATGGCAGCGTTTGGCGATGCGCTGTAGGTCGCCCAGGGGCAGGCAGGTGCCGATGATCGGGCAGTGGTGCTGGGGGTCGAGGGTCCACAGGCGCGGGCGAGCGCGGGGCGTGTCGGGCTTGATCGGAGCGGGCGGCTCGGCGAACACGGCGGCGCCGGGTGGCAGGCGTTCAGCGTTGCGGCACATGGGGCTTCTCCGGGCTGCGGTCGAGGCGCTGGCTGGCGCGCTCGCAGAGGTCGCGCAGGTCGCGGTCGGTGTCGGGAAAGTCGGCAAGGCGGGCGAGGAGATCGGCGGCGCGGCGGGAGGCGTGGGGGCAGCCGGTTTCGTCGTAGCTCAGCACGGCGCTGAGGGCGCCGGCCCACAGGCTGGCGGGCGGGGTGGATGCGAGGCGAGGTTCCATCGGATCACTCTCTTTGTAGTTGAGAATGATTCGCAATATAGGCCGTGGCGAGAATAAAGTAAACGAGAACAATTCTCATGTATGCCTTGCGGGCAGCTTGGATGGATCGGGCGCCTTGCGTCGCTGGTGGGCGGTAAACGCACCGCGGGGCGTGCCCCGGTTTCCCGGAACACGCCCCGCGAGGCTGGGCGATCTGGCTGGCTTACTTGGCGCCGGCGGCAGGTGCGGCAGCCGGGGTGGCGGCAGCGGCGGCGGCCGGTGCGGCTTCGGCCTTCTTCGCGGCCTGCTTGGCAGTCTTCGCGGCCTTGTGGGCCTTCTTCACGGCCTTCGGTGCTTCAGCCTTGGCCGGCGTGGCGGCGGCGGGAGCGGGCTCGACCTTGGCGGGTTCGGTCGGCTTGGCGACTTCGGCCTTGACGGCTTCGACCTTCTTCTCGGCAGCGGCGGCGACGGCGGCCTTGGCGGCGGGCGCGGCCTGGGCCGGAGCGGCCGGGGTCTGGGCGAAGGAGACAGTGGCAAAGCCGGCGGTGATGGCAAGGGCGATGATCTTGTTCAGCATGAGATGTTCTCCTGAGGGATGACGTTTTGGTCCGGGCGGCGTGATTGCCTGCCCTTGCAGCGAATAACGCCGGCCCCTGGCGCGGGTTGTCAGCCCAAATGTAAGGTCATGTTCAGTTGTAACGGGGGCGCGACGGGGTTCGATGTGCTACAAAGAGAGAACGCGGCTGCGTTTCATTCGCGATTCGGTGAATTGCGCTGCGTCCTACCCAAACGTCTTGATTTCCCCCGGGAGAGTTGCCATGTCCTTGTTGCAGAACGCTGTTCGTTGTGGGGTGGCCGGTGTCCTGGCCTTGTCTGCGCCGCTGGCCGGTGCCTCGCTGGTGAGTTACTCGACGATCCTGAGCGGCGCAGCCGAGGCGCCGCCCAACGCGTCGGCGGGTTTTGGCGCTGCAACACTTCTGGTGGATACGACGGCGCTCACGATGACGCTGGACGTGAGTTTCGGCGGGCTGACGGGCAACGTGACGGCGTCCCACATCCACTGCTGCACGCCGGTGGCGATGACCGGGACCGCGGGGGTCGCGACCCAGGTGCCGACTTTCGTCGGCTTCCCGTCGGGGGTGACGGCGGGTATCTACCACCAGGTCTTCGACCTGACCCTGGCCAGCACCTGGAACCCGACCTACGTCACCAACAACGGCGGAACGGTGGCGCTGGCGGCGGATGCCTTCCTGACCGGGCTGGACGCCGACAAGGCTTATCTGAACATCCACACCAACGTGTTCCCCGGCGGCGAGATCCGCGGCTTCCTGACCCGCGATGTGCCGGAGCCGGCGATGCTCGGCCTTCTGGGGCTGGCGACGGGCTGTGGATTGCTGGCGCGTCGGCGCCGGGGGTGATCTGCCGGGCCGTGATGCGGCCCCGCGTTGCAGGGGTGGCGCGGCTCAGACTTCGGCCGGGTCCACGTCCAGGTGCCAGCGCAGGCCGCGGGCGGGTTTGAGCGCCCACAGGTGCCGGCTCCAGGCCGACAGGAAGGCCTGCAGGGCGGGGCGGCCGGGGGCTTCGACGAGGAGCTGGGCGCGCTCCCGGCGGGCGAGCCGGACCATGCGCATCGGCACCGCGTCGAACACCTGCACGCCGAAGGCCTGGGCGAAGGGCAGGGCGGCCTCGCGGGCTGCCTTCAGCCAGTCGAGGGCGGTGGCGACTTCATCGGCGGTGGCGCACAGCAGGGCGTTGGCGGCGAAGGGCGGGAAGCGGGCCTGCTTGCGCTCCTCCAGCTGCATCGCGGCGTAGCGGGCAAAGTCGTGCTTCGCGAGGCACTGGTAGAGGGGATGGTCGGGGTACTGGGTCTGGATCATCACCTGGCCGGGCAGCTCGCCCCGCCCGGCCCGGCCGCCCACCTGCATGAGCTGCTGGAAGAGGCGCTCCGGGGCGCGAAAATCCGCGGCAAACAGCGACGAATCGGCGTTGAGCACACCGACGAAGGTGAGCTTGGGAAAGTCGTGGCCCTTGGCCATCATCTGGGTGCCGACCAGGATGTCGGCCTCGCCGTTGCCGATCTGCGCCAGCAGCGCGTCCCACTGGGCGCGGGTGCGGGCGGCGTCGCGGTCGACCCGCAGCACCCGGGCGGTCGGGAAGCGTTCGGCGAGGGTTTCCTCGAGCCGTTGGGTGCCGCGGCCAAAGGGCTGGATGTCCTGGTTGCCGCAGTCGGGGCAGGAGACCGGGATGTGGGTCTCGCAGCTGCAGTGGTGGCAGCGCAGGCGCTTGTCGGCCAGGTGCAGCACCAGGTTGGCGGTGCAGTGCGGGCAGCGGCTCACCCAGCCGCAGGACGGGCACGACAGCACCGGCGCGTAGCCCCGCCGGTTGAGGAAGATGAGGCTCTGCTCGCCCCGCTGGAGGCGCGCGTCGATGGCCCGCAGCAGGTGCTCGGAGACGCCGTTCTGCAGCGTCTCGCGGCGCACATCCACCGGGCGCACGCTGGGCATGGTGGCGGCCACGGCCCGGTTGGTGAGTTCGATGCGGCGGTAGCGGCCGGTGTCGGCGGCGTGCCAGCTCTCCAGCGACGGCGTGGCCGAGCCCAGCACGATGGGCACGCTGCGCTGGCGGGCGCGCCAGATGGCAAGATCGCGGGCCGAATAGCGCACGCCTTCGTGCTGCTTGTAGCTGGCGTCGTGTTCTTCGTCCACCACGATGAGCCCCAGCCGCGGCAGCGGCGTGAACACCGATAGCCGGGTGCCCAGCACGATCTCGGCGCGGCCTTCCATGGCCTGCACGAAGCCCTGGGAGCGCGCGCCCTCGGCCAGCGCCGAGTGCAGGCTGACCACCCGGGCGGCGGGGAATCGACCCGCCACGCGGCCTTCGAGCTGGGGCGTGAGGGCGATTTCGGGCACCAGGATCAGCGCCTGTTCGCCCCGGGCGATGACCTGCTGGACGAGGCGCAGGTAGACCTCGGTCTTGCCGCTGCCGGTGACGCCGGCGAGCAGGAAGGGCTGGAACTGGCCGAAGCTGGCCGACATGGCCTCGACGGCGGCCTGCTGTTCGTCGGTGAGGGTGGGGGCGCCTGCCATGGCGGCGGGGTCGGCGGCGACGCCGGGGGCGATCCAGCCGCGCTTGAGGGCGTCGGCCACCACCGGCGTGCCGCCGTCGCCTTCGCGCAGCAGGCTGCGCCGGCGCGGGCCGTGGGTGGCGATGTCGCGCAGCAGGGCCAGTGCGCGGCTCTCGCGCTTGGTGCCGGCGAGGGCCTCGCGGCCGAGATCGGTGATGTCGAGGAGCGGGTCGGCCTCGGCGCCGGCGACGGCATCCGCCTTGCGCAGCCGCGGCGGCAGGGCCATCGCCACAACCTCGCCGAGCGGATGCTGGTAGTAGCGGGCGGCGAACTCGACCAGGGCCAGCCAGTCGGCGGGGAGGGCGGGGGCTTCGCGCTGGATGGCGATCACCGGCTTGAGGCGTTCGACGGGCAGATCGGCGGCGTCGGGCAGATCGACGATCAATCCGGTCTTCTCGCCCCGCCCGAAAGGCACCCGGACGCACCGCCCCAGATCCCCGGCCGTGACGTTTTCTGCCGTGTAATCAAAGCATTGGGGCAGCGGGACGGGAAGCGCGACGCGGACGATGGCGGTGCTCATGGCCTGAAATTTCGGTGAACTTTTACGATTTTAATTAAATCAGTGACTTACAAAGTTTTGATAAGACCGAAGATCGGAAACATTTTTGAAACCCTTGGAGTCGCGGGGGTATTTTCCGTTGTCCACAAAATCTGTGGATAACTTTGTGGGAAATTTGGGTAAAGCCTCGCAAAACCCGCTGCCGGCAAGCCCTGGCCCTACTTTGCCTAAATCCGGGTCAAATAATAAAACGTTTTAAAACAATGACTTAAATTTTAAGCCAGGTGCGTACGCGCGGGCTGCAACCTTTATGAAACAAAAGGTGGCGCTGTGCACAAGTCAAGCCCTGAATTGCAAATTTAGTGCTTGACGGGTCGGTTTTCAGCGCCCCCCGCACGCGGCGGGCGGAAACAAAATGGCCGGCGTTTGCCGGCCATTCCGGTGGAGCGTCACAGTCGTTTCACGCGCCTTGCCCGCGCAGCTTGCGGCTGTGTTCGTGGACGGTGTTCACCAGCACGGTGACGTTCTCGGGCGGGGTGAACTGGGAGATGCCGTGGCCAAGGTTGAAGACGTGGCCGTTGTGGGGGCCGAAGGCGTCGAGCACCTTCTTGGTCTCGGCGGCGACGGCTTCCGGGGTGCCGAAGAGCACGGCCGGATCGAGGTTGCCCTGCAGCGCGACCTTGTCGCCCACCAGCCGGCGGGCGGCGCCGATGTCCACCGTCCAGTCGAGGCCGACCGCGTCGGCGCCGCTGTCGGCGATGTCGGCCAGCCACAGGCCGCCGCCCTTGGTGAACACGATGCACGGGATCTTCTCGCCGTCCTTCTCGCGGGTGAGGCCGGCGACGATCTGGCGGGTGTAGGCGAGGGAGAATTCCTTGTAGGCGTCGTGGGCCAGCACGCCACCCCACGAGTCGAAGATCATCACGGCCTGGGCGCCGGCTTCGATCTGGGCGTTGAGGTAGGCGGTGACGGCCTTGGCGGTGACGCCGAGGATGTGGTGCATGAGATCGGGGCGGCTGTAGAGCAGCGCCTTGACCTTGCGGTAGTCGTCCGAGCCGCCCCCTTCGACCATGTAGCAGGCGAGCGTCCAGGGGCTGCCGGAGAAGCCGATCAGCGGCACGGAGTTATCCAGCGCGCGGCGGATTTCGGCGACGGCGTCCATCACGTAGCCGAGTTCGAGGTTGGGATCGGGCACGGCGAGGTTGCGGATCTCCCATTCTTCCTTCAGCGGACGCTCGAACTTGGGGCCTTCGCCTTCGGCGAAGTACAGGCCCAGGCCCATAGCGTCGGGCACGGTCAGGATGTCGGAGAACAGGATGGCAGCGTCGAGGTTGTAGCGGGCCAGCGGCTGCAGGGTGACTTCGCAGGCGAGGCCGGGGTTCTTGCAGAGGTCGAGGAAGCTGCCGGCGCGCTTGCGGGTTTCGCGGTACTCGGGCAGGTAGCGCCCGGCCTGGCGCATCAGCCACAGGGGGGTGTATTCGGTGGGCTGGCGCAGCAGGGCGCGCAGGAAGGTATCGTTCTTCGGACGGCTCACTTGAAATCCTCGACAGGCAGGGGCCGCGCTAGGCGGCAAAGGCGGGATTATCCGCTTTTTTGGGGAGCGGGTAATGGGGAGTAGGGAGTGGGGAGTTGGAAGCGGGCGTGGGGCTGAACCCACTGCCCACTCCCCAATACCCATTCCCTATTTGCGCCAGAACTGCGGGGTGAACACCACGGCGAGGGAGAGCACCTCGAGGCGGCCGAGGAGCATCGTGAAGCTGCACACCCAGGTCTGGAAGTCGGTGAGCACGGCGTAGTTGGTGGCGGGGCCGACCTTGTTGAGGCCGGGGCCAGCGTTGTTGATGCTGGCGACGATGGCGCCCAGGGAGGTCATGAAATCCAGCCCCGACAGGATCATCACGAAGACCAGCATCACCACGCTCATGAAGTACAGGAAGATGAAGCCGAGGACGGCGATCACCACGTTGTTGGGGATGGTGCCGCCGCCGACCTTGACCGGATTGACGATGGCCGGGTGGATCAGGCGGGTGAGTTCGCGGTTGGCCTGCTTGGCGAGAATCAGGGTGCGGATCATCTTGATGCCGCCGC